>Ga0302321_100003115_pt1 | contig 14206 bp, 9 predicted proteins | sample Fen_T0_1_FD_202505 | JGI IMG/M metagenome (GOLD analysis project Ga0302321, IMG submission 202505) | Peat permafrost microbial communities from Stordalen Mire near Abisko, Sweden - Fen_T0_1 | ecosystem: Environmental > Terrestrial > Soil > Wetlands > Permafrost | place: Sweden: Abisko...
CGGCCTGCAGAACCCCGCCTCCGGCCGCTGCCTCGACTCCCCCGCCGGAGCCACCACCAACGGCACCCGCCTGCAGATCTACGACTGCAACAACACCCCCGCCCAGACCTTCCGGACGGCGTGAGTCGGGTCCCTCACCCTTCCGTCGATCTCCCTCATCGGCCGCATCCCGCCCGTCGGACGGGATGCGGCCGTCGTGGTCGGGTCCCCTTCCCGCACCCTGCAGCGGCACGGGGGCGGCCCCGCTCGGCGGCGCGGTATCAGGACGTCGGCCCGCGCGCTCTTCCGCGCAGGAGCGCCCGGTTCGACCCGTTGCCCTGCCGACCGACCCGCCGGAGTACCCGATGAGTTATCCGGTCACCATCCACCTCGACAACGCCGACCTCGTCGATCCCCACCTGTGGATCGAGTACGCCGGCTCGGATCTCCCCGACGACCTCCCCTCCACCGGCAAGGACGACTTCGGCCCGGTGTTCGCGATCTCCGTCCGGCGGCCGGACTTCACCGTCAGGGTCAAGCAGGGCCCGGGCGCCGCCGGCCCCTGGGAGAACCCGACGCTGACGCGCATCGTCCGGCAGCACCACCTGCCGTCCCCGCCGCGGCCCGCCGAGCTGTGGTGCCGGGCCGACAAGCCGTTCGTCTACCCGTCAGCGCCCCGCCGGCCCGAGGCGATCAGCGCCGCCGAGTACCTCGCCCGGTTCCCGGTGCCCGACCCGGTCTACCTGCCCTCCACCGACGGCCCGTCCGGCCTGGGCGCCACCGTGCTCACCGGCGGGGGCACCCTGTTCGGCCTCTACCACCCGAACGCCGGGCGGGTGTTCGTCGCGGGCACGTTCAACGACTGGCAGCATCCCGGCCGCGACGACACCGATCCCGACCGGTTCCGCGAGCTCGCCCTGTACCGCGGCTACTTCGGCGTCCCGAACCTGTGGCTCGGCGTGGCGCCCGACGCGCGGCCGGGCCACGAGTACAAGTTCGTCGTCGAGGGGGCTCGCAACCGCAGGACGCCGGGCCGCTGCGCCGGTGGCAGACCGACCCCTTCGCCCGCCGGTTGGGCCCGGACCACGGGACGGACAACGGTGTCGTCGTCGACGCCGGCACCTTCACCTGGACCGACGGCGGCTTCACCACCCCCGACCGGGCCGACGTCGTCCTGTACGAGCTCAGCGTGTACGGCTTCACCGAGGGCGACCCGGACGTGGGCGCGGCCCAGGGGACCTTCGCCGGCGTGACCCGCCGGATCGACGCCGGCTACTTCGAGGACCTCGGCGTCACCGCGCTGTCCCTGATGCCGCTCGCCGAGGTCGACAGCCCGCAGGGCCCGGGCGCCCTCGGGTACGACCCGTCGATCTTCTCGACGGTCGAGCGCGACTTCGGGACGCCGGACGACCTGCGGACCCTGGTGGACCAGGCGCACCGGCACGGGCTGGCCGTGCTGCTCGACATGGTGTTCAACCACACCGGCAACAACGCCAACCACCTGTGGAAGGCCGTCCTGGAGCACCCCGAGGAGGAGTTCTCGGACGAGGGCGGCCTCTACTTCTCCGGGCACACGGATTCCGGGAACCGCGTCGACACGGACAAGCGCGACGTCCAGAACCTGCTCATCGACACCTGCAAACTCATGATCCACGAGTACCACGTCGACGGGTTCCGGTTCGACCAGACCAGGGCCGACCTGCTCAGCCACGACTTCTTGCGGCGGCTCGCCGACGAGCTGACGACGTCCAAGCCGGACGTCGTCCTCGTCGCCGAGAACCTGCCCAACGACCCGGACCTCAACCGGTCGGGGTACGACGGCTTCTCCCAGTGGTGCGACCTGTTCCACGACAAGAGCCTCGCCCTGCTCGGCGAGGCCCCGTTCGAGGGCGAGCGCCACGACGCCGACCACCTGGCGGACATCTTCTACTTCAGCAGGTCCTCCTTCGCGGCGCACACGAACAACACGGTGAACTTCGTCGTCAACCACGACGAGCCGGCCGTCCCGGTGGTGGTGGGCGCCAACCCGGCCACGAACCAACCGGCCACCAAGGACCGCAAGGGTCGGCTCGGACTGCTCTCCACCGTGGTGGCCCTGGGCATCCCCATGCTCTGGATGGGGCAGGAGTTCAACGCGGAGCAGCCCGCGAAGATCGTCAGCTTCGCGTGGCCGCCGGACGGCCCGGGCAGCAACGGCTTCTACCGGTGGGCCAGCCGGCTGGTCCGGCTGCGCCGCCGCTACCCGGCGCTGCGCATCTCCGGGTACGACCCCGCGGGCGACGGTCGCTTCCGCTGGATCCTCGGCCCCTGGATGACGCCCGACCGCGGCGGTGGCCGGCTGGTGCTGGGCTGGCAGCTGCGCCCCAACGGCTTCGCCCACGACGCCGTGGTCGTGCTGCTCAACTACGAGCCGGTGGCGGTCACCGTCGACCTTGAGCTGGGTGCCGCCGGGACGTGGGTGAAGCTGGCCGACGTCGACGTCGCGAACGACATCCCGCCCTTCGGGTCCAACTCCGCCGACGACCCCACCGCCCTGCACAGCCGGGACGGGATGTTCGCGGGGTTCCAGCTGCCGAGCTCCAGCGGCTTCGTCTACAAGTGGGAGCGAGCGTGAGCACGGGGACGGGTGCGGCCTCCGCGGCCCGGGTGCCCTACCCGTCGCCCCGGGACTGGCGCCGGGAGGTGATCTACTTCCTGCTGCCCGACCGTTTCAGCAACGGTCCGGCCGACCCCGACCAGCTGCTCGACCGGGCCGACGTCGTCCACGAGCCGCCGGACGACGGGCCGCTGACGGTCTGGTACTGGAACCTGTGGGCGATCTCGGGCCGCAACCGCTTCCAGGGTGGCACCCTGCGCGGCGTCGTCGCGCAACTCGACTACCTGCGCGATCTCGGCGTGACCACGTTGTGGCTGGGGCCGCCGTGGAAGCAGCGGGTCGCGGGCGTCGACCAGAACGTCAACCACGACGCCAGCGACGACCCGTACTTCCCGCCATTGCAGCAGGACCTGCGCGACCCGCACCGGGACCACGACTACCGCGCCGAGTTCCTCCGCCGCGACGACTACCACGGCTACGCCGTGCAGGACTTCGGGGCGGTGGACCCGCGGTTCGGCACCACCGAGGACCTGGTCGAGGTGGTGCGCCAGGCCCACGCCCGCTCCCTGCGCGTCGTCCTCGACATCCAGCTCAACCACACCGGCGTCAACTGGTTCTACGACGTCCCGGTGCAGAGCGCGCAGCGCCCGCCGCACCCTCCCGGCCTGCTCGGGGACGCCTCCACCGAGCCGGGCGATCCCGACGTCGCCGCCGACCGCTACGCGTTCGGCACCTGGCTGGACGCCGACAACCGGCCGACCGAACGGATCGGCGACGACCCGGACGCCGGGGTGTGGCCCGTCGAGCTGCAGAACCCGGAGTGGTACACCCGTCGGGGCGAGGGCAGCTACGGAGCGGGCGCGTTCGACCGACCGCACACCGAGTTCCGGGACAGCGACTACCGCAACCGGGACCTGCGGTACGACGCGGACCACCCGGACCAGGACCCGGTGCTGGCCTTCATGGTCGACCGCTGGTGCCGCTGGATCGCGGAGCTGGACGTCGACGGGTACCGGATCGACGCCATCAAGCACGTCCCGCCCCGGACGGCGGCGGCGTTCACCGGGCAGGTGCGCGAGTTCGCCCGGAAGCACGGCAAGGACAACTTCCTTCTCATCGGGGAGGTGGGTGGCTCCGACGCCCAGGCGGCCACCTACCTGCAGTACCCCGGCCTGCACGTCCTGTCGCTGGACGAGCGACGCCGCCAGCTGCGCCGGCTCGCCGCCGGGCTCCCGGGCGCGTCACCGCCCGTCGCTCTGCTGCCCACGGCCGGGACCGTCCTGCGGACCGCCGGCAACGACCTGGCCCCCGGCTTCAGGACGCTCCTGCAGGAGCTGGACGAGGCCGTCCTGCGCGACCGCACGGTCATCACCGCCGACGACCACGACTGCCTGGGCACCGACGACGGGCCGCGCCGGCTGGCCGGTGAGCACGGCGAGGCGAGCGTCGTCCCCGGCGTCGCCCTCGTGCTGTTCGGGCCGGGCGTGCCGTGCCTCTACTACGGCACCGAACAGGCGCTGACCGGGGTGCCCGCCGGTGCGGACGCCGCCGGCAACCTTGCCGGGATGGGCCTGAGGTCGCCCGGCCAGGGCGGCGACCGCTACCTGCGCGAGGCGATGTTCGGTCCGCTGCACCCCCGGCCGTCCGGCCGGGCGGGCCGCGACGACCTCGACGCGCTCGACCGCCGCCTGCCGGGGTTCGGACCCTTCGGCACCTGCGGCCGGCACGTCTTCGACCCGGAGTCGCCCTGGTACCAGGCCGTCGCCGCCCTCAACCGGGCCCGCCGGGACCACCCGGTCCTGGCGACGGGCGCCATCACCTGGCTGCCCACCGGCCGCGTCGACCGGGGCCGCTTCGGGCGCCCGCTGCCGGCGGGGACGGTGGCGTGGGCGCGCCGGTCCGGTACCGACGTCGCCGTCCTCGTCGTCCGCGGCGCCCAGGGCCCGGTGCCCGACGATCCCGACCACCCGGACGACGTCCCGTCGGTCGAGGTCTCGCTGCCGGACTGGCCCGGCCTGGCGACGCTGCGACCGGTGGCCCGGGTCTCCGGGCGCGGTTGCCACCGGCTGTCCGGCGACCTGCCGGTCGACCGGCTGCCCCAGTCCGACCTCCCCGTCCTCGACGTGGGCCGGGTGGCCCCCGGGACGGTGCTCGTGCTCGTCGGCACGCTCGCGACCGCCCCTGGACAGCACCGACAGGAGGGCTGACATGCTCGTCCGCTACCGGTCCTGGCGGCACCGTCCCCCGCACCGGGTCTCCTGCCGGTTGCTGCGCGGCACCGATCAGGTCGCCGTCCTGGAGGGCCTGTACCGGGACTCGACGTGGGTCTTCACCGTGCCCGACGAACCGGGCTGGGACCGCTGCCAGCTCCTGCTCGACGGGCAGGTGGTGGTGGCGACCCAGGACCGGCCCGTCGTCGGCGCGGTGGACGTCGGCGAGGCGGCGGTCCCGGCGCGGCCGCCGATCGCGGTCGACGAGAGCACGGCGCAGCAGGAGTGGTTCGCCGAGGGCGCCGACGACGGCACCGTCTGGGACGTCCTCGTCGTCGGCCAGGGCATGGGCGGGGGCGTGCTGCACGCCGCGTTGACCACCGCCCTCGCCCGCAGCGGGCGCCACCTCGACGTCCTCGGGCTCGAGGCCGGCCCGCTGCTCTTCCCCACCCATGTCGCCAACCTCCCCCGGGTCTCGTTCGGCCGGAACACCGGCGGCACACCGACGATGTGGAGCAGCCTGGACACCTTCGGCACCCCGCCCGCGCCGCCGCCGCACTGGGCCGGCTACGAGGTGTTCGCCCTCGGGGGGCGCAGCCTCTACTGGGGTGGGCTCGCGCCGCGGATCGCCGACCGGGAGCTGGCCCGCTGGCCGGCCGCGGTCCGCGACGACCTGCTCGGGCCGCTGCCCTCGGGAACCGGCTACTACGCGCGGGCGGAGGCCCTCCTCGGTGTCGGCAGCCCGGCGGAGGGCGGGCTGGGCCGCCGGGCCGCGCGCCTGCTGGACGACGTCGTCGGCGGCCGGAACCGGCTCGCCCCGGTCGCCATGACCAGGCCGCGGCGCCGCAGCTGGCGCGTCCCGGGGGGCCTGTTCTCCACCGCCGAACTGCTCCTCGACCAGCGGCTCGGGCGGCGCACCGACGGCGGGTTCGGCCCACCGTTCATCCACCTCGGGGAACTCGTGGTCGGGCTGGAGCGCCGGAACCTCGGCGGGTGGCTGGTCCACACCGTCCGGCTGCGTGACGGCGCCCGCAGCATCCGCCGGGCGCGGCAGGTCGTGCTCTGCGCGGGCACGGTGGAGACGCCGCGCCTGGTGCGGGGCTCCCGGCTGGCCGGCGCGCCGGACCTGGTGGGGCGCGGGCTGTCCGAGCACCCGATCGCGTACCGGCACTTCCAGGTGCCGCCCGACAGCCCGTTCCACGACATGGACGACTCGGCCGACCTGCTCTCCGAGCCGCACGACGACGAGCGCGACTGGAACCTGCACCTCGAGCTCGGCTCCGACGCCGTCCTGGCCCGGCTGCCCTACGTCGGCGACGGCGCGACCGTCGTCAGCGGCGGCCACGTGGCCGGCCAGCTCGTCATCCTCGGCCGGACCGACCTGGACGACACGGCGGGCCTGCAGTTCGGGGCCGAGCCGTGGCTGGAGCTCGACGACCCGGACGGCCCGACCCTGCCCGCGGTGACCCTCGGGTTCCGGCCGGCCCCGGTGCCCGGGGAGTGGGCGGGCGTCGCGCAGCAGCTCGTCGAGGCGCTGCGGGCGAGGGACCTGCCGGAGGGGCAGAGCGGTTCGGCGCTGGTGGAGAGCCGACCCGGTGCGGTGTCGCACGAGGTCGGCACGATGCGGCTCGGCGACGGCGCAGCCACCGCCGTGGTCGACCACGACCTGCAGGTCTTCGGGTGTCCGGGGCTCTACGTCTGCGACAACTCGGTGTTCCCGACGAGCCCCGCCGCGAACCCGTCCCTGACACTGGCGGCCCTGGCCGTGCGGCTGGCCGACCACCTCCTGGGGTCGTGACGAGCCCGCCGGCGCGGGACGGCCCGTCGGGCCGGGCGCGGCCGGTCACCGATCTCCGCGTGCCGGCGCCTGTCTCGAGGAGCGGCGAGACCGTACGGTGATTGGTCGGGCCGCCGGCGTATCCGGGCACCGTCGGAGGTCCTCTGTCCAGATGGGCGACTCGTCCAGCCGTCCACCGCACGGCGGTCGCGCGAGGCTCCGGACGCCGCGACCGGGCGAAGGCGAGGACGATGTGGCCGACCTGTCCACCCCGGCGCGTCGAGGCGCCGGCGCGGGTGTCGTCGTCCGCGTCCTCGGCGGGTTCGAGGTGACGGTGGACGACGTGCCGGTGGGTCCCGGGCCGGACGCCGGCAAGCCGCGCGCGCTGCTCACCCTGCTGGTGCTCCAGGCCAACCGTCCGGTCGCCAAGGAGCGGCTCGTCGAGGACCTGTGGGTCGCGCCTCCCGCCAGCGCCGTCAACCTCGTGGAGAAGTACGTCTCGCTCTGGCGCAAGGCGCTCGGCGCCGACCGGCTGCGGACGGTGGGCCGGGGCTACGAGGTGCGGCTGGACCGGCTCGAGTGCGATCTGCTGGAACTGCTGTCCGCCCTCTCCGAAGGCGACCGCCTGGTCCGCGCCGGGGAGCACCGCGCCGCCGTCGCCGCCTTCGACGCCGCCCGCGCGCTGTGGCGGGGCGGCGACGTCGAGCACGAGGCCGCGACCGCGCTGCCCGCCGCCCACGCCCAGTACCTGGTGGACCTCCACCTGCGCACGGTGGAGGGGTGGGCGGCCGCCGCACTGACCGGCGGGGTCGACGTCGACGTCGTGGAGCCGCTGCGCCGTGCCGGCACCCGGCACCCGTTCCGGGAGCGGCTCACCGAGCTGCTCCTGTGGGCGCACTACCGGCGCGGTGAGCAGGCGGAGGCGGTCGCGGCCTACACCCGCACCCGGGACGCGCTGGCCGAGGGCCTCGGCCAGGACCCGGGCACGGCCCTGCGCGACATGTACACCCGCGTACTGCGCCACGATCCGGCCCTGCGCGGCACGGTCACCGCGGCCGGCACCGGCTTCGTGCCCAACCTCCCGCCCCGCGGGCGCCGCTTCGTCGGGCGGCGGCAGCAGCTCACCGAGCTGCGCGCGCTCCTCGGCGGGCCGGACCGGCCGGGCCTGCGCAGCGTGGCGATCTGGGGTCCGGTCGGGGTGGGCAAGACCGCCCTCGCCGTCGAGTACGCGGGCCGGCACCACGACGACTACGACCTGCGGTGGTTCGTCAACGCCGGGTCCCGGACGTCGGTCGCCGACGGTCTGGAGGCCCTCGCCCAGCGGCTCGGGGTCGAGCTGCCGCCGGAGCGGGAGCAGTACCTGCACCTGCTCTGGGCCGCGATGGAACGGTTCCCGCGCCGGCTGCTCGTCCTCGACGGCGCTCCCCGGCCGGCGGACGTGCTCCCGTTCTGGCCGACGCTCCCACACGGCGACATCATCGTCACGTCGATGAACCCGGACTGGGGCCACTACGCCCACCTGCTCGAACTGCCGGTGCTCACCCGCACCGAGACGATGCACATCCTCCACGACGGTCCCCAGAGCCGCGGCGACCCGCCGGAGGCGTTCCCGGGCCCGGTGCAGGAACTGGCGCACCACCTCGACGGGCTGCCGCTGGCCTGCGAGCAGGCCACGGCCTACATGCGGCAGACCGGGATGACGGTCGCCGAGTACGTCCGGCTCTTCGAGCGGCGGCGGGCGCACCTGCTCGCCCGCGGCACCCCCCACGACCACCGCGGCACCCTGGACACCACGTGGCGGCTGGTCCGCGCCGAGCTCGCCGAGACCGCGCCCGCCGCGGTCCCGCTCCTCGAGCTGTGCGCGCACCTGGCCCCGGACGACGTCCCGCTGTGGCTGCTGCGCTCCCCCGACCTGCCGTTGCCGGACCCGCTGGCCAGGACGCTGCGGGACGAGCTGGACCTGGAGGACGCGCTGCGCGCCGTCCGCCGGTTCTCCCTCCTGACCCGCGTCGGCGACCGGGTCCGGATGCACCGGCTGCTGCAGGCCGTGATCGTCGCCGGCCTCCCCGACGACGAGCACCGCCGGTGGCGTGGTCGCGTCGTCGCGCTGCTGTCGGCCGCCGCCCCCGCGTCCGCCACCGACGCCGCCGACTGGCCGCACTGGCAACTGCTCGTGCCCCATCTGACCCAGGTCACGGCGACCCTCGACACCGCCGATCTGGCGGGGGCGGACGGCGCCCGCCTGGTCGCGGTGCTGCACCGCACGAGCGAGTACCTGGTGGCCCGGGAGTCGTTCACCGACGGCCGCGACCTGCTGTGGCGGTTGCTGCTCGTCCTGGAGTCCCAGCAGGGCGACGATCACGACCTGACCGTGGCGTCCACCCTCACCCTGCTCGGCGAGGTGCTGGAACGCTCCGGCGAGTACCGGCAGGCGCTCGGCGGCTACGAGCGGGCGCTGGAACTGCTGCGACGTCACCATCCCCCGGACCACCCCTCGCACGCGCGCACCGCGTCCGGCCTGGCGCGCGTCCTCACCTGCCACGGCGGCGCCACCCTGTGGCGGCCGGAGGACCTTCCCGGCGCGGAGGAGTCGTTCCACCGCGCCCTGGACCTGCTCGCCGTCCAGCTCGGGCCGCAGCACCCGGTGGTCGCCCAGACCCTCGCCGGGCTGGGCCAGGTCCGCCAGGACCGGGGTGACCTCACGGCCGCGGTGGAGTGCCTCGAGCGGTCGTTGACCATGCTCGAGCACGCCTACGGCGATCGGCACCCGGACGTCGGGCACGCCCTGGACAAGCTCGGCTACGCGCTCGGCCGCAGCGGCGACCTAGCGGCGGCCCGGGCCCGGCACGAGCAGGCGCACGACGTTCTGAGCGCCACCTACGGGGAGGGCCACGCGGAGACCGGGTGGTCGCTGTCGAACCTGGGCATGGTGCTGCTGGACGCCGGCGACGTCGCCCGGGCCCTCGACGTCCAGACCCGGGCGCACGTCGTCTTCCGGGACGCCCTCGGCCCGGCGGTGGCGACGCACCTGGTGGCGTGGCGGCTCGCCAGGACGCTGCTGAGCGCCGGCCGTCCCGCCGACGGGCTGCGGCTGCTCGGGGCGACGGTCCCGCTGCTGCGGGCGGAGCTGGGGGCCGCGCACCCCGACGTCGTCCGGGCCGAGGCCGAGCTTCAGCAGGCCACCTCGGCGGGTGGGCCCGGCGCGGGCGGGGTGACGGGGATCCCGAGCGCGATCGAGAGCTGACGCAGGTAGCGGGCCCGCAGCGGACCCAGGCTGCCCTGCGGCCGGCCCAGCTCGCGGGACACCTCGGCGTAGGGGCGGCCGTGACCGACGAGCTGGAGCAGCAGTTGGGCCGCAGGCGCGGGCATCCGCGCGAGCGCGCGGGCGACCTGCTCGACCGTCTCCCGTCGCTCCGCCAGGACGTCGGGCTCGTCGGACGGGTCGCGCAACCGCTCCAGGGCGGTCAGGTCGAGCGGGCCCGGGGTGGTGCGCTGGGTCGCGATCCGCAGCGCCTCGCGACGCGCGGTCGTCGCCAGCCAGCCCGGCAGGGCGTCCGGCTGCTGCACCTGGTCGGCGTGCTGCCACAGCCTCAACCAGGTCTGCTGGGCGGCGTCCTCGGCGTCGTCCAGGTTGCTGGTCACCCGCAGGGCCGACCGCAGGACGACCGGCCGGAAGCGGCACATCAGGTCGGCGAACGCGACCCCGTCGCCGGCCCGCACCGCGGCCAGCAGGTGGTCCAGGCCGGTGCCCGGTCGCGGGTCGCGGTCGGCATCGGGGCGCAGCGGGCGGCGGGGCGACGGCGGGACGGGCATGGTGACCTCCGCAGGTCCGGGTGCCCTCGGAGGGAGGGCCCGGACCAGACTCCGTCGGTGCGCTTCCCCGACGCTGAATCACCGCTGAAGCACCCCGGCAGGACGGCCCCTGGCCACCCCTATCAACGTGGCACCCCCGCCGCTCTTCCGGTGGTGCCGACGACGAGGAGGAGACCGTGATCGAGGACCGCCCCGTCGTCACGATCACGACGCTCGGCGCGACGGCGTCGGGCCGCACGACGGGGTTGCTCGGCGCCTACGCGACCCTGTCCGCGCCGGAGGGCGACTTCCGCGTCGTGGCGGCCGAGGCGGCGGTCGACGAGGCGTTGTGCCGGGGCTGGCGGAGCCTGGTGGGTTCGGGGCGGTTGCCGGCGGACGACGCCGTCCCCGGATCGCTGGAACTGCACCTGCTCGCCGGGACCGTCCCGGTCCTGGGGATCGACCGGGTCGACCATCAGGTGCTCCCCGACGACGCCGATCCGCTGTCGGCAGGCCCGGAGGGGCTGTCGGACGGGCTGTCGGAGCGGCTGGTCGCCTCCGACAGCGTGCACGTCGTCCTCGACGGCCGGTTCCTCGTGGACGCCGTGACCGGCGGCACCCGGCGGTCGATCCTGCGCGACAGCGGACTGGCTCGGCTGGTCCCGGTGCTCGCGGACGCGTGGAGCGAGCGGGCGGCGCGCCGGTTGCCGCGGCCGTCGGTCGTCGTCCAGGTCACCAAGTCCGACCTCATCCCCCCGTGGCGCCGGCCGACCGTCGACCCCCTCGTCCAGGACGTACGGATGTTGCTCGAGGTGTGCTTCGACGAGGGGCTCGACACCGCGGTGTGCCCGGGCTCGGTGGGGCGGCTCGGCCTGCAGCCGGGCTCTCGCGTGGACCCGGAGGTGCTCCGCCCCCGAGGCCTGCACCTGCCGATGCTCTACGCCCTGGCGCACTTCGTGGAGCAGTGGTCCGGCCCGCCGACCGCGCTGCCGGCCGGACTGCGCGATGCCGCCGGGTGCCGTCCCGGCACCCGGCCGGCGGACCGCCCGCACAGCCGGACCCCGCGGGCCTGGTTCGCCGACCTCGACCAGGTGCCGCGCTTCCGGGACGGCGTGCCGCTCCCGCCCTGACCGCGGGCGATGCCGGTCGTGCGACGGACGCCCGGGCCGGAACGGGTGTCGGTCATGACGCGGGCGAAGCGGTCGGGTTCCTGGAAGAGGGCGTCCTCGCCGCCGTCCTGCCGTCGCTGCGCGCCGTCCGGCTCGACATCCTCACCGCGATTGCCACCTACGGCTGAGGACGCCGGGGACGGCGGGGGCGCCTGAGGCGCTCGCGGCCGGGAAAGGAGTGGACCGGGTGCTGCCCGGGCCGGTAGCTTTCCGTCGATCGTGACGCCGTCCGAGGAGGTGAGACCCATGAACGCTGCAGCGATGTGGGTGCTCCCTCCGGCCGTCACGGTCGGGCGACCGACGTAGGTGTCGCCGGGAGCGCCTCACCGACGAGACGCTCCCGAAGGGAACCACCTGTGCTTTCGCCGCACTCTCCGCAGTCCACCCCCGAGCCCGCGTCGACCGGCGGACACGACCACGACTCCCCGACGTGGGACGTGATCATCGTCGGCTGCGGGCCGACCGGTGCCATGCTGGCCGCCGAGCTCCGCCTGCACGACGTGCGGGTCCTCGTCCTGGAGCGGGAGACCGAGCCCACCTCGTTCGTCCGCATCGTCGGGCTGCACATCCGCACGCTCGAGCTGATGGCCATGCGAGGTTTGCTGGACCGCCTTCTCGAACACGGCAGGAAGCGGCCGGCCGCCGGCTTCTTCGCCGCCATCCCGAAACCTGCGCCGACGGGCCTCGACACGGCGCACGCCTATCTGCTGGGCATCCCGCAGCCGGTCGTCGTCCGCCTGCTGGAGGAGCACGCGATCGCCCTGGGTGCGCACGTCGTGCGAGGTCGCGCCGTGGTCGGTCTCGAGCAGGACGACGACGGCGTGACGGTCGTGCTGGCCGACGGGGAACGCGTGCGTTCGCGGTACCTCGTCGGCTGCGACGGCGGGCGCAGCGCGGTGCGCAAGCTGCTCGGCGTCGGCTTCCCCGGCGAGCCCTCGCGGAACGAGACGCTGATGGGCGAGCTGGAGGCCGGCGCGCCGCATGAACAGATCGCGGCCAGGGTGAGCGAGATCAGCAGGACCGACCGGAGATTCAGCGTCCAGCCCTTCGGGGAAGGGGTCTACCGCGTGGTCGTCCCCGTGGCCGGGGTCAGCGGACGCGGCGGGCCGCCGACGCTGGAGGACTTCAGGGAACAGCTGCGCCGCGTCGCCGGAACCGATTTCGGCGTGCACTCCCCCCGCTGGTTGTCGCGTTTCGGGGACGCCACCCGGCTGGCCGAACGCTACCGGGTCGGGCGGGTGCTGCTGGCCGGCGATGCGGCGCACATCCATCCACCCATCGGCGGGCAGGGCCTCAACCTGGGCGTGCAGGACGCCGTCAACCTCGGCTGGAAGCTGGCCGCACAGGTCCGCGGCCGGGCGCCGGAGACCCTGCTGGACACCTACCAGGCCGAACGTCGTCCGGTCGCCGAGGACGTCCTCGACAACACCCGCGCCCAGCTGGAACTGCTGTCCCCCGAGCCGGGCCCGCAGGCGGTGCGCAGGCTGCTCACCGAACTGATGGACATCGACGAGGTGAATCGCCGGCTGATCGAGAAGATCACCGCCATCGACCTGCGTTACGACATCGGTGAGGGTCCCGACCTGCTCGGCCGGCGCCTTCGCGACCTCGACGTGCACCAGGGCCGCCTCTACGGTCTGCTGCACGGCGGGCGCGGCCTGCTGCTGGACCGCACCGAACGGCTGCGGGTCGGCGGGTGGTCGGACCGCGTCGATCACCTCGCGGATCCCACCGCGGAGCTGGAGGTCCCGTGCGTCCTGCTGCGCCCCGACGGCCACGTCGCCTGGATCGGCGACGGCCAGCGGGACCTGGACGACCACCTCCGCCGGTGGTTCGGCGCGCCCGCCGGGGAAGGGACCGGCGGCTGAGCACCCCCGGACGCCGTCAGGGCCCGGGCTGCGCCACGAACGACTCGCCACCGACGACGCGCAGCAGCGCGAGCCGGTCGGCGGTGGGGGTGCCCGGCGGGGCGGTGAGGACCACCAGCCGCTGGTCCTCGGCGGGCGTCAGGAGCGTCTCGGTGTCCAGTTCGAGGAGCCCCACGGCCGGATGCACCAGGCGCAGCCGGCTGTCGCGCCGCACCGCGACCTCGTGCCGGGTCCACAGCTGCGCGAACTCGGTGCTGCTCGAACGCAGGCGCTCCACGAGTCCGGCGGCCGCGGGATCCTTGCCGCGACGGCCCACGGCCGCACGCAGGTCCGCGACGTGGAGTCGGCTCTGCTCGTCGTGGTCGGCGGCGGGGAAGGCCGCGCGCACCCGGGGGTCGTTGAACCAGCGCCAGACGATGTTGTGGTCCTGCTCGTGGTCGTGCGGGGTGGTCCCGCAGATGCTGCCGAGGAGGGTCTCGGCGAGCGCGTTCTGGGCCAGCAGGTCGCCCAGGTCGCTGACGATCTGCGCCGGGCGGCGGTGAGCTGGTCCAGCAGCCAGAGCAGCCCCGGACGGACGTGGGTGCCGGCCAGCCGACCGGCGGGAGGGCGGTGCCCGGCGAGCAGGTGGAGGTGGTCCCGCTCGTCCTCGGTGAGCCGCAGGGCATGGGCCAGGCTGCGCAGCACCTGGGTCGACGGCCTCGGACTGCGGCCCTGCTCCAGTCGCATGAGGTAGTCCGCAGACATCCCGGCGAGCAGCGCGACCTCCTCCCGGCGCAGCCCCGGGGTCCGACGGCGGGGACCCGCCGTCAGGCCCA
>Ga0302321_100003117_pt1 | contig 14202 bp, 11 predicted proteins | sample Fen_T0_1_FD_202505 | JGI IMG/M metagenome (GOLD analysis project Ga0302321, IMG submission 202505) | Peat permafrost microbial communities from Stordalen Mire near Abisko, Sweden - Fen_T0_1 | ecosystem: Environmental > Terrestrial > Soil > Wetlands > Permafrost | place: Sweden: Abisko...
TATGCTCTAACTAAGATGGGCGCTGACGTCACCCTCGTTGGTCCATCGACATTGGTCCCTCATGGCTTCACGGAACTCGGCGTTAAGGTTTCGCACGATCTAAAGAGCGCTCTGGCCGACGCCGAGGTCGTCATGCTCCTCCGGATACAACACGAACGCCAGGCCAGCAGCCATTTCCCGTCCCTCGGCGAATACACCAGTATGTTCGGCCTCAACAAAACCCGCGCTTCCTGGCTTAACCCAAAGGCCATCATCATGCACCCAGGCCCGATCAACCGCGGCGTCGAAATCGACAGCGAACTCGCCGACGGTGAACGTAGCGTGATTCTCGAACAAGTCACCAACGGCATCGCCGTCCGAATGGCCGCCCTTTATCTCTGCTCGGGCGGACAACCCGAAAACGCCACCGCAACCGACTAAAAACCGAAAGCCAAGTAAATCCCAACCGCCAAATCGATCCAACACCTCCGCTCTCGTAGAGCATCCTCTCAGTGTTTGGATTTGGCCTTCAAGAAACGCCATGCCCTCCCTCTGGATTTCCAACGCCCGCGTAATCGACCCAGCCTCCGGTCGAGACGAAGTCGGCAACCTTTATATCGACGACGGAAAAATCGTCTCCTCTCTTTCTGCCGCCGCAAAAAAACGGGCAAAGAAGATCGATGCACGTGGCCTCATCGCCTGCCCTGGCCTTGTCGACATACACGTCCATTTCCGCGAACCAGGCCAAACACACAAAGAAACGATTGCCACAGGCTCACAGGCCGCGGCCGCCGGCGGTTTTACCTCTGTCGTTTGCATGCCCAACACTTCACCGGTCGCGGATACAGCCGGCACGATCCAGTACATTAACGACGCCATTCGCCGCGACGCTGTGGTCAAAATTTACCCAACCGGCTGTATCACTGTCGGTATGAAGGGCCAGGCTCTCGCGCCTATCGGCTCGCTCAAACGTGCCGGCGTCGTCGCCATCACCGACGACGGCGAGTGCGTGCAAAATAACGAACTCATGCGCCGAGCCGCCGAATACGCAAAAATGTTCGACCTTCCCGTGATGGACCATTGCCAGGATGCCTCAATGACTCAAGGCGCCGTCATGAACGAAGGCATTATGTCGATCCGCCTCGGACTCCGTGGCTGGCCCAATGCCGCCGAAGACGTGATCGTTTCACGCAACGTCATTCTCTCAACTTACACTGGCGCTCACATTCATATGCAGCACGTCTCGTCGAAAAATTCCGTCGAGATTCTCCGCCGTGCAAAATCTCGCGGTGTCAACGTCACGGCCGAAGCTACACCGCATCACATCGCGCTTACAGATGCCAAGCTCGCGAACTACGACCCAAATTTCAAAATGAACCCGCCGCTTCGCACTGAAGCCGACCGACAGGAAATCATCGCCGGCCTACGCGATGGTACGCTCGACTGCATCTCCACCGATCATGCGCCGCACACCGATTACGAAAAGGACAAGGAGTTCGACTTCGCACCCAACGGTATCCTCGGACTGGAGACGTCGCTCGCTATCACCCTCCAGGTGCTCGTGCGGGAAAATAAATTCAAGTTGGCCTACGTCATCGACCTGATGACTCGAAAACCAGCTGACATTGTCAAACTCGAAGCAGGCACACTCACCGAAGGCGCGGCTGGCGATGTCTGCCTGTTCGACCCTGACGAAGAATGGGTTTATAACTCGAAAAAGGGATTCAGTAAATCGAGCAATTCCCCGTGGCACGGAGAAACGCTCAAGGGCCTGGTCAAAACCACCATCGTGGATGGCCGCATCGTTTACGTAGGCGGCAAGATCAAGTAAACCCGCATTGCAGAAATGCGAAGTCGCCACTTCTTATTACTGCCCGCTTAGGAAGACCACTTTGTTCGAGTCGATTTCGAGCCAGGATTTAGTTATCGAAAGAAAACCGATGACGTAGACTTTTTTGCCGAACATTTTTCCGGTGCGTCCATTATAAAGCATTAAGCCGAAGCCCTTTTCTACCGGGACCTGAAATGTGACCTTCAACTCCCTCCAATAACTGCGCCATATCAAAGCCCCCGAGGAAAACTGCCAATCCTCCGTCCGTCGTGCGCACATAAACAGTGCTGGGGCGCACGTTGAGGTGCACCACGCCATGCTGGTGAAGATTGCCCAAAATATGAGCAAGTTGCTTCACGATCAACACGAGCTCAGCGGGATTGTTGTTTTTCCGACCAATCCATTCACGCAAAGTCACAGCCGGCGCAGCCTGCATTATTTCAACGCGGCGGCCGTCACTTTCAACTGCCTCAACGAATTCCACTAATCCGCCATTTTGCGCGTTACGGATAGCTTCACAAGTCCGCGCGCGAGTATCATCGCAAACCTTGAATACGCGAATAATGACATCGGTCATTAAGCCCACATGCTGAGCCTTGAAGATCCGACCGTAAGTTACATCAGGTAAAAGCTCACCCATTTGATAGAGACCACGCCAGCGCGCCCCGGATTTGAGGTTCTCTAGATCAAGCGGCGAAGCCGATTCCGTCATCGCACGGCCCTCCGCTGTCGGCGGTGCGTTGGACGCAGGACTGCCACTCGGGGGATTCATCGGAAATTTTGAGGGATAAGCCTTATCTCGTAACATCGGCTCAAAATTGCGTGTTATTAAGGAGGGACTCTAGTCGGGCCTGCTTCATTTCGAACGGGTTCTGTAATTCAACCGCCATCGCCTTGAAATGCCTCCGCAGGCCTGAAAGTGTGTCAGGCCATGTCGCCAAAGGTCCTCACCGCCAGTCTCTTCGAATACGCGCTCGTCGCAGCGGGCTGGATACTGGTTTGGCGGTTTTACATGTCCTCAAGGTCCAGGACCCGGCCTACACCGCCCGTACTGCCATACTGGGGCATCTCCGCGACGGATTTTGGCATGGCTGCAATCTGCGTTCTCGCTGGTTGGTTGAGTGCACAAGTTCTCATGGGACTGTTGATCAAAATTTTTCCGGTGCTCAAAACTGACGAGACCCTCATGACGATCACTGGCGGGAGCTTGGCTGAGATATGCCTGATCGCAGGTACAGTTGCCGGCGTCATTTTCATCCGAAAGAGCAAACCTGACGTTAGGACTATTTCTATTCACAATCCATCAGCCGTTGGGTTAAAAAAAACACGTCTTCTTCTCGCCGCAGTTATTACCTGTATTATTACGATCGCTGTCGTTCACGTCGTACAATTCCTCTGGGAATGGATTCTCACGATTTGTCACCTACCGACTGAAAAGCAGGACATGGTTGAGATATTCTTCCGCACTGCCTCGCCCTACCGCCTGCTTGGACTAACCACGATGGCGGTTGTCCTTGCGCCCGTGGCCGAAGAACTCGTTTTTCGCGCCGGTCTTTTTCATTATTTTCGCGGGCGACTCCCGCGTTGGATCGCACTCGTATTGCCTGCTTTGTTTTTTGCTTCTCTTCACGTGAACCACTCAACTCTGAGTGGCCTCGTAACCGTGGCGCCGCTCACCGCGCTCGGTATTATTTTCTCACTCGCCTACGAGCGTACCGGCCGTATCGCCGTGCCGATTCTGGCTCACGCGCTTTTTAATCTGCACACGGTCCTGTTTCTTCTGTTAGGCATTGGCGACTAGACTCTTCGATGAAACCGTTTGCTAATCGCACCTCTGACTCAGTCGCTTCGCTCGGCGAAGAACGACTCATCGCGGCCATCCGGCGCTGGCTTGGTTCGGCCACACCACCTGCGCCGCGAGGCATCGGCGATGACTGTGCAGTTCTGTCAGCAGCAAAAAAAAAGCAGGTCATCACCGTCGATCCAGTGATCTATGGCCGCCATTTCGACGATCGTGTGCCTCCGCAGGCAGTCGGCGCAAAACTCCTCAAGCGCAATCTCAGCGACCTCGCAGCGATGGGCGCACGCCCCACGGCTGCCGTGATTGCACTCACGCTTGATCCACGCGTCAGCCTGAGCTGGCTAGAAAATTTTTACCGTGGCCTCTCGGCTTCCGCTCACGAATACGGTGTGCCAATCGTCGGAGGCGACATCGCCCAGGCCAGCGGTGTTCTGGCCGCAAGTCTCACCTTATTAGGCCAAACTGCTGGTTCGCGTTTACTTATGCGCAAGGGCGCGCGCATTGGCGATTGGATCTACGTCACCGGTTCGCTCGGTGGCAGTCTAGTCGGACATCATTTCAAATTTAAACCACGCCTCGCCGAGGGTACCTGGCTCGCCACCCGCCCTGAAACCCGCTCGCTTATCGATCTAAGCGACGGTCCGGCCAAAGATCTTCGGGCACTCACACCGGCGGGCGCTGAGCCCGCACTCGACCCTGCCGCCATACCTATCAGCCGCGATGCACTCCTCCTTGCGAAGAAATCGGGCCGCACGCCGTTGGACCACGCACTTTCAGATGGCGAAGATTACGAGCTCCTTTTTGCGCTCGCAAAGAATACCGATCGCGTCGCCTTCGAACGCGCTTGGCATAAGCGTTTCAAAACTCCGCTCAGTTGCATCGGGCGCTTTGTCCACATTGGCCAACGCGACGCCAAAACCATCGATCTGAAACAATATCACGGTTATGAGCATCTTCGCTGAACTCACGGCCGGCATAAGGACACAGTCCGCCGACGAAACGCGTGCGATCGCATTTCGTCTCGCTCAAGCCATGCCGCTCGATGCTACACTCGCGTTGCATGGCGATCTCGGAGTCGGCAAGACCACTTTCGTGCAAGGACTCGCCAAAGGATTTGGTGTGACCGATGTCGTCACCAGCCCGACGTTCAATATCTTTACGCTGCATCGCGGCGGCACGCAAACGTTGGTACATCTCGATGCTTACCGATTGGACAATGATCGGCAAATCGAGTCACTCATGCTCGATGATTTTCTTACGAGCCCTTTTTGCCTTGCTGTGGAATGGCCGGAAAAAATCGCTGCGTGGCTGCCCATTGGCACGTGGCACTTCGCGCTCCGAATCCTCGATGAGCAGCACCATCATCTGCAGCTTATCAGCAAGGCGCCGCCAATCTGAAAACAAAAACGGTGGCTTTCTAAAAAGCCACCGTTCGTAAGTTCAGTAAATTCGCCGTCGGATTATTCCACCTTAGGCGTGGTTTCGGAAACCTCAGGAGCTGGCTCCGGTTCTGGCGCAGCTTCCACCGGTGCCACCGTCTCACTCATCGCAGAAGTGTCGGCCTCCGTCGACTCTGCTGCTGCTGCTTCAACGACCGGAATGGGCGGCGTAGTCATAGGAGCGTCGGGGAAGTTTTCAGGATCGTGCTCGTCCTTCTCAACCTCTTGCTTGCGCGCTTCGGTCATCGGCGGTGCGGCAAAAAGTCGACCGTCGATAAATTCGGTCACGTAACCCTCGGTGACAAGCCAGCGCAGATCACCGTTAAGACGGGTGAGTTTAGATTGATCCTCGGCCGTGAGCGCTGTAGCCGCTTCGGGAGTCAACGGCGGCAACGTGCCGCTGGTCTGGATCGGCGGTACGGTCGCGTTTTCAGGAAGAGGCGTCGGTGCTGCTGGCGGTTCCGGCGGACGAATACCGAGGAATTTCAATGGCAGCTCGCTCGCTTTAACCATTGGGTTGGACTCGATAAACGAGATGAGCGCGCCGATCGTGTCGGAGAATGTCTGACCGGGTACGCGGAATTTCCGTTTTACGGCGCAGACATAAGAAATGCCTTTCGAGCCTTTCTTGAAAATCGTGAATCCCTCGCGACGCAAACGGCCGCGGAGCGCGTTGGCTGTATCCAGCGGGAAACGACGTTGACGTTCCAACGCTCCTTCAAGCGAACGGCGGATTTCACTTTGCGGGAGTTGTTCGAGCAATTTGCCGTGGAAACGAGCCGTTTCGACGAGCTTGACGACTTTCTCCTTAGCATGAGTTAGCAGATACATCCGCGCTTCTTCCAACGTATCGAACGCTTGCGTTGCTTCGCCCTCGACCGAGAGCTTCCAAGTATAGCGTGTGGCCTTTTTCATCTTGGCCAGCCACTGGTTGACCGCCTCAGGATCGCGTACGGTCTCAATGCGTGCACGGAACGCGTCAAACGACATGCGCGAAATGTGATTCGCGTGATGCTGCTGCACGATCTGGTTGTAGCGGTGATAATTCGGGGGCCCAAGAAGCTCGCCCGTGACGCTACATTTGTTGATGACTTGAAAATTACCCTTTGGTGGTTCGACCTCAACTTCTGCTGCGTCGAAAAACGCGCCGAGATGGTTACCGATCACATGTGCAACCGCTGCCTCTTCGGTTTCGAAGGGCAAACCGTCAGGCATGGAAATAGCCATCGGCGTGGACCTAATAGTCGGAATTCCGGCCCCATCAGTTTTCTGCTCGGAACTTGCCTGAGCGGGAGCTGATTCGCCTTCACCGGGCGACTTACGCTGGATCACGGCGACGAAGCGGTCATTTTTTCCAATGATCACGCGGGCAATTTCAAACAATTCGTAGGTACGGCAAGAGGTTCGGATCGCTTTCGCCAAAGCGGAAAAACCAATGTCTTCGGGGTAGAACGTGACATTGAAAAACGGGCTGATGTAGGGACCACGATCCCGCTCTTGAAAACCACCTTCGCGCGGGCCCGAACGCGGGCCACCACGGAAATCACCGCGTGGACCAGCACCGCCGTCGCGACGAGGACCTCCACGGAATTCACCTTGCGGACGACGCGGACCACCGCGGAATTCGCCCTCAGGCCGGGGCGTTTCGCCCGCGGGTGTTTGCGGAGCAGCTCCGTCGGTTGGGCCAGCAGGTTTACGGAAGCCGCGGCGATCGCGCTTCGGTTCACCTGGGGCTCCTCCGTCGCGTCGACGATCGTCGTCGCGATGAGGCCGATCATCTCGGCGACCTTCGCGGGGGGACGATTTGTCCTGGGTCCATTGGGTGCCGAAGCTGAAGCCTTGGAGTTGAGTGAGGTCGATTTTGTTAAAATCCTTGGTAGGATTTTCGTTGGATGCGGAATCGTCCATGTCGTTCAGTTTGCGAAAGAGGGCAGCTGCCCCCGTGGGGTGTTGTGGCAGGTATTGTGCCTAGGTTTACGGAAAGGCGGTCGAGTCTTTACGGCTCCTCTCGCGTGGCAAGCGTGATTTCCCGCCAAATTCAGGCAAATATTTCTGGAAAAATTCCCATGACGGCTTGTGCCGAACTGGAAATGGTGCTCAGGAAGGGACTCGAACCCTTACGCCTTACGGCACACGCCCCTCAAACGTGTGTGTCTACCAATTCCACCACCTGAGCGTACCAGTCGGAGAAACGCGGACTAAGAGACATCCAATTGACCTTGTAAAGCCCGGAAATCGCAAAAAAGAAAAATGTATTTAGCCGCATCCTATATGCCCACCGATCCATTCTCATTTAGCTGTTCATTTTGACTTTCGGGAAAGCCTCTAGCAAATGTGAGCGCCACGCCATGACGCACGAAGAGATCAAACGCGCCCTCCTCGCCTCTTACGAAACCGACGGTGGCATCAACCACTTCGACGGCATCAACCTGCCTGCCGAAGAATCGGTCAATGACCTCGCGCGTGACTTCATGCATTTACTCTTCCCTGGCTATTTTCAGGAAAGTTGCGTGACCAAGAAGGAAGTCCCGACGCTGGTGGATCGCTTGCTGAAAAAGATCGAGACCCGCCTCGCAGCCGAACTGGAAAAATGCATGCGCTTCAATCGCGACGCAGATTCCGCTGGCCGTGCTCGCGAACTAACAGCGCATTTACTCGGCCAACTCCCCGAGGTCCGCCGCATTCTGCAGACCGACGTGATCGCCGCTTATCAAGGCGATCCTGCCGCGCGCAGCGTCGAGGAAATCATACTCTCCTACCCGTGCGTACTGGTCATTTCGCTCCAGCGCATCGCTCACGTGCTTTATCGGATCGGCGTGCCTCTTCTTCCACGTATGCTCACCGAGTATGCGCATGAACGCACGGGCGCCGACATCCACCCTGGCGCCGAGATCGGTACACATTTCTTTATTGATCATTGCACAGGCGTCGTCGTTGGGGAAACAGCCCGTATCGGTAATCACGTTAAAATTTATCAAGGCGTGACCCTTGGCGCGAAATCCTTTGCTACCGACGAGAAAGGCCTCCCAGTTAAAGGCGTGAAACGTCACCCGGAGCTCAGGGATAACGTGGTTGTTTATCCTGGGGCTACGATTCTTGGCGGTGATACCGTGGTGGGCGAAAACTCGATCGTTGGCTCCAACGTCTGGCTTATGCAATCGATGCCGCCCAATAGCATCGCTTACTATCAAGGTGATGCCGCCTCGATCATTCGTCCACGCAAGAACCGGGAAGCCCTCCTGGAAGAACTCGTCGACTGGGTGATTTGAGCCGGTTCGCGCGAGCGCAAACCAGGAAATATCGTAACCCAAGCTGCGAGCCCTCGCGGTTTGGGTGTTTTTCAGGGAAACCCTGATGCCTATCGGCAGATAAATGGTTTACTCCATGGGGATTCTGCCCTTCTAGTTTAACTATGTCGAAGACGTTACTTGTTACGGGCTCATCCGGGTTAATTGGTTCCGAAGTATGCGTGTATTTCGCACGCGAGCTTGGTTACACGATCCATGGCGTGGATAACAACCAACGCGCCGTGTTTTTCGGTGCCCAAGGCGACACCCGCTGGAACCAGCATCGGCTAATAAGCGAGCTGCCCGGCTTTCAACATCACGAACTTGATATCCGAGACCGCGCTGGCGTGCTCGCCTTGGTCAAGCAGCTCAAACCAGCAGCGATCGTTCATACCGCCGCACAACCTTCACACGATCGCGCCGCCGCTATTCCTTTCGACGATTTCGACACAAACGCCGTCGGCACGCTCAACCTCCTCGAAGCCGCGCGTCAGGCCTGCCCCGAGTCGCCCTTCGTGAATATGTCGACCAACAAGGTCTACGGTGATGCGCCCAACAAAATTGCGCTCAAGGAACTCGCAACCCGCTGGGACTACGCCGATCCGGCCTACGAACACGGCATTGCCGAGACTTTCACCATCGACCAATCTAAGCATTCGCTTTTCGGCGCCTCCAAAGTCGCCGCCGACGTGATGACGCAGGAATACGGTCGCTATTTCAATATGCCGACCTGCTGCCTTCGCGGCGGTTGCCTCACAGGGCCGAATCACTCCGGCGTCGAACTCCACGGCTTCCTCAGCTACCTCGTAAAATGCAATCTCGAAGGCCGCGAGTACAAGGTTTTCGGCTACAAGGGTAAACAGGTCCGCGACAACATCCACTCGCTGGACGTCGCCCGCTTCATGGCTGCCTTTGTCAGCGCCCCACGCATCGGCGAGGTTTACAACCTTGGCGGCGGCAAAGCGAACAGCACATCCATCCTCGAAGCTTTTAAACTCACCGAAAAGTTCACCGGCAAAGCGCAGGTCTTTACCTACGTCGATCAGAACCGCATCGGCGACCACATCTGTTATTATTCAGACCTCCGCAAAATGCGCTCTCATTACTCCAAGTGGGATATCACCCAGTCTCTCGAAGAAACCATTCGCCAAATTGTCGAAGCTTGGAAAAAGCGAGCTCACGGCTAACGCCAAACTTCTACCCGCTAAAACTGCTTATAGCACGCTATGAAGATTCTCATCACCGGAATTTGCGGGTTCGTCGGATCAACGCTGGCGCGTGCACTTATCGAATCGAATCGCGAGCACGCACTCTTCGGTCTTGATAACTTCATCCGCCCTGGCAGCGAAGCCAACCGCGCCGAACTAAAGAAACTCGGCGTCAAACTCTTTCACGGCGACATCCGCGCTGCGAGTGATCTTGAGGCGATTCCCGCGGTCGACTTCGTTATCGACGCCGCAGCCAATCCTTCCGTTCTTGCCGGCGTGGATGGGAAAACCAGCTCGCGCCAGCTCATCGAACACAACCTGATCGGCACGGTGAACATGCTGGAGTTCTGCAAACAGCACCGCGCTGGCTTCATCCTTCTTAGTACGAGCCGCGTTTATTCGATTCCGCCCTTAGCCGCGCTTTCGGTCGAACCAATAAACAGTGCCTTTCAGCCCGCTCGCGGCACCAAACTTCCCTCCGGCCTGACTGCCGAGGGCGTTAACGAAACCTTTAGCACTCAATCGCCAGTTTCTCTCTATGGCTCCACCAAGCTCGCCTCCGAAGCCCTCGCGCTCGAATACGGCGAAACATTCAGCCTGCCCGTTTTTATCAATCGTTGTGGCGTGATGGCGGGTGCCGGGCAGTTCGGACGCGCGGACCAGGGCATTTTCGCATATTGGCTCAACAGTTATCTTCGCCGCCGCCCGCTTAAGTACATCGGCTTTGGCGGAAACGGTTACCAGGTCCGCGACTGCCTGCACCCACGCGATCTGATTCCGCTACTGGAAAAACAAATGGCTTCACCCAAACTCGCCGTCGACGACCGCGTCATCAATTGCTCCGGCGGCATCGCCTCTGCCCGTTCGCTCCGTCAGCTCAGCGATTGGTGCGCAGCAAAATACGGCCCACACACGATTACCGCCGATTCTACGCCTCGGCCCTTTGATATTCCGTGGATGGTGCTCGATTCCTCCAAAGCCGCCCGCATCTGGGGCTGGCGAGCACAGACTTCGACCGAAGCTATTCTTAACGAGATCGCGACCCATGCCGACGCCAACCCAAACTGGCTCGACCTTTCCGCACCGCTTTAACGAAAGGAACCGATCATGCAGACAGCGCCAAATCACCAGCCCGGCACCCTCTCGCTTTACTCGGTTGTGATCCCCGCTCGCGACGAGGAGGAATCGCTGCCGGAAACGTTGCGCGAAATTTATAAGGTTTTCAGCGCTGTCAGCATTCCTCATGAACTCGTCGTCGTTGACGATGGCAGCAAAGACAAAACTTGGTCAGTCCTTCAATCGCTCAAATCCGAGATTCCCACGCTCGCGCCAATCCAGAATCCCGGACCTCACGGCTTCGGCAGGGCGATTACTTATGGTCTGAATAACATGCAAGGCGATGCATGCGTCATCATGATGGCCGACGCCTCGGACTCGCCCGTTGACGCGATCAAATATTGGCGCCTCCTCAATGATCAGGGTTACGAATGTGCCTTCGGCAGTCGCTTCATTAAAGGCGGCCAAATAATCGATTACCCACGCATCAAACTCTTCGTCAATCGACTAGCAAACTTTCTAGTGCGCCTCGGCTTCCGCCATGGCCTCAACGACACCACCAATGCTTTTAAAGCCTATCGCCGCACAGTAATAGACGGCTGCCGTCCGTTACTCGCGCCACACTTCAATCTTACCGTAGAATTGCCACTTAAAGCGATCGTTCGCGGCTACACCTGGGCAGTAATCCCTATCTCGTGGAAAAACCGCAAGCACGGCGTAGCAAAACTCAAGATAAAGGAGATGGGAAGCCGGTACTTTTTTATCTGCTCGTACATCTGGCTCGAAAAATATTTTAGCCGCGGTGACTACAAGCGCCGCTAGCATAAGTTGACCTGCACAGGCGCAGGACTTTTGAGGCCCTAATAACACCCGTTTTCCCGGCCTCCCCGGTTGACTCAGCCTCGCGATTGGACAGTGTAACCAGGTCAGAGTTTTTCCTGTTTTCATAAGCAGTCGAATGACCGCCAACCCGGGCCACCCGCCCGGTACCGATACCGCCGCCCCTCGCATGGGACGGCGGTTTTGATTAAGAAAAACAGAATGGCCCAACGAAAGGGTTATAACCGATGGAAGTTTTTCGCCCCTTCATCAGTTATCTTTTCCCAATGAGCTCGTCAGCCAGTTCACCCGCATTGTAAATATTCCGCAGTGATTCGATGACCGCACGCGCGTCGACTGAAAGCGCCCGCGACTGCGTGTCGGTATAAACAAAATCTGCGACGAGCGATTGAAGGTTTCCATCAAAGATAATGCCTACGAATTCTCCAGCGCGATTAATCGTGGGACTGCCGGAATTTCCGCCGATAATGTCGCAGGTGCTGGCAAAGTTCATCGGTGTCGCAAGTTTTACTTTACCTTTTTGATCAAGCCAGCGTGTAGGAATATTAAATGGTTCGGCCCCTTCGTGGGCACTAGAACGTGCATACATGCCTTCAATTGTAGTAAAAGCTGGCACGCTTTGGCCTCCTTCCTCATAACCTTTTATTACGCCAAAGGCGAGACGGAGCGTGAAAGTAGCATCTGGATAAATACGCGTGCCGTCTACAGCATAGCGCACGCGTGAAATTTTCGCTTGGGCCTGCTCTTTGATCTCACTTTGCTCTTCGACGATCTTGCGTGCAGCCCGGGCCACTCCGTCAACCGACCGCACCAACGCGATCATCGGGTCGGTTTCGGCGGCTTTGTCGATAGCGATAGGATTAGCAGTGTAAAGCTGCTTACGCTCAACGACATCTTTGACCTTGGTACCGGTAACCAATTCGACTGCGCGCTCCCGAGGAGACTTACCCGCCAACACCGATATTACGATTGGATCATCCACACCAAATTCCAAAGCAAGCATCGTCAGGTACGACTCCAGCCGCATTTGCTCCAAATCATCATAGATCGGCTCGTCGGAAAACAGCGCAAGTTCGAGTGAAGCATGGTTTGAATCACGGAATTCACGTAGCCGTTGCCCGCTGGGCTTGGCCTTTTCATTTGCCGAACGATACAGCGCGCGCGCAAGTGACAGAAGCGTGCTGCTGCGATCAGTGTAACGTTCGAGCAAATTGTAGCGAGGGGAAGCGTCGGCAATAACCTTTTGCGCAGCGGTAATTTCGTCCCACGCACCGCGCGCATCAGCCAACTCAGGACGTTCAGATGCGATTTTTTTCAATCGCTCTTCTTCGGCACGTTTTCGCTCGAAAACTTTCGGATCGAGCAAGCCAGCAAGTTCACCGTCGTATCGTTTGCGGGCGTTTTGGTAGCTAAACAATAAATCGTGCGCCCGACGTGCATTCTCCGTGCTGCGTGCGCCGTAGCTGAGCAACAAGACTTCGTTCGTTTTCAACCACTCGAGAACGGAGGGAACGCGGCGGTCACGCGTGTCGGCCAGTTCCGCGTAAGTAAAAAGCCGGCTGGTCGAACCTGGATGGCCCGTCACGAAGACGAGATCTCCTTCGGCTATACCCGTCGCACTCCATTTCAGGTAGTGATCCACCTTGGCCGGCTGGCCATTCTCGTAGGCGCGGAACAAACAGAAATCCAAGTCGTAGCGGGGGAATTCAAAATTGTCGGGATCACCACCGAAAAATGCGGCCTGCTGTTCCGGCGCAAAAACCAGCCGGACATCGGTGTATTTTTTATACCGATACAAATGATATTGCGCGCCTTGGTAGAGAGTGACGACGTCGCTGCGCAATCCGGTCTTATCGAGCGACTCCTTTTCGATTTCCGCCTTGATAGCACGTCGGGCCGCAAACGCTTCGGCAGCAGTCGCACCGGATTTAACCGCGGCGTTGATTCGGGCAGTTACGTCTTCCATCGACACGAGTACGTTCAACTCCAAATCGACACAGCGTTTCTCCTCAGCGCGCGTTTTCGCATGGAAACCGTCGCGCACGTAATTGTTTTTTTCGTCGCTTAGCTTCTGCAGGTCATCCTGGCCAACGTGGTGGTTAGTGATAATCAGCCCGTCGGGCGAAACAAACGAGCCTGAGCCACCACTGTTGAAACGCACAGAAGATTTCTGCACGTGCTCCAGCCACGCCGGAGTTGGTTCAAAGCCGAAACGTTCTTTGAGTGTTTGGGTCGGTGGTGCATTGAACAACCACATGCCCTCGTCAGCTCGAACCGTGTTTGTAGCGAAAACCAGTGCTGCCACCCCCGCGACAGCTTGAAACAAGCTCTTTCGTGTCATCCCATAAAGAAAGGCTACCACGTCTTCCATGACCAGCGGATTTGTTAAATTTTGAGAGAAATGATTTCGCCACTGACTTGAGCTTGCGGCCAGCCTGCTCTGCGCAATCTTCAGAGCTGTCCCACTCAGGCGCAATGATCCACTCCTTTGTTTTTAGTGAAGGGAAGCCCGTCGGCCGCGACCTCGAAGTCGAAGCGCTACGCCTCGTGCGCGCTGACAAAGGCCTCATGCTGTGGGTAGATCTCAATGATCCCACCGATGATGAAATAAAAACCATCCTCGAAGGGGTTTTCCAGTTTCATCCACTCGAAATTGAAGACTGCGTCACACCCAGCTCGCTCCCAAAAATAGAGGATTACGATGACCATCTCTTTATGGTCACGCATGCAGTGGATTTCACGCGTACGGAAAAATTCAATA
>Ga0302321_100003119_pt1 | contig 14195 bp, 15 predicted proteins | sample Fen_T0_1_FD_202505 | JGI IMG/M metagenome (GOLD analysis project Ga0302321, IMG submission 202505) | Peat permafrost microbial communities from Stordalen Mire near Abisko, Sweden - Fen_T0_1 | ecosystem: Environmental > Terrestrial > Soil > Wetlands > Permafrost | place: Sweden: Abisko...
GCCCAGGGGGAAGACGGCGGGCTGCTTACGGTCGATGGAGCTGTCGAAGGTGGTGCCGTCGAGGAGCTTGCCCACGTAGTCGACCTTCACCGTGTCGGTGGCCTTGGGTTTGGCTCCGGAGCCTTCGGTGATGACTTCGTACTCCAGGCCGCTGGCCGTGGTCTTAACCCCGGTTTTTTTGCCGTTTTCCGCCAGATACGCGGCTTCCTTCACGGCGTTGGCCAGGGCCAGTTGCTTCTGGGCGTCGGCGATGACGGTCTGTACGTCCTGATTCGCTTTTTCCAAGGCCACCTTGGGCGCATTTTTGTCCAAAACGTCCTTCATGCCGTTCACGAAGGCTTCGTAATCGAGGGAGACGCCGGTGGTTTTCAGGTTCGTGGCCACCAGAACGCCGAAGTCGTAGCTGGCGTCGGCCTTGGAAAGGGTGCCGGGAGCGGCCGAAGCGGCGTCGGCGGGTTTGGGTCCTGCCTGGCAGGAAAGCAACAGCAACGCTGTGGCGCTGAGAAGAGCAAGAATTCGCATGGATCTTCCTTGGGGAATCGATAAGATCCAATCAGGATAAACTCCTTTCGGAAAAACCTCAAGGAACCGGCTGGAGGCCTATTCCCCCTGGGGCTTGGGGGCGGCCGACTCGTGGGGCGGGGGTTGGGGGATGACCTCGATGGGGGGTTTCTCTTCGTCGATGGCCGAGTCGGGGTTGGGCTTGCGGGTGTAGTCCGGGAAGGGGCCGTACAGGACCAGGACCCGGCCTTCGGCCAGTAGCTTGCGGTTCGCTTCCCGGGACAGCAGACGCTGCCAGTCGGCTTCGGAAAGGACTAGGTCCCCGGGACGGGCGCCCCAGACTCCCCGGGCCACGATGCGCAGAGGGTCGAAACCGATGCGGTCCCGCCACCTGTCTTCGTTGAACAGGCCCAGGCTGAACCCCGCCTGCCCCCACTTCCGGGCGTACTCGTGGTCGCTCATCGACGGTTCGAAGACCACTTCTCCCCGGGGATTGAGCAACCGAAACGACACCGACGGCTCCCACCGGGCCTGGAGCCCGGTGCCCAGCCAGTCCAGATCCCCCATGGCAAAGATCACTAGGCCGGAAAAGTCCCGGGATGGCGTCCAGGCCACCACCGGAGGAACGTGGTTGGCTTCGCCGGCCTCGGACAGCAGGGGGACCAGACCTTCCCAGAGGGCCGCGGACCAGACCATCTCGAGGGTGGAGTAGCCGTCATCGACCCGGCTGGAGACAAACTTTAGACTCTCGCCCAACTGGGCCACCCCGGCTTCGACCGTGGGGTCGGCGGCCATCACCTCGGCCAACGTCCGTCCCGACGCCACGGGCAGGGCCCCGGCCCGGCGGACGAATTCTTCCTGGACGTGCCGCTGCACTTCCTGCTCGGCCAGGTACCGGCGCTTGGGCGGGGTGGCGTCGGTGTCCGTAGGCAGGGGCGCGGTGATGGTGAGGGTGAACAAGCCTTTCTCCCAGTCCCAGGCGCCCTGGGAGGTGATGGCCGAGGCCGGTACTACGGAAAAAAGGAACGCCGCCAAACAGAACAGCGGCAAACCGCCGGAGGTGGTCCTAGCCACGGCCCGAACCCTTGTACGGCCCCACATCTTTGAGAGCTGCGATCACGAGGTTCTGCCCGACTTTCAGAAAGGAAGGCCTAAGGCCCGGGTTGTCGCGTTCGATCATGGAGGTGCTCACCCCATACCACTGGGCGATTTCCGAAAGCGTATCTCCTTTTCGCACCGTGTACAAGTAATACTGGATCAGCTTCAGCGAGGGGTCTTCCAGGGCCTGCCGCAGGCCATCGGTCCACTCGGGCTTCACCTTCAGCTCGTAGCCGCCGGGGAGAACGGGGGTCAGGTGGTACACCAGTTCCCGGTTCGCGGCCATCAGTTGGTCCACGGGCACTTGGGCGGCCTGGGCCAGCAGGCGCACGTCGATCATCCTGTCGATGTGCACCCGGTCCCACCCGGGAGACGGTTCCCAGTCGGCCCGGAAGCCATACTCGTCCCAATGGGCCGAAATGTGGGCCAGGGCGATCAATTGGGGCACATAGGCGGCCGTTTCCCTGGGAAGCAGGCCCCGGTCGAGAAGCTTCCAATAGTCCCTCTCCCCGTGGGCCCGGCGGAGGATGCCTTCGATTCGCCCCCGGCCCGCGTTGTAGGCCGCCAGGGCCAGGTACCAATCACCGAGTCGGGAATAGTTGTCCTGGAGTTTCTGCAGGGCGCCTTCGGTGGACTTCCAGAAATCCCGGCGCTCGTCGACGTAGGGGGTGACCCGCATCCCGTAGCCGTCGACGCTGTTTTTCATGAACTGCCAGAGCCCCGACGCGCCGACCCGGCTGGTATTGTTGGGGCTGAACCCCGACTCCACCGCGGCCAACCAGAACAGCTCCGGAGGCATGCCCTTGTCTTCCAGGCGCTGGCGGATGAAATCTCTGTAGGGTTGGGATCGGTCGATGCAAAGTTGGACCCACGCCCGGCCCTCGCCCAGAAAATACGACACGCTCCGGTCGATGAACCGGTGGCTGGCGGCGGGCAGGGTGGAAACTTCGGGGGGCAACGGGCCGTCCTCCGGGGCCAAAGCCTCCGTTTGAAAGGCCACCTCCGGGGGTAACGGAGCCTCGATGGGGGCAGGAACAGCCGACGGACCGGAAGGAGAGTCGGCCAGGACAGGGGCACCCACCAAGGGACCAGGAGCTTCGGGTGGTACGGTGGCCGAGAGGCTGCTAGGCGCTGCCACCCCCCAGCAAATGAGCGTAAAAAGCACGGCACTGCCTCTCGTACTCCACTTGTACGCCGTAGCGAGGAAGGTCTTTGACCAGCGGCGCGCGGACCGGAAACCGGAGTGTAGTGTCGTTGTACTCGAGGATTTCCGGGAGCACGACGCGCAGCCAAAGACCTCCGCAGTAGGCGGACGGCTGCATTTCATAGTTTTTCCCCAAAGAACAGCCCGGCCCACTCCCACGAACCGTTCAGGTCGGGGTCGGCGGGGTACTCCACCCGGCGGAAGTAAAAATACCAGGTGGGGATGCGGTAATTCCAACCCGTGCTCCTCAAGTACGCTTCGGACTCGTTGGAACCCTCGTCGAGTTTGTCGGCGAACTGCACCTCGGTGCCGCCGCCGTAGTGGGCCTGCTGGACCAGCTCCCGGAGGAACTGCCTGATGTCGAACGCTTCGGACAGGGCGTCGGTCACGTCGTTGTTGTCCCAGCTCACCGAGAAGAACCCCACCTTCGCCCGCAGGCTCTCCATGGTGTAGGTGTCGTTCGACAAAACGGCCTTCTTCACCTGATCGATGAGCTGGCCCAAATCCGGACGTATCCAGGCCCTGTCGGTCTGGGCCAGGTCGACCAGGGAGTGGATGCGGCTGGCGGCCTTGGGGTCCCCGGGGACGGTGGGGTCGGTGAATTTCAAGAAGGAATCGTAGGCCGCCTGGGCCTCGTCCCAGCGCCCCAGGGACTCGGAGGCCCGGCCCCAGGCGTAGAACAGTTCGGGCGTGGTCATCTTGTACCGGAACCGGGCGTTCAATTCTTGGAACACCGCCCGCTTGGCCGAAGGCTCGGTTTCCAAGGGGATGAGGCGGATTAGGCACAGGTAGTGAATGGATTCGCCTTTTTCCACCAGATCGGGGAAGGCCCGGAGGATGCGCCGGTAGTAGGCCCTGGCCAAGGGCAACGCCCCTTCAGCCCGGTAGTTTTCGGCTACCTCGTACAAATAGTGGGCACCGAAGGGGTCGGTGGGATTCTGGGCCGTGTACGTGGTCAGAAGCAGGTTGATCCGGGAAACCTCCCCCTGGGCCCTGAGCTGCTGGGTAATTTCGTGGAGCAGGGTGAACCGCGTCGCCCCGGGTTGGTTCTCCCGGGATAGCAGTTGGAACAAGGACAGCAGCGACGCCCTCTGATCGGAGTTCCCGACGACGAAAAAGTCCTCCCGGGTTCCGGATTGGACGATGAAGAAGGCCACAACCAGGGCAAAAACCGGGGGAAAGAGACCAAAGAAACGCTTCATCGGGGCCCATCGTACCATGGGCGTCGAACGGCTGTCCATCAAACCGCGGTTCGGGTATGGTGGCATCATGCAATGGTGGAAGATGGCGCTAGGTCTGCTCCTGGCCGGCCCCGTGGCCGGGGAGGAGTTGGTTCTGACGTTCACGGGCGACCTGATGGCCCACGACAAGAACCAGGAAATGGGCGACTACGGGGATATTTACCGTAGTCTCGCCCCGTGGTTGCTCCAGGATGACTGGAGCTTCATCAACCTGGAAACCCCCGTAGATGGGTACCGAGCTCCCAGCGGCTACCCGTTGTTCAACGCCCGGCCGACGTACGTGGAGGCCGCCATCCGGGGCGGGTTCCAGGTGTTTTCCCTGGCCAACAACCACAGCAACGATTTCGGGGTGTCTTCGGTGGAAGGGACCCTGGCCACCATGAAACAGCTGGCGGCCCCGGGCGGTGTGTATTTTTCAGGGTTGAAGGAGACAGCGGGCGAGGTTCCCCGACCCGTGGTCCTGGAAAAGAAGGGTTGGAAAGTGGGGTTCGTGGCCCTGACCAACCTCCTCAACCTGAAACACGGCAGCCAGCGGGTCAATCTGGTGCAGATTTGGGACATCTGGTCGAAAAAGGCCTACCCTGAGGAGCAGGAAGCTCTCCTCGATCTGATCAGAATGTGGAGGCAGGGCCTCGACTTCCTGGTGGTCAGCCTCCACGACGGGGTTGAGTACGCCGAAGGCCCCTCTCCGACCCAGGTGGAATTTTATCAGAAAATGGTCGCAGCCGGGGTGGATGTGCTGTGGGGCAGCCACCCCCACGTGCTCCAACCCTGGAAATGGGTGGAAACCGACCGGGGCAAGCGGGTGCTGCTATATTCAATGGGCAATTTCGTCTCCAACCAGACCCAGGGGCTGGGGCCCTTGAGCTGGGCATCCCCCTGGGCCAAAACCGGGGACGGAGCCCTGTTCCAGGTGCAGCTCACCAGGAAGCCCTCGGGGGTGGAGGTGCAGGTGCTCCGCCCCGTCCTGCTGAACAACTACCGGGACCCCGAGAAGGGAATCGTGGTGGTTCCCACCCGAACCCTGATCGACGAGGGCCCCCAGGTGTGGAGGGACTACTACCGCCACCGTTGGGATATCCAGGCCGCCTGGGCCCTTCCGGGGGATTGAGGCTCCGGTTTTTTTTCCGTACACTTGATGCCAAAGCATTCCCCTCGGAGGTGTCCATGCCCGCCCAACCCGCATCCATGACGACGAAGGGACTGTCCGTCCCCGACCACCTCATCATTCCGTTCATCGAAGGCGACGGCACCGGAGCCGACATCTGGAAATCCTCGGTGGCGGTGTTCGACGCCGCCGTCCGGAAGGCCTACGGTGGAAAACGGCAGGTGGAGTGGAAGGAAGTCCTGGCCGGGGAGAAGGCTTTCACAAAAACGGGCAACTGGCTCCCCGACGAGACCCTGGAAGTGTTCCGCAGCCACCTCGTGGGCATCAAAGGACCGCTGACCACCCCCGTGGGCGGCGGCATCCGGTCCCTGAACGTGGCTTTAAGGCAAATCCTCGATCTGTACGTGTGCCTGCGCCCGGTGAAGTACTACGACGGCGTACCCTCCCCGGTGAAACACCCCGAAAAGGTCGATATGGTCATCTTCCGGGAGAACACCGAAGACATCTACGCCGGCATCGAGTACGCCGCCGGAACCCCGGAAAGCCAGAAGATCCTCGACTTTTTCGAGCAGAACTTTCCCAAGGAATTCAAGAAGATCCGCTTCGGGACCAAGGCCGCCAACGACAGCTGGCAGAAGTCCCTGGAGGGCATTGGCAGCCCCCACCGGGACCTTCCCGTCATGGTGGGCCTGGGAATCAAGCCGGTGAGCTACGCGGGCACCGAGCGCCTGGTCCACACGGCCATCGGCTACGCCATCAAGGAAAAACGCAAGAGCGTCACCCTGGTCCACAAGGGCAACATCATGAAATTCACCGAAGGGGCCTTCCGGGACTGGGGCTACCAGGTGGCGAAGGACTTCTACGGAGCCGAACTCCTGGACGGCGGCCCCTGGATGAAAATTCCCGCCGGCAAACCCGGGGCAGGATTGGTGATCAAGGACGCCATAGCCGACATCACTCTCCAGCAAGTGCTCACCCGGCCCGAGGATTTCGACGTCATCGCCACCCTCAACCTCAACGGCGACTATCTGAGCGATGCCCTGGCTGCCCAGGTGGGTGGCATCGGTATCGCCCCCGGGGCCAACATCAACTACATCACTGGCCACGCCATCTTCGAAGCCACCCACGGCACCGCCCCCAAATACGCCAACCTCGACAAGGTGAACCCCTCTTCGGTGCTCCTTTCCGGGGTCATGATGTTTGAGTATCTGGGCTGGAAAGAGGTCGCGGACCTGATCGAAACCGGCATCAAGAACGCCATCGAGTCCCGGACGGTCACCTACGATTTCGCCCGGCTCATGGACGGGGCCACCGAGGTGAGCTGCAGTGGGTTCGGTCAAGCGGTGATCGCGGGGATGCCGGGCAGCCCCGGGATGGGCCGCTGATGCTCAAGGATCCCGTGCGTAAAGCGGCCTTTGTGTCGGGGGTTTTCCTCACTGCCCTGGGCGTGGTGCTCCTGGGATGGATGAACAACTTTGTCGCCGGGTTGGTGCGGTGGTCCCCGGCCATCCTCACCGTCGTCGGCGCAGTATTCCTATTCAAGGCCTTCTTCCGGAAGGCGCGGCCTTCGGCGGTGTTCGTCGGTCTGCTCCTGTTCTTATCGGGGACGTTCGCCCTGCTCCTGAGCACCGGTGTGCTCCCCGAGGATCTGACCTTCGAGAAACTGTGGCCCGTTTTGATGGGCATCGTCGGGGTCAGCCTCATTCCCTACGGTGCCCGGTACCGGCGGACGACCCGGGTGACCCTGGTGATTCCCGGTATCATCCTCATCGTTCTCATGGCTTTGTTCCTCCTTTTCAGCCTGAAGATCGTCCAGCAGACCTTCGCGGAATTCTTCATCACCTGGTGGCCACTGGTCTTGGTCTTCATGGGGGTCACCCTGATCGCCAGCGGGTGGCGGGGACGGAGGAAGGAGTGACCCCCCGCCGTCTTGGGGCACGCTTGGCCGTGCCCCTGGTCCTGCTGTTTCTGTCGGCTTCGGCTTCTGCCGAGGTCCCGACCGCCGATGACCCGGCCTCGTGGGTGGGTTTGACGCCCCCGGCGGCCTACGAGCTGCGAGGGGCCCCCGCCGAGGTCTACCCGCTGGCCGTGGACGACAAGCGTTTTCAAGTCGTCCACTTCTACAGTGACCACTCCTACATGTTCTGGACCTCGAACCGGATCTGGCAGGTGCGGCTCGACAAGCTCTGGGCCGGAACGCTGAAGGGGGTGCCCATGGGTGCGCCCCGGGCCGACGCCGAAGCCCCCTGGGGAGAGCCTCTGGCCAGGGGGGAAACCTGGTCGGTGTGGAACCTCCCCTACCAGACCTTCCCCCGGAGGTTGAGGCTGGTGTTCACAGGCGGTGTGCTGAGCGACGCCTACTTCTACCGGAGCGACCTGTGAGCCACAGACCGCCTCCGGGAATCTGTCTGGTCCTCACTGGGCCCCGGCTAAAAGACTGTCTGAAACAGCTGCAAGAATCCCGGCACCACATCGACCTGGCGGAACTCCGGGCCGATCTGGTGGACAGAGCCGACTGGGACGGGCTGAACGCGTTCAGCCGCCAGGCGGGGTTGCCCCTCATTCTGACTCTCCGCCAACCCCGGGACGGGGGAAAGTGGACGGGAACTCCAGCCGACCGGGAGGCCTTCTTCCAGGCCGCTCTGGACGGCGACTGGACCTGGTTCGACCTCGAAGACGACCAGCGCCTGCTGGCCCTGGAGGCCCAATGGCTGGGGAAAGGCCGGCGGCTGGTGGTCAGTTTCCATGATTTTGACGGTGTTCCCGACGGCTGGGCCGCCCGGTTGCTGGCCGCCGAAGGCCCGGGGATAACGGCCAAGGCCGCGGTGTTTCCCCAATCTTCCACCGATTTCCTGAAGTTTGTCACCGATCTCCAGACCCTTCCCCAGGGGGACAGGGTGGCCTTGGCCATGGGGGGGTACGGGTTCTCCAGCCGCGTCCTCGCGGCCCGGTTGGGGAGCCGCTGGACCTACGCCTCGGCCCCCGGGCAGACCGCGGCCCCAGGGCAAACCGATCCCCAAACCTTGGCGGTCTTGTACCGGTTCCGGGAGCAAGCACCCGACACCCCGGTTTTCGGCATCGTCGGCAACCCCGTGTTCCATACCAAGAGCCCCTTCATCCACAATCCAGCGTTGGCGGCTCTGGGGTTGGCCGGAACCTACGTTCCTTTCTTGGCCGACGACCTTCCCGCATTCTTCGCCGTCTGCGACCGGCTCGGCGTCCAGGGTCTATCGTGCACCATACCGTTCAAGGAAGACGTGCTCCTCCACGTCGCCGAAACCACGGCGGCGGTGAAGGCCACCGGCGCCTGCAACACCCTTTGGCGGCAGCCCGGAGGCCCGTGGAAAGGTGACAACACCGATGCCCCGGGGTTCATGGCGCCATTGGCCGAAAAGTTGTCGGGCAGCCTCGAGGGCCTTAGAGCCACGGTGGTCGGTACCGGTGGCGCGGCCAGGGGCATCGTTTGGGCGCTGAAAGAGGCCGGAGTGAAGGTCGTGGTTCTGGGCCGGACTCCCGACAAGGCCCACTCCCTGGCCTTGGACTTCGATGTCGATTGGGCGCCCTTGGGACCCGAGAGCCGGCTGGTGGTGGAAGACCACCCCGACCTCATCATCCAGACCACCAGCGTGGGCATGGGCGACACCGAAGACCAGGATCCTCTCGAATGGTACGACTTCACCGGTCGGGAGCTGGCCTACGACATCATCTACGCACCGCGCTGGACAAAATTCCTGACCCGGGCCAAGAAAGCCGGGTGCAAGATCCTCTTCGGCGAAGACATGCTGGTAGGGCAGGCGTTCGGGCAGTTCCGAAGGTTCACCGGTCAAGATTACCCGAAAGAAGCGTTGAAACTGTAAATTTGTTTTGGGACACCCCTTCCCGCCTCATCATTAACTTCTTGTTGGATACCTCAGCCTGTAAAACGCAATCCCCGCTGCCACCGCCGCGTTAAGGCTGTCATGGCCCTCGGCCATGGGGACCACCAGGGCCGTGCGGCATACCGACCGGTCGGGGGGCGAAAGGCCTTCGAACTCGTTGCCCACCCAGGCGGCCAGGCCGCCGACCATCGCGGCCCTCCCATCGCCGCTGGAAACCCATTCCTCCAAATCGACGGCCCCTTCTTCCAGGGACAATGCCACGCTGGTCCACCCGGCGGCCTCGAGGAGCCCGAAGCATTCCCCGGGGTCGGGGAGTTGGACCGGGAGGTGGGCGTAGATGGCGCCCATGGAAACCTTGGCGGTCCGGCGGCTATAGGGGTCGCAGCTGGACGGACCGACGGCCACGGCGTCCCAGCCCAAGGCCAGGGCGCTCCGGAACACCGACCCCAGGTTCTCTGGGTCGGTGAGGTTGGGAGCCACAGCCAGCCGCCGGGGAGCCGGTGTGGCCGTCAGGAAGGCCTCGAGGGAGAGAGGCTCCGGACGCCGGGCGATGGCGATCACACCCCGGTGGAACGCAAACCCCGCCCAGCGGTCCATTTCGGCCGGGCTCAGCACGGTGATCGGACACCGGCCGGCGCAGAGGACGGAGAACTCGGCTTCGTGGGCGGGAAGGCACAGGATGGACTCGGGGACTAGGGACGACGCCAGGAGCCGCCGGACCAACAACGCCCCTTCGGCCAGGGTCAGACCCGACCGGGACCAGTCGCGGTCCTTGAGGCCCCAAAAATCGTCAAACTCCATGGGGTTCGTGCCGATGGGAAAGGGTCATGAACAAGCTTCCTTGGTGGATGATAGGGCTCCTCCTTCTCGGTCCGGCGTGGTCGTCCTCGGCGGGCCAGCTCCTTTGGACCCCCGGAGGGGACGCGCCCGCCCTGGTGCTGAGCCTCGGGGATGGGGCGGTAAAGAAAACCCTCACCCTTCCGTCGGGGGCGACCTCCCTCAGACTGACCCTGAGAAAGTTCCTCTTGGACGACGAGAGGATTCAGATGCTCTGGAAGTCCGAAGGGGACCTCTGGGTGCGTCAGGTCAAAAAAATACCCGGCGACGAGACCACCGAGTTGGTGGCCCTGCCGCCGGGCCGTCTCATCACATTGGAAATCACCACCCTCGGGGGAACCCCGGTGGCCGCGATCAAGCTTCAGAGGAAATAGGTCGGCTGGCCTTCTTGGCCTCTTTTTCCTTCTTTTTCTCGGCTGCGGTCTTCAACGGCACCTTCTTCGTCTCTTTCTTTTGCTTGGATTTGTCACCCATGACGGCCTCCTCTCTTCTCTTAGTTTACACGTCGCCGTCTCTGTCGGCAAGGGTTCTGGTTCCCGCGTCCCGGGAAGCCTTCCACTTCTGCCACCCCAGCCTCACCAATCCCGCAGCGGTGCCTGCCACCAACGAGGTCACCGTCAGGGCCAGCCCCACCCACTTCCCCGCGGTCAGCCCGGCGGCCGCCCACGAAACCGGCTCCCAGCCTTCGGGAGGCAGGATCAAGGCCAACGCCACGGCAAGGTTTTCGGCCAAGTCGAACCCGGTTGTTCCCAGGGGAAGCAGGGGCCACAGGTACCACCAGACCGACGCAGGGTTGACCTTCTTCAGCAGGTACAGCATCGCGGCGGTCAGGAAGACGCCATACGAAAGCAACAAACCCAGGTCGGTGGGCCATAGCACCGTCAGGTAGATTTCCCGTCCCCGGGGACCCCACGATGCGAACAGCGTCTGAAGGGCGGCAGGTGAATACCAAAAGCTCGTATCAGGAACTCCGGCGCCGTGACCCGCGAGCTTCATGGCCGCCAACCCCCAAGGGGCCCCGTTCCACAGCCACTGGAATCCCAGAACGGGAAACAGCAGGATTAACACCCCGACGAATCGCGTCTTCAGGCTGAGGGACTGAAAGAAGTAGATCATAGACCCGAGGCCCCGAAAACCTCGGTTCCAGCCAACGCCGTCATCGCCACCTCGATCCGGGCCCGGTCGGCGGCGCAAGCCTCCTTTCGGCCCAGGAGCTCGGTTCGGAGAACGTCGAGGCCCAGGTTGCCGGCGGCCCCGGTGTGGGTTCGGTCGGCTATGGTCTTCTTCGGGTCCAGGCCCTCCAATGCCCCCAGATCGCTGCCTACCTGGCGGTAAGCGTCCCGGAACGACATCCCCTGACGGACCAGGCTGTAGGCGGCGTCGGTGGCGAAGATGTCGGGGGTGAAGGCCCTTTCGAGAGCCTCGGGGACGACCTCGAGCCTCCGGATGGTGAGCCCAAGGATGGCCACCATTTCGGCGGTCAGGGCCAGTCCCCGGAAGTACGGCTCCTTGGTTTCCTGCAGGTCGCGGTTGTACCCCGAGGGCTGGCTTCGCAGGATGTTCTTCACCTGGGACGCCCAGGCCGACAGCGTGGAGCTCTTGGCCCGGGTGAGTTCCAGGGCGTCGGGGTTCTTCTTCTGGGGCATGATACTGCTACCGGTGCACAGTTCGGCAGGCAGGCGGAAGTACCCGAATTCCGGGAGGGAGAACAGGATCAGATCCTGGGCCATCCGGCTCAGGGTCAGGCCGATCTGGTCGCAGACGTCCAGGACGGCGGCCTCCCCCTTTCCCCGGGAGTGGCTGGCGGCCAGCACATTCCGGTGTACCGACGCGAACCCCAACAAAGACGCGCTGTATTCCCGGTCCAGGGGGAGGGGAACGCCGTAGCTGGCGGCGAACCCCAGGGGGCTGCGGTCGATCAACCGGTACGCGGCGTCGGCCAAAACCAGGGTGTCCAGGAGTTCCTCGGCCCAGGCGGCTGCCCACAGGCCCACCGACGACGGCATGCCGGTTTGCAGGTGGGTCCGTCCCGGCATGGGGACGTTTTGGTTCTTCTCGGCCATGTCCGTCAGGTCGTCCACCAGTTCGAGCACCGCGGAACGGATGGTTTCCAGCCGGCTTCGACCGTAGATCCTCAGGGCGGTGAGCACCTGGTCGTTCCGGGACCGGCCGGTATGGATCTTCTTTCCGGCCTCCCCCAGCCTTTCGGTCAGGCGGTTTTCGATGGCAGTGTGGCAGTCCTCGTCGGCCCGGGTCACGACGAACTGACCAGCCTTCCAATCCAAGACCAACTGGCCCAGCTCGGCCACCAGAGAGTCGGCTTCGGCCGCCGAAACCAGTCCGATTTTCGCCAGCTGCCGGGCCTGGGCCATGGACCCCAGGGCGTCGGCGGGCAGCAGTTGCTGGTCGAGCTCGAAGTCGCGGCCGACGGTGTAGCTTTCGATCAAAGCGTCGAGGGTGGTGGCCTTCTGCCAGATTTTTGCCATGGGCTTCTCCTGGAGAGAAGATACTAAGCGCATCGGCTTCCATTGGCAAGCATCGCCCGGGCTGGTAGAATGGCGCCATGATCCCACCCCTTCGCTCCGTTCTCCGCCTCGGCGGTGCGGGCCTTTGTGCCCTGCTGGCTTTCACGTCTTGCGGGTTCGGCCGGATGGCCACGGGTGTGGTGGTCTGGGCCCCCGACCAATCCACCGTCCACAATGCCGACCTGGTGTGGATCTGGGAGCAGAGCCGCATCCGCAAGACGTTCAAGGTTGAGCGTCCCGAGGGCGGCGGCAGTTTCGAAATCGACCAGTGGCGGGTCAAATCCTTCCCCGGGGAGGGCGAGGCCCAGGCGTTCCAGAAGTCCTTCGGCCCCTTGAAGGACACCTGGGCGGTTTCCGGCAAGCAGGGCCTGCCGGTGAGGGAGGCCGCAGATGCCAACTCCAACCGAGTCTACAAGCTGGGCGAGAACGAGGAAGTGAAGGTGCTGGCGGGGAACGGGCCCCGGGTGAAACAGGGCAACCTCGAGGGCACCTGGGTGCAAATCCTCACCAAGGACGGGTATTCGGGCTGGGTGTTCGACTACTACCTCAACCTGGTCGTCCACACGGCCTCGGGCACCCAGCAGATCAAGGGCAGCGGCCCCGGGGACCAGATGGTCCAATCCGTCCTCGCCCAGTCGTGGTACCCCGAGGAAATGCGGTCCATGGTCGAACAAGACAGGATGAACCTCGCCCTGTTCCGGCCCGACGCCGGTCTGAGGGCCGTGGCCTCGCCCCAGGCGTTCCTGCTGCTTCTACCCGCAGCCGATGGGAAGGATGAACGGTTCAACCTGCCCGTGGAGGACGCAAAAAAGATCGACGCCTCGACCTACTCCTTCGGCGGCCCCAACCAGGTCAGAGTGCAATTTACGAACTCCGACGGGTCCAAGATGACCCTCTCCTTCGCCCAAGCGGGGAAGACCAGGTCCGTCCCCCTGGCCCTCCTGGACGAGAACGTTGGTACCCTGGTCAGCCGGGAGCTGGCCAGTCGCCAGCAGAAGCTCACCGAGATTCTGAACCGGGGCAAGACCCTGACCAGTCCCACCTACGGCACCATCCGGCTGACCCCCGAGGGGGATTTCGCCTGGGAGGGCTATCAGACAGCTCTCCCCGACATCACCACGGGTCAAGGCAAGATCACGTTTGACTGGTACAAGGACAAAAGGCTCTACGGCGAGTTCCGGGCCCTGCGGCTCCAATTCGGCGCCGAGCCGGGGGTGTCGAAGGTCTTCCTTTACCGGTTCCTTAAGGATGGCTTCCAAATGCTACCGGCGGCCGACGCCGACCTCGACCCGACCCAGCAGACCGTGATCAAGGAAACCCAGAGCGGACTTTCCCTGTTCTTCACGTTCCAGGACTAGCCGCGGTGGCCTTTCTCCAACTCCAAAACGCCAGCCTGGCCTTCGCCAACCGCGACATCCTCGATCAAGTCAGCTTTACCCTCCACCAGGGGCAGAAGGTGGCCTTGGCCGGGGCCAATGGCTCGGGCAAAACTACCCTGCTCAAGATCCTGGCGGGACTCCAAGAGCCCGACGGCGGCAAACTCATGGTCCCTGAGGGGACCCGGGTGGCCTACCTGCCCCAGTCGGGCATCCTTTTGGGCAGCGGCACTGTGTTCCAGGAAGCCGAGAGGGCCTTCGACCCCTGGCGACTCCGGGAGGCCGAAATGCAGGCCCTGGTGGAGGACGTCGACACCCTCCCCCCGGCCCAGGCCGAAAAAGCCCTTCATAGGCACCACGACCTGCAGGAGGCCCTGCTGGAATCGGGGTATTACCGCCGCCGGGAAGCCGTGGAACAGACCCTCCG
>Ga0302321_100003120_pt1 | contig 14194 bp, 15 predicted proteins | sample Fen_T0_1_FD_202505 | JGI IMG/M metagenome (GOLD analysis project Ga0302321, IMG submission 202505) | Peat permafrost microbial communities from Stordalen Mire near Abisko, Sweden - Fen_T0_1 | ecosystem: Environmental > Terrestrial > Soil > Wetlands > Permafrost | place: Sweden: Abisko...
CAGCGGGCGGCTCGCCGACCGGCCAGGGCTCCGCGCGCCGCTCATCTTCGCGGGCTATGCCACCGCCGTGTTCGTGCGGCCGCTCAGCGCCGTTGCCTCCGCGGCCGGGCAGGTGGTGGGATTCCGGGTCATCGATCGCATCGGCAAGGGGCTGCGGACCGCGCCCAGGGATGCGATGATCGCCGATGTCACGCCAACGTACATGCGCGGGCGCGCCTTCGGCTTTCACCGGGCCATGGATCATCTCGGGGCGGTGGCCGGCTCGGTGGTGGCGTGGGCGCTGCTCGCCCACGGCGCCGGAGTACGCCAGGTGATCGGGTGGAGCGTGGTACCGGGGATCCTGGCACTGCTCACGCTCACGATCGTGCTGCGCGGCACGAAGCGCACCAGGACCGTGGCCGTGGCGGCGCCGCCCGCAGCGTCCCCTGGTGCCCAGCAACAGCGTACATTCTGGCCGGCGGTGCTGGCGCTGTCATTGCTGGCGCTGGCGCGGCTTCCTGAGGCGCTGCTCCTGCTCCGGGTACAGGACCTTGGTGTGGCGGCCGCCACGATTCCACTGCTCTGGGGCGGCCTGCATGTCGTGCGCAGTGCGGCGTCGTATCCGGGAGGCTGGCTGTCGGACCGGATGGGTTCACGCGTGGCGGTCGCCGCCGGCGGCCTCCTGTTTGCCACCGTCGCCATGCTCCTTTCGCGGAGTCTCGGCGTGGTGTCCGCGGCAGGAGTATTCCTTGTCCTTGGTGGCGTCGCCGGCCTGACTGAACCCGCAGAGCGGGCCCTCGTCGCGAAACTCTCGCCGAAACGGATGGGGAGCGGTTTCGGCGCATTCAATGCAATTACGGGCCTGGCGGCGCTGCCGGCGGCGGCACTGTTCGGGCTCACGTACCAGTACCTCGGTGGATCGAAGGCACTCCTCGCATCCGGCATGCTGACGTTACTGGCCGTCGGGTGGTGGCTGATCGTCATCGGCAAGGAAAAGGCGGACTCATGATGTGGCGGCCCGGAGCACTTTCGGCGTGGCTGGCGGTGAGCGTGGCGGCACCGCTGGCAGGACAGGTGCAGATCCGCCTGGCGGACTCGACGCGCGCGACCTACTCCGAGCTGCACGACGGCCTCAAGATGGGCTCCGCGTCGGCCGATACCGTCGCGCGCATCATGAGCCTCTCCAACCCGGCGGCGCTGTGGGCCAGGTCGGGCCAGGCGCTGGCGGGAAAGGTGCCCTGGAACGAGGGGCTGCTCGCGCTGACGCGGCTCGCGGAACTGCAGAAGCCGGCCTATGCCGACAGCGCCGCACACCTCAGGACCCGCATCATGGAAGGGAATGTCAAAGGGCCGCCTGGCATCGATCCCGGCGACCTCATCGAGCCGCTTCGTGCGGTCGAGCTTCAGGTGGAGCGGGTGAAGGTGGGCGATGCTGCGATGCGGAGTCGCATACTCGCGCAGGTGCCGGGTGGGAAATACGGCCTGGCCGATGCATGGACGCTGGGCCGGTTGGGCGGTGGTACGCCTGACACCCTGATGGCCCTGTTTCGCGCGGCACCGGATGAAAACCTGAAAGTGCGCTACCTGACGCTGCTCAGTTTCAGCGACGACCCGGTGGCTACGCCATTTCTCGCCGCGATCTACGAATCACCGGACAGTGCCGGCATCCCTCCTCGCGTGGCCACTCGTGCATCTGATGCGCTGCTGTGGATCGGTACGAAGCGGAGCCTCGACGCGCTGGCCGAGGCGCGCAACGTCGCGCGGCAGCGGGGGGTGTATGACGCGCCGCTGCTCGGCCGCGACGGCTACACCTTTCTCGAGAACGACAGTTCGGCGGTGATTTCGCGAACGGGGAAGTGGCTTACCGAATGGATCGCGGTGCTGAAGCCGTGGCCGTGAAGAGTCGTGAGTCGTGAGTCGTGAGTGATCGAACCATCAGGTTCCGTGAGAGATTCCCCCTGACACGATGAAGGCGAGCACGTCCGATGGCTTCGCGTCCAGTCGGGTGATGCGATCGGCCGGTACCACGATGGTCTGTCCCGCGAAGTTGTAGGACTGCGGCAGGTACACGGCGACGTGATCCGGCAGGGCAAACTCCCCAAGGTCAGGCTGGGTCAGGAACCCCATCATGTGCACACCGGCGCCCGGGACCAGTTCCACCATGACCGGAATGGTGAAGCGCTTCTGGTCACCGACAAAGGCGCCGAAGACATCGCGTAGTGCGGTGTAGAGCAGGCGCACGAAGGGAAGCCGCGCGAAGAGCTTGTCCACCACACCAACCGCGCCGCGGGCGACCACGCTCGAGGTGACGAACCCCAGTAGCGTCACCAGCGCTACCGTCACCAGGAAGCCCACGCCCGGAATCGGGATGTGCAGCCAGCCATCCACGAACTGGAAGGCAAGCACGCAGATGTACACCGTCAGCGCCACCGGCCCGAGCACGATGAGGCCGTTGAGGAAGCTGCGGAGCAGGGTGCGGGACAGAGGCGATGGCATCAGCAGCACCGGTTGGGGCCGTCGGCGTACCGGGCCCGAAGGTATTCCGCAAAGAACTCGCGCTCGCCGAGGAGCGGCCGCTCGGGATGGCAGTGGCGCTGGTGTTCGACGTAGGCGCGATAGTCGGGCATGCCGGCGATGGAGCGGACGGCGCTTGCCAATTGATGCAGCTGAGTCGACAGTCGTGAGACGGCAGTCGACAGGGAGTCCACAGTCGGCAGCCTACTGCGCATACGCGGTCTCCACGAAGGGCGTCTCCTGTGCACGCGCCGGTTTCCGGCCGCGGATCACCAGTACCCACTCCCGCGCTGACGCCACCACCACGAACAGCGTCACCGCGACGAACATGGTGGTGAGCAGCGCATCGAGCCGGGCATTGAACGCCACCTGGCGTCCCAGCTCCGCCGTCATCTCTCCCGCATTTACCTTCGCGAGCGTGCGATCAGCCAGCGACAGGAACCCCAGCCTGGGGTCGGGCGAAAGCACCTTCTGCCAGCTCGCCGTGAAGGTCACCGTCACCAGCCACGCGAGCGGCAGGGCGGTGACCCAGGCAAACCGCGCCTTGCCCGCCTTCACCAGCACGGTAGTGCCGACACAGAGTGCCACCGTCGCCAGTAGCTGGTTGCTGATGCCGAAGAGCGGCCAGAGCGAGTTGATGCCGCCATTGGGGTCGATCACCCCCTGGACCAGGAAGTAGCCCCATCCCGCCACGATCACCGCCGAGGCAATGACGCTGCTGGGGTACCACGAGGTCCGTCCCAGCGGAGCCCACACGTGACCGAGCAGCTCCTGCAGCATGAAGCGACCGACGCGAGTGCCGGCGTCGACGGTGGTGAGGATGAACAGCGCCTCGAACATGATGGCGAAGTGATACCAGAGTCCCATCAGTCCGCCGCCAAACGCCTTGCTGAAGATGTGGGCAATGCCCACCGCCAGCGTTGCCGCGCCGCCAGTGCGTGAGAGCAGCGTCTGCTCTCCCACCGATGCGGTCAGCGCGTGGAAATCGGCGGGCGAGAAGGCAAATCCCCATCCCTGGATGACGGCCGCTGCCGACTCGACCGAGCCGCCAAGCGCGGCCGTGGGCACGTTCATGGCGAAGTAGGTGCCTGGGTCGAGGGCGGCGGCGGCCGCCATCGCCATCACCGCGACGAAGGATTCCATGAGCATGGCGCCGTACCCGATGAGGCGGGCGTCGCCCTCGCGGCGGACCATCTTGGGTGTCGTTCCAGAGGCAATGAGCGCATGAAAGCCGCTGATGGCACCGCAGGCGATGGTGATGAACACGAAGGGAAAGAGCTTGCCGGCGAAGACGGGGCCGCTGCCATCGATGAACCGGGTGAGGGCGGGCATCTGCAGCGGCGGGTGCACGACGATCAGTCCCACGGCGAGCAGCGTGATGGTCCCGATCTTCATGAAGGTCGAGAGGTAGTCCCGGGGACAGAGGAGCATCCACACCGGCAGCACTGAGGCAAGGAAGCCGTAGCCGATGATGCCCCATGCGATGGTCTTGGCCGGCCAGGTGAACAGCGGTGCCAGCACGGGCGACGCGGCCACCCAGCGCCCGCCGACGAGGGCAGCAATGAGCAGCAGCACCCCGATGGCCGACGCTTCCAGCGTGCGACCGGGGCGCCACCGCTCCATCCAGAAGCCCATCAGGATCGCGATCGGGATGGTGCAGACAATGGTGAACACGCCCCAGGGGCTCTCGGCGAGCGAGCGGGTGACCACGAGGGCCAGCACGGCGAGCAGGATCACCATGATTGCGAGGATGGCGACCATCGCGAGGATGCCGGTGACGGGGCCGATCTCGTCGCGCGCCATCCGGCCCAGCGACTTTCCGTCGCGCCGCATCGAGGCGAAGAGAATCACGTAGTCCTGCACCGCGCCGGCCAGCACGACGCCGAACACGATCCAGAGCGTACCGGGCAGGTAGCCGAACTGGGCGGCCAGCACCGGTCCGACGAGGGGGCCCGCCCCGGCGATGGCGGCGAAGTGATGTCCGAAGAGCACCCACCGGCCGGTGGGAACGAAGTCGCGACCGTTGGCCAGCCGCTCGGCGGGGGTGGCGCGGCGGTCATCGAGGCCGGTCACGCGCGTGGCGAGGAAGCGACCGTAGTAGCGATAGGCGATGACGTAGGTACCGACCGCGGCGGCGATGAGCCACCCGGCGCTCACCGACTCGCCGCGAGCCAGCGCCAGCACCGCCCATCCGCCCGCACCCGCCAGTGCGGCCAGCACCCAGAGCAGGGAGGTCATGGCCCCCAATGTAGCTTGCCGGGTCCCAGTCCGGGCCGTACCTTCGGTGTCCCATGCCCATGACCCCGCGCCGTGCCAGCCAGGCATGGGAAGCAAGCACTGAAGCATCCGTTACGACCGCGGAGCAACCGCTGCCACAGCCGATCGCCGAGGGTTTCCCAGGCAAGGTCGCCGTCATTACCGGAGGGGCCACCGGGCTCGGGCGGGCGATCTGCCTCGAGTTTGCGCGACTCGGGTGCGACGTCGCCTTCTGCTATGTAAGCCTTCCCGGTCGCGACGTGAGCGAGCAGGCGCTGCTCACCGAGACGACGATTTCCTCCTTCGGCGTAAAGGTGCATGCGGCTCGCTGCGACGTGCGCGACGCGCTCCAGGTCGAGCGGTTCGTCAGCGACACGCGGTCACACCTCGGTGGTCTTCACTTCCTCATCAACAACGCTGGTATCGCCCATGACGGCGCCCTCTGGCGCATGAGCGATGAATCGTGGCGCGAGGTGATGGATACCAACGTCACTGGTGCCTTCAACTGCATCCGCGCCGCGGCGCCGCACCTGCGCAACCAGCATTTCGGCAAGATCGTGTCGGTCAGCGACCATCAGGCACACCGTCCGGGCTTCGGGGTGGCCAACTACGCGGCGAGCAAGGCGGCGCTCGAGGGCCTGACCCGCGCCGCGGCGATGGAGCTGGGATCGGCCAACATCAACGTGAACGCCGTGGCACCGGGCTTCATCCGCACCGAGCGGATGGCGATGCTGCCACAGGAAGTGACGGAACGGGCCCAGAAGCACTCGGTGCTCGGTCGCCTGGCCGAGCCCGAAGACGTCACCCATGTCATCTCGTTCCTCTGCAGCGGCTCGGCCCGGCATGTCACGGGCCAGACGCTGGTTGTCGACGGCGGACTCTCCCTCGAGTAGCTGGCTCGTCCTGACACTCCGTTTCTCCCCCGATTAGTTTCCGCACTGATTGCCGGAGCCGCGCCCACGCTGCTTCGGGTCCGGAATTGCGCGGAAAGGTCTCCCGTGACGCTCTTCAGCAAGTCGCGAACGCTTCGGCACCTGTCGGTGGCGTTGCTGATGCTGGCCGGCCTGACAATGCCGTTGCTCGCCCAGACATCGAAGTACGAAAAGCAGTACCAGGACCGGGTGCTCGGGGTCCAGGCGCTCGCGGGCCAGATCGTGGCGGTCACCCCGATCACCTTTATTGGCGCTGATTCCAGCCTCAAGGGCGACTCGGCGCTGGCGCTGTACTGGAACCGCGCGGCGGGGCTCCGGCACTTCGATTCGTTGTTTGCCGACTACCTCACCGGCGTACTGCACGAGACCCGCTGGTTCTTTCCGCCGGAACTGCGACAGATATCGGTGCGGAGCTCGGGCTATTTCCCGGACCCCGACCTGATGGGTCAGGGGGCGATGCGGAACCCCGGGATCAAGAAGAAGGTCCCGGAGCCGCTGGAATCGAAGCTGCGGGCCATTTCCGGCGTGACCAATGCGCGCGTCGTGATCATCCCCGCCGCCGTGGTCTTCGATCGCGATTCCACGGGCATGCTGCAGGCCCATGTGTCCGTGGTGCTGGTGGATCCGCGCCTCGGCGACATCCGATACCGAACGATCACCACGGGGAAGGGCGTCACGGCGGACGCGTCGCTGCGGGCGGCCTTCGCGATCATGGTGCCGCCGGAGTCGCTGCCGGAATGACCACCCACCAGGCCACGCTCATCCAGGGTGATGGGATCGGGCCCGAGATCACAGCCGAGACGGTGAAGGTGCTGGCGGCGGCGGGCGTGTCGTTCGAGTGGGAGGATGAGCTCGCTGGCGTTGCCGCCGTCGACGCGACCGGTACGCCGCTGCCCGATGCCACCATCGAGAGCATTCGCCGCACGCGTCTCGCCCTGAAGGGCCCGCTCACGACGCCGGTCGGCACCGGGTTTCGCTCGGTGAATGTGGGCCTGCGGAAGGAATTCGAGCTCTACGCCAACGTCCGCCCCGCGCGCACTATCGTTCCCGGCGGCCGCTATGAGAACGTGGACATCGTGATGGTCCGCGAAAACCTCGAGGGGCTCTATGTCGGGTACGAGCACTTCATCCCGATCGGTGATGACCCGCGTGCGGTGGGTGAGTCGATCGCGGTGGTGACGCGGGTGGGCTGCGAGCGGGTGATCCGCTACGCCTTCGAGTACGCCCTGACGCACGGCCGCAAGAAGGTCACGATCGTTCACAAGGCGAACATCCTCAAGATGGTGAGCGGCCTCTTCCTCGAAGTGGGGAAGCAGGTGGCCACCGAGTACGCCGGGCGGGTGGCCTCGAACGACATGATCGTGGACAACACGGCAATGCAACTGGTGATGCGGCCGGAGCAGTTCGACGTGATGGTCACCACCAACATGTTCGGCGACATCCTGAGCGACGAGGTCTCGGGACTGGTGGGGGGGCTCGGCCTCGCGCCGGGCGCCAACATCGGGACGCGCGCGGCAATCTTCGAGGCGGTGCATGGCAGCGCCCCCGACATTGCGGGGAAGGGTGTGGCCAATCCGTCGGCGCAGATGCTGGCGGCGGCGATGATGCTCGATCATCTCGGCGAGCTGGACGCTGCGCGGCGGCTGCGCGGTGCGGTGGAGCAGGTGATCGTGAAGGACGGGATTCGCACCCGGGACCTCGGCGGCAGTGCCTCAACCAAGGAGTTCGGCGATGCCGTCGCGCGCCGGGTGGCCCACTGAGGCTCCCTGCATTGACTGCGGGAAGCGGACGGAAGGCCTTTTGCTCGGCGAGCGGTGCCCGATGTGCCAGGTGCGCCGGGAACGCCATGCCGGCCGTCTGGCGGGAAGGGTCGCGCTTGGTGCCGCCGTCCTGATGGCGGGGTACCTGGCCTGGCGGCCGTTGCCGGGCGGTACGCCGGGGCGTGTGTATGCCGGGGTGGCTGTAGTCATCACCTACCTGCTCGTACGGAAGATCGCGGCGGTGATCGCGGTCCAGATGCTCCCCAACCACACCGGTACCACGGAGTGAACGTGCCCACCATTCGCACTGCCACACGGTCGCTGCTGCTGCTCGGCGCCGCGGCCCTGATCCAGGTTCGCCCTGCCGGGGCGCAGACCGGCATCACCGTCTACAATGATGGCCGCGTGCTCGTGCGCCGCACCTTGCCCACGGCGGTGCCGAAGGGCACGTCGGAGCAACGCGTGGAGCTCGGGCCCATTGATCCATCGTCGCTGGTCTCACTCGACCAGGGCGTCGTCATCAACCGGGCGCTGTTCGACGCTGCTGAAGACGAGAACGCGGTGCTCCGGCGGCTGGTGGGGCGGAAACTCAGCGTCGAACGCGGCAAGATGGGTGGTGGCACCGAGACCTTCCAGGTGACATTGCTCGGTGTCGACCCCGCGCGCTACCTCATGCCCGACGGCACGGTCGCCTTCGGCAATCCGGGTGGATCGGTGCGTTATCCGGCCGACGCGGTGAGCACGACGCAGTCGGCCACGCTCACGCTCACCTCGGTTGCCGAGCGGAAGGACCTGCCGCTCGGGTGGTTCACCGACGGGGCGCAGTGGAGCGCCAGCTATGACGTAATCCTTGGCGCGAAGGAAGCGCGGGTGGCGGGCAATGCCGTGATCAGCTCGCAATCGTTCAGCGCCACGGACGCCGAGATCCAGCTGCTGGCGGGGAGTGTGTCTCGCGCCCAGGCGGCCCCGGCAGCGTATGCCATGCGGGAACGTGTGGCGATGAAGACCATGGCGGCCGTCGCCCCGCAGGCGCCGGCCGAGGAAGGCGCGGGCGGTTTCCATCTCTACACGCTGTCCGGGAAGGCGACCATCAAGCCGGGCAGCACCACGGCCATCGCGCTGTTCGATCCCGCATCGACTGGGTACGAGAAGCGCCTCGTCGTGCGTGGGCAACTGCCGTGGTACGGCTACGTGCAACAGCAGCAGGATGAGGAGACGGTGCCGGTCGAGATGACCTACATCCTGAAGCGCCCGCTCAAGACGCCATTCGGCGACAAGCCGCTGCCCGGTGGCACGGCACGGATCTACAACCCCGACAGTGATGGCCGGCTTCAACTGGTGGGCGAAGCATCATTCGGCCACAGCGCCGCGGGCGAAGATGTGTCGCTGTACGCCGGCAATTCCTTCGACCTCACCGCGAAGCGGGTGCAGACTGAGTACACCACCACGCCCGAGAAGCGCGGCAACGTTACCCGCACGATCGCGACGCTCGGGTTCAAGGTGACCATCCGCAACGGGTCGGACAGCACGCAGACGGTGGACGTGCGCGAGGAACGGGGCGGGGAGTGGTCGGTGACGGCGAGTTCGGTGCCGGCGGAAAAGGTGTCGAGCTCGGTGACGCGCTTCCGGGTGAAGGTGCCGGCGCGGGGTGAGGTGGTGCTGACCTACACGATCCGGACGGTGTGGTGATCCCAGTTACCCTGGTGCACCTGTCCGACCTGCACTTCGGGCGCGATTGCGACCTGACGATGATCGACGCCGTCGAGCGGATCGTACCGACGCTCGGCGCCGGGGCCGTTGTGGTGTCGGGTGACCTGACGCAGCGCGCTCGTCACGGCGAGTTCCAGGCGGCGCGACGCTTCCTGGAACAGCTGGGCAAGAGCGCGCCGGTGCTGACGCTGCCGGGCAACCATGATGTCCAGTGGTTCGAGAGCCCGTTCTGGATCCTGGGCCGGCAGCGCATCTACGTGAAGTTCCGCCGCTGGTTCGGCGAGAATCTTACTCCGACCCTGCTTGTTCCCGGCGCGGTGATCGCCACCGTGCTAACGAGCCACGGCGTGTCGTTCCCGTCGATGACGCCGAACCTCAATGACATGGCAGTCAAGGGCCACCTGCCGCTGAGCGAGGTGGAACGCGTGACGCGGATCTTCGCCGAGGCACCGGCAGACCTGGCACGGGTACTGGTACTGCACCAGAACGTCCTTCGCGGGAAGATCTCACAGCGCATGGGCCTCTCCCGCTGGAAGACGGCGCAGGAGCGCCTCATCGCGCTGGCGCCCGACGTGATCCTCAACGGCCACGACCATGAAGAGGCGGCGGCGCAACTCGGCGACCGCATCGCCGTGAGCACCGCCGGCACACTGACGCACCGGATGCGCGGTGGGAAGCCGTCGGTGTTCAATGTTGTTCGTATTGATGCCGGCACGGTGACGATCCAGCACTGGCGCTGGCAGGGCGAGACGTTCGCCCCTTCCGACCGCTTCGTCTTCGCGCGACCGGCTCGCGAGATTGGCCAGCCGCAGGGAGTGACCGCTGTCGCCTGATGCCGGCCTCCGCCTCTCGGCTCCACCGGAGGAGCTGCTTGCGGCGCGCCTGCGCGCGCTGGGGCTGCACGACGTTTCCCGCATTCGCACTCACCAGAACCGTACCGTCATGGTGTCGCTCACGTCACGTGGGGAACTCCGGGTGCACCGGGAATACGCAGTGGCGCCCGATCGAGTGCTCCACGCCATCGTGCGCTTCGTGTCACCGCGCACCCGTCGGGCCGACCGGCTGGCTGCCGAGCGGATCCTGCTTTCCTGGCCGATCTCGAGCGAGGGGTCGGCGCCGAGGTCGCCGCGTGCCGCCGACCAGGTGCGGCCGGGCGAGGAAGCGACGATCGCGCGGCTGGAGACCTGCTGGCGGGATCTCAACGCTCGGCACTTCGATGGTTTGCTCGCTGCCATCCCGATCGGCCTGTCGAGCAGGATGCGGCGCCGACTGGGTGAGCTGGTGTACGACGGGCGAACGTCGCGCCCGGTTCGCATCGTGATCAGCCGACGGCTGCTCAAGCAGCATCCCTGGCGCGAGGTGGAGGAGACGCTGCTGCACGAGATGGTGCACCAGTGGCAGGCCGAAACGGGCGCGAAGGTGGACCATGGTGCCGGGTTTCGGAGGAAGGCGCGGGACGTAGGTATCGTGCCGCGCGCCGTGGTGCCCGCTCCAGGCGTCTGTGGGAGTATCTGGGCGAGGGTGGAGCGACTGCTGGGCGGGTGAACGGCGGGGCGGGTATGGCGGGTGGGCGGGTGGTATATTTGTGGGCTTGCAAACCTTCGACATTGTCACGGGGAACGTATGACAACCGCTGCTGCCACGTCCCAGTTTCCGGGCGTCGATTTCTACGATATGGACTCGCTCCTCTCCGAAGAGGAGCGCGCGGTTCGCGACACCGTCAGGGCATGGGTGGACGACAACCTCATGCCGGTCATCGGTGACGCCTACATCAAGGGCGAATTCCCGAAGCAGCTCATTCCGGGGATGGCTGAGCTCGGCTTCTTCGGGGCCAACCTCCCCGAAGAGTACGGCTGCGCCGGGCTCAACAACGTCGCGTACGGGCTCATCATGCAGGAGCTCGAGCGGGGCGACAGCGGCATCCGCTCCTTCGCGTCGGTGCAGGGCGGGCTGGTCATGTACCCTATCTATGCGTTCGGCTCCGAGGAACAGAAGAAGCACTGGCTGCCGCGCCTCGCTGCGGGACAGGAGATCGGCTGCTTCGGCCTGACTGAGCCCGACTTCGGTTCCAACCCTGGCGGCATGATCACGACGGCGCGTGAAACGAAGGATGGCTGGGTGTTGAACGGCGCCAAGATGTGGATTACGAACGGCAGCCAGGCCACCGTCTCCATCATCTGGGCCAAGACCGGCGCCATCGACGACTCGAAGTCGATTCGCGGCTTCATCGTGCCGACCGACACCAAGGGCTACACCGCGCGCGACCAGAAGGGGAAGCTCTCCCTTCGTGCATCCGACACGAGCGAGATCGTGCTCGAGGATTGCCTGGTGCCGAAGGATGCGATCCTGCCCAAGAGCGGCGGGCTTCGGAGCCCCCTCATGTGCCTGACCCAGGCGCGGTACGGTATCGCGTGGGGCGCCATTGGAGCGGCGATGGCCTGCTTCGTGGAGGCAGTGAGCTACGCCAAGAACCGCATCATGTTCGACCGGCCAATTGCCCAGACGCAGATCCAGCAGGTGCGGCTGGCCGACATGCTGACCGAGATCACCAAGGCGCAATTGCTTGCACTGCAACTGGGGCGACTCAAGGATGCCGGCACCTTCACGCCGGCCCAGGTGTCACTGGCCAAGCGGAACAACGTGAACATCGCTTGTGAGTGCGCGCGCGAGGCACGGCGGTTGCTTGGTGGCAACGGGATCCTGGTCGAGTACCACTCAATGCGGCACATGGCGAACCTTGAATCGGTTTATACCTACGAGGGTACGCACGACGTACATGGGCTGATCCTGGGGCACGAGATCACGGGGCTGCCGGCGTACTAGCCTCTGCCAGGCTTTCCGACGTAAGGAGAAGCAGTGCGAAACAGAATTGGCATGGGCCTGATTGGGCTGATGCTGGGAGTTGTTGCGTGCGGTGGCGAGCCGGTAACGCCGCCGCCGATCCCTGACGGCGTCTCGCTGCGTGCCGACAGGACCACCGACGTCGTAACACAGGCGCCACACGCCACCGAGCTTCTGGTGCGGAACAACACCAGTGCCACCATCGTGGTGGCCAAGTGCGAGGTCGCGGAGACCCCAGGCATCGTCATTGTGGTCGGGTTCTCGATCCTCAAGCAGCAGCCGGGCGGGAGTTGGAGCCTCCTCACCGAGGGAGTAGCGCCGAGCCCCGCCTGTGGCGGACCACCCCGGCGCGACATCGGGACGACGGTGCCTCCCGGGGAAGAGGTGTCGGTGATGTATGGGCTGGTACCGCCGTGGGCGGGGAGTTATCGGTACACCCTCTCCTACTTCGCCTCCGACACTTCTGATGGGCTGACCGGGCTGACGTCACCAACGCTCACGGTCACCGCAGAGTAGACGCTGGCCCCCGGACCACCTGCCCGCGGTACAGGTCATTCCCCCGCTTGTGTGACGATTGGCGCGCTGGTCCGTATAATATCCGTCTCACATGAGTGCTCCCCCGTCGAACCCCATGAAGCACAACGGCTTGGATGCTCGCAGCGTCCAGGCCGAGCCCTGTGCTGCCTGGTATGAGGCGTACGGGAAGGCAGTCTACAACTACTTCCGCTTCCAGCTCATTCCCCCTGACGACGCCGAAGACCTTACCGCCGAAACGTTCCTCCGTGCGGTGCGCGCCTCGGATCGCTACGACGCGACGCGCGCGGCAGTCCAGACCTGGCTGCTGACGATCGCGCGGAACGTGCTCATCGACGAGCGCCGAAGTGCGCGGGTGCGTCGGCGGGTGGGCGTGGACGAGTTGCGTGACCTGGCGATGGACGAGCCCTCGCCGGAGGAGCGGATGCTGCGGCGCGAAGAGGTTGGTGCCGCGATGACCGCCATGGGCGCTCTCGGCAACGAGGATCGTGAACTCCTGAGCCTGCGCTATGGCGGCGAACTCGACATCGCGGAGCTGGCAGAACTGCTGGATGTACCTGCGGGCACCGTCCGTACCCGCCTGTGGCGCGCACTCGAGCGGCTCCGGGAGCAGATGGCATGACCGGCGACCATCCGGATCGAAACGGCGACCCTCACTTCGTCGAGGCGGAACGGGTGCTCGTCGGGCTTCATTTCGCGCCGCGGGCCTCCCTCGGGCCCGAGATCGCTGGTCGCGTACGTCGCGGTGAGTTGCCGCGGGGTGCGACGAGGCGGCCGCGGTCGGCTGCCCTGCGATCGGTGCTCGGAATCGCCGCAGGCGTGATGCTCGTGGCGAGCGCTGGTATGCTGACCTGGAAGGCCGTTGGCCCACCGGTGCTCATCGACTCCTGCTGCCAGGACCTCGACGGTGGTGGCAGCGCCGACGACGGATTCGTGCTCGAGGCTCGCGGGCGACAGATCAGTCGACTCCGACTGTATGAGGACCGGGATGGCAGCGGCACGCTGTCGCCTGCTGACCTGGTCCGGTTCGCTCGCGGGGCGGTGCCCGCGGTGTCCGGCGAAAGTGAAGCACGCACCACCCGGATTTGCTGTGCCGACCTCGACGGCGAGGGGCCGGCCGATGATGGCGTCCTGATCATGAGCGAAGCCGACGAATCGATCGTGCTCGCCGCCGTCTACCAGCAGCATCCCCCGGGCGTCGCCGCACCGCTCCGATAGCTCCCTCTTCATTCTCCCCTGATCCGGAACGACTCGATGGCCCGACGCCTTCGTCTGGTGGTGCCGCTCATCCTCGCCACGGTCGCCTTGCCGCGCCTCGCGAGTGCCCAGGTCCCTGACAGCGCCAGGGCCGACAGCTCCTACATGCTGCCGCCCATCGAGGTGGTTGGATCGATCCTTCCGTTCGCCGGCGTCAACATCGGGTCGGGGATCGCCGGTATCGTGACCAAGCTCGACTGGGCCAAGGTAGACGGGAACGAGCCCAAGCTCCTGCCGGATGTGCTTCAGCAGCAGTCAGGCATGTCGAGCTTCGACAACCTCGGCTCCCCGTACAAGCTCAACGTCAGCAGTCGCGGCTTCTATTCGTCGCCGGTTGTCGGCACGCCGCAGGGCGTCTCGATCTTCGTGGATGGTGTACGTGTCAACGAGCCTGACGCCGCTGAGGTCAAC
>Ga0302321_100003121_pt1 | contig 14192 bp, 13 predicted proteins | sample Fen_T0_1_FD_202505 | JGI IMG/M metagenome (GOLD analysis project Ga0302321, IMG submission 202505) | Peat permafrost microbial communities from Stordalen Mire near Abisko, Sweden - Fen_T0_1 | ecosystem: Environmental > Terrestrial > Soil > Wetlands > Permafrost | place: Sweden: Abisko...
ATGTCGATACGGTCCGCAGTCTCGCGCCGCCCGGTCCCGCGCTCCAGTGCCGGCCGGTGGCGTTTGCGGGCGGTTGCGCCCTGTGCGCGCGGGTCATCGGGCGTCACGATCCTCCCATCGTCGGAGGCTCCGCACCATGGCTCGCCTCACCACCACCCCCAAAGACCTCCCGCAGGCCGTCGGTGTCCCGGAGGACGAGCGATCCCGCCTCCTGGATCTCGCCCGGGTCGCCGTCGCGGTCGCCGTGGGGGCGAAGCCTCCGAAGTCCCTGGAGGCCGCCCTCCAGGACGGTCCCCTGCCGGAGCGCGCCGCTGCCGCCTTCGTCACGCTGACCGAGGACGGCGACCTTCGCGGCTGCATGGGGAGCCTCGACGCCCACAGCCCGGCCTGGGCGTCCGTGACTGACGCGGCCCGATGGGCGGCGCGCGGCGACCCGAGGTTCCCCGGCGTGGACGCGGGGGAGCTGCCGGCGATCGAGATCGACGTCTCGATCCTGGGCCCCCTGGTCCCGCTCCAGGATCCCCGGGCGTTCCGGCCCGGGACCGACGGCATCGTGGTGGAGCGGGGTCGACGGCGAGCCATCCTGCTGCCCGAGGTCGCCGACACGGTCGGGCACGGCGCGACGCGGATGCTCGACGCGTGCTGCGCGAAGGCCGGGCTCCCGCCGGATGCCTGGCGTGATCCCCGCACGGAGCTGTGGGTCTTCCGGACGCGGCGCTTCGGGGGACCCGCGGCAGGCTGACGGTCGCCGGCGCGGCACGCGGGCGACACCCGGTCGGGCCGTCACCCTCGCGCCTACGATACGGGCAGGAGGCGGAGACCCATGGCGATGCGGTTCGGGGCGGGATTCTGGGTCCAGCTGGCGGGCTGGCCGGAGCTGCGCGAGGCGGCGCTGGCCGTCGAGGCCGCGGGGTTCGACGACCTCTGGATCGACGACCACCTGCTCTCAGACGAGGCTGACTGGCACGACCCCAAGCTCGAGGGCTGGACCACGCTCGCGGCCCTCGCCGCGATCACGGAACGGGTCCGCCTCGGCCACATGGTGGTCGCCAACACGTTCCGGAACCCGGGCCTGACGGCGAAGTCGGCCACGACCCTCGACCACATCAGCGGCGGCCGCATGATCCTGGGCCTGGGCGCCGCCTGGTTCGAGCGGGAGCACGTGGCGTTCGGGCTGGACTTCGGCACGGGGTTCGGCGAGCGCCTCGACCGGCTGGGCGAGGCCGTGCCGCTGATCCGAAGGCTGCTCGACGGCGAGACCGTGACGCACGAGGGCCGCTTCTACCGCTTCGACGAGGCGCTGTGCGCCCCGCGACCCGTCCAGGCGCACCTCCCGATCCTGGTCGGCGGCACGGGCCCGAAGAAGACGATCCCGCTCGTTGCCCGCCACGCGGACCTGTGGAACGCGTCCGGCACGCCCGGCGAGCTCCGGGCCCACGACGCCGTCCTGCGGGCCGCCTGCCACGCGGTCGGGCGGGACGAGAGCGAGATCGAGCGCACGGTGAACGTCAACGTGGTGATCCGCTCGACCCGCGCCGAGGCCGAGCGCGCCTGGTCGGGCTGGGCGCGCGTGCACCGGCCGCAGGACGGCGAGGATCGGCTCACCGCCGCCGGCCCGGTGGAGGAGGTGGCCGCGTCGCTGCGGCGCTACGCGGCCACGGGGTTCGACCACCCGGTGCTCATCTTCCGGACCCCGTGGGACCTCGAGACCATCGGCAGGCTGCCCGAGCTTCGGGCGGCGCTGGCATGAGGCGGGTCCTCGTCGCGTTGCTGTTCCTCATCGCGATGACCCTGGCCGCGTGTGCGCCGACGATGGACGAGGTGGGCGCGCGGAAGGCGGCGCTCACCTACTGGACAACGCTTCCCCGCGAGGCCGGCTCCCACCTGAAGGACGGACACGTCACGGGCGCGAAGCCATCGACGCATGACGGGCACGCGGGCTGGGAGATCGTCGTGGATGGCGCCGTGGTCGTGCCGGCGGTGCCGGAGGGCTACGCGAATCCCATGGTCCTGTTCGTGGACGGTTCGACGGGCAAGGTCACCATCATCGCCCAGGGCTGACCACCCGGCATCAGGCCCTGGCGCCGACCTCGGCCCGGGGTGCCGGGGCGCCCGTCCCCAGCCACTCCCCGATCCGGCTCGCGGCTGCCTGGCCCTGCGTCACGCAGTCCGGCAGCCCCACGCCACGGTACGAGGCCCCGGCGACCGTGACCGCCGGCCATGCCGTGACCGCCGCCTCGATGGCGGCAACCCGGTCGAGGTGCCCAACGGTATAGCGCGGCATGGCGCCGTCCCAGCGCGAGACCCGGACCAGGAGCGGCTCTCCGCCGATCTGCAGCGTGCGCTCCGCGTCCGCGCGGGCGGCCGCGACAAGGTCGGTCCTCGGCAGGGACGTCGCAGAGCCCTCGTCGCGGACGAACATGCGGAGCAGGACGACATCGTCCGGCGCACGGCCCTGCCACTTCTCGGACGACCAGGTGCAGGCCGAGATCGGGCCGCCCTCGGACGCCGGCACGAGGTACCCGTGGCCGATCAGCTCTCGCCCGACGCGGTCGCGCGGGTACGCGAGCGTGACAAGGATGCTGGTCCCGTGCGGCACGGTCCTGAGCGCCGCGGCGGCCCCGGGAACCTCGCCCTCGAGCATGCGGGCGCTCACCGGAGCCGTCACCGCCAGGACCGCGCCGTCGAAGCGGTCCATGGACCCGTCCTCGAACCGTGCCGCGATCCCCGTCCCGGCGCGGCTCAGCGACCGCACCCCGCGCGAGGTCCGGATGTCCGCGCCTGCCGTCGCCAGCGACGTCTCCAGCGCGTCGACCAGGGTCTCCATGCCACCGCGGAGCGACACGAAGACGCCCAACGACTTCGCGCCCGGCGGGCGCTTCGCCGCCATCGCCCGCATCTTGCGCCCGTCGTCCAGGCCCGCGAACAGCAGGCTCCGGTGCTCGCGCTCCGCGACCCGCAGCTGCGGCACGACCGCGTCGAGGGAGAGCTCGTCGATCGGCGTCCCGTAGACCCCGCCGACGAGCGGCCCCGCGAGCCGGTCGACGATCGGGGACCCAAGCCGCGCCCGGAGGAACGTGCCCACGGCGATGTCGTCGGCCGGGAGCATCCGCGGCCAGACCACGTCCCGTGCCATCCGGATCTTCTCCGGCCAGGAGAACAGGCGCGTCCTCGCGAACGGCAGGGCCTTCGTCGGCAGGACGAGGCCCAGGCCCTCCGGCATCGGCACCAGATCGCCGTGGTGGCGAATATAGACCGCGCGCGGGTCCCTCGTGCCCACCAGCTCGTCGCCCAGGCCCAGCTCACGGCAGAGCGTGACGGCGGCCGGGCGCGTGGCCAGGAACGAGTCGGGGCCAAGCTCCAGGACGAGGCCGCCATCCCGCTCCGTGGCGATCTTGCCGCCCAGACGCGGGCCTGCCTCGGCAAGGGTGACCGGCACCCCGTCGCGGACCAGGGCGCGGGCGGCGGCGAGACCGGTGATCCCGCCGCCGACGACGAGGACGCTCATGCCTGCGCCCCTACGCCATCCCGTAGGCGGGGGCCGTGCCGGTCGGGACGTACGGGCACAGCGGGTCGGACTCGAGCGGGTCGCCGGTCCAGGCGTACGCCCGTGCCCGCGAGCCGCCACAGACCCGGGTGAACTCGCACGCTCCGCAGCGGCCCTTGAAAGCCTCGGGCTCGCGCAGGCCACGCATCACGGGGTGGTCGCGATACAGGTCGACGATGGACGCCTCGCGCACGTTGCCCAGCGGGATCGGCAGGAAGCCCGACGGGTTGACGGTCCCGTCATGGCCGATGAACACGATGCCGTTGCCGTCGCGGATGCCGAAGCCACGCCCGACCGATGTCCGCAGGATGTCCTCGAACGCCAGCCCGTCGGCCTCCATCTGGCGGATCGCGAGGCGGCGGTAGTGGGTGGCCTCGGTGGTCTTGACCTGGAACGGCGCGGTCCTGCTGAGGTTGAACGCCCACGCGTTGAGCTTCTCGGACTCGCCCGGGGTGATCTCCCTGAGGCCACTCCCGCGGCCGGTCGTGATCAGCATGAACAGGCTCCAGCGCATGATGTCCAAGCCCAGGAGCAGCTCGTAGACGGCCGGCAGGTCCGCGAGCGTCTCGTCGGTGACCAGGGTGTTGACCTGGATCGGCAGGCCGGCGGCCCGGGCCCACTTCGCGGCCTGGAGCGTCTTGTCGAACGTCCCCTCGACCATGCGGAAGCCGTCGTGGCGCTCCGGATCAGAGCCGTCAAGGCTGAGGCTGATGTTCTGGACGCCGGCCTCGCGCAGGCTCTCCATGACCTCCTGGGTGAGGAGCGGCGTGGCCGCAGGTGCCAGCGACGCGCCGATCCCCCGCTCCGTGGCAGCGCGGACCAGCTCGTGGAGGTCGGGGCGGTTGAGCGGGTCGCCGCCGGTGAAGACGACGTGCGGGTACGGCCGCCCGAACGTCGTGATGTCGTCGAGGAGCCGGTAGCCCTCCTCGGTGGTGAGCTCGAGCGGGTTGCGCTCGGCCATCGCGTCGGCGCGGCAGTGGCGGCAGGCGAGGCCGCAGGCGAGAGTCGTCTCCCAGTAGACGAGCATCGGCGCGAGCGTGTAGACGTAGCCCTCGGCGCGGACGGCGCCCACGCCGGTGATGCCGGCGGGATGTCCCCCGGGGTGGCCGCCCAGGTGGCCGGCGGGGACGGGATCGATGGTCGTGGTCATGGCGGGTCTCCCTGGCCTAGGCGGCCGTGAGGGTGGAGAGGGACGCGTCCGCGATGTCGGCGAGGCCGGCAATGAAGACGGGATCGGTGTTCATCGACCGCGCGCGCTCGATGCGGATCCCGGCCTCGCGCGCCACACCCTGCGCCTCGATGTCGATGTCGTAGAGGACCTCGAGGTGGTCGGCCACGAAGCCGACCGGCCGGATCACGAGCCCCTTGACGCCCTCGGCGGCGAGGCGCCGGATCTCGGCCAGGATGTCCGGTCCCAGCCAGGCCTCGCCCGTCCGGCCGGCGCTCTGGAAGCTGAACTGGTAGTCCTCGATGCCGAGCTGCGCGGCCACCAGCGCCGCCGTCGCGGCGAGCTCGGCCGGGTACGGGTCGCCGTCGGCGAGGACGCGGGCGGGCAGGCTGTGCGCGGTGAACATGAAGCGCACGCCGTCCTTGTCGTCGAAGCGCTCGTACGCCTCGCGGGCGGTCGTGGCGAGCGCCTCGATGAACCGCGGCTGGTCGTGCCAGGAGCGGACGTACTCGACGGTGGGCGGCGTCCCCCCGGCGGCCGACAGCTCCGCGAGCGCCGCGTCCACGGCCCGCCGGTAGCCCGCCGCGTTGGACGAGGCCTGCGGCGCCAGCGCGATCGCCGTGAGCCTCGTCACGCCGTCCGCTGCCATGCCCTTCACGATGTCGCCGACTCGCGGCGCGATGTGGCGCATCCCGGCGTACACGCGCACCGGCAGCCCGCGCGCCGCGAGCTCCGCCTCCACGGCGGCCCGCTGCTCCTCGACGATCCGGCTCAGCGGTGACCCACCGCCGATCGCGCGGTAGCGGTTCAGCAGCTCCTCGAGGAGGTGCGGCGGGGGCGGCGAGCCGCGGCGGATGTCGGTGTAGTAGGCCTCGACCTGGTCGAGCCGGTCGGGCGAGCCATAGGCCATGAGCAGGACGGCATCGGTCACAGGGTCGCTCCCTCCTCGTGGACGAGGTCCACGAGCCGCACGAGATGGTCGGGGTCGGTGCCCGGGAGGACCCCGTGACCCAGGTTGAAGACGTGGCCCGGGCGGCCGCCGTCCTGGGCGAGGATCCAGCGAGCCGCCTCCTCGACGCCCTCCCAGGGGCCCAGGAGCAGCACAGGGTCCAGGTTCCCCTGCACGGCCTTGTCGCCGACGAGGCGCCGGCCCTCGGACAGGGCGATCCGCCAGTCGAGTCCGATGACGTCGCCGCCCGCGGAGGCTTGGAGGCCCAGGATCCCTCCGGTGCCGACGCCGAAGTGCGTCACCGGGATTCCGAGCGGGGCGATCCCCTCGAACAGGCGTCGCATCCAGGGCCAGAGGCGGCGCTCGTAGTCGAGCGGGCTCAGGCCGCCGACCCAGGAGTCGAACACCTGCACGGCCTGCGCGCCCGCGGCGACCTGGGCGCCGAGGTACGCGATCGTCGCGTCGACGAGGCGGTCGAGCAGCACGGCCCACGTCTCGGGCTGGGCGTGCATGAGGCGCTTGGTCGTGATGAAGTCGCGCGACGGCCCGCCCTCCACGAGGTAGCAGGCGAGGGTGAACGGCGCGCCGGCGAACCCGATGAGCGGCACGGGCGACTCGGCGCGGATCAGCCGGATCGCGTCGAGCAGGCCGGGCACGGACGCCTCGGGGTCGAACGGGCGGAGCGCCTCGACATCGGCCAGGGTACGCACGGGTCGATCGATGACCGGGCCGCGGCCCTCCACGATGTCGAACGCGACACCCAGGCCGTGGAACGGCGTCGTGATGTCGGCGAACAGGATCGCGGCGTCCACGCCCAGGCGGCGCACGGGCTGGAGCGTGACCTCGGCGCACAGCGCGGGATCACGGGTGATCTCCACGAGCGTCGCGTGCTCGCGGATCGCGCGGTACTCGGGGAGCGCGCGGCCGGCCTGTCGCATGAACCAGACGGGGGTCGTGTCGACTGGGAGACTCCGCGTCGCGCGCAGGTAGCGGGCCGTGGGCTCGGCGGTCATGCGTCGAACGCCCGGCGCGCGGCGGCGATGGTCTGGGTGATCTCCATGGCGCCATGGGCGGCGCCGACGAACCAGGCCTCGAACTGGGACGGCGGGAGCAGGATGCCCTGGTCCAGCATCGCCCCGAAGAACCTCGCGTAGGCCGCCCGGTCGGCGATACCCGCCTCGGCCCAGTTGTGCGGCGTCCCGGAGCGGAAGAAGACGGTGAGCAGCGACCCCGCGCGCGCGATTGCCACGTCGCGCCCGGCGGCCGCGGCCGCGTCGCGCAGCCCGGCCTCGAGATCGGCGCCCGTCTCCTCGAGCCTGCCGTACACGTCGGGGGTCAGCAGGTCGAGGGTCGCGACGCCTGCGGCCATCGCCAGCGGGTGGCCCGACAACGTGCCCGCCTGGTACACGCCGCCCTCGGGGGCGATGTGCCGCATCAGGCCGTCACGGCCGCCGTACGCGCCCACCGGGAGCCCGCCGCCGATGATCTTGCCCAGCGTGGTGAGGTCAGGCGTCACACCGAACCGCTCCTGCGCGCCGCCCCTGGCCAGGCGGAAGCCCGTGATGACCTCGTCGAAGATGAGCAGCGCCCCGTTGGCAGCGGTGACCTCGCGCAGCCACTCGAGGTAGCCGGGCACGGGGACGACGACACCGATGTTGGCCGCGACCGGCTCCACGATGACCGCGGCGACCCGGTCAGCGTGGCGCTCGAAGACGTCCGCGATCGCCTCGGGGTCGTTGTACGCGACCACGATCGTGTCCCGGGCAGCGGCCGCGGTGACGCCCTCGGAGCCCGGCATGCCAAGCGTGGCGAGACCCGACCCCGCGTCGACGAGGAGGCTGTCGCCGTGGCCGTGGTAGCCGCCCGCGAACTTGACGATGAGGTCCCGGCCGGTCGCCCCGCGGGCCAGGCGGATCGCGCTCATCACGGCCTCGGTGCCCGACGACGTGAACCGCATCCGCTCCATCGAGGGCATCGCGGCCCGAATCCGCTCGCCGAGCTCGATCTCGCCGGGCGACGTGGCACCGAGCGCGAACCCGTCGAGGGACGCCGCCCGGACAGCCTCGACCACCTCGGGACGAGCGTGGCCCAGGATCGCGGGACCCCACGACCCGATGTAGTCGACATACCAGTTGCCGTCGGCGTCCCTGACGCGGGCGTCCTTCCCGGCGTCCAGGATGAGCGGCGGGCGGCCGACGGAACGGAACGCGCGGACGGGACTGTTGACGCCGCCCGGGAACAGGCCGTCGGCCTGCTGGCGGAGCAGGGCCTGCCGGCCGGACGCGACCTGGCCGGCAGGCGTGACGCGGGTGTTGGGCGACATCAGCGGGACTCCCGGGACCACGCCGCCAGGTCGGCGGCCGCGTAGGTGATGACGAACCCGGCGCCGGCGCGCAGGATCGAGGTGGCGGCCTCGGTGTGCGCCCGGCGACGGTCCAGCCAGCCGCGTTCGGCAGCCGCCTCGATGGCCGCGTACTCGCCGCTGACCTGGTAGGCACCGATCGGCACGTCGAACCGGGCGCGAGCGGCGGCGAGGATGTCGAGCGAGGGCATGGCCGGCTTGATCAACAGCATGTCCGCGCCCTCGGCGATGTCCGCGTCCATCTCGCGGATGGCCTCGCGGCCGTTGGCCGGGTCCATCTGGTACCCGCGCCGGTCGCCGAACGAGGGCGTGGAGCCCGCGGCGTCGCGGAACGGGCCGTAGAAGGCGGAGGCCGTCTTGGCGGCATAGGCGAGGATGGCCGTGTCCTGGTGCCCGGCCTCGTCCAGGCCGGAGCGGATCGCGGCGACCTGGCCGTCCATCATCCCGCTGGGGGCCACGATGTCGGCGCCGGCCTCGGCCTGCGAGGCCGCGGCGCGGGCGTACAGGGCGATGCTCCTGTCGTTGTCCACCCGGCCGTCCGGCAGGAGCGGGCCACAGTGCCCGTGATCGGTGTACTCGCACAGGCACGTGTCGGCGATGAGCACGAGATCCAGGTCCGCATCGCGGAGGCGGCGCAGGGTCTCCTGGACGATCCCGTCCGTGACCCAGCCTCCGGTGCCGACCGCGTCCTTGGCCGCGGGCAGGCCGAACAGGATCACGCCGCCGACGCCGAGGGTCTCGAGCGAGCGCGCGTCCTCGAGCGCCTGGTCCGGGGTCACGCGCATCACGCCCGGCATGGAGCCCACGGGCTCACGGCCGCCGGTCCCGGGCTGGACGAACATCGGGGCGACCAGCTGGCGCGGGTGGATCCGGGTCTCGCGCACGAACGCGCGCAGGGTCTCGGTGCGGCGCAGGCGGCGCAGGCGGTGGGCAGGGTCCACGAGGTCGGGCACGGCCCCCGTCTCGTGCTGGAACGGGACGGTCATGGGGTCTCTCCGGTTGAGGCGGTCATGGGACCCGGGTCAGCGCCGTGGGCGCCGTCCGCAGCGGGGACCTCGGCCGCGGCCACGCCTACCACGCCTAGCGCGTGGGCGACGAAGGCGGCGAGGACGCTCCCGCCCGGCGATGGTGCCTGGAGGATCGTGGCGAAGCCCAGGTCCCGCGCGACCGCGAACGTGGATGGGCCGCCGGTCACGACCGGCGTGGCGAGGAGCCGGGTGCGCGCCGGCTCATCCGCGAGGGCGAGGATGCCTCGGGCCGTCGACCCGCTGCTGAGCACCAGGACGTCGAGGGGGCCGTCGTCCAGGGCGGCCGCGAGGAGCGCGCGGGACGACTCGGGCGCCTCGATGGTCTCGTAGGCCACGATGTCGGTCACCCGGGCCCGCTCGCGCAGCGCGTCCGCCAGGGCACGGTCGGCGATGTCCGCGTGCGGGAGGAGGATCCCGGTCCTCGGGCGGACGGGCAGCTCGCGGGCGAGGGCGGCGCCGGTCGGCTCGGACGGGACGAAGACCTCCTCGATGCCGGCGGCCGCGAGGACGGCGGCGGTCGCCTCCCCCACCGCGGCCCAGGCGAGGAGCGTGGGCTCCCGGTCGAGGCGCGCCGCGGCCTCGAGCATCGCGCGGGCGGCATTCGCGCTGGTGACGACGACGATGCTGCCGGCGTCCATGCGCGCCACGACGCTGTCGAAGGGGCCGCCTGGCTCGACCGGGCGGATCTCGATGGCCGGGACGTGGACAGGCTCGACACCGGCCGCGTCGAGGGCGGCGATGACGCCTCCGGCCTGGGCCACGGGACGGGCGACGAGTGCGCGCGGCCGGCGCCGGAGCGCCACGACCCGCTCGGCGAGGCGCGCTGCGAGCACGAGACGGTCCGCGCCGGCGGCCGTGCCGCGGACCCAGCCCACGGGCGCGGGGGCGATCGCCGCGTCCGGGGCCGTCACGAAGGTGCGCTCGGCCGCGGCGACGAGCGTGAGCGTGTCGCCGGCCACGCTGCCCACGGCGCCGATGGGCGAGCGGCAGCCGCCCCCGGTCCCGGCCAGCAGCGCCCGCTCCGCCTCGACCGCGATCCGGGTCGCCGGGTCGTCCAGGCGGCCCACGGCCTCGAGCGCGTCGGCGTCACCGGCACGGACCTGGAGCGCGAGCGAGCCCTGGCCGGGCGCGGAGGCAACCGCATCGAGCGGCAGGATGTCGTCGATGCGCTCCGCGCGGCCCAGCCGCGTCAGCCCCGCGACGGCGAGGACCAGCGCGTCCGACTCACCGCGGTCGAGCTTGGCCAGGCGCGTGTCAACGTTGCCGTGCAGGGGATGCAGCCGGAGGTCAGGGCGGAGAGCCCGGAGGAATGCCACCCGGCGCGGACTGTCGGTGCCGACGCGTGCGCCCCGCGGCAGGGTCGCGAAGGTGGTCCCCTGCTCGCGGCAGACGAGCGCGTCGCGCTGGTCCTCGCGGGGCGGGTAGGCGGCGATCGCGAGCAGCGCGTGCTCGTCGGTGGGGACGTCCTTGGCGGAGTGGACGGCGAGGTCAACGGTGCCGTCCAGGAGCGCAGCCACAATCCGGCCCACGAACGCGCCCTCGCCCCAGGTCGTGTCGACCGCCCGGTCGTCGCCCTCGGTGCGGATGATCGTGATCTCGGTGGCGACGCCGTGCCCAGCGAGGCGTGAGGCGACCCAGTTGGCCTGGACGAGCGCGAGGGCGCTGCCCCGGGTGCCGATGCGGAGCGTGCGGGTCATGGCACCCTCCTACAGCGCGAAGAGCGTGCGGGCAGCGCGCTCGGCCTCGCCTGTGCCGTCCTCGCGGAGGACGACGAGCGGCTGGTGGAGGAGCCCGGCGACCAGGCGATGGCTCATCTGCTCGACGAGCTCGCGCTCGCGGTCGTCCAGCGCGACCCGGCGGAAGAGCCGCTCGAGCTCCTCGGCACGGCGTGTCTCGGCCGCGTCCGCGAGGGCGACGATGGCGGGGATGCTCTCGCGGGCCCGCGCCCACCCGGCCAGGTTCTGCTCGGCGTCGTCGAGGACCCGCTCGAAGCGGACCCGGAGGCGCTTGCGGAGGGCGTCCTGCGGGCTGCGGGCGATGTCGTCGACGGAGGTGTAGCGGGCGCCGAGGGCCTCGCGCAGCGCCGCGTCGACGGCCGGCGGCGAGCTGAGGTCCACCACCGGCTGCGGCCCGGCGAGGAGCGCCGCGCGGGCGTCGGGCGAGAGCGGCCAGCGGGCGCCGATGGCGAGCAGGACCGCGTCGGCCTCGGGGAGCGGCGCGTCGGCCCCGTAGGCGGCGGGCGCGCCGTTCGCGTCGTAGGCGAGGGCCGCCGCGCGGTCGGCGCTGCGGTTGGCGACAAGGACATGGGCGCCCTGCCGGTACGCGGCGAGCGCGCACAGCCGGGCCATGCGGCCGGCGCCCACGACGAGGACCCGCCGGCCCAGGAGCGGGCCGGTGGCCGGCACCATCCGGTCCAGCGCGACGTCGGCAAGGGACCGCGGCGGCCCCTCGCGCCAGGAGCGCGTCTCGCGGCCGAGGTGGAGCGCGACCTGGAACAGCCGCTCGAGCACCGGGTCGAGGCCGGTCGCCGTCGGCGCGTGGCTGCCGATGTCCACCGGGCAGGCCGCGGCGCCAGGGACGTGGCGGTCCGAGAGGCACTCGCGGAGCTGGTGGAGGATCTGGTCCTCGCCCACGACCACGCTGTCGAGGCCCGCGGCGACGGTGAACAGGTGGCGGGCCGCGGCGAGGTCCTCCAGGCGTCGCCCGCCTTCCGGCAGCGCCGGCAGCCGCACGCCGTGCTCGCCCTCGCCCGGGTGGTTGGCCACGTAGAGCTCGACGCGGTGGCACGTCCGCAGCAAGATCGCGCGTGGGTCGCCCGCAACCGCGGCGGCGGCGTCCCCGAACGCCTCGCGCTCCTCGCTGCGGACGCTGCGGGCGTGGGTGGTGAGCGCGACGAGGCCGAGATCGGTGGACGGTTCGATCACGATGCAGGCTCCCTGGGGGACGTCAGGACGCGGTGGTGGCAGCGGGGCGATGACGATCGGCGAGGGCGGCGGACTCCCAGCCGCGCAGGGTGGCGAGGAGGAGGCCGTCGAGGGCGGCGTTGGCTTCGGCCATCAGGGTGAGCGTGGCGGCGGCGTCGAACTCGCGGCGCCGGGCCAGGGCGCCCAGCTCGCCCAGGAACGGGCGGCGGAACCGGAGGAACAGGTCGGCGGTCATCGGGGCGCCCAGGCCCTCGCGGCCGGCGACGCGGCCATACTCGGCACAGGCATCCTCGGCCTCGCGGAGCCGGTCCGCCCGCGTGGCCGGGTCCTCGGAGTCGAGCGCCGCGACAAGGGAGGTCACGATGCTGCGCCCGTAGGCGCGGAACCGCTCGCGCTGGGCGTCGCCGAGCTCGGCGACCCACGGGATGCGGCCCGGATCGTCCGTAGCCTCCCGCCGGTAGCCCCGGGCCATCCGGCCCGGCGTCTCGCCGAGGTCACCCAGGGACGGCCGGGTGGTGGGCCGGTCGGGCAGCAGCGCCTCGAGGCCCAGGCGGGAGAACCGCCGGTGGCCGCCGGGGGTGAGGTAGGTCCGGACCATCCCGGAGTCCGCCCAGCGGCGGACCGTGGACGGGGAGACGCCCAGCAGCGCGCACGCCTCGGTGAGCGAGACCCAGCCGGGGTCCTTCGTGCTCGTCCGCGTGCTCATGTGGGACGCGAAACCTCCCAAATCTCCCAAACCCGATCGAACATGCCCCAATCTACCCGCACCAACGACCGGTCACGGCAGGGTCCTTCGGCCCACCGTGCTCTCCACCCGGCCCGGGACCGTGCGTGCTGCGAGCGTGGCACGACGTCCCGAATCTCGAGATATCCGTGGCGGATCACCCAGATTCGGGACGCGACCGGCGGCCACCTGGCCGGGCCGGTCGGGCCCCCGGGTCCCGCCGATCCAGTGCCCTTGGTCCCTGTCATCAAGGCAGCTTGATCCCGTGTACTGGCGTCCATGTCACGGACCTCCGCAGCCCCCACGTCCAGTCCCGTGTTCCCCGCCCACGCGGGTGACGCACGGGTCCCGCTTTCCCGGATCGCCGTCGGCTGGCGACGGATCGTGGACGGCGTCGACGTCCCCGACCGCGCCGAGCTCGAACGCGAGGGCGTCCTCCCCGGCAGCGTGGTCGTGGTGACCGCCCGCACGCCGCTCGGGGGCCCCGTCGTCGTCGAGCTGGGCAGGGCCCGCCTCGCGCTCTCCGCATCGGTCGCCGCCCAGGTGGCCACGCGGCCCTTCCCCGGCAGCGACGACCCGCGCTGATGTCCGCGACGGCCTGCCACCCCGCGTCCCCGGGGGCGGGTCGCGCCGGCGAGGCCGATCGCCGGCCCGTCGTCGCGATGGTCGGCCGGCCCAACGTCGGCAAGTCCACGTTCCTCGCCCGCGCGAGCCGCCGCTTCGTCGAAACCGCGAACGCCCCCGGGACCACCGTCGCCCTCGAGCGTCGCCTGGTGACCGCAGGCGGTCGAGAGGCATGGCTCGTGGACCTGCCGGGCACCCGCTCGCTCGACGACGAGCCGGCCGGCGACGACCCGTTCTGGACCTACCTGCTCGCCGCCGCGCCCGACGCGATCCTGGTCGTGGTCGACGCCGGCAACCTGGCGCGCCACCTCCCGGTCGCGATCGCGTGCCGGGACCTCGGCCTGCCGGTGGTCCTGGCCGCCAACCTGACCGACGAGGCCGCGAAGCGGGGCGTCACCGTGGACACCGGTCGCCTCAGCCAGCTCATCAACGCCCCGGCGCACGCGACCTGCGGGCGCACCGGCGCGGGCGTGGACGCCGCACTCGCCGACGCCGTGCGCCTGGGCGCCGTCCGACGCGCCGTGAAGAGCGGCTCCACCTCCCCGCGGGCGACGATCCCGGCACCGGTCTACCCGTTCGCGCTCGAGGCGGACCTCGCCCGGGAGGCCGCGGCGCTCTCGACGGAGCCTCGCTCCCTCGGCGCGGCTGCCGTGCTGGAGCCGATCCAGATCGGCGTGCTCGGTGGGATCGTGTCGCCCCGCGGTGGGGCCTCGCTGCGCCTCGCGTCGGGGCTGGAGCCCGCCCGCTGGAGCGTCGCGGCGGGCTGGGCGGAGCAGGTGGAGCGCCGCGTCGACGTCCCTGAGCCGTTCGCCGACCGCCTCGCGCGCTTGGCAACCGCGCCGTGGCCCGGCATTCCCGCGTTCCTC
>Ga0302321_100003122_pt1 | contig 14191 bp, 5 predicted proteins | sample Fen_T0_1_FD_202505 | JGI IMG/M metagenome (GOLD analysis project Ga0302321, IMG submission 202505) | Peat permafrost microbial communities from Stordalen Mire near Abisko, Sweden - Fen_T0_1 | ecosystem: Environmental > Terrestrial > Soil > Wetlands > Permafrost | place: Sweden: Abisko...
AACGCCGGCGGCAAGGACTGTGTCCTGTGGGGCACCTGCATCGACAACGTCCTCTCCTTCCAGCTCGCCCTGCCCTCCGGCCAGCGCTGGACCATCCGGCGCGTGGGCCACCCGCTCCGCAAGATCCTCCCCGACGACCGGATCGCGTTCGAGGTCGTCGTCGTCGATGCCTCCGGCAACTCCTCCGGCAACTCCTCCGGCAACGCGTCCAGCAACGCTGCCGACGCCTTGGTCCGCCGCGTAGAGCTGGCAGGCACCGAGATCCGCAAGAAGGGGCTCTGGAAGGACATCACCAACAAGGCCCTGGGTGGCCTGCCCGGCCTCCAGAAGGAGGGGACCGACGGCGTCATCACCTCGGCCGAGTTCGTCCTCTACCCCGCCTACGAGGCCAGCCAGACCCTCTGCCTGGAGTTCTTCGGGCCGGACATGGACGAGGCCAGCCGGGTGATCCTGGCCCTCTCCCGCGCCTTCCCGGACCGCGGGGAGGAGGCGCTCATGGCCCTGGAGCACTTTGACGATCAGTACGTCCGGGCCATCGGCTACAAGGTCAAGGCGCCGCGGGCCGAGACGCCCAAGGCGGTGCTCCTCATCGACGTGGTCGGCCACACCCCCGCCCAGGCGGCGCGCGGCGTGTCCACCATTCGTTCCATCCTGGAAGAGCACCCCAACACCGTTCTGTTCCAGGCCGCCGACGCGGCCGAGGCCAAGCGCTTCTGGGCCGACCGGAAGAAGCTGGGCGCCATCGCCGCCCACACCAACGCCTTCAAGCTGAACGAGGACATCGTCCTCCCGCTGGAGTCTCTGGCCGAGTTTGCACGCTGGGTGGACGCCACCAACCTCGACGAGGAGCGCTGGAACCAGCAGCTGCTGGTCCAGCGGCTGGAGGAGCTCTTGCACGCGGTCCCGCCCGAGGAGGACGGCCGCTGGCTGCCGGAGAAGATCGAGGGCGCGGTGGAGCTCTGCCGCCGGGCCGCCACGGCGCTCCCGGACGCGGACGAGCGGGCGCTCCGCGCGCAGGTGGTGCCCAAGCAGCTCCGGCGCGAGCTCTCCGAGCTGGTCCGCGGCTACGCCGCCATCGCGCAGGCCATGGAGGCGCTCTTCGAGGAGGTGCGCGGGCGGCTCATCGTCCTCGCCACCCACATGCACGCCGGCGACGGCAACGTCCACGTCAACATCCCGGTCCTGTCGAACGACCTGGCCATGATGAAGCGGGCCGAGCTGACCGTCGACAAGGTGATGGCCAAGGTGGTCGAGCTGGGCGGGGTGGTCTCGGGCGAGCACGGCATCGGCATCACCAAGCTCAAGTATCTGGAGCCGGAGCGGATCCTGGCCCTCTCGGCGCACCGGCGATTGCTCGATCCGGCCGGCGTGATGAACCCGGGCAAGCTCGAGGACCTCTCGGTGCTCGAGCACATCTACACCCCGTCCTTCAACCTCCTGGAGCTGGAGGCGCGCATCCTCCAGCACGGCCACCTCGAGGAGCTGGCCCAGAAGATCGCCCACTGCGTCCGGTGCGGCCGGTGCAAGCAGAGCTGCTGCGTCTTCCACCCGGCCCGCGGCCTCTTCTTCCACCCGCGCAACAAGAACCTGGCCATCGGCGCGCTGATCGAGGCGCTGCTCTACGACGCTCAGCGCGACCGCTCCACAAGCTTCGAGCTGCTCCGCTACCTGGAGGACGTCGCCGACCACTGCACCATCTGTCACAAGTGCCTCAAGCCCTGCCCGGTGGACATCGACACCGGCGAGGTCTCGGTGCTGGAGCGGGGCATCCTGGCCGAGCGCGGCTACAAGCACACCCGGGTGGCGACCAAGGCGGCGCTCCGCTTCCTCGACAGCTCCTCGCCGGCGTTCAACCGGATCGCGCGCGCCGGCATGCGGGTCGGCTTCGCGCTCCAGCGAGTCGGCGTGCGGCTGGCCGCGCCCTTCCAGACGCAGGACGGCCCACCCGAGGCCTACCCCCTTCAGCTCTTCCGGTCTCCGCTCCCGCGGCTCGATCCCGGCACCCTGCGCGACGTGCTCCCTCCCTGCGAGCCGGACCAGGTCCTCTTCTTCGAGCCGGAGGGGGAGCCGCGCGGCAGCGTCTTCTACTTCCCGGGCTGTGGCTCGGAGCGGCTCTTCTCGCGGGTGTCGATGGCGACGCTCCACGTGCTCCAGAAGCTCGGGATCCGGGTGGTGCTGCCCCCGCCCTTCCTCTGCTGCGGTTTCCCGGCCCACTCCAACGCCAAGACCGAGCTGCACGGCCGCACCGTGCTCCGCGACACCATCCTCTTCAGCCAGATCCGGGAGATGTTCTCCTACCTGTCGTTCGACGCCTGCGTGGTCACCTGCGGCACCTGCCGCGAGGCGCTGCACGAGATGGAGGCGGAGAAGATCTTCGGCGCGCCCATCGCCGACCTGGCGCGCTTCGCCGCCGACCAGGGACTTCGGGTGAACGGCGGCGGCCCGGTGCTCTATCACGCTCCGTGTCACGATTCACTGGAGGGGAAGGCGGACCAGGTGATGGAGCGGCTGGGGGGCTACCAGCTCGCGCCGGTGCCGCACTGCTGCTCCGAGGCCGGGACCCTGGCCATGTCCCGCCCGGACATCAGCGACTCGATGCTCCACCGCAAGACCGCGGCCATGGTCGAGGCGCTGGCGGGCCGACCGCCCGGCCCGACCATCCTGACCAACTGCCCCTCCTGTCTCCAAGGGTTGGGGCGCAACGAGCCGCTCGGCGTGACGCCCCGGCACGTGGCCGTCGAGCTGGCCTTGCGGCTGTCCGGTCCGGGATGGATCGAGGAGCTGCGGGCGTCCGCGGTGCGGGCCAAGCCGATCCACTTCTGATCGGGCGGCACGGGACACCATGCGTGAACCCGAGCCCCTCACCCCAGCCCTCTCCCCGCTTCGCGGGGCGAGGGAGGATGTCGGCTCGCATGAGAACGCTCTTGCCTCTCCCCACCGGGAGAGGCCGCCGAGCGCGACAGCGCACGGCGGGTGAGGGGCGGGCCCCAAAGGGACTCTCTCGACCGGAGACCACTCGTGCCCCGGGTCCGGAGCGGTCGGGCCAATCGTCGGCGCGCGGTGCACCTGCCCTCCGCGCCAGCGTTGGTCGGTGCCCCCGCCTCTGGTACGCTCCCGCCCCGTGAAGCCCTGGCAGCGCTCCGCCGCGTTTCTGGCCGCCCTGGCCCTGGGCGCGGCCCTGGCGTACCTGCCGGCCGCCGGCCTGGGCTGGGTCTGGGACGACTTCAACCTGGTCCAGCCCAGCCCCGCGATCCAGGATCTGGGCGGCCTCGGCCGCGCCATCTCCACCGACCTCTACCGGCAGGCCGCGCCGCGCCTGGAGGCGAGCCCTTACTGGCGGCCGCTGGCGCTGGCCTCGTACTGGCTCGATACCCGCTTCGGCCAGGCGCCGGGCGCGCTCCACGTCGGGAACCTGCTCCTGCACGCGCTGGCCACGGCCCTCCTGGCACTGGTGCTCTGGCGGCGCGCGGGCCCGGTCACGGGAGTCGCGACCGCCGCGCTGGCCGCTGCTTGGTGGTCCCTTCACCCAGAGAACGTGGAGCCGGTCGCCTGGATCTCCTGCCGGTACGACCTCCTCTGCGCCCTGGCCATCATCGGGCTGCTCGCGCTCCCCTGGCGCCCAGGGGCTGGCCGGGCCGCGCTGCACGGTCTCCTCTTCCTGGCGGGGCTCCTCTCAAAGGACGGGTTCGGCGCCATGCTGGTGGTGCTGGCCGCGCTGGACTGGTCGGAGCGCCGGCCGCTGCGCGCCGCACTCCCGGGCTGGGCGGCCATCGCCGGTGCGCTGGCGGTCTGGTGGCTGGCGCGCGCCGCCCTGGGGCTTCCAGGCTTCGGTACGCCGCCGCTTCTGCCATTGGCCCGCGTCTACCTGGACGCGGCCCGCATCTACTTCCAGCGCGCCATCGCGGCGCCGCCGCTCACCATCAGTCACCCATACGCCCCGGCCGGCGCCCTCGGATCGGCCATCGGTGCGGCGGTGGTGCTCGGGCTGGCCGCCGCGGCCCTGTGGCGGCGCCGGCTCGCCGCGCCGGTGACCCTCTTCCTGGCTGGTCTGGTCCCGGCCGCGGTGGCAATCGGCAAGTTCGGCGAGGTCTCCGAGCGCTACTTCTACCTGCCGTCGCTGGGGCTGGCCCTGCTGGTCGGCGAGCTGGTCGCCGCCAGCCTGGCGTCGCCCCGGCCGCTGCGCCGGCTGGCCCTTCCGGTCGTGGTCGGGCTGGTCGCGACCTTTGGACTGGTCCGGGTGGAAGCACGGCTCCCCGACTGGCAGAGCGACACCGCGCTCTTCACCGCCGCGGTCCGGATCGACCCAGAGGACGGCCAGGCCAACCTCCAGCTCGGGATCGAGGCTGGACGCCGCGGGGACTGGGCCGAGGCCCGCCGGGCGCTCGAGATCGCGCAGCGGGCCGACCCCGACTCGGGCCGGATCGCCGGCGCGCTGGCCTGGGCGCTCCTCCGGACCCACGACGCACCCGGCGCCATCCGCCAGGCCGAGCGCGCCACGGCAGCCGCGCCCCGCCAGCCCGACGGCTGGTACTACCTGGCCTTGGCACGCCACGCGGCTGGCGATCACGCAGGGGAGCTGGCCGCCCTGGAGCGGCTGCTGCAGGCCTCGCCCGACTACCCGAGCGTTCACCGCCTGCGGGAGCACGCCGCCTGTGAGGCCAGTGGCCGGACCGATTGCGGCGCCGGGCCGCGGCCAGGCGAGGGAGCGCAGTAATCCCTTTTGCCCTCTGTCGCGCTCCAAGCGACAATGACGCGGGCTTCTTCGAAAGCGAGGGCCAGGCAATGGAGTTCGTCCTCTTTCTGGTGGTCGTGGCGCTGATCGTCGAAGTGGTGAGCCGCCGCCGGAAGGAGGCCGGGCTCGCCCGCGAGCTGAAGAAGCTCCGAGCCGACCAGGAGCGGATCCTGGACCGGATGGAGCGGCGCTGGGCCGATCAGAAGCCCACCCCGGCGGCCGAGGTCAGCCCGCTCGGTGCTCAGGAACCCCAGCCCAAGCCCCAGCACTCCGAGCCGGTGTGGCCTCCCGCGGCGGAGGCGCCCGCTCCACCTCCTCCGAGGGTCGCGGCGCCCGAACCCGAGCCCATACAGGCCGCGGCCCGCATCGCGACGCCGCCTCCACCAAACGTCGAGGAGCCCATCCTCTCCACGACGATGCTGCCTCCCCCAGGGCCTGCGCCGGAGCAGCGACCGCCCCCGCCTCACGAGTCACCGCTCGCCTTCCTGCGCCGTATCGACTGGGAGTCCAAGATCGGCGTCTACGCTTTCTCGGTGGTCGCCGCCATCGCCGCCATCGTCGCGGCGGTCAGCTTCGTGAGCTACTCACTCGAGCACGGACTGCTCGGACCGTCCGCGCGCATGGCCATCGGCATCGTCACCGGCCTTGGCCTCCTCGTCGCCTGCGAAACGCAGCGCGCCCAGCGCTACCGGATCACGGCCCACGCCATGACCGCGGCAGGGATCGTGACCCTGTTCTCCACCTTCTTCGCGTCGCACGTCCTCTGGCACCTGATCGGCAGCTACACCACCTTCGGCCTGCTGATCCTGGTCACCGCCGTGGCCGTGGGGCTCTCGATCCGGCGCAACGCACTGGTGATCGCGCTGCTCGGACTCCTGGGCGGCTTCACCACACCCATCCTCCTCTCCACTGGCGAGAACAACCCGGTCGGCCTGTTCGGCTACCTGCTGATGCTCGACCTGGGCCTGGCCTGGGTGGCCTACAAGAAGCGCTGGCCGATCCTGGCCGGGCTCAGCCTGGCCTTCACTGGCCTCTACCAGGCCGGCTGGGTGGCTAAGTTCTTCGACGTCACCCAGCTGCCGCTCGCCCTCGGCATCTTCCTGCTCTTCCCCCTGGTCGGCTTCGGCACCCTGATCCTGAGCCGCCGGGGCCGGCCGGCCTCGCCCGACGAGCCGCAGCTCTTCGCCCGCAGCGCGCCGCTGGCCGCGGTCCCGCCGGTGCTCTTCTCCCTCTACCTGGCCATGAGCCCGGAGTGCGGGGCCCACCACTGGCTGCTCTTCGGCTTCCTCTTCGCGGTCGCGCTCGGCCTGGCCCTGGTGGCCGCCTTCGCCGGGCCAGAGTGGCTCCACCTCGCGGGCGCCGGCACCGTGCTCCTCACCTTCGTCGCCTTCCTCGGCCGCTCCTACTCCGCCGAGGCCTGGCCCTCGATCCTCCTGCTGGTGGCGCTCTTCGTGGCGCTCTACCTGGGCGCGCCGCTTCTCGTGGGGTGGTTGCGCCGGCCCTTCGCCCAGCAGGCCAAGCTGGGCGTCTACGCCGCGCCCTTGCTCCTCTTCGCCTTCCCGGTTCTGGCCGGCATCGAGCCCCGCTCCGCCGAGCCGCTGCTCTTCTTCGGCGTCCTCTTCCTCCTGGTGGCCGCGTTGGCCACCTACGCGGTGCTGAAGGGAGACGGCCCGGTCCACTTCCTCGCCTCGGCCCTGGTCCTTGCCGCGGAGGCGATCTGGTCGGCGTATCATCTGGACTCGGCGCGACTGCTTCCCGCACTCTTGGTATACGGCGGGTTTGGCCTGTTCTACCTGGGCGTCCCCATCCTGGCCGAGCGGCGCGGCAAGCCACTGCGGCCCGAGGGGAGCGGCGCCATCGTGCTCTTCGCCAGCCTGGGGTTGCTCTTCTTCCTGGCCGCGGGGCCGGCGGCGCAGGCCAGCCTCTGGGTGATGGCGGTGCTTTTGGGCGTCCTCAACCTGGGGCTGCTCTACGAGGCCTCGCGCGGCCGCCACCCCATCCTGGCCTTCGCCGGGCTCGTCCTCTCCTGGATCGTGGTGGCGGTCTGGTGGGTGAGCGCGATCGCGCTCTCGGTGATGGTCCCAGCGCTGGCGGTGATGGCCGGCTTCGCCATCCTGGCCATGGGCGGCAGCATCTGGGTGCGGCGCCGGATCGAGCGGGAGGCGCTGGCCGCGCCGCGCGCCTCGGGCCAGGGTCCGTTCCTCGGCCTGGCCGGACACGTCTTCCTGGTGGCGGTGGTGCTCCAGCCCAACCTCTGCCCGTCGCCCTGGCCTTGGCTGGCGGTGATGGCGGTCCTCGACCTGGCGGTCGGCATCGCCGCGATCGTCTCCAACCGCGCCGCACTTCACCTCTCGGCCGTGGCCGCGTCGGTGGTGGTGCTGCTCGCCTGGCAGCTCCGCCTGACCTCCGGCGGCCTGGAGGACGGCGCCACCCCGGCGCTGCCGCTGGCCATGGCCGTAGCGGTGGTGCTGGCCGCGTTCGCCCTGGCCTGGGTCCTGTTCGCCGAGCGGCGGGGCCTGGCGCGGCGCCTCTTCGCGATCTCGGCCGGCGTGGCCCTCTTCGGCGGCGTGCTGGTGGTCGCCCAGACCGCCGCCGCCGGCGTCCCCGCAGGCTGGTCCAGCTGGACCCTTCTTCTCTGCACGCTGGCGGCCGACCTGCTCCTGCTGCTCGGCGTCCTGGCGCTGGCCTGGCACGTCCAGCAGCAGGGCTGGACCCTGGGCGCCGCGGTCGGCATGGCCGTGGCCGTGATGGCCTGGTACACCGATCGTACCAGGGCGGAGTGGGCCCAGCTCCTGGCCCTGTCCGCGCCGCTCTATCTGGTGCTGCTGGCCAACCCGCTGCTGCTCCGGCAGCGCGCGCGCAACGACCGGCTCCCGTTCCTGGCCGCGCTGGTGGCCAGCGGCGCGTTCTTCTTCTTCGGCCGCGCCGCCCTGATGACGGCCGGTGCGGGTGCGGCCATCGGCCTCTTGCCGGTCACGCAGGCCGTGCTGCTGGTGCCCCACCTGCGCCTGTTGCTCCGGATGGAGACGCCCTCCCAGCGCGACGTGGGCCGGCTCGCCATGATGGCCGGCGGCGTGCTGGCGTTCGTGACCGTGGCCATCCCCCTCCAGCTCGAGAAGCAGTGGATCACGCTCGGCTGGGCGCTGCTCGCCCTGGCGCTCGCCTGGCTCCACGCCCGCGTCCCGCACCGCGGGATCCTCTGGTGGATGGCCTCGCTCCTCTCGGTGGTGCTGGTCCGGCTGGCGCTCAATCCATCGGTCCTGGAGTACCGGGAGCAGCGCGGCCCCTTCCTGCTCGACTGGTACCTCTACACGTACGTGATCGCGGCCGGCTGCTTCTTCGGCGCGGCCTGGCTGCTCCGGGACCAGGACGACCGGCTCCTCCCCAGGTGGCCCCGGCTCTCGCACGTCCTGCCTGCGCCCGGCACCGTCCTCCTCTTCCTGCTGCTCAATCTGGAGATCGCCGGCTTCTTCTCCGACGGGACGCGGATCGTGTTCCAGTTCTCCGCCGGCCTGGCCACCGACCTGACCTACACCATCGGCTGGGGGTTGTTCGCCATCGGGCTCCTGGCCGCGGGTGTGATCGCCCGGAGCAAGGTGGCCCGGATCACGTCGATCGTGCTACTTGTGGTGACGATTCTGAAAGCCTTCTTGCACGACCTCTCCCACCTCGAGGATCTCTACCGCGTGGCCTCGTTCGTGGGGCTCGCGGTCTGCCTGCTGTTGGTGGCGGTGGTCCTGCAGCGGTTCGTGCTACAAGGCTCGCGCGCTCGAGAGGAGAAACGACCTTGACCCGACAAGCCGCTCACCCTGGGAGCTGCCGGATGGCCGTGCCGCTGGTGCTGGCCCTCGCGCTCCTGACCCCGTTCACCGCCCTCGCCGTCGCCGAGCGCCCGGTCGTCCCGTCTGAACCCGGGCCGCAGCACCTCGCGGTGGACCCCGACCTCCTGATCGCCTCCGCCGACGGCTCCCTCGCCGACCTCCGGCTCCGGGACGCCAGCGGCAAGGAGGTCTCGTACGTGATCGTCCCCCCGCCCGCGACCGAGGGGACCTGGGCGCCGGCCCGCTTCATCAAGGCACCTCCGAGCAAGACGGCCAGCGGCTTCGTGGTGGACTTCGGCAAGCCGACCAAGGTCGCCCGGATGCGCCTGGTCGGCCTGCCCGCGCCGTTCATGAAGCGCTGCCAGGTCATCGCGGGCCAGGACGGCATCCACTGGCAGTTCATGGTGCCGGAGGGGACGCTCTTCGACCTCCCGGAGCAGCACCTCCAGCTCGCGGAGCTGGAGCTGATCCCGGGTGAGTACCGATACGTCCGCCTCACCTGGGACGACCGGAACAGCGGCCGACTCCCGGATCCCAAGGCGGTGGAGTTCTACACCCCTCCGCAGCGCCCGACCCCACCCCCGGTGCTGGCGCCGCTCCGGTTCACCCGTCGTCCCAGCGAGCCGGGCGTGAGCCGGTTCCGGGTCGAGGTGCCGCCGCACCTGCCAGTGCGGGCGCTGGTGCTCCAGGCCAGCGGGAAGTACCTGTTCCGGAAGGCCCGGATCACCGAGCCGCAGCTGCAGGACGGACAGCTCGTCCCCACGGAGCTCGGCACCGGGCTGATCCGGCGCGTGACCAAGGGAGCGCTCCAGGCCTGGGATCTGCGCATCCCCATGCAGCCGCCATCCGAGCGCACCATCGAGCTGACCGTGGAGGACGGCGACAACGGGCCGTTGGAGCTGGTGAGCGTGGCCGGCGAGCTGGACAAGCTCCCCTGGATCTACTTCGAGAGCCCGGACGGCGCGAAGCTCACCGCCACGGTGGGTGACCGTCGGCTGCGCAAGCCACACTACGACGTCGAGGCGGTCCAGGCCGAGCTGCCGCACATGCAGGTCAAGGAGGCGCTCTGGGGTGCCCTCAAGCCCGTCCCCGCTCCGGCCGAGGCGGTCCGGCTGCCCGACCCCGGGCCCGGTGCGTCAATCGATCCGGCCCCCTTCAAGCGGGTCCGCGCCATTCCCGACGTCGCATCGCCCGGCCTCGCCTCCGCCCAGCTCGACGCGGACGTGCTCGCCCGGAGCCCCCAGCTCGCCGATCTGCGCATCGTCAACAAGGCTGGGAAGCAGGTGCCCTACCTCCTGGAGCGGAGCGACGAGCCGCTCGCCGTGGAGCTACCGCTCCCCAAGCCGACCGAGGCGAAGGGCATCAGCACCTACGCGGTCGAGCTGCCCGAGGTGGGCCTGCCCGCGTCGCGGCTGGTGCTCGAGACCACCGCGCGCGTCTTCCAGCGCCGAGTCACGGTGGTGGAGGAGTCGGCCGGACCCGGCGATCGGGGTCAGCACCGGCTGGACGAGGCTTCCTGGCAACACGCCAACCAGGACGAGGACCCGCCCTCGGTCGGCCTCTCGCTGCCCAGTCTGCGCGGCCGCAAGATCCTGATCCGCGTGGACGAGGGGGACAACAGCCCGCTGCCGCTCAAGGCGCTCCGGCTGCTGCTCCCGTCGTTCCGGCTCCGCTTCTTCCACCCGGGGGCCGGACTGACGCTGCTGCTCGAGAACCCGCAGGCGCAGGCGCCCCGCTACGATCTGGCGCTCCTCGCGCCGCAGCTCCGAGGAGCCCCCGCCAAGGAACTGGAGCTCGGCGCGGTGCTCTCGTCGGCCGACATCTCACCGCCGTTGACGGAGAGCACAGTTTTCTGGGTCGTGCTGGTGGTGGCGGTGGTGGTGCTGCTGGTGATGTTGGGGCGCATGCTCAAGAAGGTGCCGCCCGAGCCCAAGCCGCAGGGGTGAGCAGCGCCCACTAGGACGTGGGGATGGTGACCGTCACCACGTTGCTCTCCTGCGAGACGTTGCCGGCCGCATCGACCGCCCTCAGCGAGAAGTGATAGGTCTGCCCCGTCTTCAGCTCCGCGATGGTCGCAGACGTCATGACCGGCGAGGTCCGGAGCAGCACGCCGTCCGAGAGGATCTGGTAGAGCACCACCCCCACGTCGTCAGGCGCCCTTCGCCGGGGCGTAGGCGAGCGCGCCGGTCTGGGCTGTCAGCCCGCTGTTGCGGAGACCAGCGCCGTTCGGATCGCACATGGGGTCGGCGAACGCGTCGTGCGGATTGCTCGATCCGTCCGACTCGCCCGGAGGCTTGATCCAGGCGTAGGCGTGGATGCCGTTGGCGCCGACCGCCTTGGGCCGCTCGCCCAGCCCCGCGCCGCTCTGGTTGCAGGCGTTCTCGGGGTAGAGGCGCCGGTCCACGCGCGACTCATCCACGAAGGTGTCCAGGTTGGTGGAGGTGCTGGCGTGCGTCGGGCGACTCGCCCCGCCCCACCCGTTACGCGAGGTGTCGATGAGCATGCCGACGGTGTCGCTCATCCCGCGCGCGATCAGCTCCGACCGCATGGCGATGACGAAGCTCTGCTCGTCCACGTAGTCGGCCCAGACGACCCACTTCGACTGGCGCACCGAGATCCCGTTGACCATGGTGGAGGCCTGGAAGTATGGCTCGACCGTGGCCGCGTACTGGGCCACGTTGCTGACGAAGCCGGCCACGGTGCTCGCGCCGCCCGGCGCACCCAGGACAGTCTGGGCGATCAGCGCCGCCCCCGGCCTCAGGTTGTCCGTCCAGCCGAGCCTGAGGTGGGAACTGATGTCCACGTAGTTGTAGACGTTCCGTATCGCGCCCAGCTTGCCGAGCGCGTACTGGATCCCCTTCACGTCGGCACCGCTCTGTGCCACGGTCGCGCACGTCGTCTCGGCAAGGTTCGAGACCAGATAGCTCAGCGCGTACGGCTCGATGACGTTGACGATCCGCAGGCTGGCATACTTGGAGTCGCCCTCGACTACCGCGATGGGATCGACGAACTCGGACTGGTACCGGCTCAGCTCCGTCGGCCCGAGCTCACCGTCGCTGGCCAGATCGAGACAGTTGCGGCTCGGGAGATCGTACAGGACCAGCTCGATGTACCCGGCCGCTTGCGCCAAGGCGTTGTCGAGGTGCTGCCGCAGCGAGGTCCCCCGGCTCGCGCCGGTGACGGCCCCGATGCGGTCGAGCCAGATCGCCGTCGGCGTGTTCGCCACCCGATCGCCGCCGGACTCTGCCAGCGCGTGCGCCCTCCACTCCGGGTTGACGTACCCCGAGACCCCCGCGAACGGGTTGTCCACCCTGGCCGCCGCCTGAGCCGCGCCGAACACCTCGTCCGCCTGTCCACCGCACCCCGCCGTCGCCAGCAGAGCCAGTGCCACCATTGCCGCCGACACCGCGCTCCCGCGCAGCTCAAACCACGCCATGGACTCCCCTCCGCTCGCTTCGTGGATCGCTGCAAGCGCGCCGCGCGGGTTCACGATCTGCCGTGACTCGTGAACCGCGCGCGGCGCATGATCGCTACTTCGGAATCGAGACCGTCACCGAGCCATTGCTGCCAGAGGAGTCGGCACAGCTGTCGATGGCGTTCACGGTGAGCGCGTAGCTGGTCCCGGCCGCGAGATTGGGGACGGCGCTGGAGGCACTGGTGGTGATCCCCACCAGGACGCTGTTGGCGTAGATCTCGTACCAGAGGCTGCAGGGACTGGTGATAGGAGACCAGGTCAACGTCACCGTGGTTCCGGTCGCTGTCGCCTTGAGCTGATTGATGGCGGCGAGCGGCACGGGGTCACCCGTGTCCGGGAAGATGATGGTCACGAGCGCACTCGTCGAGGCGCTGCCAGACCCGTGAATCGCCTTCACGTAGAACGGGACGACCCCGCCGCCGGCCGCCGATACGATCGTGGAGGTGATGGCGGTGCGCGTGATCAGGTAGTCCTTGCTGGGGTACCTCTCGTAGACCTCGTACCCCGTGACCGTCCCGCCGCTGACGGGAGGGTCCCAGGACAGGATCACCGCAGTCCCCATCCCGCCGTCGGCGATCCTCAGGTTCGCCGGCGCCGTGGGATCGACCGGATCGATGACCGTACCCGGCGTGACGGTCACCTCGGCTCCCACCGAGACGTTCCCCGCCAGGTCACGGCTCCTCACGTCGAAGGTGTACGACCTCGCGGTGAGGTTGGAGATGATGGCGGTGCTGGCCAGGCTGATCCCGACCAGAACTCCGTCGGTGTAGATGTCGTAGCCGGCCATGCCCTGATCGTCGGTGGCTGCGGTCCAGCTCAGGCTCACCGAGGTGGACGTTGTCGCCGTCACCTTCAGGTTGGTGGGATCGCTCGGCGAGGAGTTGTCTCGGCGCGACGGGATCGTGACCGTGACCGAGGCGCTGGCCACCGACCGGTCCCCTGCCGCGTCCATGGCTCGCACCGTGAAGGTGTGGCTGCTGCCGGCGCCATAGCCCCAGAGCGGCACCTGGGTGAGCGTGGTGACCATCGATAGCCCCAGCTCGCTGTACACCTGGTATTTCACCGCCGGCACACTGCCGGTGGATGGTGACCAGGAAAGCATGAGGGGGCCGTTCAGGCCTGCGTAGACCGCCCGGACATTGGTGGGCGCCGCCGGGAGCTGCGGGTCGATCGGCCCCACGCCGGGCATCGCGCCCACCGGGTCGCTCGCGATGGAAACGTTCGCGGCGGCGTCGAGCGACTTGACCGTGAAGGTGTAGGCGGTCCCGGTCGTCAGGTTGGGCACGGTCACCGAGGTGGAGACGCTCGTCGCGACGATGGCCCCGCCCGCGAACACCTCGTAGAGGATGACCCCGACGGCGTCGGTACCAGCGTTCCAGGCCAGCGACACCGAGGTGGCGGTGACGCCGGTCACGTGGACGTTGGTCGGCGGGCCGGGCGGCTCGTTCCACTCATACGGGAGTGGGACGACCGTCACCCCATTGCTCGCGCTCGAGACGTTCCCGGCCGCATCGACCGCCTTCACGGTGAACAGGTAGTTCTTACCCGTGGTCAACCCAGTGACGGTCGCCGACGTGGTCGATGGCACGGTCAGGATCAGCGAGCCATTCGCGAGGACCTGGTAGAGCACCACCCCCACGTCGTCCTTGGACGCGGTCCACGTCAGCCGCGCCGAGGTGCTGCTCGGGGTGCTCGCGGCGAGATTGCCCGGCGCCGTGGGCGCGGTCGTGTCCGGCGGAGTGTCCAGCAGGACCGTCACCGCGTTGCTCGCCACCGAGGCGTTGCCGCTCGCGTCCACGGTCTTGACCGTGAAGCCGTACGGCGTTCCCGGCTTGAACCCGATCAGGTCCACGCACGTCTCACCGAACGAGCCCAGGTTGAAGCTGCCGAAGAGGAGGTTGTAGCTGTCCAGCTGGCTCCAGCCGTCCGGCGCGTCCCAACACAGCTCCACCGTGCCCCCAGAGGCGGTCCACCTCAGGTTGGCCGGCGCTGACGGCACCGCGATGCCCTGCGTCGTCACGGCCACCTGGTTGCTCGGGTTCGACCAGTTGCCGGCGGTGTCCATAGACCGCACCGAGAAGACGTGCGAGGTGCCCGGGAGCAGCCCTGACACCTCGAACTGCGTCGACCCGGTGGTGCCGACCACCACTCCGGCGTCCAGGA
>Ga0302321_100003123_pt1 | contig 14186 bp, 15 predicted proteins | sample Fen_T0_1_FD_202505 | JGI IMG/M metagenome (GOLD analysis project Ga0302321, IMG submission 202505) | Peat permafrost microbial communities from Stordalen Mire near Abisko, Sweden - Fen_T0_1 | ecosystem: Environmental > Terrestrial > Soil > Wetlands > Permafrost | place: Sweden: Abisko...
GTGAGCCTCGCGCGGGCGCGGACATCGCAGGCTCAGCGGGCCGGCCGAGGGCGACGAGCAGGCAGGGGGTTGTAGTGCAGCTGCGTGTCCTGCCCGCGCTGCGCGACGTCCGCGCCGGCGCGGCCGGCCATCGCCTTCACCAACGCATCCGGCACACCTTGCGAGCCGCCCGGTGCTCACCCGAGCGCGGCGCCCAGGGCGCCGACGCCACCGTGGAGCTGGTGCACGAGTCGCTCGTCGAGCGCTGGCCCACCCTGGTACGCTGCTCGACGACAACCAGGACGACGCTGCGATGCTCGACCCGAGCTCGGGACGCCACGCGGATGGCCGCGATGCGCGCGCTGTCCGGAGATCCCACGACCCAGCTCGCGCTGCTGCGGGAGATCCTCGGGGCGACGGTCGCCGGCGGACCCCGATCGCGGGCGTACAAAGGGGCGCCGCGTTCGCGGGCCAGGTCTGGGTAGCCACGCGCGCAGGCGTACTGATCCGGCTCGGCATCGACGGCCGCCAGCTCGATGAACACGCGCTCCCGATCGATCCCGATGGGCTCCCGATCCGGCGATGCTCGGAGGCCCCGCGGATCGCTCGGGTCGTCGGCGACACGGCGGAGGTCTGGGGGCCGACGCAGAGCCCGACGATCACGCAGGTGTTCGTCGCCGATGCGCTCGGCATCGGCGTGGACGATGTGCAGGTCAACGTCACGCTGCTCGGCGGCGCGTTCGGCCGTCGGATGGGCGATGCGTGCGCACAGGCCGCGCAGCTCGCGCAGCGCGTGAAGCGGCCGGTCAAGCTGATCTGGACGCGCGAGAGCGAGATGACGCAGGGCTGGTATCGGCCGATCTACAGCGCCAAGGCAGGAGTTCGATCAGCGCACGGTTTCGGAGACTGTCGGCTACTAGCCAGTCGGGCAGCCAGGCGATTCCTCCTTCGGCCGGTATCCAGCAGCGTGTTGCCGGTCTGCAACGCGGCCATCGCCTGCTGGCAATGTTCGTAGAACGTCTGTCCGGCCTCGGTCAGGCTGTGGCGACACATCGTGCGATGAAACAGCGGGACCGCAAGTCGCTCTTCCACCGCGCGATCGCCTTGCCGACCGCCGAGCGGGATAGATGACCCCGTCTTCGCCATCGCGCGCCTTCCCGGGCTGCTCGCCGACAATACGTTTCTCGCGATGATGAAACAACCCTTCGACGTTCCGAGGACCATCCGGGTCGCGGCGTCGCGGACTCGCTTGCCGAGCGCCGGCTCGTCGCCAATCCGCGCGTTCACGAGCGCGCCGACCAGCGCACTCAGGGCGGCCAGTGCTTCGGCCCTGATGTGGGTGCGGCGGGCCGTCCACTCCGCGACGTGGGCCTCGGGAGTGACCCGCCGCCACGCCAGTCCTCCGGGTATGACGCGACTGCTTCCATGGACTCCGGATCAGCGCGACCGTCATTATGATGTATCCGGCCGGCGCAAAGATCTTGTGTCCTGATCTCGCTTGGCACTACGCTCACGGCGCCATGTCGGCAACTCCGCACGCGCCCTCGGCGCTCCCGGAGCGAGCGCTGCAGCACCGAGCTGTCGACGTTCGCCAGCTCATCGATGACCAGCCGGTCAGTCGCTATCAGCTGAGCATCGCGGCGATCTGCGCGGCGGTGGTGTTCCTCGACGGGTTCGATGCGCAGATCATGGGCTACGTCGCACCGGCGCTGAGCGGCGAGCTCCACATCGGCCGCGCGGCGCTCGGCAGCGTGTTCTCCAGCGGCCTGGTGGGGATGATGGCCGGGGCGCTCGTGTTCGGCCCGCTGGCCGACCTCCTGGGCCGCAAGCCGATCCTCGTCGTCTGCCCGCTGATCTTCGGGCTGGGCTCGCTGCTCACCACGATGGCGACCTCGGTGGACTCGCTGGTCGAGATCCGGCTTCTGACCGGGTTCGGGGTCGGCGGCGCGATGTCCAATACGATCGCGCTGACCGCCGAGTACATGCCGAAGCGCGTCCGCGCTTCGGCAGTGATGATCATGTTCTGCGGGTTCTCGATCGGCGCCGCCGCGGTCGGCTGGGTGGCCGCCGGGCTGATCCCGCAGCCGGGCTGGCGCGCGGTGTTCGTCGTGGGCGGCGTCCTGCCGTGCATGGTCACCGTCGTGACGCTGGCATTCCTGCCCGAGTCGCTGCGTTTCCTGTTGCGCCGGCCCGGCGGCGAACGCCGCGCGGTCCGGATCCTGTCGCGGATCGCGCCGGCGGTGTCGCTGGCGGCTGGTGTGGCATTCTCCGACGAGGCCCCGCACCAAGGCTTCGTGGTCAACCAGCTGTTCGTCCCGGCGCGCCGGTGGGTGACGCTGCTCTTGTGGGCGATGTTCTTCCTGAACCTCCTCGATCTATACTTCGTCAACAGCTGGCTGCCCACGGTCATGCGCGACGTCGGCCTCCCCCAGCAGCGCGCGATCCTCATCACCACGCTGTTCCAGGTCGGGGGCACGGTGGGGGCGATCATGCTCGGCCGGTTGCTCGATCGCCACGTGTCGTTTCGGCGGCTCGCGCTGACCTACCTGGCGGCAGCCGGGTGTGTATTCCTGATCGGCGAGTCCGGGTCCTCGTCGGTCCGGCTCGCGGCCTCCGTGTTCATCTCCGGGTTCGGCGTGATCGGCGCACAGACCAGCTCGAACGCCCTCGCCGCCGAGTTCTATCCGACCGCGATTCGCTCGACCGGGGTTGGCTGGGCGCTCGGCGTTGGCCGGATCGGCTCGATCCTCGGCCCGCTCCTCGGTGGTCTGCTCGTCGGCACCACTCCGCGACTGTTCGTCATGGCGGCGATTCCCCTCTTGCTCGCCTCGATCGCGGCGTTCGTCGCCAGCTCCGTCGGGGCAAAGGACCGTTCCTCATGAAGATCGACATCTTCAATCACCTGTTCCCCAAGCGCTATTTCGATCAGTACATCGCCGGGGGCGTCGCCGGCAAGGACATGGGCAAGCGCGTCACCCACATCGAAACGATCGTCGATCTCGACAAGCGGTTCCGCGCGATGGACGAGTTCGGCGACTTCCGCCAGGTGCTGTCGCTGCCCGCGCCGGCGCTCGAGGCGATGGCGGGGCCCGACCGGTCGCCGATCCTGGCCCGCGCCGCCAATGACCAGCTCGCCGAGCTCGTGCGCAGCCATCCCGATCGGTTCGTGGCGTTCGTCGCGTCGCTGCCGATGAACAACCCGGACGAGGCGCTCGTGGAGATGGAGCGAGCGGTGACCCAGCTCGGCGCGCGCGGCGTGCAGATCTACACCAACGTCGCCGGCAAGCCCCTCGATGGCCCCGAGTTCGCGCCGCTGTTCGCCGAGGCCGCGCGCCGCGACCTGCCGATCTGGATGCATCCCACACGCGGCGCCGAGGTCTCCGACTACCGGACCGAGGATCGGTCGAAGTTCGAGATCTGGTGGACCTTCGGATGGCCCTACGAGACCAGCGTGGCGATGGCGCGGCTCGTGTTCGCCGGGGTGTTCGATCGCCACCCCGACCTCAAGATCATCACCCACCACATGGGTGGCATGATCCCGTACTTCGAGGGCCGCGTCGGCCACGGCTGGGATCAGCTCGGGACGCGAACCTCGGATGTCGACTACGTGGCGCTGCGCAAGTCGATGAAGCAGCGGCCGATCGACTACTTCCGCAACTTCTACGCAGACACCGCGTTGTTCGGGGCCCGCGCCGCCACCCGGTGTGGCCTCGAGTTCTTCGGCATCGACCACGTGGTGTTCGCCTCCGACATGCCGTTCGAGCCGGCGCCCGGGGTCTACGCGCGCGAGACCATCCAGGCGATCGAGAGCCTCGAGCTCACGGCCGCGCAGAAGGATCAGATCTACCGCGGCAACGCGCAGCGCCTGCTGAAGCTCGACCCGCTGCCACCCGCAGCCCGGTCCCGTACACCGTCGTGAACAACAACCCGATACCTGGCTACCTTGAACGCCGAGCAACCGCTCGACCTCGCGTCGTTGGATCGCGAACCAGGGTGAAGCTCGATCATCTCGAGCGGCGCTGGCAATCCCCGTGAGCCGGCACGCACCCAGACTTCCCGCGCCGCCGCGGTCCGCGTATGATACGAACACATGGCTCGCACACCGCTGCTCCGGTCGCTGCGCAGGCTCGCTCAGGAGGCGCGCGCCGCGCGGGTGACCGGCCTGCCCATCGACGAGGTCCGCGAGATCCGCGACCTCCAGCGCCAGCGCACGCTGTCGCGCCGCGGCTTGCTCACCGGTGCCGCCGCGGGCGCGGCCCTGCTCGCCGTGCCGGCGCGGGTGCGAGCTGCCAGGCAGCCGCGCATCACCATCGTCGGCGGTGGAATCGCCGGTCTGACCTGTGCGCTCACCCTCCGCGATCACGGCCTGGCTGCCACGGTCTACGAGGCGTCGGGTCGGATCGGCGGCCGGATGTTCTCGAACACCGGCTACTTCGCCGCGAACCAGGTCAGCGAGTGGTGCGGCGAGCTGATCGACACCGGGCACGAGACGATCCTCAAGCTCGCCCGCCGGTTCGGCCTGCCGCTCGACGATCTGCACGCCGCCGAGCTGCCCGGCGCGACCGAGACCTACCGGTTCGACGGCCAGTACTACCCCAGGGCGCAGGCCGACGCCGACTTCCTCGCGATCGCAGACGCGCTCCAGGCCGATGTCGACGCGGCGCCGTTTCCGACCACGTTCGACGCGTTCACGCCGGCGGCGCAGGCGCTCGACCTGATGAGCATCCGCGACTGGATCGCGTCGCGCGTCCCCGGCGGCCTCGCGTCGCCGCTGGGCCAGCTGCTCGACACCGCCTACAACATCGAGTTCGGCGCCGAGACCACGGCGCAGTCCTCGCTCAACCTCGTCTACCTGCTCGGGTTCCAGCCCACGACGACCCAGCTCGACGTGTTCGGCGAGTCCGACGAGCGATTCCATATCAGGGGCGGCAACCAGCGCCTGCCCGAGGCGATCGCGCACCGGCTCGACGACGCGGTGGTGACCGGTCACCGCCTGGTCCGCCTCGAGCAGACCCCGCACGGCCGCTACCGCTGCACGTTCGAGCGCGGCCGCACCGCGATCGAGGTGGACTCCGATCTCGTGGTGCTCGCGCTGCCGTTCGCCGTGCTCGCCGACGTCGACACCCGCCGCGCCGGGTTCGACGCACTCAAGCGCAAGGCGATCGCCGAGCTCGGCCGCGGCCACAACGGCAAGCTCAACCTGCAGTTCGAGCGCCGGCGCTGGATCGAGCGCGGGCCGTGGCCCGGCACCGCCACCGGGACGACCTACGCCGACACCGGCTATCAAGCGAGCTGGGAGGTCTCCCGCGCGCAACCCGGTGCGCCAGGCATCCTCGTGCTGTACTCCGGCGGCGCCGTCACCGACGCGATGCGCTCGCGGTCCCCGTTCGCGCTCGCCTCCGATCCCGCGGTGGCCGCGGATGTCGCGCGCGGGCTCGACCAGATCGCGCCGGTGTTCCCTGGCCTTCGCTGGAATGGCCTCGCGGCCGAGTCGCTGCCGCACCGATCACCCCTGTTCAACAACTCGTACTCGTACTGGCGGGTCGGGCAGTACACGACGATCGCCGGATCGGAAGGCCTGCTGCAGGGCGGCGTGCGGTTCTGCGGCGAGCATACCTCTCAGGACTTTCAGGGCTTCATGGAAGGCGGTGCGTCCACCGGCGAGCAGACCGCGCTGGATCTGATCGCGCAGCTGCGCTGACCTCCCCAGCGCCCCACGGGTCGTCGAGCGTGCTCGCGCCATCGAGGTAGCGCTGCCAGTCGCGCTCGAGCGGAACCGGTAGTCCTGCCACGCGCGCTCGAACAGCCGATTGGCATAGATGTGCGGCGTGTACGACCTGCCGCGGCGGGCGAGCGCCTGCCGGACGACTTCCGTCAAATAGCATGACCGCTGCGCGACCCGCGCTGGCCTTGGCGCGCGATCAGCCGCAGCACCGGCGGGCCTTCGCGCAGGTGCACGCGCGCACGCAGCCGCACGTCGGATTGCGCGCCGGTAGCCGCGGCCGGAACGCGTCGCCGGGCAGCGTGAACGGATACGGCTCCGCGCCGGGCGGGTTCACGTCCTTGTTCAGGTAGACGAAGCGCACGACGAGATCGTCGAAGTCGCCATCGGAGCCACCGGGCACCACGTCGTCAGCCGCGAAAGCTGCCGAACATGCGCAGAACGACCTCGCTGGTATGCTCCTCGACATAGACGAACAGGACCGCGTCGCAGTCGACGACGGCAGTAAAAAAGTGGCCCTTCTTGCACGCATGCGGACGGCCGTCCTTGGTCTTGGTCGGTTGGATCAGCGCGCCGGTCGCGTCCGTCGAGATCACCTGCGCGTGCGCGATCGCATCGTCCCACATCGCGTGGACGATCGTCGCACCGAGTGCATTCCCGGCGTGCTCGACGTAGCGGCTCATCGTCCCACGATCCAGGGCCATGCCCTGGTCGGAGAGATCTTGCTCGAGCCGAAAGTGCGGCGTGCCCGACCCGAACTTCGATGTGATCACGCGCGTGATCGCCGAGGTATGCAGCAGCGCGCGTGGAAACAAGGTCAGTGGGCCCGGCGCCGCCCACACGGTGGTCTCATCGCCAACTACGACCTCGTACTAGGCGACCCGCTTGACCAGCACAGCGAAGCCACCGCGCTGGAACATCAGCTGGTAGCTGTCTTCGAACCCGATCCGTCGACAGCCCTGGGCCTCGAGGTCGTGGTCGAGGATCTCCACCGGGCAGCGCGGTAGCTTGCTCGTGCTGAGGTCGCGGCGACCCTTCGGCTTGGCTTTGGCCCCGTCGCGCGGACCCCCCAGGCGGCTTTGGGGCCGGATCGGGATCGATCGCATCCTTGGCGCGCTCGAGCGCCGCGTCGAGCCCTTCTGGAGCTGCGCCTCGGCCGCGAGCAAGTCGCCCAGCGCGAGCTGTGTTTCGCTGGTGTGGCTGCGCTCGGTCTTGTTGCCGAACAGCCGTCGCTTGAGCAGCGCGTTCTCGTGCGCGAGGTTGGTGATCGTGTCCTCGAGCGACGCGACCTTGGCCGTCGTCTCTGCCTTGATCACGACCAACTCCGCCTGCAACGCGGCGTTGAGCCTCGCCAGATCTTCATGCTGTGCCCGCGTTTGCCGACGAACACGAACAACGCACGTGACCGCGGCTCCGCCCGCATCCGTTCCCGAACGAGCGCGCCGAGTCGCCATGTAGATCGGCAGCCCATGCGCGATCACGCGACACCCCCGCGCAACGCCTCGACCACCGACCGTAGGACCTCGGCATCGAAGCCATGCCGGACTTCGATCGCGGCGCCGCCGATTTGCACTGTGATCGTCGGGCTGGCCTCACCCGCGCGAACGAGGTGCACGAACGTCGACGTGGTGGCCGCCTGTCCGCCGTCGGACCTCGCCGCTCGCGCGGTCTTGCCCGCGGGGGCGGGCCGTGCGGTGGTCTTCCGGAGCCACTTGTAGGCTGTCGAGTGGGGCACTTCCAGTCGGGCCGCAGCCTCGGGCACTGTGGCACGCCCCTCGGTCACCAGGTCGATCAGCTCACATCGTTGCTCACGCGTGTAGCGTCTGCGCATACACACATCGTCGCCGCCCGATCGGAGAACCACCAGGTGGGGTCCGCACAGCGGTTACGTCGCACCGGCGGGACCCGGTATCGCCCAGTCTTCGCGCGGTCGAGGAGCGACTGAAGGTTGCCCTCCAGCTGCTCCGCGTACGATTCCGCGCTCTGCCCGTCGACCCCGCGTGCGCCGTCCTTCCGCGTGCGGCGGTAGGCCTCGCGTAGCCAGTTCACGTCGATGTAGTGCGCCAGCGTCTGGATGGCACCTCGGATCTCCTTCGCCTGCTTCGCTATTCCCTTGTGCACCGGCGAGTTGAAGTCGGCGGCGAGCTCCAGGATGCGCCCGGAGACCTGGCTACCAACCTGCACGGTGACGAGCGCGGACAGCGTCCCCGCGGCGGTGACGCGGGCGACGATCGGCCCCTTGTCGGCCTTCTGGGTCGTGAACCGCGGCGATCCGTCCTGCCTGTCGCCGAGGGTGCGGTAGCCGGCATAAGCGGCGGTCGCGACGGCGACGAGGGCGACGAGGGCGCGGCTGGTCATTGCAGCACCACGCTGCGAGGCTGCACGATGCGAGCTGCTCGCGCCGGGATCCTGGCACCGGTCGCCGGATCGCGGGCATGGATCGCGGCTCCCGGCGCGCTGATCGGTCGAGCCTGATCGACGAACCGCCCTTGCCGGAGCAGCGACGCGTGGTTGATTTGCGGGCGTACCAACATTTGCCGGCATCGTCGTGTTCTCGACCGAATATCGTTGCCGGGTTCCATGACGGTGCACGCCCGGCTCGCGAAGCCCTCCATGTCCACGACCCGCGCAGCGGCCGCCCTGCCCCGGCGATCGGTCGCACCTGCGGCGCGAGCGTCACGCGCGATCGGTGCGATGGCCTTCACCACGGGGGATCACGTCGCGTTCGCAGGGGCGCCGAGCCTTCACACCGCGGCGCACGAGGCGGCGCATGTCGTGCAGCAGGCCGGCGGGGTCCGGCTCGCCGGCGGCGTCGGAGGCACCGGCGATCGCCACGAGCGGCACGCGGACGCGGTGGCGGACCGCGTCGTCGCCGGGCAGTCCGTGGAGGCGCTGCTGGCCGAATACCAGGCGCCGCCGGCGTCGACGGCAGAGTCCGCCGTGCAAGCGAAATGCACGTGTGGGACCGGCAGCACCACGCCGTGCACGGCGTGCGCCGACGGCCAAGCCGGCGCCGCCAAGGCGTCGTGCAAGCAAGGCTGCGCGCAGCGCTGGGGCCAGGACACGACGTGCTCGAAGTGGGGCTTTCGCGCCGGCGAAGCCGAGCACGCACCGCAATTCGTGGCGAAGGCGGACCCGCCCAAGCACGCGAAGGCGGTCAAGGACCTGCTCTCCCCGTGCTGCAACACCTGGCCATTCGCGGTCGAGGACCACGCCCGCCGACACCTGGGCCTGAACGGCGCGGCGTCCTGCCCGGCGCAGCACGAACGAGAAGTCGCGACCGTCGGCTTCGGCGGCAAGCAAGTGCAGGTGCTGTGCTCGGACACCATCCCGGGCGGAATGGTAGGCACGACGGCCGATCCGAGGCACTGCAACGGCAAGCTCAGCGCCGAGCTTCTCGAGATGAGCCCGAAGGCGATGCAGGATCTATCGGGTCAGATCGGCAGCGCCTTGCACGTGGACGTGTGCTTCTCGGGCACCAAGCAGGACATGTGTGGGCACGACGGCCCGGGCAAGGCGAGCTTTCCGGAGGCCACCGATTGTGTCACCCGTGGGTGCGCGACAGATCCGGACCGGCCGAAGCTCAAGGACACCGGCTGGCCGCGCATCTGAAGGCGTCATGCGCGCCCGGGCCGCACTCTTGTTGGTCGCGCTGTCGTCGTTCGCCGACGCGGACCGCGTCCATGACCGCGTGCGCTACACCGACGAGCTGGTCGACCAACTCCGGAGAACCGCCGAATGCCGCAAGGCCTCGCCGCCGTGGTGGTGCCGAGCGGCGCGCTGGTCGGAAGGCACCGCCGATACGCTGCCGATCGGCAAGCCGCTGATCGGTCGCTCGTTCACGAAGGGCCAGCCGGGCCAGAAGGCTCGCTCGCCGCGCAAGATCGATCTCCAGCAAGACTTCGTCCAGGCCATCGTGACCGGGCAGCCCGAGCATCCGGTCATCAAGCTCGAGACCATCTCCGATGCCGCCCCCGAGCTCGTCGCCAACGTGACGCGGGTCCTCGACGGCAAGGCCCCTCGGATCACACTCGATGCGGCGCTCACCACCCAGCTCCGCGCGCTCACCGGCGAGCGTTCGGTGATCGCGGTCGATGGTGAGTGGTTCTGGGACCAGCTCGGCGACGATGTCCGGATGCGCCACGTCCACGGGTTGTGGATCGCGATCCTGGCCCCGCCGCCCGGTTCGGCGCGCGCGTACCCCGATGCCCGGGACGTCTTTGTCCTCACCGACGCCTGGGATTGACATCGAGCTTGGTCGGGAACATCGCGGGGTACCAACATTTGCCGGCATCGTCGTGTTCTCGACCGAATATCGTTGCCGGGTTCCATGACGGTGCACGCCCGGCTCGCGAAGCCCTCCATGTCCACGACCCGCGCTGCGGCCGCCCTGCCCCGGCGATCGGTCGCACCTGCGGTACGCTCGACGACGGTCGCTCCCACCGGCCTGCTCGCGCTCCCGCGCGCCATCGGCAACCGCGCGGTCCGCACGCTGCTCGACCGCCGGTCGCACCAGCACGATGCCCCCCAGGTGCAGCTCGCTTGCGCCGCGCACCACGGCGCCCCGGATCGCGACGCCCAGGTGCACGCGGCCGCCGCAGCGGGCATCTCCGGCCCCGGCGGCCCGCTGCCCCACCTCGAGCAGATCCAGCGAGCGTTCGGCGATCACGACGTCACACACGTCCGGGCGCACGTCGACGGCGCGGCGGCGCAAGCGTCACGCGCGATCGGTGCGATGGCCTTCACCACGGGGGATCACGTCGCGTTCGCAGGGGCGCCGAGCCTTCACACCGCGGCGCACGAGGCGGCGCATGTCGTGCAGCAGGCCGGCGGGGTCCGGCTCGCCGGCGGCGTCGGACGCACCGGCGATCGCCACGAGCGACACGCGGACGCGGTGGCGGACCGCGTCGTCGCCAGGCAGTCCGTGGAGGCGCTGCTGGCCGAATACCAGGCGCCGCCGGCGTCGACGGCAGAGTCCGCCGTGCAAGCGAAGTGCACGTGTGGGACCGGCAGCACCACGCCGTGCACGGCGTGCGCCGACGATGCGGAACGGCACGCGCAGCACGGCTCGGCGGTGCAGCGCAAGGACGGAGATGCCAAGCCCCGGCCGACCTGTCCCACCGGCGCAACGCACTTCCCGCGCGCTAGCTGGTTTCACTGCGACGAGGGTGGGCGCGGCACGCGCGAGCTCGGGTGCTCGGTGTGCTCCGATACCGGCGCGCGCGAGGACCGATGCACCACGATCACCGCGGCGATCGGCACCCGCATCGTCGCCCCCAACATCGGCAGCTGCGGCGACGAGTTCGAGATCAGCGCGGCCGGCGACAAGACCTCCGTGAAGGTCGTGAAGGCCGAGATCCCGGGCGGGGACACCGAGCTCGACATCCACACCGACGTGATCGCGGCGCTCGGCCTATCCGCGGAGCGAGGACGCTACGACGTCTGCCTGCGCCCGCTCGGTAGCAAGGACAGCCGCGTCGTGCGCTCCGGCGACAGCAAGTGCACCCCGCCGGCGGGCGGGAATCCGAAGGCCAAACCATGACGGGCCCCCGCCGCTGACCGCCACGCCCCACGCGCTCGCGGCCTGCGTCGCTGCGCTCGCCGCCGGGGCCTGCGCAGGTGCGGCCCGCCGGGCCACCCGTGATGCTGCCGACGCCACCCTGCTGCCGGTCACCCTCGCCGGTGACCTCGACGTGCCCCGTGCGCTCGCGCTCGACGCCGCGTTCGTCTACGTGGCGACCCGCGGCGCCGTCCTGCGCGTCGCGACGACCGGCTCGCCGCCGGCGCTGATCGCGCGCGTCGACGGCACGCCGTCGGCGATCGCGGTCGACGATCGGGTCGTCTGGTACGCCGTCGACGATCGGCTATGGACGGCGCCCAAGGCGGGTGGCCCTGCGGTCGTGCGCGCCCAGGTCCCGTCCGCGATCCGCGCCATCGCGCTGGCCGACGGAGCGGTCTACCTCGCCACCGAAGCAGCTGCGCTCGCGATCCCGATCGTGGGTGGTTCGCCGCGCGTGGTCGCCGCCGGCCACGACGTCGCGGATCTCGCCGTCGCCGACGCGATGCTGTACTGGCTCGATCGCGATCACGGCGATGTCCTGCGCGCGCCGGTCGGCGGCGGCCGGCCGCAGCGGATCGCGACCGGCTCGCGCCGCCCCCGCCGGCTCGTGATCGAAGGCGCCGATGTGCTGTGGACCACCGACGACGGCGACGTGCTGTCCGCTCCCCGGACCGGCGGCGCCACGCGCACGCTCGCGACCGGGTTGCAGAAGCCATGGGCGCTCGCGGCCGATCCGCGCTTCGTGTACTGGGCAGAGACCAACCGGTTCCGGATCTCCTGCTTACCGAGGCGCGGCGGCGCCGCGATCGTGGTCGCCGCGCACGAGAACTGGCCGCTGGCGCTCGCCGCGGACGGCGACGCGCTGTACTGGCTCGACCAGCACCTGCTGCGCGACGGTGCGGACCAGCCCGACGAGCACAGCGGCCGGCTCCGCACGGTCCCCCGGCGCTGTGTCTCGCGCCAGGCTCAACGCTCGGCATTCCAGCCGACTCAAAGGTTCTCGGTGCTCGACAGGAGGGCCCGGACGGCGACTCACGCCGGCAAATAGCCGGAACATGTCCTCGCCATGGCGCTCCCTCTCATCGTGCTGCGCGTGCGCGCGGATCCACGCGCAAGTGATCGAAATCAGCGGCGGTGACGCGTCAAACCGATCGGTGCTCTAAGGCGTAGTAGCCGGGCTGGTCCAGATCAGCGAGCAAGCTCGGGCCTTGCGGCTTCCAGCCCAGCAGCTCGCACGTCCGGGCACTGGATGCGGCTAGCTCACCGCCCGCGAAGTTGCCGAACCAGCCGAGGTGCTCGCGCTCGCGCGACGCGACCGGCAGACCGAGCCGGCGTCCGATGATTTCGGCGATCTGCTTGAACGGCACGCTCTCGTCGGCGACGGCGTGGTACACTGCCCACGTCACGCCCGCTTCGAGCGCGAGCCGATAGACGCGGGCCGCGTCGAGCCGGTACACGCCGGACCAGCAGTTCGTGCCTTCGCCGATGTAGGCGGACACGCCCTTCTCGCGCGCGAGGCGGATCGCGATCGGGACGAAGCCGTGGTCTCCGAGACCATGAACCGACGGCGCCAGGCGGACCGTCGCCGCGCGCACGCCGCGTTCGGCCAACGCCCGCGCGGTCGCCTCGGACTTGCGCAGTGCCGCCGGATTGGGCAGGTCCGACTCGGTGGCGCCCCGGGGCAGCCCAGACAGGCCGCTCGTGACGAGCAGCGGCCGCTCCGAGCCTTCCAGGGCGCTGCCGAGCGCTTCGATCACGCGGCGGTCCTGTTCCGCGTTCTCGACGAACTTGGAGAAGTCATGGTTGAACGCGGTGTGGATCACCGCGTCCGCCTTCGATGCGGCGCTGCGCAGGATGCCCAGATCCTCGAGCGTGGCGTGGATGACTTGCGCTCCCGTGGCAGCGAGCGAGGCCGCCTTGTCCGCGGAGCGGGCCAAGCCCGTGACCTGGTGGCCGGCAGCGAGCAAATCTTCGACCACGGCAGAGCCGACCCAGCCCGTGGCGCCAGTGACAAATACGTGCATTGCAAAGTCTCCTGATCGGGTATTGAGAAGAAAACCTCCGGCGTGCTTCAGCAAAGCCGGATCGACAACTCCACGTCGCCGAACGGCACGGACAGGTAGCCGTTTCCGGAGGAACGCACGCGCGCCAGGTAGTCCGGGCTGTAGTCGGCGTTGTCGGCAACGATCAGCGCGCCGGGCCGCAGCCGGCTCTGGACCAGATCGAGAACTTCGCAATAGATCGACTTGGCACCATCGAGCAGCAGCAGGTCGATGGACTCGGGAAGGCCGGTGGCCAGCGTCTCCAGGGCATCGCCTTCGCGGATCTCGACCAGGTCGGCCACTCCGCCTTCGACAAGATGCTGGCGAGCTCTGGCGACCTTCGACGGCTCGAACTCGCTGCCGATCAGGCGGCCCCGGCCGTTGTCGCGCAGCGCCGCCGCCAGGTGAAGGGTCGAGAGTCCGAACGAGGTGCCAAACTCGACGATGTGGCGCGCGTTCGTGCTGCGTGCCAGCTGGTACAGCAGCACGCCGGTCTCGCGCGAAACCGGCAGCCACAAGTCCTTGGCGCGGCGATAGAAGTCGACGTATTCGGTCTTGCTGCGCATCAGGCGCTCGCGTTCCTCGCGCGGGATACCAGCCATTGCCGGGCTGGTGGCCCGATCGGCCTGCTCGAACAGGCGATCCAGCAAGGGTGCCAACGGTGCGTCGGTGAGGGTCGAGGTCATGGAGTTGTCCGGTCCAAGGCTGGGGTAGAAACTGCCTTGGGATGTCGCCCCAAAATCCGAGTCATCATGCGGTTGTCAGGAGTAATATGACGAATCCATCGCGTTGAAAATTCGCATTGGAGTTCGCGTTTTCCTCCATCCCGAATCGAGCCGCCGATCGCCGTAATCCATTGAAAACACGGCGACCGTGCTGATCC
>Ga0302321_100003124_pt1 | contig 14183 bp, 7 predicted proteins | sample Fen_T0_1_FD_202505 | JGI IMG/M metagenome (GOLD analysis project Ga0302321, IMG submission 202505) | Peat permafrost microbial communities from Stordalen Mire near Abisko, Sweden - Fen_T0_1 | ecosystem: Environmental > Terrestrial > Soil > Wetlands > Permafrost | place: Sweden: Abisko...
TGATCCAGGCCACACGGAACAACACGGTGGTCACGATCGACCTCAACCACGACGGCACGCCAGACCAACTGGACACGAACCGGGACGGCACTCTCGACGCGTATTCGGTCACGCTGCAGGCTGGACAGACGTTTCTGCTCGACGATACGAGCGCGCACGTCGCAGCAGGCGGCCTGGCGGCCGGCGCGATCATCACAGGCACAGACACGCTGCAGGTCAAGTACGTCTCGGGCTTCACGACCGACAACTACAGCACGCGCGGCTTCAGCGCCTTTCCGCGCGGCCTGTGGACGACGGACTACTACGCGCCGCTCGACCAACCGACGGACGCGGCGAACGGCAACACGGACTACTACCTCTACAATCCGAACGCAGCGGCCATCACGGTCAACTGGTATTCCTCGACTGGTTCAGGCTCCTTCAACATCCCGGCCACGAGCGCGGTCTCCTTCCGGACAGCGACCGGCGGAACCGTTCCCGTTGACGCAGGACTCTACCTCAGAGCGAGCGACGTCTTCTGGGGCGTGGGCGTCAACGACGCCGACGGCCAGGCGCACGAGTGGGGCTACAGTCTGCTGCCGTCGACGATGCTGTACACCGAGCACTTCCTCGGCTGGGCACCGGACTGCCTCCCCTCGGCTGCCGCATGCGCCACCGACATGGGCGCCTTCATCACGGTGGCACAGGACAACACCCGCGTCTTCGTGGACTTGAACAACGACGGCGTGGTCGACCAGACGTACACGCTCAATCGCCTCCAGACCCAGTTCATTGACGATCCCAATGATGGCGACCTCTCCGGGGCTCGGATCTGGGCGACAGGCCCCTTCAGCATGGCGTACGGACAGAATTCCAATGCCGGTGTCACGGCAGCGCCAGCCCTGGACCTCGGTTACGTAGCGATCCCTGGCACTGACTTCATCTCCCTCGTGCTGAGCGTGAGCAAGTCCGCGAACCCGCAGGTCGTGCCCACGGCTATCAACTCCTCGACGACTTTCACCATCAAGGTCGACTCGCAGAAGTACACCGTCGACGGAGTCACGGTTGTTGACACGTTGCCGCCGAGCTGGGCGATCACAGCCGGGACCACGACGATCACCCGGACAGATCAGACCACGATCAGCGGCGCACCAGCAGAACCCACGGTCGCTGGCCAGACCCTGACGTGGTCCGCCGCGCAGACCGGCGGGAACATGGATCTCAACCAAGAGATCACGATCACGTTCACCGCCCACACGACCGCCGCACTCGCGACAGGCACTCTCAGCCAGAACCGCGTGCGGGCGGTCGGGACCCGCACGGTCGGCAGCGTGACCCAGACGTTCACGGCCACTGACTTCGCGTATGTGATCTCAGAGGGGACGGCTGGGACTACGGTGCAGATCACGAAGGCGTCGAGTGTGGGACCAACGACACCGCTGTACCCGGGTGATACTTTCACGTACACGACGACCGTGACGAACCCCGCGGGCTCGGGGACGACGCTGACGGGCATCAGCCTCTACGACGCCCTGCCAGCGGGTGTGACGATGGTAGCGGGGTCTACGACGCTGAGCCGCTCAACAGTGGCGGATACGTTCAGCAGCCAGGTCTACACCCGGAACGACGGGACGCGGACGTGGGCAGCGGGGTGGGTCGAGGTCGACGCGGCGGGCGCCGGTGCCACCGCTGGCGACATCCAAGTCTCCGCCGCTGGTGAGTTGCAGCTCGACAACTCGAGCTCCAACGAACCCACCATTTCTCGCGCCGTAAGTCTGACCGGGGCGACGTCCGCCATCCTGACGTTCACCTACCGGACAGGCACTGGCGTGGACGCCGCTGACCACGCGTACGTCCAGGCCGGCACTGCCGGTACTGCCGGGGCATTCACTACTGTCAGCGACATTACCGGCATCGTTGGCGCCACGTCCGGCACGATCAGCGTGGACATCTCGGCGTACATCTCAGCCACGAGTGCCATCCGGTTCACCTTCCCGAACAACAGCTATCAACAGGCCAACGAGTTCTTCTACGTCGACAACCTGTCAATCACCTACAACGTCAGCGCGACGGGCGGCAACGCGCCTGACCTCGCATCGGCGAGCGACGGGTACGCGCTGCTGGCAGGGCAGAGCCTCACCGCCACATTCAACGTCACCGTCAACGACCCGCTCCCGACTGGATTGACCTCGATCACCAACACCGCATCCACCACGTCGACCCAGCTCCCGTTCCAGGTGAACGCCTCAGTCACCAACATCGTTTCCAACCCCAGCATTCAGAGTGCCAGCGTCGCTGGTCGCGTCTGGCTCGACAGCAACGCGAACGGCGTGCAGGACATCGGAGAGCCCGGGATCGCCAACGTGGAGATGACGCTCAAGGACCAATACGGGACGCCTGTGGCCACGGCCACAACCGACGCGAACGGCCGCTACCAGTTCTCTGGCGTCAGGCCCGGGAACGGCTACTACGTTGAGGCGACCGGTGGCCTGCCGAGCGGCGTTTCCCAGACGTTCCCCGCTGGATACAGCAACAACCACACGACCCCGTTCAACCTCGTTGCCGGACAGACGTACAGCTCGGCGTATCTCGGCTATCGGCCAGCGGCCGGCACGGTCCTGTTCGGCGACCTGGTTTGGGTGGACGTCAACGGCAACGGCCTGCGCGACCCCGGAGAGGTTGGCCTGGGTGGCGTAACAGTCTTGCTCTACTCCGATACGAACAGCAACGGCCGCTACGATGACGGGACTGATACCCTCGTTGCCACGACGACGAGCGCTGCTGACGGCAGCTACTCCTTCGCGGGCATCGCGGCCGGAACGACCTACTTTGTCATCGCCAGAACGCCGGTGGATGGCAGTAACAACCCCTACTACAACCCGACCACGCCCATGACCTACCGGTTCGCAGGCGTCACCGCTGGGAGCGCCTACCTCACCGCGGACTTCGGCCTCCAGCCGAACGGCACGACGATGATCCGCTACAACATCAGCGATCGCGTCTGGTTCGACCTGAATGGAAACGGTGTCTTCAACAGCGGCAGCGAGACGGGGATTGCCGGCGTCACGGTCGACCTGCTCGACGCGAGCTCGCGAGTTATTGCCACCACCACCACGGCCGCTGATGGCACGTTTACCTTCAGCGGGCTGGCCGGCGGAGGGGCGGACTACACCGTGCACATCAGCGATACGAGCGGCATCCTCACCAACTACACTGGCACGACGTCGTACGCCCTGGCACGCCAGCGCGCGGAAACCAACGTCACCGCAGACGTTGATCGCCGTGCGGCGCCTAGCTATGGCTTCCGCCCCACGCGCAGCATCGGCGACACGATCTTCAACGACCTCAACGGTAATGGAGTCCAGGACGCTGGCGAGTCGGGAATCGCTGGAATCGTGGTGGGCCTTTACAACGACGCCAATGGTAATGGCGTCATCAACGCAGGTGACAACCTGCTCGGCAGCGTTACGACGGATGCGAACGGGAAGTACTACTTCTCGGGGCTCACGAACGGCAACTACATCGTCAGCGTGCCGCCGCTCACCGGTTATACCTTCACCGGTCCGGGCGCGGACAGCGATGGTGTCACAGGCGGCATCCAGAAGGCGGCGACGATCGCGGGTGGCGGCGACGTCTGGACGGTGGACTTCGGCTTCCGGGCGATCACCGCGCACACGCTCGGCGGCACGGTCTGGAACGACGCCAATGCCAACGGCCTGATCGACGCCGGAGAAACCGCGATCGCCGGGGTGACGCTGAACGTGCTGTCAGGGGCCACGGTCGTGGCCACAGTCACGACCGATTCCTCGGGCGCCTACTTGGTCCAGGGTCTCGCTGCCGGCACCTATACGGTTCAGCTCAACGACACAAGCGGCGTCCTTACGGGCGACACGTCTACCTACGAGAAGACCGAGGGCACCACTGCGCCGTTCAACTATCAGGAGACCGTGAATCTCAGCACAGACGTGACGAACGTCAACTTCGGGTTCAGGCCCGCCCAGGTGACATTCGCTGCGATCGCCTATCTCAAGGCGTACCTCTCGAGCGGGTCTGTGACGGTCGAGTGGCGCACGTCCCTCGAAGTCGGCACGATCGGCTTCCACGTCTTCCGCTTCGACCCGGCGTCAGGACGATACCAGCGGCTTGACGAGAAGCTCCTGCCTGCCCTGATCGGCCAGCCGCAGGGCGGCACGTATCGCTTCCAGGATGCTGGCGCGCCGACAGAGGGCACGCTGAATTACAAACTCGTCGAGGTGGACGTCCACAGGCGCCCACGCACATATGGACCGTACAGCGTGCTCATCGACGGCGAGGCCTGGACCACCCCGGCTGATGTCGCACCAGCGATGAACGGCGCGACATTTGACCGCCGACCCACGTCACTCTCGCGCGCCGGGATGGTGCGCCTGAAGACCAGAGCGCTGGAGCGCCACGCCGCAGCCCTGAACCGCAACGGACGGCAGGGCGTCGCGCTGAAGCTCACCACAAAGGACGAGGGGATCTACTATGTGAGCGCGAACCAGCTCGCCGGACCGCTCGGGCTCGCGACGCCAGCCGTCTCGGCCCTGCTGAGGAGCGGGAGGCTCGCCCTGAGTCATCGTGGCCTGGCCACGCCTTACCTTCCTGACAGCCGCAGTGCCGGCATCTACTTCTACGCCGAGCCGATCCGCAGCATCTACACGGACGAGAACGTCTACCAGGTCAGCTCTGGAGCGGCGCTGCCAATGGCCGCGATCGCCTCGACGCGCGCAATGGGCCCCGCGGCTGCCTTCCAGGAGAGCGTGCATCGAGAAGAGAACCAGTACGCCGCGCCGGTGGTCTTCCAGGACCCGGAGAGCGACTTCTGGGTCTGGGACTTCCTCTTTGCCGGCTATGACGGGCTGGACACGAAGAGCGTCACAGTTCCCGCGATCGGCGTGACCGGGGCAGGTAGCGCTTCTCTGACCGTGCACCTTGTGGGTGGGACCGACGGCGCTGCGGAGCTCGATCATCACGTCACGATCTGCTTCAACGGCGCGCAGGTGGGCGAGGATGCATGGGCCGGTATCGGCCGCCACGACGTCACGATCCCTCTCGACTCCGGCGCCGTGCTGGAGGGCGACAACACCGTGGAGATCAGGGCGGAGCTGAACTCCGGGGTGTCTGAGAGCATGGTGCTGCTCGACTCCATCGACCTGAGCTACGCGCGACGCTATCGCGCCGTTCAGGATCAACTGACCTTCACCGCGTCAGGCAGCACCGCCGTCGAGATTTCGGGCTTCTCCTCGACCAATCTGCTGGTGCTCGACGTGACGAGCCCGGCGCGCCCCGCGCTCGTGGCGAACTACTCCTTGCAGCGGACCGCGGATGGGAGCTATGGCGTGCGACTCGGCACGCCCGCTGACAGCGCCACACACCGCTACGTGGCACTGGCGTCGCAGCTCGTGAAGACACCAACCGAGGTGACGGCGCTACGTAGCTCGGGCTTGCGCGATCCTTCGAACCGAGCCAAGTACGTGCTCATCGCGCCAGACGCGCTCGAGGATGCCGCACGCACGCTCGCCAGCTACCGCAACGATCACGGCATCTCGACAATGGTCGTCGGGCTTGACGCGATCTACAACGAGTTCAACAACGGCATCGAAGAGCCCACGGCTATTCGCGAGTTCCTGCGGTACGCGTCATCCCACTGGGCGACACCGCCGCGATACGTGGCGCTGATCGGTCGTGGTACTTGGGACTACAAGAACGTGCTCGGGCTGGGTGACAACCTGGTACCGCCGTTGCTGGCTGCCTCGGCCGACGGCCTCTTTGCCTCTGACATACGACTGGCGGATCTGTCCGCAGACGACGGCGTGCCGGAGATCGCCATCGGCCGCATCCCGGTCCTGACATCCCAGGAGCTGCTCGACTATGTGGCAAAGATACAGAACCAAGAGAGCGCTGGCGCCGGAGCTTGGAAACACAACATCCTGATGACCTCGGACAATCCGGACGGGGCAGGTGCCTTCACGGCCGACAGCGACGCGATCGCGGCGCTGCTCCCCCGCGGCCGCGTGGCATATAAGGTCTACCTGACCGACACGCCACCCGATGTCGCGCGACAGCAGGTCGTCAATGCTCTCAACAACGGCGTGGCGCTCTTCAACTATGTCGGCCACGGCGGCTTCGATCGTCTGGCTGACGAGAACCTACTCACCAGCGCAGACGTGTCGTCGCTGAACAACGCAGGGCGGCTGCCCGTGTTCCTGGCCATGACCTGCTCGGTCGGCGACTTCGCGATGCCCGGCTACCCTTCGCTGGCCGAGAGCATGCTGCTCAAGAAGGACGGGGGCGCGGTCGCCGTGTGGGCGCCGTCAGGGCTGTCACAGAACGATCTGGCCGTGCGCCTAAACAAGTCCTTCTTCACGTCGGCGTTCATCCGCGGCAACAAGGTGATTGGGGACATCGTCGTGCGCGGGCTCAAGGACCTGGACGCGCCCGGCGCGGTGCCCATGCGGTACATGTACAACCTCCTCGGCGAACCGGTGAGCCAGGTTCCACAGTAGACCGGGTGACACACGGTCGTCGCGATTAGGGCCGGGGCGTAGACCATGCAGGTGACTCGCGCCGGCCTCCGCGACCCGAGCGGCGTCACGCGCGCGCCCATCTGCGAGACCGATGGGTGCGCGCAACCACTGCAGCGTGGAAATGACGTTCTGACGCCGCTTGTCAGAGAGCTGCTGAGCGAGGGGCGGTCGGTGTCGATCGAGGTCGACGGCCACAGCATGACGCCCTTCATCCGACGCGGCGATCTGGTCACGGTTCGCCCGCGGCGAGACTCCCGCCCCTCTCGCGGAGACGTGTTGCTTTTCGTCCCGGACAGCCGCCGCTTCATCATTCACAGGCACGTGGGCTGGGTGAAGGGGCGTGTCGTTCCCCGAGGCGACTGCGCCCCTGCTTCAGACGCCCCCATTCCACTCGAGGACGTTCTTGGCAAGGTCACGCAGGTAGAACGCCAGGGTCGACGGATCTGGGCCGGCCTCGGACCGGAACGATGGGTCGTCGCCTGGCTTTCGCGGATCGGCCTGCTCGGCCGACTGGCCCGCTTGCGAGCGCTCCTCGGGGTGCCTTGGCTTGCGGGCGGCGACGCGTCTGGGTAGACTGAAGTCTCGGCGGCGTCGCGACGCGGACGCCCACATGAGACATCCCCTGCAAGCGAGCGCCCCAACCGATGATCGAGATTAGAAAGCGTTTGATGGACGAGATCTTGGCGCTGGAGCATGAGCTCAGGGTCCAGCTCCCGAAGGAGATCCTGCGCGCACGCGAGCTCGGCGACCTGCGCGAGAACTCCGAATACAAGACCGCTAAGGAACGTCAGAGCTTCCTTGAGGCGCGCATCGCCCAGCTGCAGCGTCGCATGGCTGCGCTGTCTTTCGCCAACTTCGACCGAATCCCGAAGGACAAGGTGGGACTTGGCTCGACGGTCCGCCTGCGCCAAGGGGACAACGCGGACGAGATCGTCTATGAGATCGTGACCCCGGAGGAAGCCGAACCCGCCCAGGGCCGCATCTCCCTCTCTTCGCCGATCGGCAAGAGTCTGCTCAACCACGAAGAAGGGGACACGGTGGAGGTTCGTGTGCCCTCCGGTGTGCGCGAGTACGAGATCGTCAAGTTGGTCACGATCCATGACCAGGCAGCCCAGCGTGGCGCGACCCCTGATGTTCCCGCCTAGCGCGCACGCCTTCGACTAGTCGCCGTCGCCGCGCCAGCGGTGTTGTGGGCCCGCACAAAGACACCCTCCGGCGAGGAGTGCTAAGGTAGCGTGCACTAGGGGGCATACATGTGGGAGTACTCCCCGAAACGTCGCACGGCCTTGGTATTCGCCGGGACAGGCACGAGCGGGGCGTACCACGCGGGCGCGCTCAAGGCCTTGGACGAGGGCGGCGTCAAGATCGACCTGGTCGTGGGCACAGGGATCGGTACTCTCGCGGCGACCTTCGCGGCCGTGGCGGGCGGGACGCGCCTGTACGGCAGCGGGGGCTTCTGGGACGGTATCCAGCGACGCAGCCTCTATCGACTCAGGTTCGCGGCCCGCGCAGCTTGGGCCATCATGGGCATGGCCTTTGCGGTCTTCTTGCTCCCTGTCCTGGCCGCGGTCCTCGCCGGCGTGCTGGTCGTTCCCGTGCTCATCCTCGACCTGATCGCCCCTGGCTTCGCGTCACGCACTTTGGCGGCGCTGGACGCGACGCCGGAGGTGTTGCGTGGGCTGTATCTTTCGGCGCTGGCGGTGCCGTCGTTTCTGATCTCCCTGCTCGCGGGCATCAGCGCTGCCTGGGTGCTGCTCAAGGATCGGCGCCGCGCGAGTGAGTGGCTCGAGTATCTGCTGGACGTGCGCCCGGCACGCGAGCGCGTGCTCAGCCGTCTGTGGGAAGTGACGCAGGGGACCGCGCTCACGAGATCTGTCCCAAGCGAAGGCGAGCTGGGCCGACGCGTCGTGGCGCTGGTCACGGAGAGCCTCGGTCAGCCCGGCTTCCGCGAGTTGATGCTGCGGGCGACCGACCTGGAGACAGGCCGCGGGGCGTCATTTGTGCTCCTCGGCGAAGAGTGGCGCACGGCGTTTCTGAGCGCACGGCGCAGCACAACAGCGGAAGGGGCCTTGCGCGTGGTCGACGTGCGTTCCCCTGGGCTTGAGCCCTTCCTGACCGATGCGCTGCTCGCCGGCCTGTTCGCCCCTCTACTGGCGCCGCTCCGGCGCCTGGTCTTCCAGAAGACCGGCCCGCTGGCCGGCGGCACTCGCCGCTTCGCCGACGCCTCGCTCTCCCCTGGTTGTGGCCTGGCTGATGCAATCGCAGCCGGAGCCGAACAGGTCATCCTGGTAGCGGGCATCCCTGTGCAACCGATCCACTGGAGCGCACGCCGCGGCCCTTGGGCAGCCGTGGACGCCGTGCTCGCCGCTTCCGAGCGCACGGTTGTCGAGGCGGAGCTGGCAGAGACCGAGCGTCTCAATCGCGTGGTCGAGACCGTCGGTCACGCCGGTGATGATGGACGCCGGCAATGGCAGGATCCGCTCACCGGCCGCGTGATGCGGGCCGTGGAGGTGTACGTCATCCGGCCAGAGCGAAGGATCCTGGGTCCGTTGGGCTTCGACGGCGTGCGCGACTCGGGCTCGGACCTTGTGGAAACGCCGGCTGACTTGCTGGAACATGGTTACCGGGATGCCCATCGGCTCTTCCTGGGGCCGGTCGTGGGCGCTACGGCCCCGCTCGCGGATGCGGTCGACGAGAAATCAGTGGATCGCGTCCTCAGGCCGTAGTCTTTCCGGAGCGGTCGGTCTCGCGCCCGCGTGCGCTCTCGGATGGCGTGCAGGTCAAATGGGGCCGGACAGAGCTCTGCGGTGTCTATAGAAGGAAATGGGAGGCCAAGGCATCGAGACAGGGCTCGCCGTTGCTCTTGTGGGAGTGGCCGGCTATTTCGCTGTGCTCAACGCGCGGGTGGTGCAGCGCTACCTCCGCTTCCGAGCGATGCGCGGCGACGCGCTACTGACATGGCCGGCCCGAAGACCTTCTCCCAGGGTCGTCAACGTCGCGTTGGGCGGCCTAGGCGCTGCCCTGGCCATTTCCGGGCTCGTGCTGAGAAGCCCGCTCCTGGCGTTGAGCCAGGGCATCAGTGCACTCTACTTCCTCGCCGCTGCTCGCCTGATCGCCGCGATCCGGCCAGGATTCTATGTGTCCGGGATCTGGGCCGAGGCGGGATTCGTGCCCTATGGGCAGATCGCGCGCTGGGCGATCCGCGACACGGAGGAAGTGGTTCTTCTTCTCGTGAGACGCGGACAGCCCGGCGCGCTCCGCCTCAGCGTCCCCAGAGATGACTATGGAGCGGTGAGCAAGCTCCTGCAGCATAAAGCGCATGAGCACCAGCTTCAGCCCGATCCGCAGATTCTCCACCTCTCGCAACCGTAGCGGGTCACTCTGGGCACGTCTGGCGCCTGCCGTCACGCTGGCAGGAGCGAGGTCAAAGGCGACCAGAAGCCCAGGGCGAGACCTTGCACGGGTTCATGTTATGAGCTGGAATGGTCGATATCTTGGCCACCTCCAGGAACCATGCGCCAATTGACGCCATAGAAGTGCCACTTGCGCCCATGACATGTCTCCGCAGTGGCGATATCGACTTGCCATGCTGTCTTTCAGTGAGCTTCTCTTGACAGCCAGAGCAACTTCTGGCACACTTTGCACTGTTCGGCGGTCGACGCCCTGGGCGTGAGGCGCGCCCTGGCAGTGAAGACCGGAACGAGGATACGAAGCGGAGGGCCATGTGGCTCAGACAGAGAAAACTCCGACAGGTGGAGAGCGAATCATTCAGTGCCTTGAGCGCGAAGGCGTGGAATGCGTGTTCGGGCTACAGGGTGGCGCTGTCATGCCCATCTTCGACGCGCTCTACGACTCTAAGATCCGCCTCATTCAGGTGCGGCATGAGCAGGGCGCCACACACATGGCTGATGGCTATGCCAGGGCAACTGGCAGGCCGGGTGTCGTCCTCGTGACGTCAGGCCCGGGTGCCACGAACACCGTCACGGGGCTGCTAACAGCGCTCATGGACTCGGTGCCCATCATTGTGATCACGGGCCAGACCATCAGTCCTATGCTCGGCAAGGACGCGTTCCAGGAGGCCGACGTCACGGGGATCACCTACCCGGTGGTCAAGCACAGCTATCTTCTGAAGCACCCCAACGACATACCGCGCGTGATGAGGGAGGCATTCCATCTGGCCACGTCCGGTCGGCCAGGTCCGATCCTCATCGACGTGCCGAAGGACGTCAGCTCGGCCCCGTGCACCGCGCCGTTCACAGATGAGGTCGATCTGCCTGGCTACCACCCGGCCACGCGCGTCGATGCAGCCGCGCTGGATAAGACGGCCGCCGCGCTGGCCCGCAGCCAGCGCCCGGTGCTCTACGCAGGGCACGGGGCCGTGATCGCGAACGCAGGGCGTGCGCTCCAGAAGCTGGCCGAGAAACTCCAAGCGCCTGTGGTCACCACCCTGCTGGGCAAGGGCTCCATGCCGGAAGACCACCCACTCCACTTGGGCATGCTCGGCATGCATGGCACGGCTTACGCCAACCGAGCCGTGGCCGACTGCGATCTGATCATGTCGATCGGTGGCCGCTGGGACGACCGCATCACCGGCAAGCTCTCCGAGTTCTGCAAGGACGCGGTCAAGATCCACATCGACATCGATCCTGCTGAGTTCAACAAGATCGTGCGACCGGACATCAGCTTGCTGGGCGACGCGCGGCTGGTGATCGAAGACCTGCTGCCCCTCGTGCGGCCGTGCAACTCCGCCGATTGGCTGAAGCAGTGCGCCGCCTGGCGCAAGCAGTTCCCGCTGCGCTATGCGAAGAAGGGTGGTCTGCGCGCTCAGCACGTGCTCGATCGCCTCGACAAGCTCGGCGGCCGCGACTGCATCCTCACGACCGACGTGGGTCAGCATCAGATGTGGGCCGCTCAGTTCTGCCTGACGACCAAGCCGCACCACTGGCTGTCTTCCGGCGGCGCTGGCACGATGGGCTTCGGCATGCCGGCGGCCATCGGGGCCCAGTTCGGCTGCCCTGACAAGAAGGTCTGGGCGATCGTCGGCGACGGCGGAGTTCAGATGACGATGGCCGAGCTGGCGACGGCTGCCGTCCACAAGCTGCCAATCAAGGTTCTGATCATCAACAACGGCTTCCTCGGCATGATCCGTCAATGGCAGGACCTGTTCTACGATCAGCGCTTCACAGCGGCAGCGCTCGAGGGCAACCCGGACTTCGTCAAGCTGGCCGCGGCCTACGGCATCAAGGGTTGGCGCATCCGGCGCGCTGGGGACGTCGATCGCGTGCTCAAGGCGGCCATGGCGTACAACGACGGACCTTGCGTGGTGGACGCCGAGGTCATGCACCAAGAAAACGTGTTCCCGATGATCCCTGCCGGCGCGTCTTTGCGCGAGATGCTCATCGAGCGTCCGCGGCACAAGATGGACAAACCGGTCGGTTCCACCTAGACCACGCGCGACAAGAGATGCAGGAGCGAATATGAGCCCGACTGCCTTCGAACGCACGACGGAGCAACCCATCCCACTCCCGACACGTGTGGAGCCTGCGGCGCAGCCCGTGCACACGCTCTCCATACTCGTGCGCAACAAGCCCGGGGTGCTCGTGCGAGTGGCACTCGTCTTTTCCAGACGCGGCTACAACATCGAGAGCCTGGTCGTCAGCGCCGATGTGGCCAACGGCGAGTTCTCGCGCATGACGATCACTTGCAGCGGCGATCCAGAGACCCTCGAGCAGATCATAAAACAGGTGACCAAGCTGATCGACGTGGTGCACGCTATCGATCACACCGGCCAGGCCGTGATCGAGACCGAGATCGCCCTGGCCAAGCTGAAGTGCAGCCTCAACCAGCGCACAGAGATCCTGCAGATCGCCGAGCACTGCCGCGCCAAGGTGGTCGACTACGGCGGTGAATCGTTGATCCTGCGCATCTACGGCTCGTCTGACAAGCTCGACAGCGTGGTCGCGCTGTTGCGTCCGTTTGGGATCGTGGAGCTGGTGCGCTCCGGCAAGATCCTGATGGCACGCGCGCTCGAAACGACCTAGACCTCAGCCGCGCCGGCCTGCGCCGAGCAGCGAGACTAGTAGCGCCTTCTGCACGTGCAGGCGGTTTTCCGCCTGATCGAAGACGATCGAGCGGGCTCCGTCGATGACCTCAGCCGCGACCTCTTCCCCACGATGCGCGGGAAGGCAGTGCATGAAGACGGCCTCGGGCGCGGCCAGAGACATCATCTGCGCAGTCACCGAGAAGCCGGCAAAGACGCGCCGCCGCGCGTCCGCCTCCGGCTCCTGCCCCATCGAGACCCACACGTCCGTGTAGATCGCGTCAGCGCCGCTCGCCGCCTGCAGCGGGTCATGGCCAAGCTCCGGCGCGGCGCCACCGACACGTCGCGCCTCTTGCGAGGCGCTCGCGGCAATCGCTCCATCGGGCTCGAACCCCTTCGGCGTGGCGACGCGCATCTTCACCCCAAGCTTGGCCGCGCCCAGCATGAGCTCATGGCAGACGTTGTTGCCGTCGCCGACGTATGCCAGGGTGAGTCCTTCAAGGCGACCGCGGCGTTCGCGCAGGGTGAAGAAGTCCGCTAGCGCCTGGCAGGGATGCAGCCTATCGGAGAGACCGTTGATCACAGGTACGCTGGCGTGTTGCGCGAGCGTCAGCACGGTCTCGTGCGCGTTCACGCGCGCCATGATGCCATCGACGTAGCGCGAGAGCACGCGCGCCGTGTCGGCCACTGGTTCGCCGCGGTGAAGCTGCAGGGAGTCGGAGTCCAAGAACATCGCCAGGCCGCCCAACTCGAACATCCCGGCCTCGAACGAGACGCGGGTGCGCGTGGACGGCTTCTCGAAGATCATCGCCAGCGTCAGTCCGGCAAGCGCAGAGCGATAGGCTTGCGGGGTGGCCTTGATCCGCGCCGCCAGGACGAGCAACTCCTCGATATCGGCGCGGCTGTAGGTTTCTAGGGAAATCAGATGCTGCTGCGGCATGAGGTCGCCATCATATGTGCCGCTCTGACGCGAGTCAACGCACGAGGTGGCTACGAATGCGGCTCCGTCCGTTCGCCGCGTTCGTCCCGCGCGGTCTCGCCTCGCGCCGGCGCCAGCTGGCGCTCGAGGGCTGGCAGACTGATGCCCAACGCCTGCGCTGCAGCCCTGTGGTCGCCGGCGGCGACGGCCAGGGCATGCGCGACGGCCGCCTTCCCGGCGGCCTCTGCTGCTCGTCGTGACACCTCGCTCAGAGTCCCTGAGACGTCGATCACGTCCGCCATCGTCGGCACCCCGCGAGGGGCCTCCAGCCGCAGGTGCTCCGGCCGAATCTCGCCCGTCTCGCACAGGATCGCCGCGCGTTCGAGGCAGTTCTGCAGCTCGCGGATGTTGCCCGGCCAGGCATGGTCCAGCATCGTGCGGCGCGCCTGCTCCGACAGGCGCAGACCCCGGCGGCCCATCTCCCGCGCAAAGCGCTCGAGAAAGACCTCCGCCAAGGCCAATATGTCGCCGCGCCGGCGGCGCAACGGCGGGATCTCGACCGGGAACACGGACAGACGGAAGAACAGGTCTTCGCGGAACTGGCCCTTGGCCACAGCCTCATTCAGGTCGCGGTTCGTAGCCGCCACGACGCGCACGTCTACCGAAATCGTCTGCACCCCGCCCACACGCTCGAACT
>Ga0302321_100003125_pt1 | contig 14179 bp, 13 predicted proteins | sample Fen_T0_1_FD_202505 | JGI IMG/M metagenome (GOLD analysis project Ga0302321, IMG submission 202505) | Peat permafrost microbial communities from Stordalen Mire near Abisko, Sweden - Fen_T0_1 | ecosystem: Environmental > Terrestrial > Soil > Wetlands > Permafrost | place: Sweden: Abisko...
GCTGCTTAATCTCGCCGTCAATTCCCGCGATGCCATGCCCGAAGGCGGCCACCTCACCATCAGCACCACCATCGTCCTGGCCGGCCAACTGCCCGTTCCACCCGCGCCAGCCGCCACTGAATATGTCTGCCTGACCATCACGGATACCGGCTGTGGCATCGCCCCCGAAAATCTCCCGCGCATTTTCGATCCCTTTTTCACCACCAAGGAAGTCGGCAAGGGCACCGGCCTGGGCTTGGCGACGGTCTATGGCATCATCCAGCAACACCACGGCTCGATTGATGTCACCAGCGAACTGCAGCAAGGTACCACGTTTAAGATTTATTTGCCCGCCGCCAACGGTCCGCAGGCGGAAAAAAAACTGGCGCTGCCGCTTTCCCAGCTGCCCCGTGGCACGGAGACCATCCTGGTGGTGGAAGACGAAGCCCCCGTGCGGCAGATTGTTGTTAATCTGCTGCAACGGCTGGGCTATACCGTCCTGCCAGCCCCCCACGGCAAGGCCGCCTTGGAAATCTGGCCGCAGGACCGGGCCCGGATCGACTTGCTTCTCACGGATGTCGTCATGCCCGAAGGCATCAACGGCTACACCCTGGGCCAGCAACTGCTGGCGGACAAGCCAGCCTTGAAAGTCATCTATACCAGCGGTTACACCGGCAGCCTCGAAAGCCGGCCGGAACTGTTCCACGAAGGCACCAACTTCATCCACAAGCCATTCACACCGGAAGCCCTGGCCAAAATCATCCGGAAAAATCTCGACCACCCCACCCCGCCTTCCGCCGGGGGCGCAGCACCCCAATCGTCATCCCCGGCCGGTTGAACTTTGCCCGCCGGCCCGCGCCGGATTTCCCGGAAAATTTCTGAAAATTTCGCTTGAGTAAAGTTCCAACCCGACGATCCTTTAGGTAGAAATTGTTCTTTGGAAAAGCGGAAGACCGCCCAAACAAAACCAGATTTACCCTGCCCTGTTTGTGATTCGCAACAGTCCTTGAACCGTAATTATAAACGATCACGGAGCAAGCTCTGGCCGCCGCCGACACGCCTTAATTGGAAGTCGAACGTTGCCAGGTGAGTTCCACATGTAGCGATACATGTTCAAAGGATCGAGTTCGACACGGCAATGGTGGGGTGCTATTTAAAGCCCGTCTTCGGACGGGCTTTTTTATTCCCCAAATCAGGGGGGTCGAAATCGATGCAGTCCATGGGGTTGTCCTCCCTCACAGGCAATTTCAAAGACAATCAGTGCCTCAAAAACAGTCAGACCACAGCCATATCCACCCGGAACCGTAAAATACGTTGCGGTTCCGTGCCTTCGACCGCGCCGAAGACAGTCGGGAAATACTTTCACAAGCCGTTCATTTAAAACGATTTTATTGTTTCTAGGACACTGAAAAGGGATCACCCGAAAAAAACCCTGCAAAACATCCTTTTCCATACTTGTTGGCAGGCCATTTGCGTTATGCCCAAGAGTGATTGCCAGCCAAAATCAACTCCGCTACTTGTGGTCCCGGGTGGGATGCAAGGTTTTGATCGGCGTTTGGTTGGGCATCCTCGCCCCTTGGCTGCAACCGTCCGCTGCGGCCGCCGTCAGCGCCAACCTGACGTGGACCGCCAGCCCCGCCGCCGCCGTTACCGGCTACAATATCTATTACGGCGTTCAAAGCCATCAATACACCAAAGTCGTTTCGGTCGCCAATGTGACCGCGACGACCATTCCTGAGCTGCTGGAAAACACCACCTATTTTTTCGCGGCCAAGGCCCATGACAGCGCCGGCAACGAAAGCGCCTTTTCCGACGAAGCCGCTTTTGCTGGCGTTACCACCACGCCCAACCGCCAACTGCGGCTTACCACCTTGCCGTATACTTTCACGGGAAATCCCCTCACTTACAGCCTTGCCAGCGGATCGCCTGCCGGTGCGACCATCGATCCGACCAGCGGCATCGTCTCCTGGACTCCCGGCCGCTCGCTCGCCTCCACCACCAATTATATCACGGTTCAGATCTCGGACACCACCGACCCGACCTTAAGCCTGTTCGAGACCCTGTTGGTCAAAGTGACCGACTATCTCGAATTCGGGATGGGGACCACCGCCGTCGCCGCCGGCCAAACCGTTGCCCTGCCGCTCTACGTCGCCGCCAGCGGCAGCGTCACCAATGTCCAGTTCACGATCAACTGGCCCGACAGCTTCCCCGCCACGCCCACGCTGACGCTACTGCCTCCGTTCGTGTCCGGCACGGTTCAAAAACAGGGGGCCAATCTCTTCATTCAACTTCAGACGGCGCCGAACCAGCCGCTGACCGGCTCCAATCAGGTCGCCACCTTGAATTTTCAGACCAGTGCCCGCCAAGACTCCACCATCTTCCGACTCGCCGTGAGCAGCGCCACCGGCATCAAGCCCAATGCCGTCCGGTATGACAATGTGACCGCAGTTGTCGGCGAAGTCGTGGTGATTGGCGCTCAGCCCCTGCTCCGCCCCCATGCCGATACCGGCAGCGGACGCAAGCTGACCCTGTTTGCCAATCCCGGCACCTACCAGGTGCAGTACGCCACTTCCCTTGCCCAGCCGATGAACTGGCTGCCGCTCACCACCTACCGGCAGACGAGCACCATTCAGACCCTCGCCGTTGACTCCGCTTCGCCCGTGATTTTTTACCGCCTGCAACAGCTTTAAGCAAACTCCCCGGCTTTTTTCTTTTGGGCAACCCCGGCCGCAATGGTAATTTCCCCTCATGGCGCGTGACGACTTGTTTTTAGCCCCGGCAGTAAAACTACCGGAGGAGAATTCCACGTCCGCAACCGATGCTTTTCGTAACCGCCCGCTGGCGGCGCGCATGCGCCCCCGTAACCTCGATGAATATGCCGGTCAGGCGCACATCCTCGGCCCCGGCCAGCTCCTGCGCCGGGCCATTGAGGCCGACCGCATTCAGTCGCTGCTGTTTTACGGTCCGCCCGGCACCGGCAAAACCTCCCTCGCCCAGATCATCGCCCGACAGACCAAAAGCAAATTCGAACGCCTGAGCGGCGTGGAATCCAACGTCGCCGACATGCGGCGGGTGTTGTCCGCCGCCGCCAATCGCCTGGAAAACACCGGCGCGGCCACCATTCTGTTCATTGACGAAATCCACCGGTTCAACAAATCGCAGCAGGACGTGCTGCTGCCCGATGTCGAGAGCGGCGTCATCAAGCTCATCGGGGCCACCACCCACAATCCGTTTTTCTTCGTCAATTCGCCGCTCGTCTCGCGCTCCCAGATTTTCGAGCTGCGCCCGCTGACCGAGGAGGATTTGTATGCGCTGCTGCAACGCGCCTTGGCCGACCCCGAACGCGGGCTCGGCTATCTGAAAATTTCCGCGGCGGAAACAGCCCTTCGCCATCTCGCCAAAATCGCCGACGGCGACGCCCGGAAGGCGCTGAATTCCCTGGAAATCGCCGCCCTGACCACCGCGCCCGCGGCCGATGGAGTCATCACGATCACCCTGGATGTCGCCGAGCAAAGCATCCAAAAAAAGGCCGTGGTCTATGACGGCGACGGCGACGCCCACTACGACACCATTTCCGCGTTCATCAAATCCATGCGCGGCAGCGATCCCGACGCGGCGCTTTACTGGCTGGCGAAAATGATTCATGCCGGCGAAGACCCGCGCTTCATCGCCCGCCGCATTGTGATTTGCGCCGCGGAAGACGTCGGCCTGGCCGATCCCATGGCGCTGGTGCTGGCCAACGCCGCGCTCGCCGCCGCCGAATTTGTCGGCTGGCCCGAGGCCCGTATTCCGCTGGCCGAAGCAACCATTTACATCGCCACCGCCAACAAGAGCAACAGCGCGATTTGCGCGATTGATGCCGCGCTGGAGGACGTTCGTTCCGGCCGGACCATCGCCGTGCCGGAACATTTGCGGGATAAACATTACCCGGGCGCCGAGCGCCTCGGCCACGGCGCCGGCTATCAATATGCCCACGACGGCAAGGATCATTTCGTGGCGCAAGATTATCTCGGCGTCGATAAAAAATACTACCAGCCCACCGAACAGGGCGTGGAAAAGAAAATCAAGGACCGCGTGGAAAAGTGGCGGGCGGAGTTTGCGCAAATTAGAAAAGCCCGGACCAACACTGAATAACGCTGATGAAACGGCGTGACCTCATTTTCACCCTGCTGGGGATTCTTTTGATGGTGGTTGCGGCCATTGCTCTTGCGGCCCCCAAACTCAGGCGGCATTTGGTTTCTGCGGAGTGCGGCAATCAAATGGCCTCAATTGGTATTGGCGCGCGGATTTGGGCCGGCGACAACGGCAACCGCTTGGCAGATAATTTTCTTTGCCTGTCGAACGAGCTCAGCATCCCGCAGTTTCTCATCTGTCCCGGCGATAAAACCCATCCGGTGGCGGCAAGCTGGGCCGGCTTCACCACCAACAATTGTAGCTACGAAATTCTCCGCCCCAACCTGCCCGTTGATGATTTTACCAACGCCTATTTTCGCTGCCCGGCTCACGGCCATCTCGGTTATGCTGATGGCACCGTATTTGACGGCTCGCGCCGGCGAACAAAAGTATTGTGGTAAACACTGAATTAAAAGCCGCCCTCCGCACCCAGATCCGCGCCCGGCTGGAAAATATTTCCCCGGCCGTCTGGGCGGTGGAATCCATCGATCTTTGCCGCCGGCTGGAGCCGCAGCTCGCGAGTGCCCGGACAATTCTGTTCTTTGCGCCGCTGCCGGATGAACTGGATGTCTGGCCACTGCTCGAAACCTTTCTGGCCAAAGGCAAGACCTGCGCCCTGCCCGCTTTTGACGCCGCCACGCGGGCTTACTCGGCCCGGCAGGTGGCCGATCTGGCTGCCGATATTGCGATCGGTAAATTCGGTGTGCGGGAGCCAGCGACCGGCTGTGCCGTCATCCCGCTGGAAAAGTTTGATCTGGTGCTGGTGCCGGGCCTGGCATTTGATCTGAGCGGGAACCGGCTGGGGCGGGGCAAGGGCTTTTACGACCGGCTGTTGCTACAAACGAGCGGGGTAAAATGTGGCGTCTGCCACGACTTTCAACTGCTGGAGAGGATTCCGACCGAACCGCACGATGCCCGGTTAAATTTTATTTTCACCCCGATGCGCAGTGTGCGCCGGAAAGTCTAACGATGCTGGGTGTCCATCCCGTTAAGCGCCCCACCCTGCCAGCCTTCGGGTGAGTTCCACGGCCGGACCGAGGCGTTGTCAGGCTCGGTGCTGGCACACCCGCAAAAAATGCCAGCCAGCGCCAGAAGCGCCAGCAATAGCAGCAGATTCGCAGGACGAAATTTCATTTTAGGTGGCGGGATGCGCGGGACTGACCTCGTCGCCTTCGACCGGATCACCGAGCTTCCAGCCGGGAATCACGTTGGCAATGCAACGATCTTTCTGGATGCTGCGCACGATGACCTTGGCCACCAGTTTGCCATCGCGGCTGACCAGCAATTCCCCGTTCGGCAACACACCCTTGTCTTCACCAATGTTGAGAATAACAAAGTCCCATTTGGGATCCACCTGCAAAATCTTGCCGCGCAGATCAGCGGGCAGGATGACGAAGCTGTTGGTTCCAATGATGGATTCCAATTGCGTCCGCACTTTGACCAGGTTCCGCATGAGCACGGATTTTTCGCCGTTGATGGCTTCGATTTCCAACATGGCGTCCTTGAGATTTTTGTTCAGCTTGACGACTTGCTCCGGCGTGAGGCCGGTGGCCTTGTAGGACGCCAGCGTGTTCTGGGCGTCATCACGTTCCCGGGTGGCTTTGGCCAGCTTTTCATTCAAATCATCCGCGCGCTTCTGCATCGAGTCGCCGCGGGCAATGGCCTTGTCGCGTTCGCTCTTGGTCTCGGCCAGTTCGGTTTTGGTCTGGGCCAGTTCGCTCTTGGTCTTGCCCAATTCGGACTTGGTCTGCTTGAGTTCGCCCATCGTAGCCACCTTGATGGTGTGCTCTTCATCGCGCTGTTTGGCGAGCGCAGGGATTTTATCGGTAACCTCAATATAGCTCAAAGCACCGGCGGCAAGCGCGGCAATAATCGCCACTATCAAACTAATACGCAGTAACATGGTGTCAGAAATTTTTCAGAGATTAAACCGCTTTGGCATCAGTGTCAACGCCGTTTGCCACCAGAAAAACCCGGGCGTTTGAATAATTTTAAGCAAACGCGCTCGCCACCCGCCGTCATTTTTGGTTTGATGCGCCCGAATGAACCAGCCGCTCACCCGCCGTTTCCGTCTCCTGCTCACCATGAGCCGGGTGCGGAACCTGCCGTCGGTCTGGTCCAACTGCCTCGCTGGCTGGTGGTTGGGCGGGGCGGAAACGTTCGGAAAATTACCGCTGCTGCTGCTCGGCGTCAGCACCATGTATCTCGGCGGCTGTTTTTTAAACGACGCCTTTGACGCCGACATCGACCGGCGGCGGCGCCCCGAACGTCCTTTGCCAGCCGGAAAAATTTCACGGGAATTCGTCTGGTGCTCCGGGTTTGGGCTGCTGGCGCTGGGCGTGTTGTTGCTGGTGGTTTGCAGCAAGGCTGCCGGGGTGGCCGCAGTGCTGCTGACGGTGTTCATTTTACTCTATAACGCCACCCACCAATTCTTGACCGCATCCCCTTGGCTGATGGGCATTTGCCGGTTCTGGCTCTATGTCATCGCCGGGGCCGTCGGGGCCAACGGGCTTAATGGCTGGCCCATCTACTGTGGCGTGGCGCTGGCCTTTTATGTGGCCGGACTCGGCTACATCGGCTGGCGCGAACATTTTCGCGGACCGATTCCGCGCTGGCCGCTCCTGCTGCTGTCGTCCCCGCTCGTTCTGGCCATGCTGATGAATGCCAAAAGCTACCGGGTATCCGCCGTGGGATTGGCCGTTGTGCTCGCATCGTGGACGGCGCTCAGCATGCAGGGCGTCTTTCGCGGGACCGAGACCAGCCCGGCACGGGTGGCTGCGAACTTGACCGCCGGCATGGTGCTGGTGGACTGGCTGGCAGTGTTTCCGGTTTGCCCGCTCTGGTTGACCCTGATCTTTCCCGTGCTGTTTGGCCTGACAAAACTGTTGCAAAGAGCGATGCCGCCCGCCTGACCAATAAAGCCCGGCGCGACGGGTGACCGCCGACGCCAACCAGCGGTCCCCGAGGAGTGAAAATTGGGTTTGTTTTCGACCCTGCGTTTTTCGAACTGTTTCTTAAATCGCAACCCATTCCATCGGAATGATTTTCATTCGGGCGGCCAAAGCACGTCGGCGGGACCTCAGGAAAGCGCGGGCAGGCCCCGGATTCCCGGCGTGTTCCGGGGCCGTTGGCGGCATGCGCCCGCCGGGGCATATTCCCACGGATTTTCGTTGCCGCCGGGGACGGCCCGCAAATAACCTTCAGCCACTTCATGGGATTTCATCCCACCATTAACGACATAGCGGCGAGAGGCGCCGAGCAAACCGCCTTGCACGCGCAGGCGAGAGCGGCGGCCAGCCGGACTTTCGGGCGGCAGGTTTTTGTCCGGGGCGTGGTGGAAGTCTCCAATTTCTGCCGGGAAAACTGTGCTTACTGCGGGATGCGCCGCGACAATCATGAACTCGCCCGCGCCCGCGCCCGGCACGATGAAATTGCGGAACTGCTCATCCACCACCGCCCGGCCGGCCTGACCGACGTCAATCTCCAGACCGGCGAGGATCCGGTGGCGGCGCGCGCGATGGTGCTGCCGCTCCTGCGCACCCTGCGGCGCGAAACCAAGCTTGGCCTGAGCGTCTGTCTCGGCACGCTGGACCCGGAAATTTACGCCGAGCTAAAAGCTGCCGGGGCAACCATTTATCTGCTGAAATTTGAAATCGCCAAGGCCGATGACTACGCCCGTTGGCAGGCTCCGGGCCGCTTGGAGGAACGGCTGCGCCACCTGCGGGAACTGGCCGCCACCGGCTGGAAGGTGAGTTCAGGATTTATCGCGGGCCTGCCGGGGCAGGACGCGGATAAGATGCTGGCGAGCTGCGAGTTGGCCGCGTCGCTGCCACTGCATGGATGCAGCGTCAGCCCGTTTGTGCCCGGCGAAGCCACGCCGCTGGCCAACGCGCCGGCCGGCGACGTGGAAACGACCTTAAACTGCATGGCGATTCTGCGCCGGCTCCGGCCGGACTGGCTGATTCCGGCGGTAAGTGCGCTGAACCTGGCACAGGGCGGCACAGGCTACCGGCGCGGCCTGCGGGCGGGCGCGAATGTCGTGACCATCAACCTCACGCCCAAGGAGATGCAGGATGATTATCTGCTCTACAAGCGCGACCGGTTCATCATGGACGAGGCGCGCGTGCTGGCGGCGCTCGCCGCCGAGGGGCTGGAACCTTCCCCACAAAGCATGGCGGATTATCTCGAACAAAACCCGGCGCCTGCCATCATGGGCCGCACGCATTGATTTCATGCCGAGCCGCATTCTCCTCATCAGCGCCAATCGTTGCACGACGCCGGACCCGGTGTTTCCGCTGGGGCTGGCGCACATCAACGCCGCCCTGCGCCGCGCCGGGCACACCACGCGCTGGCTGGACCGCCTCACCAACCCCGACCGCCTGGTGGAAACGCTGCAGGAATTTCAGCCGGAGCTGGTCGGCATTTCCCTCCGCAACATTGATGATGTGCTGATCCGCCAGCAGGAGAAATTTTATGACGAACTGGCTCCATTCACCGCCACCATCCGGCAGCACAGCGCGGCACCGGTGGTGCTCGGCGGGGCGGGGTTCAGCATCTTCCCCCAAAGGTTGCTGGCGCTGACCGGGGCGGATTATGGCATTGCCGGCGAAGGCGAGCCGGGGATGCTGGCGTTGGTGGCCGCGCTGAAACAGGGTGGCGACTTGAGCCGGGTGCCAGGTTTGGTCCACCGGCGAAGCGGGAAAATCGTCATCAATCCCTCCGCGCCCGGTCCGCTGGACGAGCCGCTGACGGCGGCGGACCGGCCGCCGGAAATCACGCAAACCTACCTTGCGGCCAGTGACACGCTGAACATCCAGACCCAGCGCGGCTGCCATTTTCTCTGCTGTTATTGCACCTATCCGCTGATCGAAGGGAAAACCCACCGGCGCCGGCCGCCGGAGGTGGTGGCCGCCGAACTGGAAAGCCTCCAGCAACAGGGCGCCAAGTTCGTGTTCATCGTGGACTCGGTTTTCAATTCCACGGCGCGCCACGTCACGGAAATCTGCGAGGCGATCCTGCGACGCAACGTGAAAATTTCGTGGGGCTGTTTCCTGCGGCCGCGCGGGCTGACGGCGGAATTGATGGAGCTGATGGCGCGGGCCGGGCTGACGCACATCGAGTTCGGGACGGACAGTTTTTCCGACGTGACACTGCGAACCTACGCCAAGCACCTTACGTTTGCGGATGTGCTGGCCGCGAGCGAGCTGGCGCGCGAACGGAAGATTGATTACTGCCATTTTCTCATCTGCGGCGGTCCGGGGGAAACGCCGGCGACGCTGGAGGAAGGTTTTCAAAATTCGCTGCGCCTGAAAAACACGACCATCATGGCCGTCGTGGGCATGCGGATTTATCCGGGCACGCCGCTGTTCGGGCAGGCCGTGGCCGAGGGCGTGATCGCCGCCGATGCCGACCTGCTGGCGCCGGCGTACTATCTTGCGCCGGGCCTGACCGAGGAAATCATTTTTGCGAAGCTGCGCGAGTTCTCGCAGCGCTCGCCGAGCTGGATCGCGGGCGATCCCCTGCCCGGCTACCAGGAATTGATCAAGCGGCTGCGCAAACGCGGGGTGGCCGGCCCGCTGTGGAGCTACCTTTCCACCGTGCAACGGCTCTGGCAACCCACAAAATGAAACGTCTTCTCCTCATCGCCCCCAGCGTCAAAAACAGCCTCATGGCCGGCGGCATGATGTTCCGCCTGCCCAATCTCGGGCTGCTCCGCGTCGCCGCGCTGACGCCGCCCGACTGGGAGGTGATCATCGTGGATGAAAAAATCGAGCCGCTCGATCTGAACCAGCCGGCGGACCTCGTCGGCATCACCACGATGACCACGACGGTCAAGCGGGGCTATGAGATTGCCGATCATTTCCGGCGGCGGGGCATCAAGGTGGTGATGGGGGGCATGCACGTTTCCTGCCTGCCGCAGGAAGCGCTGCAACACTGCGACGCGGTGGTCGCCGGGGAGGCGGAAGGCCTCTGGCCCGCGCTGCTGCAGGACCTTGCGCAAAACACGCTCAAGCCGGTTTACCGGCACGGCGACATCTGGCCGCCGCTCACCGGGCTTCTGCCAAACAACTGGGAGATGGTCCGGCCGAAAAAATATCTGCCGATCCACTTCGTGGAGACGACGCGCGGCTGCCCGATTGACTGCGAGTTCTGCGCCGTCACCAGCGCGTTTGGCGGCACGTTCCGCAACCGTCCGCAGGCCGACGTCCTGACCGAATTGAAATTGCTCCGCCCGTTCACCGGCCTGCTCACGCTGAAAAATCTCGTGTTCTTCGTGGACGACAACATCGTGAGCAACCGCGCCTATGCGCGGGAATTCTTCAGCCGCATCGCGGATCTGAACCTGAACTGGTTCGGTCAGGCGTCAGTGAATATTGCCAAGGATCCGGAGATTTTGAAGCTGGCGCAGGCAAGCGGCTGCACCGGCCTGTTCATGGGCTTTGAAACGCTCTCGACGGAAGCGATCAAGTCCATCGGCAAAGGCGTGAACAAGCCGGGCGAATACCTCGACGTGGTCAAAAAAATCCACGACCACGGCATCGGGATTGACGGCTCGTTCGTGTTTGGGTTCGACTCGGACGATGCCGGGGTGTTTGACCGGACGGTGGAATTCGTGCTCAAGGCCAAGCTGGAAGTTGTTTATTTTTCCATTCTCACTCCCTACCCCGGCACGCGCCTGCACCAGCGGCTCACGCAGGAAGGCCGACTGCTCAGCGAGGACTGGGATCTGTACGATGCCAATCACGTGGTTTATCAGCCCAAGACCTTCACCCCCGACCAACTGCTCGCCGGCTATTATGGCGCGCTGAAGGAAGTTTACACGGTGCCGTCCATCTTCAAGCGGCTCTGGGGAACCACCTCGTGGAAAAACTTTTTCTACCCGATGAACTTTGGCTTCCGTGCCGGCGTCAACCGGCTGGCGGGCACCATGGGGCAGTGAGGCGACGACGTGTTGCCGGCTCCCGAGAAAACTCAATTGACCTTGCAACTGGCCGATCCGGGGGCGGCTTGCCCCGCCAAATTGCTGCGCCCGGGACGGGCGCGCTCCGCTGAAACCGGCCTGCGGGTCAGGCCGCGGCCAGCAGCTCGTTCACTTTGGTGACCACGGCGAAAGCATCGGCCACGTAGAGCACGTCGGCCTTGCCACGCGCCCAACCGCAGTTCGGGTCGAGGCTGATGGCGCGGCGCTCATTGATGAAACGCCAGCCGACGGTGTGCGGCTCCTCGCCATGACAGCAGGTGCTCAGGCCCTTGGCATGACGCGGGGTTGCGCCGGTCTGACCGATCTGGTTGAGGTGCGACAGGAACGGCAGCACGGCCTGGCCTTCGCCACCGAGATCCACGAGCGATTTGCTGCTGCCGAGCGAAGCGCGGGCCGCCTTCAAGAAACCGAGAATCAGCTTTTCCGCCTCGGGCACATGCGTCTGGCCATCGGCCTGTTTCTTGGTCCAGCCGGCACCGGTGACGAACAGAAGCTGCGCATCGGGACGGATGGTTTGCGCGTCCGCTTTCGGTTCGCGCAGGCCTGTCACCGTGGTGCGCCGGGCCGTATCGGGGAGCGCCACCGCGACCATTTCGACGGCCGCCGTGCCGGCGCCGCAAGCGCAGGCCGGCTGGCTGCCGGGATCAATGCCGATGAGCCACGGACGCTGCGTCCGCGTGAGGGCGCCTTCCATGCGCTGGCGGTAATACCAGCGGCTGACCGAGATTTTGCCATCCGTGACCGCCACGCCGGTGACGTGGGTATCGGCGCGGCCACCGAGCCGCTGCGCCACGCCAGGCAACACGCGCGCCCAGCGCGAGGTGGCGGGAGCCACCACAATCGTGGCCTGAGCCGCCTTGAAAATGCTTTCGGCCGCGGCCGCGTCGCTGGCGTAGCGGGCCTGGGTGAAATCCGTGCCGGTGACGCCAAAATATTTGGTCGCCGGACTGGCGGCGATGGAATTGGCCGCCGCCTGAACGTGGTCGCCGATCAGGCCCACGACCAATTGGGAGCCCGCCAGGGATTGGTGCAGCGCGGCCGCCGAGTGCATGGCCTCGCGCGCCGACTTGGCGAGCGAACCGTCATTTTCCGTGTGAGCAAGAACAAGAATAGTTTCCATATTTTAAAATGCTGGTGTATTTCGCGGTTGGTCACTTCTTGATCCACGCGACGATTTCCTGGGCGATGGCGTCGGGGGACTGATCCTTGACGATTTTGGTTTCGCGCAGTTGTTTAGGCAGCGCGACGCCGGCAAAGCTCAGGCCTTCGCCGGCCAGCTTCGTGGGTTTGGCCTTTTGCAGGGCGGGCATCACGGTGCGCATGTTGACCATGCCCACCTGCGGATTATTTTTCGGCTCCGGCAGATTGCCGGTGGCCCAGCCCAGCAAGGCCGGGGCGCCCGCGCACCGGGAGACCTGGTGTTTGCCGCCCTCGATGCGTTCCAAAATTTCCAGCGAACCATCGGCATTCACCGTGAGCTGATCCACGCCCTGAAACTGGTCCACGATGCCGAGACGTTCGCCCACGATCTGCATGGTGGCACCGGCGCCGCGCGAGGCGGATTCCCAGCCGCCGAAAACGAGCAGCTTGGATTTATCCAGGCCCGGAATCGCGGCGATGGCCTCGGCGAGCGCCGTGGCCGTTTCGGTGGCATCGGTGAAACCGCTGGCGGAACCGTCGAGGGCGACGAGTTCAAACGGCACTTTCTGCGCCACCGTCATCATGACCTGCTGGAGCTTGGCCTTGGGTCCGAGGGCGACCAGCCAGACCTTGCTGCCGGGGTTGTTTTTGGCGAGGTTGGCCGCCTCAAACAGCGCATGGCCGGCCCAGGGATCCAGAACGGCGGGCAGCATCATTTCGTTTTTCAACGCCGGCCCGGTGGGCGCAGCGACCGGTTCAAGAGTCTGCAACGGATCCGGAACAATGCTGCCGCAAACGACAATTTGGTAGGCTGTGGTCATAAATTTTCAGGTTGGCCATAAACGGGCGCAAAAGCAAAAATTTTCACCCCGCGCGCAACAGAAATAAGTTTCTGAAATTCGAATCATTCAGAAATCAATATCACCCGGCTGACGCACGATCTCAGTTGATACCAAATCATTGGCGACCAACACCCACCCGCGCTAGAGCCGGGCCTCAACGGGCGGCGGCCGGGAAAGTATAGCCGACCATGCTGCGCACTTCGTCCAGCCAGGCGGCGCGCTGCACCGGCGTGCTGGTGACGACGACGGAAAAAGTGCGGCGCCGCACCGTGGACACGCCGCACAAGCCGAAGATGCATTTCTTCCACAACAATTCCAAGGGATCGCCGAAGGCCGCCTGCTCGCGGGCTTCCGGCGTGTTGGAGGTATTGAAAACCATCGCCGACTGCGCCTTGAGCAACCCCTGCGGCACGCCCTCGCCCTGGTCATTGGCAACGAAACGGTAGGCCACTTCCATCCGCAGCACGCGGTCAATCCAGCCGGTCAAAATCGCCGGCGGCATGCCCCACCAATTGGGATGCACGATGATGATGCCATCCGCCGCAACGATTTCGCGGCAATGCTGGCTGGTCACGGAATCCAGCCGGGCGTCTTTGGCGAGTTCGGCGGCGGGCAGGAGCGGGTCGAACTGTTCCATGCAGAGGTCGCGAAAATTCACGTTATGGCCCTGGCGGCGCAATTCCATGGCCGCGGTGTTGGCGATAGCGTGGTTGAAACTGCCGGGATTCGGGTGCGCGAGGATGATGGAAATATTCATAAGGCTGGGAAAGTCAGAGGGATCAAGGCTTGGGCTGCCCGACCGATTGGGCGAGGACGATGAGTTGCTCCGGACGGAGTTTTAGTTTGGATCCGAGCACGGTTCGATCCACCGAGCCCCGCGCTCCGGTAACGAGCCCCTCGGAAGCGCTGAACAGATAGACGTTTTGGGAAATGTAACCAACATCAATATTGGCGGTGTTCTTACTGCCTTCGTTGTTGCCGCCGGTTTTGGTGAGATCCGCGACGAAGATCAAGGTCACCGGGGCGTCTTTCACGAAGGTCTGGGTGCCGCCCAGTGCGCGGA
>Ga0302321_100003126_pt1 | contig 14176 bp, 12 predicted proteins | sample Fen_T0_1_FD_202505 | JGI IMG/M metagenome (GOLD analysis project Ga0302321, IMG submission 202505) | Peat permafrost microbial communities from Stordalen Mire near Abisko, Sweden - Fen_T0_1 | ecosystem: Environmental > Terrestrial > Soil > Wetlands > Permafrost | place: Sweden: Abisko...
AACCAGGTTCTGCGTCGCGTCACCGGATGGCGCGCCGTCAGCGCGCGCAGCCAGGCGGTCGCGTGGGACGGGCGCATCAACGTCGACGGCAAGCTCGCTGCGGCGCCCGAGGGGCGGGCGACACTCGAGGTGGCCATGCGCGATGTCGCCGGCAATGAGGCGAGCGTGCGGCGCGGTGTCGTCGTGGACCGCACGCTTGGTTTCCTCAGCCTCAAGCCACGGACGTGTTCTCCGAACGGGGACGGTACGCGTGACACGGTCGACATCGGCTTCAAGCTGACCCGGCGGGCGGACATCTCCGTGACGATCCTCAAGGCCGGCCAGGTCGTGCGCACGCTGCGGCCGGGCGAGACGGCCGCGGGGACGCGCACGGTCACGTGGGACGGACGGGTCGGCGGGGACTACGCGGGCAACGGCGCCTATGTCGCGCGCGTGACCGCCGTCAGTACCATAGGTACGGTTGCGGCCGGCGAGACGTTCACCGTCGATCGGTACGCGCCGCGTCTCACGGTGCCTGCCACGGCGAGCGTCGCTTTCGGCAAATCAGCGAAGATCGCCTTCAGCGTCACCGACCCGTACAGCCCGACCGTGCTCGTGAGAGTGACGGCGAGCAACTCCAAAGCCGTGGTCGTGGCGTCGGTGTCTTGCGGCTGGGTCCGTCGGGGGAAGAGCCTTACGTTTGCCTGGAAACCCCCGGCGAAGGGCACCTACTCGCTGGCGTTCGGCGCCGTGGACCGTGGAGGCAACCGGCAGAGCGCCGTGAAGACCACCACGCTCAAGGTGCACTGAAGCGCGGGCTGAGACTCTTCAGCCCCAACAAACGATCGCAGCGCGTCAGCTCGCGCGCGAGACCGGCTCGACCGTGCGCACGCCGCGCACGATGGCCACGATCACTGCGATGACACCGACGACGAGCGCGACGCGGAGTACCATCACTGCCGCGACGGCGATCCAGGCCACGATCTCCCAACCGCTCATGACGCCTCCCCTGTCCGCGTTCGTGCACACCGCACGAGACGGCACTACTAGTATGTATCTTCCGAATGCCGGCACGACAACATCAGGCGTGCGCACTAGATTGGCGGGGGCGCACACCCGAGGTCTTCGGGACGCGTTTCGGGAATCGCCGCGCGACAAGTTCGTGGGCGACGAGGCGATCGGCGACGGAGCGGCTGCTGTGGCCGCCCCGTCGCCGACGAGGCCGAGACTGGCGACTCAGCTTTCGGCGTGCTCGCGCCGCCAGCGACAGTGAGGTATGGGGCAGCTCGCCATGCGTGCCGCATCGCAGATCTCGCACCGTTGCGCGGCCATGCTGATGGGGAGGTCGAAGGCGCCGTCCGGCGCCTCGCCGAGGCGCAGAACGGCGTGCAGGGCGCGCGATACCGCCTTCATGTCGGCGAACGTGTCGGCCTTCTCGGGCAGATCGATGAGGCCCATGCGCACGGCGCGCTTGCGCACGCGCCCGTCCGGGACGCAGGCGTAGCGATCGAGCTGCTCGTCGTCCCACAGACCGTATCGGCGCATCTCGCGCACGGCCCAGAAGGCTCGGGACTTAAGTGCGCCCCCGGATGCGGCGTGGAGCACGTCCACGGCGACGTCGGGATCGGGTGGCTGCGGCAGAAGCCGGGCCCAGGTGTCTCGCGCCTCCGCGAGTCGCGTGAAGTCGATGATCTTGCCCTTGCTGTCGTTGCGCGACACGGGAGGGTCGAGCGCGTAGCGTTTGAGATCGAATTCGTCGGCGAAGACCGCGTCGACGACGCCGGAAGCCTCGATGCGTCGCCAGTCGGCATCGACCACCGACTCGGGCGCTGGCTGCGCCGCCAGGGCGCCGTAGCAGAGCAGCTTGTGGAACAGACGGCTCTGCTCGCCGGTCTCGGCGAGGAACCGCTCTCGTTCGTCGGCGTCGAGGACTTCTGCTGGCTGTCGCGAGACGGCGACGAAGGCCTGCCCGAGGAAGGCGACATTCTCGCGTCGCTCGCGGTTGGTGAGCGTGGTCGATTCGTTCACGGATCCCCCCACTGATGCGGTTGGCAGAGGGCGGCCGGCCGGCGCGCCGTGAAGGCATGGTAGCCGCGTTCGTGGTGGGCTGACAGGCTCACGATGGGGGGTCGAGGATGACATCGGCCGTCTCCGGCGGTGGACGTTGGACCGGGCCACGCCGGGCGCGCGTTGACGCGCAAACAAGACTGAAGTAGTCTTGTTCCTGCGGCTTGCGAGCGTGTGCCCAGGACGGTAGGCTCTGCAGTCGGCAAGGCGGGTTTCGCCCGCAGGAGGTACGTCCCTACGCCCATGACCTCTCTTGGCATCGATATCGGCTGCATTAGCCTCAAAGCCGCCCTCGTGGGCGAAGTCGAAGACCAGGCGCTCTATACCGATCTGCTGTCCGCGCATCCGGACCTGTTTCAAGTCCCGCGCGCCGGTTTGACCATCATCGATGGCAGGCCTCTCCTGGTGGCTGCGTACCGCCGCATCAAGGGTGGTCCCGGAGAGGCGACGCGGGCCTTGGTCGACGAGCTTGTGGCCGCGCTTCCCGACGGCCGCATCGCCGGCGTGCGCGTCACCGGCTCCGGCGGCCGGCTCATCGGGGAGGCGCTCGAAGCGAGCTTCGAGAACGAGTTCAAGGCCATCACCCGTGGTATCGCGGTGATCCACCCGGAGACCCATACGATCTTCGAGATGGGTGGTGAGACCTCGAAGTTCATCCGGCTCGAGGCTGTCGACGAGGCCGGTTGCGCCGGCATCGCCGACTATCAGACCAACGGCGACTGCGCCGCCGGCACCGGTTCGTTCATGGACCAGCAGGCCAGCAGGCTCCTCTACGACATCGAGGACGTCGGCGACATCGTCCTCGACGCAGGCAAGGCGGCCAGCATCGCCGGACGCTGCAGCGTGTTCGCCAAGAGCGACATGATCCACGCCCAGCAGAAGGGCTACGAGCCGCCGGAAGTCCTGCGCGGCTTGTGCGACGCCGTCATGCGGAACTTCAAGGGGACGATCGCCAAGGGCAAGATCGTGGAGCCGCCCATCGCATTCATCGGCGGCGTCGCCGCCAACAACGGCGCCGTCCAGTCTCTGCGCGAGGCGTTCGGCCTCAAGGATGGCCAGCTCTTCGTCCCGGAGTTTCACTCCTCCATGGGCGCCATCGGCGCCGCGCTGATCGAAGCGGACTACGACGCGGCACGCGCCGTGGCGCTCAGCGGCCTGGACGCCGAGCGTCTGCCGGCCGCCGACTTCCCGATCGCCGAGCCCCTGTCCATGGACAACGTGTTGCTGCTCCGCGACATGGCCCGCCCCTTCGACTTCGGAGGCAACGGAGCCGTGGTCGACGCCTACATGGGCATCGACATCGGCTCGGTCTCCACGAACCTGGTCGTGATCGACGACGAAGGCCGCGTCATCAAGGAGATCTACACCAAGACCGACGCCCGCCCCGTGGAGGTCGTGAGCAAGGGGCTCACCGACATCCAGGCTGAGATCGGCGCGCGCATCAATCTGCTCGGTGTGGGCACTACGGGCTCCGGCCGCGAGCTTATCGGCGAACTCTGCGGCGCCGACATCATCACCGACGAGATCACCGCTCACAAGACCGGCGCCGACTTCATCGGCCGTCAGATCGGCAAGCAGTGCGACACCATCTTCGAGATCGGCGGCCAGGACTCCAAGTTCATCAGCCTGCAGGACGGCATCGTCGTCGACTTCGCCATGAACGAGGCCTGCGCCGCCGGCACCGGTTCGTTCCTCGAGGAGCAGGCCGAGAAGCTCGGCATCAACATCGTGGGGGAGTTCGCGGAGCTCGCCTTGAGCTCGCCGGCGCCGATCCGCCTCGGCGAACGCTGCACCGTGTTCATGGAGCGCGACGTCATGGCGTACCAGCAGCGCGGCGCGCGGCGCGAGGACCTCGTCGCCGGCCTCTCCTTCTCGATCGCCACGAACTACCTCAACCGTCTCGTGCGCGAGCGCAAGGTGGGGGACTGCATCTTCTTCCAGGGCGGCACGGCCTACAACGACGCCGTCGCCGCGGCCTTCAGCCAGATCCTCGGCAAGGAGATCATCGTGCCGCCGTACAACGGCGTCATGGGGGCTTTGGGCATGGCGCTGCTCGCCCGTGAACGCGTGCAGCGCATCGGCGAGCCGACCTCGTTCCGGGGCTGGGATCTGGGACAGGTGGACTACACGGTCGTCGACTTCGTCTGCAAGGCATGTTCAAACGAATGTGACGTACGTCAGTTCACCATCGAAGGCGAGAAGACCTACTGGGGCGACAAGTGTTCCGACCGTTACCGCAAACCCGCCAAGGTCGACAAGGAGCCGGTGATCGCCGATCTGGTGGCCTTCCGCGAGGAGCGCCTCCTGGCGCCGTACCTTGCGGCGGCCGAGCGGGCTGGGGAGGCCGCGCCCACGGTCGGCTTGGCGCGCGCCATGTACACCTATGACCGGCTGCCGTTCTGGGCGACGTTCTTCGCCGAGCTCGGCATCCGCCCGGTGCTCTCCCCGGAGAGCGACAAGCAGATCCGCGAGGACGGCGTCGACCTCACCGTCGCCGAGCCCTGCTTCCCCATCCGTGTGGCCCACGGCCATGTGCAGTGGCTCCTCCGGGAGGGCGTGGACTACGTGTTCGTCCCCAACCACGTCAACGAAGAGACCGAGTTCACGCAGTACAACTCGCATGCCTGCCCCTGGGGCCAGACGCTGCCTTTTGTCGTGCGCACGGCGCCCGGCATGGAGGCGCATCGCGACAAGTTCCTCAGCCCGCGGGTGATGTTCCGCGACGGTCGCGAGGGCCTGGTGCGCGACCTGGCCGAGATGGGGGTGACGCTCGGGGTCAGCAAGGGGCGGCTGCGCTCCGCGCTCGACCGCGCCTACATCGAGCAGGAGCGGTTCCGCGACGCACTCCTCGAGGCCGGCGCGGAGGCTTTGCGGACGCTCGAGGAGTCCGGCGAGCTCGGCATCGTCCTTGTCGGCCGCCCCTACAACATGTACGACAAGGGCATCAACATGGACATCCCGCGCAAGCTGCGCAAGTTCTACGGGGTGAACGTGATCCCGCTCGACTTTCTGCCCATCAGGGGTATCGACGTCGACCCGGTGGTGCCCAACATGTACTGGAACTACGGGCGCAAGATCCTGCAGACGGCCACCTTCGTGCGCGATCGCGCCCACCTGCACGTGATCTACATGACCAACTTCAAGTGCGGCCCAGACTCGTATATCAAGCACTACGTGCGGCAGGCGTCGGGCAAGCCGTTCCTCACGCTGCAGTTCGACGAGCACCAGAACGACGCCGGCGCCATGACCCGCTGTGAGGCCTACCTGGACAGCAAGGGCTTCCTCCGCTGGTGGTCTCAGGCCGCCGACGACTGCGTCGAAGATCCGGCCGAGGAGGTGGCCGGTGTCGTCGAATAGCCCTCGCAGCGAAGCCATCGTGGGGGGCAACGCAGTCGCACCGCGCACCGAGGTCGTTCAGAACGCACAGATCAAGCAGGCCATCAAGGACTTCGGCCTCGAGGGCCGCCGCCTGTACCTGCCGCAGATGCCGTATGGCGGCAGCTACCTGCTTGCGGCGGCCATCCGCTCTATCGGTTTCGACGCCTGGCCCACGAGCGACTCTGACGAGCGCACTCTCGAGCTCGGCAGCCGCGTCACCTCGGGCGACGAGTGCTACCCGCAGAAGATCACCATGGGCGACTTCCTGCGCATCATCGAGGACGAAGGCCGCGACAACGTCGCCTTCCTCATGCCTACAGCCAACGGCCCCTGCCGCTTCGGTCAGTACCTGCATCTCGTCCAGGCCAAGTTCGATGAGCTCGGCTACGGAGACGTGCCCATCATCAGCATCACCTCGGGCGACGGCTACTCGTCCATCGGCAACTACTCGAACGACCTCATCCGCACCGCGTGGCGCGGCGTGCTCTGCCAGGACATCCTCATGAAGCTGCTGCTCAAGACGCGGCCCTACGAGCTGGAGAAGGGCAGCACCGACGCCGCGTACCTGCGCAGTCTCGAAGAGGTCGGCGAGGCCGTCAGCTTGAGCGGCGTGTCGCACAAGGAGCGCCTGGCGGCCATCATCCCGGCGATGGGCCGGGCTCGCGACCGCTTCCGCGGCATCCCCGCCGCCTACGACCGCTCGCGGCCTCTCATCGGCGTGGTGGGCGAGATCTTCTGCCGCCTCAACACCTTCTCCAACTTCGACCTCATCCGCGTGGTCGAGGAGCAGGGAGGGGAGTGCTGGCTGGCGGACATCGGCGAGTGGGTCTTCTATACCGACGACGAGCAGCGCCGCCGCCTCATCGACGAAGGGCGGCGCTTCAGCAAAGACAACGCCTACCGGTTCCTGAAGAGCAAGATCATGCGCCGCGACGAGCATGCCGTCTACGCGGCCTTCGCCGACGATTTCGTCGGGTACGAGGAGCCGGAAGACGTGCGCGAGGTGCTCGAGATGAGCTTCCCGTACCTGCCGTACACGGGGGCGCTCGGCGAGATGGTGCTCAGCAGCGGCAAGGCGATCTACCTGTACGGCAAAGGCGCCGACGGCATCATCGACATCAGCCCGTTCACCTGCATGAACGGGATCGTCACCGAGGCCGTCTACCCCAGCCTGCAGAAGGACCTCGACAACATGCCCATCCGCACCTTCTACTTCGACGGGACGCAGGGCGATCTGGAGCGTGACGTGGGGATCTTCCTCGAACTGGCGGGCACGTATCGCCGGCGCAAGAAGAAGACGCGGAGCTACCCGGCCTACTTCACCCAATGATCTGAACGCCGGCGAGGGCCGCCGGCCTCGCCCGCGGGCTACGCTTCGCGGGCGCTCTCCGCAGCCTCCGCGCGCAGCTCGAGTTCGAGAGCCCAGAGCGCATTGCCGATCAGCAGTATGCAGATGATGGCCGCCCACCCTTTGTCCGTGCTCAGCGTGGCCGACGTGGCCGCGGCTCCGCAGGCGAGGAACAGCTGCAATGCGAGGCGGCGATACGCCGGCGATACCGGAAGAGCCGTCAGGAGAACGCGCAGGATGTGTGCCGGCAACGCCAAGGCGGCGCCACACAGCAGAAGATAGGCGAGAACGGTCAGGAGGGTATGCGGTCTCCCTCCGTGCGTCAGAGCCAAGATGGCGGCGCCGGCGATGCAGACTTCGACGTACCAGAGCAGCACCAGTCGCCAGCGGTGGCCGTAGACGCCGGTGATCTGAGTCCCGACAGTGTGCATCTCATGAGCCTGTATCGGCACGATCGGCACTCGGGTCAAGCCACCACCAGAAAGAGGGGAGGCCCCCCGCCTGGATCCCTGGCTTTCGGGGCCGGGCCAGGAGGCGGGAGGCCTTGTGGTGCTCCGGTCGCGGCTGGGGGAAGCCGCTCGCGGTCTGGGGGCTTGGGATGCTAGAGGTTGCGGCTCTTGGTCGCAGTCTTCAGCGGGTAGGGACGCAGATGACCGCGGGCATCGCCTGATGGGGTGCTCACCGACGCTCCGGTACCCTCGAAGAAGCGGTTGATCATACGAAAGACCCGGTTCGTCATGGCGACCCTCCTCGGTAAGAAAAAACACTATCTTGTGTCTGCGTGCACAAAGTATATGCCCGAGGGAGTGGTCTGTCAAACGGCCTGCTCAGAGTGCGACAGTCATGGATCTGCTCGCGCCTGACCAACGTCAAGGTGGTGCGCAGGCCTGACGGGGTACGCTGGGCGGGAGAGAAAACCTTGACCCCGGGAGCGCATATGGACGCCACTCAGCCGATCGTCGCCGACCTCGAGGCGATGGTTCAGGTCGCCGACCAGGGCATCGTCAGCAGGTCGATCGTCGAGAACGAACATCACAAGATCATCCACTTCACCTTTGCCCCCGGCCAGGAGCTCAGCGAGCACACCGCGAGCGTGCCGGCGGTGATCCACGTCCTGCGCGGCGAGGGCGCCGTGATCCTCGACGGAGTGGAGTACGAGGCCGCCCCGGGCAGACTGTTCTACATGCCGGCCGGTCTCAAGCACGCCGTGCAGGCGCGCGAGGAGCTGGTGTTCCTGCTCACGATGTTCCGCACCTGACCTCGCGCCTGCGGTGGCCGCGTGCGGGGCCGCGAGAGATCAGCGTGCGTAGGGGAGCCGCACCTCGGTGACGAAGCGGGCCGGCTCGACGCCGTCGTCGCGGCCGAGTACGTAGACCTCGGTGACCGGGCCTGAGGGGGTGTAGCCGAGCGCTTCTCGCGCTTCCTGGACGGCGCGCCAGGCATCTTCTATGGCGTCGTGGGGACCCGTGTGTACGGCCTGCAGCGCATGGTGCATCGGGATCAGCTCGCCGCGGGCCTCCGCCAGCTCATCAGGCACGGAGCCGTCGCTGCGGAGCTCTACCGGGAGGGCGACGTCGTAGTCCAGTGTGGGGCTGGCGACATCGTCCTCGTAGAAGCGCGCCATGGGTGGTCCGGCCGGCGTGAGCCCGGCCTGCGCGGCGAGCTCGCGCAGGCGCGTGAGCCGCCGGCCGATATCCGTGAGGGGACCGCGCTCGCGCAGGGAGACAACGGCCTGCTCGGGTACCGCGACGACGTCGACATCGTAGATCACAGAGGTCTCCTTGTTCGGATCGTCCGCGCTCAGGCTACCCGGGTCCGGTCCGCGTCACGCCACCGCCACGAGGTCGTCCCGGCACGTCACCAGGCCGTCGCTGCCGAGCAGGCCGACAAGCTCCCTGGTCGCGAAGGGCTCGAGAGAGAGCGCGTCCGCAATCTGGGTGATGGTCTGAGGGCCGCGCCGGAGAAGGATCCTGAGGAGTCGAGCGCGCTGCTGGCGGCGAGACCCCTGGAAGACGCTCTGGCGGGTGCGCGGCGCGATGCCGGTGGCGCGCGCCGTCAGGACCAGAGCGCCATAGTCCATGAGCGCGTTGTGCCAGTCGCGGCTGCGGCCGCGCGGCAGCACGACGTCGGCCACGGCCTGGACGTCGCGCGCCGGGAGGTCGGCCGGCAGCCCGAGCTCGTGGGTGAGGACGCGGCGCACGTTGGCGTCCACCGCGGCAAGGTCGTCGTTGTGCGCGAAGATGAGCACGGCGCGGGCCGTGTACGGGCCGATGCCGGGCAGCCCAAGGAGTCCGTCGAGTCCCCTTGGGAGCGCCGCGTCCTTCCCCGGCGGCGTCGTCTCGACCGCGCGGACCGCGCAGTCGCGCAGGCGCCGTGCCCGGTTGTTGTAGCCGAGGCCCTGCCAGCGCGTGAGCGCGTCGGCCAGCGAGGCGACCGCCAGCGCTTCGAGCGTGGGGAACGCGCCGAGCCACTCCTCATAGCGTGGCACGACGCGAGCGACCTGTGTCTGCTGGAGCATCATCTCGCTGACCAGCACGGCGTAGGGGTCTGTCGTCCGCCGCCAGGGCAGATCGCGGCGGTTCGTCGCGAACCACGTGAGCACGCGCTGCCGGAACGCGGCGAGCACATGTGCGTCGGGTATGCGGGCGGCGGAGAGCTGCGCGTGGAACTGCATGGCGTCAGCGTAGCACGGGCCACTTGGCTCGCCGAGTCGGTTCCGGTCCGGTCAAGCCTGTTCGTCGACCAGCTTCTCCCAGGCCCCGTATTCGCGCTGCAGCTGACCCTCGACGACGCGGCGTTCATCGAGCAGCCGATTGAGCGCTTCTCGCTCGGCGTAGGTGGAGGGTTCGGCGAGCTCCGCGTCGATCTCGCCGAGGCGCTTCTCCGCCCGCAGCACGGCGGCTTCTACGCCGCGCAGGCGGGCGCGGTGGCGGCGCGCTTCCTCGGCGGACTTCGCCGACTGGCGCGTCTTGGCGGCGCCGGCAGGGGCGGCGGGCTTGGCGGCAGCGGTCGTGCCGGCGCCGACCGGGGCGCCGCCGGCGCCGTCTCCGCTGCGCCCCGCGCGCGCCTCCCAGTAGCGAGCTGCCGAGAGATGATTCAGCAGCTCGCCGTCGTGGATCTCGAGCACCCGGGTGGCCACCCGGTCGATGAGGTGCCGGTCGTGAGTGACCAGCAGGATAGTGCCCGTGTAGTCTTCCAGGGCGTCGGCAAGCGCCTCGACGGAGCCCATGTCCAGATGGTTGGTAGGCTCGTCGAGCAGCAGGAAATTGGCGTCGCCGACGAGGAGCGTGAGCAGGCGGAGCCGGCTCCGCTCGCCACCCGACAGCATCTCCACGCGCTTCTCGACCTCATCGGGGCCGAACTGGAAGCGGCCCAGCAGAGTACGCGCCCGTTGCTCGTCGTGGCCGACCAGCGGCAGCACCGTCTCGAGACAGGTGTCGGACTCGTTCAGCTCACGGCCCTGTTGTGAGTAGTACGCTACCCGGGCGTTGTGCCCCAGGTGAGAGGCGCCGTCGGCGAGGCTGCGCAGGCCGGCGACCGTCTCCACGAGCGTGGTCTTGCCGGACCCGTTGGCGCCGAGCAACGCCACCTTCTCGCCGCGTTCGAGCACGAGGTCGACATCGCGCACGAGGATGCGCACGCCGGCGGGGTCGTCGGCGGAACCGACGGCGAGGGCCGGCGTTTTCATCTCGAGCACGACGCGCGCCGACGGCTTTGGTTGGGGAAGCCCGAGCTTGAAGCTCCGGGTCTGTTTGGGCGGCTCGCGCAGGCTGCGCTTGATGCGCTCGATCTGCGTCATCTTGGCTTTGGCCTGCTTGGCCTTGTCCTTCTTCGCGTGAAAGCGGTCGTAGAAGCGCTGGAGCTGAGCGATCTTCTCCAGATCCTGGTCGTACTCGCGGCGCATGAGGTCGAGGCGGGCCGCGCTCTCGCGCAGGTAGGTGGCGAAGTCGCCGCCCTGCGCCTCCACGTGCTCATGCTCCACCGCCAGCACCCGTTTGCCGACCTTCTCGAGCAGGCGGCGGTCATGGGTCACGAGGAGGAAGGCTCGCGGGTAGTCGGCAAGAAAGCCTTCGAGCCACTCCACCGAGTCGATGTCCAGGTGGTTGGTGGGCTCGTCGAGGAGCAGGAGGTCGGCGTCGGCGAGGAGGGCTCGCGCCAGCGTGACGCGCGTGAGCTCGCCGCCGGATAGCGACAGCAACGTGCGCTCGAGCATCTCATCGGGCAGGCCGAGACCCTCGACGACGCCGCTCAGCCGGCTGCGGTAGCCATACCCGCCGGAGGCCTCGAAGCGGCGCTGCAGCTGTTGGTAGCTCTTCATGGTGTCGCGGAGCTCCGGGCTATGCTCAGCCAGGCCGGAGAGGCTTTCCTCGGTGGCGCGCAACGCCGCTTCGAGCGCGACGGCTTCGCCGAAGGCCTCGAGGAGGTAGTCCGTGACGGGGCGGTCCCGCTGCAGTTCGGGCGTCTGCTCGTGGAGCCAGACGCGGCGCCCCCGGGCCCGTGCGATGGTACCGGAGTCGGCGTGCTCGTCGGCGGAGATCAGGCGCAGAAGCGTCGTCTTGCCGGTGCCGTTGCGGCCCACGAGAACGGCGTGGTCGTGGGCATCCACAGCGAAGCTCACGGTGGTGAAAAGGCGTTGTCCACCAAAGGATTTCTCGACGTTGTTGAAGGTGACGATGCTCATGGCAGAAGGCGCCCGTGCGCGTGAGTGCGACAGGCGGGAGCGGCAGGATACCACCGCCGCCACGCCGCGGCCAGCGTGCGAGGGACATCATCCGGCTGCTAGGGTTGCCGTGGCTGCGAAGGTGGGAGCGCTTGCGGTCTGCGCGTGTCGACGGCGACAGGAGGGGCTGCGGTGATCATCGTGACACTTCGGGTCTTCGGAGGCATGACGTGAGTCCGCGCGACGCTCCGACGAGTATCACCCTGGGCCCGCGCACCACGGTGTTCGCCTTGCTCGGCGCCTACCCGTTCCTCGATCGGTTCCTGCTCGGCTACAGCGAGGCTTTCGCTCGACTGGGCACGCCTGCCGGTCGCACGGGCTGGGCGCGCAAGATCACCCTCGGCGACATCGCTCTGGACATGAACATCACCTGGCGCCGGCTCGTGAGCGAGATCGGTGACGAGGTGACCAGAGTCGTGGGCCGGAGGCCCGTGATCGTCGGCTCCCGGCATCCGGTCGCCGAGGACGACGGGCGCCTCATGGAGCTGCGCGGGATCGCCGCGCGTCTGGAGGCCGGCGGGTCTCTGGTGGAACTCGCCGGCGACCTGCGCGACGTCACCGCCGGCCTGGACCCCGCGGAGGCGCTGGCCCTCGATCGCGCGCTGGCCGCGGCGGTCGGCACAGCCCGAAGCGCCGCGGATCGGAGCCTGGAGGCTGCCTCCAGCCTCTCTGCCGATGCGCCCGGCTCCCAGTATCCGCGCGGGCATCCGGTGGACACGCTGCGTCGTGAGGGGATCATGGTGCGCCGGCTCTGCGTCGATCTCCGCGCCGAGCTGGAGCGCTTGGGAGGCTCGGCGTCGAAGCGACGATGGCGTGCCTCCCGTGGCCTCGTCGAACGTCTGGTCGGCCGGCTGTCCGAGGTGGAGCAGCGTTTTCGCCGGCAGCAGCAGGCGTGGTTCCCGGCGCTGGCCGTGCTCGGCGTCGAAGGCCCGGCGGCGCTCATCGGCGACCGTCAAGCCGAGGCGCTGGAGTCTTTGCGGCGTCTTCGCCTGGCGGTCGCCCGCGACGACGCGGCGTTCGTGGTCGAGACCGGGACGCGGCTGCTGAATCTGCTGGACGACCTGCTCTCCATCGATTCGGAGGTACTCGTGCCCCTGGCCGAGCGACACCTCGCCGCCGGCGACTGGGTGGCCGTGCGCGAGATGGAGGACGGCTTGGGCTGGTCACTCATTCCGCCGCCGCCGCCGTGGCCGGCCGCCTGACCGGCGGCCGGCTCTCACTTCTGGACCCTCGTGCCGGCGCCCCCGGCCGCCCTCCCGGCCTTGGTCCTCACGGCCAGGGCAGTGTCTTCGCTGCGCCCGCCGAACTGCTCCTCCACCTCGCTGTACCACTTGAGGCGCTTGCCGATCCGCGAGCGCAGGCGCCAGCGCAGGCTCTTGGAGTGTTCGGTCATCATGTCCTGAGCGAGCTCGAGCGTGCGCGACACGCGGCTCGCCTGCCGCGGGCTGAGGTCGTAGTCGTCCACCCGCTCCATGACCTTGTCGATGTTGGTCATCACGTCGATGTACAGGCCCCAGTCGTCGGCGCAGGTCTCGGCCACATGCTCCAGGTCGAGCACCCCGGGGTGGGGCTGGAAGTCCACATAGACGTCCTTGCAGAGGGTGATCACATCGTGGGCGTCTTTCTGGTTGAGGTTCACGATCTGGAGCTTGCTGAGAAATAGGTCGGCCGGATCGATGGCGTAGGTGTTGATCTCGAGCCGGTCGCGAAAATCGATCTCGTGGTCCATGCGCATCGCGTCGAGAAAGATGTCGATGTGGTCGCTGGGGGGCACCGCGCTGACCAGCGGAGCCGCGTGGGCCCGCTTCGTCATGTGGGCGTGTGACTCCAGGGCGTGCTGCGGCATGTAGTACTGGCGCTGGCTGTTGCCTGTGGACATGGAGACGTGGAGGTTCTCACGGTAGCCGAGGCCTTCGAACACGTCGTGGATGGCGGTCGTCTGGCGCTTGAGTCCGATGAGGTCGATGTCGCTGTAGTCACGCTCGGCAAACTCGAGGTCGATGGCGTAGTGATGCACGGCGAGGCCGCCGGTGAGGCGAAGGACGACGCCGCTGTCGTTCCCCGCGTCGATGATGCGCCGCGCCTCGGCCATCATCTTCTCGTGGCGTGCGAGGGCTGCGTCGAGAGGGGCGTCGTGCAGGCGTGTGGTCGGCTCGGTTTCCATGTGCATCAGATTCTACCCCGGTCGTAGGCAAACCGGGCGGCGAGGCCGCCCAAGGCCCTGGCCGAGGCGCGCCGGACTGCGACCGTGTCGAGGTCCATCGGTCCCCGCAGGTACACTAGTGCACGACTCGGCCAAGGGTAGCTGCAGGGGAGCGCGAACTCACCCCATGCCCACGGTCTCACTTCATCGGTGATGGCCGACACGTCGGCGGAGGGCCTCAGGAGGGCGTTGACCATGGATATCGGCAAGCTGTTCAGAGACGCGTGGGGTCTGTTCGTCAAGGATATCGGCCCACTGATCGTCGGGATGCTCGTCGCGAGCATCATCCCGTTCGCCGCCGGGGCGGCCTTGAGCCTGGCCGCCTTCGGCGCGGGCATAGGCGGTCTGCAAGCGAGCGAGCCATCAGGTGTCAGCGGTTTCAGCCCGTTCGGGTGGGTGCTGCTCGTGGGCGGCTTCGGTGCCCTTCTCGTGGTGATCCTGTTCCTTTCGGCGCCACTGTACGTCGGCCTGATGTCTGGTG
>Ga0302321_100003128_pt1 | contig 14173 bp, 14 predicted proteins | sample Fen_T0_1_FD_202505 | JGI IMG/M metagenome (GOLD analysis project Ga0302321, IMG submission 202505) | Peat permafrost microbial communities from Stordalen Mire near Abisko, Sweden - Fen_T0_1 | ecosystem: Environmental > Terrestrial > Soil > Wetlands > Permafrost | place: Sweden: Abisko...
ACCAACACCGGTCGCTACGCCGACGCAGAGCGCAGTCGCCTCAAAGGCGGCCGCGCCACGAGCGCCCTTACCCGACTTCGACGCGACCGCGACGGATATTCCGGACATATCGACTTTAGACTTCCCCGTGTTGACCGACGCCGTGGAAGAGTTCGCGCCGCGCGCGCGCGCGACACCACCTCCGGCGCCCGTACCACTCGCACAGGTCGCCAAGACAATCGCGGCGCCCTCCGCCGCGGGCGCGGCCCGCGCTCCCATTGCGCCGGCGCCCCGCCCCGCAGCACCGCCACCCCCGCCGTCGGCGGCCGCGACTGCGTCGACACAGACACCGTTTCGTCGGTTGCTCGAGCCAAAGACCGCTTTGCCCAGCGCACCGCCGCCGCCCGCGCCCGAGCCTGAGCCGGAGCCTGTAGCTGAAGCCGAAGAGGCCCCCGATCAGCTGCGTCAGACGCAGACGATGCGCGCTATTTCGATGGCCAAGTCGATCGACGACGTCAGCGACTCGATGGCCGAGACACTGTTCGGTGAATCGGACCTCGACTTCTTGAGCGCCACGCTCGCATCGTCCGCCGGCGAGAGCGATGAGTCGCAAGCGTTCGCGCCAGAATCGAGCGCGCCGACACCGCCAGCGGCTTCACCGCCGGAAGACGACCTCATGGACTTGTTCAATCTCGGCCCGGATGCGCCACTCGAGCTGATTGACGACTCGGCGTCGCCACCAAGCGATCGGCGAAAGTCCGCCACACGCCGCGGCGGCTGACAGCCGCTCTCGAACGGCTAACGTTTCTTGCGCGCGCGCCGCGGCTTCGCGGCCTCGCCCTTGCCCGCTTTCGCGTACAGCTCGTCGAGCTTGCGCTCGAAGTCGTAGTACTTCAGAACGGCGTACAGCTCTTCCCGCGTTTGTAGAATATCGATCACGGCGCGCTGCGTGCCATGCTCACGTACCGCGGTGTACACGAGCTCGGCGGCTCGGCTCATCGCGCGAAACGCCGTCAACGGATACAACACCATCTTGATGCCGGCGCGCGCGAGCTCAGGGACTGTGAAATACGGCGTCAGCCCGAACTCCGTGAGGTTCGCGAGCACCGGAACGCGGATTGCACGCGTGAACGCCTTGTAGTCCGCGAGCGTGTACAACGCCTCCGCGAAGATCATGTCCGCGCCGGCCTCGACGTACGCCGCCGTGCGCTCGAGCGCGGCCTCGCGGCCTTCGCTCGCGAACGAGTCGGTCCGCGCCATGATCACGAATTTCGCGTCGCGGCGCGCATCGACGGCAGCCTTGAGACGGTCGCACATCTCATCGGTCGACACCGTAGCTTTGTTCGGCCGATGGCCGCAGCGCTTCGCCTGTTCCTGGTCCTCGATGTGGATCGCCGCGACCCCGGCGCGCTCCATCTCGCGCACCGTTCGTGCGATGTTGAACGCGCTACCGAAGCCCGTGTCGACGTCGACGAGCAGCGGCAAGTCCGTGGCGGCCGCGATCCTACGCGCGTCCTCGAGCACGTCCCCGAGCGCCGTGACGCCCAGGTCGGGCAGCCCGAACGACGCGTTCGCGACGCCCGCGCCGGAGAGGTACAGCGCCTTGAACCCGGCGCGCTCCGCGAGCAACGCCGAGTACGCATTGATCGCGCCCGGAATCTGCAGCGGCGCGTGGCGCGCAACCGCCGCGCGAAATTTCTTGCCCTGGCTCATGCGTGGTTTTGCACCCAAAGCGCCATGAAGTCCGACACCGACAACGCCTCGAATCGCTGTTGCTCGGCACAAGCGAGCAGAATCCCTGCGGCCCGCTCAGGCGTGAACCGCGTCGCGAGACTCTTCTCGAATTTCTCGATCAGCTTTGGAATACCTTCGTCACGGCGGCGGCGGTGACCGATCGGATAGTCGACCGCGATTCGCTCCGTCTTCGTGCCGTCTGCGAACTCCACTTGAATCGCGTTGCCGATCGCGCGCTTGTCGGGATCGAGGTAGTCGCGACTGAACGTCTTGTTTTCCGTGACGACCATCTTCGCGCGCAAAGCGTCGATACGCGGATCGCGCGCGATCTCGTCTTCGTAATCGTCGGCCGTGAGTCGGCCAAAAATCAGCGGCACGGCCACCATGTATTGCAGGCAATGGTCGCGATCGGCCGGATTCGCAAGCGGTCCGGTCTTGTCGATGATTCGCACGCCGGCCTCCTGCGTCTCGATCAGCACTTTCGAGACGCGATCGAGCCGCCCTGCGACGCTCGCGTGCAGCTTCAGCGCCGCCTCGACCGCCGTCTGCGCGTGGAATTCGGCCGGGAACGAGATCTTGAACAGCACGTTCTCCATCACGTACGACGCGAGCGGACGCTCGAGCGCAATCGGCTGACCTTTGAACAGCACGTCCTGGAAACCCCACGCCTTCGCGGTCAACGCGGACGGATAGCCCATCTCGCCTTTCAGCGCGAACAGCGCGTGCCGCACGGCGCGGCTCGTCGCGTCACCCGCCGCCCAACTCTTGCGCGAGCCCGTGTTCGGAGCATGCCGGTACGTGCGCAGCGCGCCGCCGTCGAGCCACGCGTTCGATACCGCGTTTACGACCTGCTCGCGAGTGCCGCCCAGCATTTGCGTCGCCACCGCCGTGCTCGCCACGCGCACGAGCAGCACGTGGTCGAGGCCCACGCGATTGAAGCTGTGGTTCAGCGCGAGCACACCCTGGATTTCGTGCGCCTTGATCATGGCCGTGAGTACGTCGGCCATCGTCAGCGCGCGCTGGCCGGCCGCGACGCGTTGGCGGCTGAGATAGTCGGCGACGGCGAGGATGGCGCCGAGGTTATCGGACGGATGGCCCCACTCGGCCGCGAGCCACGTGTCGTTGAAGTCGAGCCAGCGGACCAGCGCGCCGATGTTGAATGCCGCCATCACGGGGTCGAGCTCATACGCGGTACCGGGCACGCGCGCGCCGCCTTTCATCTCCGCACCGGGCACCACGGGGCCGAGCAGCTTCCTGCACGCGGGGTAACCGAGCGCCAGAATGCCGCACCCGAGCGTGTCCATGAGGCAGTAGCGCGCGATGCGTCGCGCTTCGACGCTGTCGGCGCCAGGGCGAAGCACGTAGTCCGCGATGTCGGTCAGAAGGCGATCCGGAGCGGGCCGCTCGGCGTCGCGGCCACCGATGTAGCTCATGTCGAAAGCTCAGCGTGGCAAATGAGGGCCGCACTATAGCATCGGCATGCTCTGGCACCGACCCAGACTTATGGCAGTATCGCCCCGCATGCTGAGCTATCTGCACGGATTTCACGCTGGCAATCACGCCGACGTGCTGAAGCACACGGTGCTGACCGCGATCCTCGCGCGCCTCATCGCGAAGGATAAGCCCCTGCGCTACATCGACACGCACGCGGGCGCGGGCGGCTACGACTTGAACACACCGGCCGCGCAAAAAAACCGCGAGCACGCGGCTGGCATCGGCCGCATCTGGTTGGCGCCTGACGCACCGCCCGCGGTGGCGCGGCTGCTCGAGCTCGCTTACCGCTACAACGGAGAAGGCCCGCTACGCCGTTATCCGGGATCGCCGTGGCTCGCGCACGAAAGCCTGCGCGCCGAGGATCGGCTGCAACTGTTCGAGCTGCATCCGGCGGAGTACCGAAGGCTCGCGAACGATTTCGCCCGAGCTCGCAACGTGAGAGTGCTGCACGAGGACGGCCTCAAGGGTTGCATCGGCCTCGTGCCGCCGCCCGAACGGCGCGGAGTGCTGCTGATCGATCCGTCCTACGAGCGCACCGAGGAGCAGCGCGAGGTCATCGACGCGGCCGTGAAGGCGCATCAACGCTTCGCGACAGGCGTGATCGCCATCTGGTACCCGATCATCGACCGATACGCCGCGGACAAATTCGAACGCGCGCTACGCGCGAAGGGCCTTACGCCATTTTCGACCTACGAGCTGTGCGTAGCGAAAGCCGAGCGCGATCGCGGCTTGTTCGGCAGCGGCATGTTCGTCGTGAACCCGCCGTGGCAGCTCGACGACGAGCTCGCAGTGGCGCTGCCCTGGCTCGCGAAGGAGCTCGATCGCGACGGCGCAGCGAACTGGCGCTGCGAGTCCACCGCACGCTGACACAAGGTCATGACCCGATCGCCGCGAGCCACTGGTCCGTGCTGATCTCGATCGCCGCCAGCGAAACGCCGCCGATCCATGAAACCGGGTGCACGCGCCGATGGACGAACAGGTCGTACAGCGCATTCAAGAAAAGAACACACAGGTACACCGGCACGTTCAAGAACGAAATGCCGAAATGACCAAACAGCCTGCCGGTACCCGGCGGCAGCAACGCAATAGCCGCCAGCAGCATGAAGCGCTTGTGCGGCGCCGCGACTCGGCGCTGTGCCATGCCGGCAGCGACCAGCACGCCGAATGCGGCCGTCGGCGCACCGTTCGCGTAGACGTGCGCAGCGAGCGTCCCCAGCGAGTCATAAGCATGACTGAGCTCGACGTTCGTGATCACGCCGGCGGCGCTTAACACGAACAACACGGCCAGCACCGCGCCCCACACGCCGAGTCGTCGATGCGAGTCGCGCCGATCGGCCGTCACGAGCCACGCTTGTGCTACGAACAGCACCAGCCACAGCGTGCCCGCGACGCCATGTAGTAACGCAAGCCCAGACAGCGGCGGCAGATCGGGGTACGCGCGGCGCGCAAAAAACGTCGGCACGAAACCCGCGAAGATCACGCCGGCCAGCACCGTCGCCATGCCGCTGTAGAACCAACGGTCGTGCGGCGACGAGAATCCCGGCATAGCCGCGGCTACGGCAGCACCGGCGGCACGTACTGCAGCGTGTAGTTCAGCAACCAGACGAGCAGCAGCACGAGCGGCACGTGCACGGCGAACTGCAGCATCGAGTAGCCGACGATGTCGCGCGCCTTCAGCCCAAGAATGCCGACCAGCGGCAACATCCAGAACGGATGAATCAGATTCGCAAGCGCTTCGGTGGCGTTGTACGTCTGTACGACCCAGCCCAGGTGCACGTTCAAGTCTTTGGCGGCGCCGAGCAGGTACGGCGCCTCGATCAGCCATTTGCCGCCGGCCGACGGAATGAAGATGCCGAGGAGCGCCGAATAGATACCGACGAGCACGGGGTACGTGTGCTGGTTCGCGATAGACACGAAGAAGTCCGACATGCTTTTCGCGAGTCCGGACTCAGTGAGCATGCGCACGATGCCCGCGTACATCGGGTACTGGATCATCACGCCGCCGACCGGCGTGACGGACGCGGAGATCGCCTGCACGAACGACTTCGGCCGCCAGTGCAGCAGCAAACCGATCACGAGGAACAGGAAGAGATAGTGGTCGAGCTGTAGCAGCACCGCCGGCCCACTCGCGAGCACCTCACGCAGCAGGTACCCGAAGCCGATCAAGCACAGCACGATCGTCAGCAGCGGGCTGTATTCGAGCCACTCGCCCGGCGTCGCGCGCTTGCCGATGTCGTGCGTGGCGGGCGCGTAGGTGACTCCCATGTCCTGCATCGTGCGCGCCTGCGTTGCACTCGGCGCCGAGTAAAACGCAACCGCCATGGATACCAGAATCAGCGAGGCGGCGATCGTGAGGCTCTGCCAGAGCCCGAGCGTCTGCGAGAGCGGCAGCACGCCGCTGATGCGTTTGACCGCCTCTGGCAAGGAAGCCGGCGACGCCATGATCAACGCCGCCGATGACGACAAGCCGAGCGCCCATACGCTGCCGACGCCGAGGTAGGCTGCCGCGCCGATCGCGCGATAGTCCGCGCCCCGCACACGGTGCGCGATTTCGCGCGCAAGCAGCGCGCTGAAGATCAAGCTGAAGCTCCACGAGATCAGCGACGTCAGCATCGAGAACAAGCCGACGTAGGCCGCCGCGCCGGGGCCGGTCGTGGGCCATGCGGCGAGCGCTCGGATCACGCGATACACGGGGGGCGCCGTCGCCACCGCGTAGCCGGTGACCACGATCATCGACATCTGCAGCGTGAAGGTGATCAGGTCCCAGAACCCGGACCCGAATCGTTGTGCGGAGTCCAAGGGCGAAGCGCCCGCGAATAGCGTCGCGACGAACACGACCGCAACGGCCGCGAGCGCGAGCGCAAACGCATCGGGAAACCACTTCTCGAACCAGTCCGAGAGCTTTAGACCGAGTCGTGCAAGCCCCGAATCGTTGTTCTTTTCTTCAGAGGCCATCGGCGGCCGACTATATTCGACGCCACGCGGAATTGGCAACATAAGCACTTCCCGAGTGGACAGCCGCCGCAGGTTGCAGCTAGGCTGATCGGATAACAACGAACTCACTCGTTGGGGGAATTTCGCGTGGCATTCTTCGCTTGGTTAGAGGCGAGCAAACTCGCCGAATGGGTCCGGATGTCCTCCGAAGGCTATCCGACCGTCATCACACTTCACGCCATTGGCATGGCGATCATGGTTGGCCTGTGCGTGATCGTGGATCTGCGACTCCTCGGCAGGTTCGACGGCATCCCGTACGAGGCGCTGCAGAAGCTATTGCCGGTCGCCTGGGTCGGCTTCCTCATCAACACATTGTCGGGCTCGGGGCTGTTCGTGGCGCAGGCCACGATGTTCGCCACGGACCTCATGTTCATCGCGAAAATCCTTCTCGTGTTCGCCGGCGCCGCGACCGCCGGCATCCTGCAGCCGGAGCTCGCCAAGGCAAGCACCTGGCCCGGTGGCAAGCCGCCGCCGCGCGTTCGCAACATCGCCGCGATCGGGATCGTGTTTTGGCTGTGCGCCATCGTTACAGGCCGGCTGACGGCCTACATCATGATTTTCATTTAGGAGCACACCCAAATGCACCACCTCTATGACTGGATGCTGACCACGTGGCTCAACAAGCTCGTCTTGGGCTACCCGTGGAGCTGGCCGACGCTCGAGTCGCTGCACTTCCTCGGCTTGTGCGTACTCATGGGCGCGTTGCTCGTCATGGATCTGCGCCTGATCGGCTTTCAGCGCACGATTCCGCTGAAGGCCGTGCATAGCCTGATGCCGTGGGCGATCGCCGCGTTCGCGATCAACCTGATAACGGGCGTCTGCTTCTTCTTCGGCGACCCGTACAACTACTCGGGCAACTGGTCGTTCTGGGCCAAGATGATTCTCGTCGTGGCAGCGGGCTTCAACTTCCTGCTCTATTTCTTTGCCGTCGAGCCGAAGCTGTTGCGCCTCGGCCCGCACGATCCCACCCCGGGACTCGCGAAGGTCGTCGGAGTGTTGTCGCTCACGTTCTGGTTCGGCGTGCTGGCGTTCGGCCGGTTGCTGCCGTACTTGGGCACCGGCGGCGGTTAACCGCGGCCTCGCGCTCTGTTTAGAAGAGCGCGCGAATCACGCCGAACAGCGCACCCGCCAAGAGCACGAGGTTCACGATGCCGGAAATCCCGGCGCCGAGCCCACGTTTTTCGGCCGCGCGAATGTAACCCACCGCGTATAGTGCACGGCCGATCACGAACACGACGCCGAGCCCCGCGGCCCAACGCGCGTCGATGTAGTAGGCGAACATCAGCACGGCCGGGATGAACACGATCAACGCCTCGAGCGTGTTGTAGTGCACGCGGTTCACGCGCTCGAAATCCGGATGGCCGGTCATCGCCGGCGCCTTGATGCCATATCTCGCACGCGCTCGGCCCACGAGAGCCGTAAACACCGTGTACTCCACGAGCGCTAGCAGAATCGTCAAGTAAACGAGCTCCATCGAGTTCTCCTTGTTGTTAGGCGGCACGTAATCCGAGAATGCGACGAGCCTCGGCGGGCGTCGCGACCTTGCGGCCGTAGCGCCCGCAGAGCTCGGCGACGCGCGCCACGAGCTCCGCGTTGCTCGCCGCGAGGCGGTTCTTGTCGAAGCGGACGTTGTCCTCGAGCCCGGTTCGGCAGTGTCCACCGAGCTCGAGCGTCCATTCGTTCACGATCAGCTGGAAGCGCCCGACACCGGCCGCGGTCCAGGTCGCGTCGGGCAACACGCGCTTCAGCTGCGCGAGCTCGAATTCGAGCACCTCCCGGTCGGCGGGTAGCGCGTTCGGAATGCCGAGCACGAACTGCACGTGCACGGGCGGCTTCAGCAACCCTTCCTCGACGAGCCGCGCGGCGTTGTAGAGCATCGCGAGATCGAAGATCTCGATCTCCGGCTTCACTTCGTGCTCGAGCATGCGCGTCGCGAGGTCGACGATCAGTTTCGGGTGGTTCTCGTAGATCATCGTCTTGAAGTTCACGGAGCCCGTCGACAACGACGCCATGTCGGGCCGGTGATGCAGCATGCCGCCGCGCTCGGCGCCCACGCCGCTGCGGCCGCCAGTGGAAAACTGCACGATGATGTCGGGGCAGTGCTTGCGAATGCCCTCGAGGAACAAACCGAACTTGTCGGCGTTCGATGTGGTGGTGCCGTCGTCGTTGCGCACGTGCAGGTGCACGAGCGATGCACCCGCTTCATACGCCGCGTGAGTCGACTCGATCTGCTCGGGCACGGTGATCGGCACGGCCGGATTGTCCGACTTCTTCGGCACCGAGCCCGTAATGGCCACGGTGATGATGCACGGCGTACTCATTCCGAAACCTCCCCCTCGCGATGGCTGCAGCATTCTACGAGCCGCGGCTGACGGTGTCAGGTTTCGAGCTGGTGGAAGCCCCTCGCGGGACGGAGGGACCCGATTTCCGGCGTGTCCCGCGAGGGGCCTCTCACAGCGCCGCCACGCTTGCGCTGAGCTCCACCCGCGCGCCCGATGACGCGGACCTGACACCACCGCCGCGCGCCCGTTATGCTGCACGCCAGCGTTGCGATTTTTTGGGAGGAAGAGGATGTCGGCACTGAATCTTGCGAAGGCGAACCAGATCATCACGAAGGCGCTCGAGAAGGCGCGCGAGATGAAGATCAAGCCTGTGACCGTGGTCGTGCTCGACCAGTCGGGTCACTTGAAGGCCATGCAGCGCGAGGACGGGGCCAGCATGTTCAGGTTCGACGTGGCCACCGGTAAAGCCTGGGCCGCCGTCGGCATGGGCGCGTCGAGCCGCGCACTCGCCGCCCGCGCCAAGGACAACCCGAACTTCTTCATCACGCTCGCCGCAACGGCCGCGGGCAAGTTCCTACCGCAGATCGGCGGCGTGCTGATTCGCGACGCGCAAGGCAACATCCTGGGCGCAGCGGGCGCCAGCGGCGGCACGGGCGAGGAAGACGAAGCCGTGTGCGCCTACGGCATCGAGCAAGCGGGGCTCGTCGCAGACGCGAAGCCCTAGCGCCCTACTCGGTCGAATTCGCGGCGCCTGCAAATAGACGCTTGCCGTTCTTGTCGGTCACACCGGTCGCGATCGCGATATTCGGGTGTTCGCGCGCGAGTGCGCCCGTCACGGTCACCTTGTCGCCCGGCACGAGCGCGGCCTTAGTCCAGCCACGCCGCGTGAGCGTCACCGGGCTCGGCAACTCGAACTCCCACGTCACTGCCGCGCCCGCTTCGTTCTTCGCGTCGACCTTGATCCATGCGTGAGGGCTCGTCCACTCGACGGAGTTCACCGTGCCGTTCACGGTAACGGTTTTCTCGCGGTCGTACGCCGCACCGGAGTGATGCGCACCGGCCGGCAACGCAAGGGCCAGAGACGCAAGCAGGAGCGGCAAGTTCGGTTTCACTGGGCACCTTCCTTCTTGAACAAGGCCGTATCGCGCTCGTTCTCGAGACACGTCTCCTCGATCAGATCGGTGTCGAGCACAAGGTTCTGATGCAGCGTCACCGTCCACGGCTTCGTGTACGCCTTCGGATCGTTCACGGTGACCCCGATCTCTAGCGCGCCGAAGCTCGGCCGCTTGATGCGTTCGACGACATGCGCCGCGCTCGTCATCGGGCTGCCGGAGAGATCGAGCCACAGATCGTCGCGAAAACCGCTGGACTCGACGACTAATGTGTCGCCCTCCCAATGGGCAACCGAGTAGCCGTTCCACGCCGGCAGCGGATCCTTCGGGAGCGGTCGACCGTCGGTGAAGATCTGGCGGTAGCTCGCGTTGAACTCGTGCAGCACGATCGTGAGCTTAGGCATCTGCGCGATCTTGATGTACTGCGGTAGTGAGTACGCACGCGGAAAGTTCGGCGGCAGACAGAACGCATGCGGGTCGTCCTTGGCGCCGTTCGCGGTGCGCTCGGCGACCAGCTTCGCGGCCCAGGGCGTGTAGGGCAGCCCCTCTTTCAGCGTGCGCCCGATGTTGATCTGATCGGCCGGCAGATTCATCTGCGGGATGCAGTCTTTCTGGCCGACGCACTCCGGCAGCAGTTCGGCCGAGAACCACAGACCCGACAGATCGGGTTTGCCGTCCGCGCCACGCGGCGCGGGCGCTTTCAGATTCGGCGTGCCGTCGGCGTTGCGCGGCACGTTGGCGGTCGGATAGTCGACCCATTGGGCGGTGGCATTGCCCGGTCTCGCCAATGCAGCGATCGCCACGACCACCGCGAGGGCACACGCGAGGCCAGCGCTGCGAACCTGTCCGTCCATTATCACGACTCCCATCACTAGCGCGCGGCGCGCTGGCATTCAAACTTACCAATCGTAACCTCGGGGCGCCAGATCCACGCCTTCTTGAGCTCGACCGGCTTCGTAAACGTCGCAGCATCCGTGACCGTCAAGCCGTAGTCGAGCCGCGCACCGTCGGCGCTTGGCGTGAAACGCTCGACCATCACGGCGTCCTTCGTCAGCGGAATCCCCACACTGTCGAAGTATCCCCAACTCGACTTGGTCGTCGTAACCACGAGCGTGTTGCCCTCCCACCGCCCTATCGAATAACCGAGCAGGCTCGGCTGCGCCTTCGCGGCGGCCGCGATGCCTGCTGCGCCCATGTGCACGCTGCGTCGGGTGTCGTATTCCTCGAGCGCGAGCTCGATCGTTGCCCCTCGATCGGTCACAAGCATCGGGTACGGCTGCTCCATCACGGTGGGCATGCCCTTCGGCTTGCAGTCGGCGGTGGGGTCGTCGGCCGCAAAGTCGAACTTCTGCAGCGCGGCGCGCCCCGTCGCCGTCAACGGGTATTTTGCGAAATCGAAGTTCGCTTGAACGGCCTCCGGAAACAGAACGGCGCCGACCGCACCGCTGCTCCAGGTGCGGTAGATGCCAAGATCGGGTCGTGAGGCATCGCCGTCGCGCGCCTGCAAAAGCTCGCTACCGCGCAGCGTATCATTCGACCAGCGCGCCGCGCCCCCGAGCACGATCTCGCGCCCGCCGGGCAAGAGAATGTTGCGCACGAAGATGTTGTGCCCGTCCTTGCGCGCGGGATTGCCGGCTACACGCAGTTTGTCGCCGACCTTGAACAGGTCCTGCGTGATGCCCCAGCGGCTGATGCCACTGATCGACAGTGTCTCGATGGCCCACGCCGTCGGCGCGGCGCCGGCTTCCGTCACGTTCAACGTGAACGCCACGTGCGGATTCTGCCAGCGGAAGTCCGTAACCTCACCTTCGACCTCGATCACGTTCGTAGTGTCGAACCATGCGGATACGCTGTGATGCGCCTGCGTCGCCGGTGTCACTGCGCACAGCGCAACTAGCCACCAACATCGTCCGACTGTCGTCATGCAATGCCCGCTCCCAGCGACCGTCGGGAGTGTACCTGCGCACCGTAGGCTTGTCGCCGCGCGCAGCGCCTAGCCCGCGACCGCTCCGCTGCCTAAGATGGCGCCCACCATGCGCTCTCCCACGCTCGATCAACGCCACGTCGTATTCCTCGTCTGCGTCGTCGGCATCTTCATCACGGTGTTCGACACGAGCTCGTCGATCGTCGCGCTGCCGACCATCGCGCACGAGTTCGGCACCGATCTCCTGACAGCGCAGTGGGTCATCGCGGGCAACGGCCTCACGATTGCCGCGCTGCTCGTGCCGATGGGGCGCCTCTCCGACGTCGTGGGGCGTAAACGAATCTACGTGATTGGTGCGCTGATCTTCGCGTTCGGCGCGCTGGCCGCTTCGTGGGCGCCTTCCATCTACGGCTTGATCGGGGCGCGGGTCGCGGCGGGCATCGGCTCCGCGATGACGCAAGCCACGAGCACGGCCATCATCGTGGGCAGCTTCCACGCGCGCGAGCGGGCGAAAATGCTCGGGCTGCAGCTCGGCGCGGTGGGTTTGGGCTCGATTGTAGGCCCCGCCACCGGCGGCATCGTCGTCGGCACGGCGGGGTGGCGAGTTCTGTTCGCGATCACGGCCGCGGCGATGCTTGCGATCACGCTGACGGCACAGCGCAAGCTGCCCCGACGCAACGAGCTTCCGCGCAGGGAGCAGCCGGCGTTCGACTTCGTTGGCGCGTTCTTGCTGTCGTCGTTTCTCGTGGCGCTGCTTCTCACGCTGACACTCGGCCCGAACATGGGTTGGCTCGCGCCGATCACGCTCGCAGGCGAGCTCGCTACGCTGCTACTCATGTTCGGGTTCGTGATGCTCGAGCGCCGTAGCCATGCGCCGATGCTCGACTTGACGTTGTTCCGCAAGCCCGACTACGCGTTCGGCGCACTGGGCGCGTTCGTCGTGTTCATGGGAATTTCGGCGATCCGCTTTCTCGTGCCGTTCTTCCTGCAGGGTGTGCGCGGCTATTCGGCCGCCACAGTGGGCCTCTTGATCGTGCCCGCCGCACTCGTGACCGCTACGATTGCGCCCTTTGCCGGCCGTTTGGCAGATCGCTGGGGCGTGCGGCTCTTCGCGAACATCGGTCTCGCGATCACCACGCTTGGCTTTGCCGTCTTCATCGGCCTGCACGTCGCGACTCCCCTCTGGGTCATCGTGGCCGGGCTCATGGTCACGTCGTTTGGCATGGCGATGTTCGGCGCCGCGAACTCGGCATCGATCATGAACGTCGTCGACGATAGAGCGCACGGCGCGACCGCCGGTTTCGTGAACCTGTGCCGCAACTCGGGCAACGTGATCGGCGTGACGTTCGCTACCGTCATCGTCACATTGACGATGGCAGCGGCCGGTTATCCAGCTTCGCTGCAGGCGATCGACAACGCGGCCGATCCCGGCGTGTTCACGGCCTTCGCAGCCGGCTTCGATCGCGCCACGACAGTGCTCACGGGCGTGGCGTTCGTCGTGCTCGCGATCGTGGTCGGCTGGTCGTGGCGCGCATATATTCGCGGCGCAGCCCTCACTCCTCGTTGAGGAAGCGAGCTAGGCGTGGACGACCTGGGCGACGAGCGAATCGCTCAGGGGGCGCTCGCGCTTCAGGTGCTCGAGCAGGGACCGGCAGTGATGCGCATGCACGGGCTTACTGTAAAAGTATCCCTGGCCGTAGTCGCAGCCGAGCTCATAGAGGGTAGCGGCCTGGGCCGCGGTCTCCACGCCTTCCGCGACCGTCTTCAGGCGGAGCCGTCGCGCGAGCTCGACCACTGCCGGAATAACGGGCGACTGTCGGCCGGGCTTCCCGATGTCCGTCACGAAAGAGCGATCGATCTTGATGATGTCGATCGGCAGTCGGTCGATGTAGCTCAGGCTCGAGTAGCCGGTGCCGAAGTCGTCGATCAGCACCTGCGAGCCAAGCCATCGGAGCTTGCTCAGTGTACCGATCAGCTTCTCGGGCTCCTTCGTCATCGCGGATTCCGTGATCTCGAAGCGGATCCATTCTGCCTCGAGGCCCACGGAGGTCGTCAGCCGCGCCACGAGATCAGCGAAATCCGTGCGCTCGATCTGCAGCGGCGATACGTTCACGGCGACCGGCACCACCGGCACCTTCTCATCGAGCCACGCGCGTTGCTGCGCGAATACGGCCTCGAGCGCTTGTTGGCCGAGTTCCACGATCAGCCCGCTCTCCTCCGCCACGGGAATGAACCTACCCGGCGGTATCAAGCCCATTTCCGGATGCCGCCAGCGCAGTAGTGCCTCGAGCGAGGCGACGCGGCCGGTCGCGAAATCGATGATCGGCTGATAGTCGAGATAGATCTGCGAAGTGCCGATCGCTCGGCGCAAGGCCTGCTCGAGCGAAGCGCGCTCGCTGATTCGCGCGTTCATGTCAGCCGCGAAGAAGCGGTGGCAGCGTCGTCCGGCCTCCTTGGCCTGGTACAGCGCAATGTCGGCATGCTTCAGCAGCGTTTCCACGTCGGCGCCGTCGCGCGGAAATACGGCGATGCCCATGCTTGCGGTCACGCGGAGCGGCTTTTTGTCGAGCGTGACTTCCTTGGCCACCGCCGTCTGAATCCGTTCCGCGAGGCGTTCGACTGCCTCGAGGTCCGGCATCAGCGAAGCCACGATG
>Ga0302321_100003129_pt1 | contig 14171 bp, 25 predicted proteins | sample Fen_T0_1_FD_202505 | JGI IMG/M metagenome (GOLD analysis project Ga0302321, IMG submission 202505) | Peat permafrost microbial communities from Stordalen Mire near Abisko, Sweden - Fen_T0_1 | ecosystem: Environmental > Terrestrial > Soil > Wetlands > Permafrost | place: Sweden: Abisko...
TTGAAGCTCTTCTAAATTGGTGGGCGCTAAGAGTAAGGGTATGTTAACTGAAAGCGCTTGATTGGCTAGACCGTTTCCGCCGTGGCAGACGACGGCGTCGGCGGTGGCTAGTATGTCATTCATATCTAGGGGGTCATTTTCCCCATTGAATACGATGAGGTTATCGGTTAATTTTTTAAGGGTTTGTAAAATTGGCGAGGAATTTTTAGCAAAAGGTTTTAAGTAAACGAATACTTTCAAACCCACTGAAGGCCACTTGGCTTTTTTGAAACTCATTTTAGGCGGTGGAACATTGACATAAAACGCCCCCGCTTTTCTATCATCCTTATAAATATCCAATTTAGCGACTCCCAGAATATTGATCACGTCCGCATCAAAAATATCGCTCAATAATTTGAGAGGTTTTTTTCGATTCCGATTGAAATTATTAATCAAGTCTATTTCGTTTGAATCGGCGATTGTTTTTTCACCGTTGGATTGAGTTTTCGTGAGCGCTTTATTTATCCCCGCTGGTACGCAAAAGGGGGATGAATGAATAATTTTTAGCGCTGGGTAGTTTTCAGCGGCGAGCATGGCCACGGGGGAATAGTCGAAAGCGATTATTTGGGGGTTGATAATATCGAGAATGGTTCGCCACGCGTTTAAGAGGGGGTCGAGTATTTCGGGATATGCCAGCCCTTTATTGAATAATATCTCTGCCAAAGTTGTCGCTGGCGTTGCACTGAAATTTTTAAGGGGCGGGGTAGGTAATTGGATCACTTGAATGCGGGGGTCTATTTTAGCGCGGATCGGCTCGTAGATATTGCGCACCGCCAAAAACACTATGGCGCCCGCATCGAGATAATCTTTAGCGAGATTGGCGAGGGGTAGAATGTGGCCGAGGCCGCCGCCCATTTCATTAATCAATAAAACCTTAGTTGTCATGGTCTTCCTTTTGAGTCACTTTAAAATAGTTAGAGATTAAAGATAGAGTAGTTTCAAGTTTTGTCAAGCGATTTTCGAGCTTAATAAACACGCCACCGATTAATATTACATTTACTATGATACTTAACAGAGGTAAAAGCGCTTCAAGATTTATGGTCATTTTAGCTACCTATAATTTATAACGGCTTTAACGTTGCCGCCTATGAGTGGGTTGTAATAATTGTCTGTGAGCGGGTTGGGCGGGAATTCAGTGCCCTTGAAGGTACACGAAAACCAAAGGCCGCCCGTGAAGCGAATCGGTGATTTAAAAAACCACCACGTTTCCTCGGTGGATTGCAAGGTAAATTGAAAGGAAAATAGGGGCACCGTGGTATTGAGTACGGGCGCATCGGCCCCGTTGAAGAGCGCGAAGTATCCGAGTTGCAACAGGTTAGGCGGGGGCGCTATGTCATCCAATGAAGGTGCCCAGAGCCACACCGAATCGAGCAAGGTATCTTGCGCGCTCAAGTGGGTGAGGTTGGTTCCCGTGGCGCTTTGAAAGAGTTCGGTGCTCATAGATAAGTGATAATGATTTTAGCGGTGCCGGTACCCGAAATGGGTGAGGCGTTGGTGTCTTCTGGCTGGTCGGTGGTGGCCATATAAATTCCCGCATTGAATAAACAGCCGTGGGCAAAATCGAAGCTGAGCACGTCGTGGGTACTGAGGGCGCCGATGGGTATGGTCATTTGTGCGAGGGTGACGCCCAACACGGGTGGGGTGGCGATATTGAATAACTTCAGGTAGCCAAAGTCAGAAATAGTGCCCGCAAGGGTGGTGATATTAAAAATGCGTCCAAACGAATTTTTTATCTTGGTGATATTGGTCGAGTTAGTCGTTGACAGAAAAAACGTCTTACCACCAAAAGGGATTGAATTACTTAAACCACCGCTCATGTTTGGTTATCTCGCAAAGAGTGATAATGGTTGAGGCTATTTCAGCGCGCATAAAAATCGACGAGGTGGGGCAGAATTCTAAGATAGATAATTCGCCCGAAATTTCGATACCGTCGGTGATCCCGTTTATGTCGGTCATAATACTGGCACCGAATTTGATTGACGCGACGCCGCCGCCTTTTACCTGAATAATTAAACCGACTCTGTCGGGATTATCCGACGCGACTTTATCGGGCGCTGGATTGAGCACGTAATTTTGTGTGGGGGCTGAAAAGGAATATTCCACGGCTTACGCCCTTGCCACATTGGCGGCGATCATATCCGGCGGGTAGGGGTTTGAGCCTTGTTCGTGGAGGGTAATCGCGGCGGTGAGCGCGTTTAGGGTCGCCAAGTTGCTCGAAAGCACTTGGTTAGGGTTGACGTTCAGCAATTGCGCGACGTGGGCGATATAGGCGGCGGTGTTGTTTTCGTTGGGCGGCGCCCATGTGGCAATAATGGACGCGACGGTGTTCAAGCCTTTGGAAAAGTAGGTTTTCAGGTTACGGGCAAGGGCGCGAATCCCGTCGTCGGGCGTGTCGAATTGCACAAAATTCGGGTCGATTTGGACTTTGGACATACCGACCCATTGGTCGCTTGAGTGGCGAATATTGCCGGGGTTATTGAGTTTTAAACCGTCGGGCCGACCGGTCAAAAACGCTATGGGTGACTGTCCGCCCATGGCTCGAGATGCCGCGAACAGGGCAACCGCGCCAATGACCGCTAAGAGTAGCCAGCGGTTCATTGGCACCCGCCTTTGTCGTCGCTTACGTCGGCCTCGTAAATTTCGATAAAATTAAAGTCGGATTGCGGGTTACCGCCGCCGTAATCAATCATGGCCCATAGTTGCGAGGTGGGGCAGTGGGTAGTTATTTGGAGCGTATCACCGATGCCGCCTTGTGCCTTCACGCGCAGACCGGTAAAAATCTGCAATGAAACAGCACCTAGGGGCGACGGTGGCGACCCAAAACCAATTTTTATATCATTATTCGAATGATTTTGAATAATGATGCCCGTGCGCTTAGGGTTATCAGACGACAGCAAAAAAGGCTGTTGGGCAGGGTCTGCGTAAAGCGTGAGCTGTTGTTGACTCGCTTTGTTGATTTTGGCCACGGGGTCACCTTAGCTGTAAATTTTCACGCCATGTAACACCAAGTAAATATTGGTGTAAGTGGTTGCCGCCGAATAGTTCGCAAAGGTTACACGGAGCGTCGCGTTCGGTGAGAACAGCATAGGAATCGGGACTAAATAAGGCTCGGCTGCTTTGTAGCCTGCTACCGAGTCAATCGGGAGCGGTAAATTCATGAAATTGCGGCCGCAGCCCGTGTCGGTCATATTGACAGTAATTAACGGGATTGGGCGGGTGTTGTCGACCATGGCAGCTGCGGCCAAGTCAACGAAATAACCGGTTTTCAGCCACCTGAATTGGGCGTCGGCATCGAATTGAATATTGCCAGAAGCGCTCACGCCCGCGCCTAGCGTCGTGATGAGAGGGGTCGCGTACCAATAGGGAATCATAGAGCGATTAGCAATACCGGCTTGTAATTCTTGAGGTGTCATGAGTTTGGGCCTCTGTCATGAAAAGTAAAAAAATCCCGCCCTTTCGAGCGGGTGGAGTATCCGAAAAACTTACTGTGCGTTACGGAACGTAAACCCTAACAAGCGCACGCCTAATTTGGCAGCGGCTGAAATGGCTTGCACCGCTGGCCACGTGATTTTAACGTTGAAGTTTTGTGACGCGGGGATGCGCACAGGGGTAATTTGATACAACGGGCCGCATTGGCGCGCGTAGGTGTTCAAAGAACCATCGGCGGCGGCCGCTAAGTTAGTGGATGTGAAACCGTCCAAACCCACTTGTTGCGGGAAAACGCCCAAAGGTGCTTCACGCAAGTAGTTTTTTTGCAACAGGTTTAATTCAAGCCACGCGCCTGGACGAAACACGTTGTAGGTATCATCCGCGAAGTTGTTCGCGGCCGTGTGTTCAATGTTGCCAGCGGGATAGAATTGCAATTCAATTGCTACGCATAGGAAATTCATTCCTGCTGACAATTGGCCGCCCATTTCCATGTTAGTGTCGGCGTAGGTCTTGGAGCTTTGACCCGCTGGCACTTGGAAGTAGTTGAGGTTTAATTGGCCCGCTTGCGCGTATGTTTGAATGTCGTACAAGGGTTGCCAAATAACTTCTTTAGCGTCTGCCAAAAAAGCCGAATAGTTTTTGAGCGTGCTGATTGAGGGAGCTGCGCGACCGACTGGGTTAGTGTTCATGTCTATACCTATAGTCCAAAAATGAAAGTGAAAAAACGTGTTTGTGTTGAGCGTTTAGCGGGGCAATTAATATCCGCCGCTGCCGGTGATATAACCGCCGTTTTCGTAAGCGCTCATGTCATTGTCGCCCATGGCACAACCTAACAGACCGTCATTGCCGCTCATGCCGTCGCCGCCGGTGTAGGCTAAAAGGCCATTACCCGCGAGCGGGTCATATTCTGCAATCCCCGGAATACCTTTACCCGCGAGCATTGAGTGGGCGAGGTTATAGGTAGCGATAGTCACGCCGCCCATAGCCACCGCGTGACCGGCGGTTTTGTTGACTTTGTTCAACAGAAGGCCCGCAATTAAGGATACTGCTGCTTGCGTCACTTGCTGCATGACACCGGTCTGCATGTTCGCCGGTAAAAACTGATTGATTTTTGCGGCGATAATATCGGCAACAACCGCACCGGCACCGGCCATCAAGCCCATTTTCACAGTCGCCATGCTTCCAGCGGTTAAGCCTTTGAGCGAGTGACGGGCGCGTTTCACACCACGACTTACACGGCGTTTGGTGTGGTGTACCGTTCTATGAGCCACCGCGTGCAAGCGAGAACGGCGACGACGTTTTGGCGCGGCTGTCGTGGTGGCCACGTGGGTGCGGCGTTTTGGCGCGGCACGGCGTTTTTTAGCGGGAGCGCGTTTGCGTGGGTTAGCGAGTAGTAATTTCATCCGATAATACCTCGGTCTGTGATTTTGAATTTGCCGCCCGAGATTGCCAAACTATGCCCAGAAGGCGCGCTCAAAGTGGGTTGGTGTTTAAAGTCGTGAACTAAAGTAACACCGTCAACGCTGGATTTATACACTACACTCACGAGTTTGCCAAGGGGCTTGCTTTTAAGGGTAGTCGTTTTCGGTGATTTTTTAGCGGTTTTTTTCTTAGGCGTAGCAGTTTTTTTACGCGATAAGGTGGCGCGGGCGGTGGGCGTCGGCTCGGAATAAATCGAATAGGTGTGTAACTTATGGTGACGTTTGATAAACGTCATAATTTTTGCGGCGATTTTACTCACCTCGTGCGCGGGAAAATCGGCGGCGTTCTTTTTGAGGGTGTCGACCATGATGTCATTACCGACACCGGTTACCCATAATTTCGCAGTCTTATTGTCCCGCCACAAAAAGATATTCATTTCGGTGGCCCCATCATAATGACGGGCGCGGGCGATGATCCGCCACGGCGGGCGCTCATGAGCACTAAGAGCGCGAGCACTCCACCGCCAATGAGCCAGTATTTAGTGGGGACACCTAAAAAGGTTTTGTCGGTTTTGTTTTGCTGATAAAGACCGGTCGCGGCATCTTTGGCGGCGGCGGCGGCTTGGGCGGCGGGCACCCCTTTGGCCACTTGATCATTGTAAACCTGTTTTTGGTAGGTGGCGGCTTGCGCGGCGGCGTCCATGTCTTTCATGTAACTGAAATAGTCGGTCATGTACTTGCCAATATAGGCAATGATTGCGGACAAGGCGACCGCACCCGCGATGCCGATGGCTAAGGGATTCCCCAAGCCAAAGGACGCGGCGTTTTCTTCACCAATCGCGGTTTTGACCATGGCAGACAGCGAATAGGCGCGGTCCAGCAAGGCGTTGCGGCGGTTCACTAAATCGGGATTATTATCAGGAATCGGCGTGTCACGAATTTTGACCACGGCGGCCCACCAATCTTTGACAATCTGTTTTGAACTATCAATCGGGTGAAGAATATCGAAGCCGTCATTTAGCATGATTTAGGCACTCTTTTTGCGTAAGAAGAAAAAACCCGCGCCCAGTACCACAACACCAATCACCACATACAGCAGCGTATTAGACGATTTTTGTGCATAAGACGGGTAGGTAGAGGAATAGGGAGTCGTGGGCGCTTTTACCGTATTCGGAAGCGCATTAAAATTCACGGGGTCTTGCCCCTGTTTCGCTCGCTCCAAATTGACGTCAAGCTGTTTTTTCGCAATTTGATCGGTCTGGTACTTGCTCGCTGCGGTGACCACGGTCGACAGTACGTCTGACCAATCGCCCAAGCCATCGACCGCCATTTCACGCATCACGGCGGAATAAAAACGGGGCTGATTTTGCTTGGCCCACGATAGAAATTTACTCACGGATTGTTCAGACATAGGGCACCTATTTAGAAAGTACGGTGAGCATAAGCCCAACCGCCGGAATAAGTAAAGGGGTGAGGCTTGACTTTTGCTGTACGGCTACGGTAGGGGCCACGGTTGCTGCGTTGTTAGCGTCCACTAACGCTTGGCTAGGTGTAGCACCTTTGGCGGTCGATACCGACTGCATTAAATCGGCGGTGCCTGCTTGAATCACACTGTTGAGAATGGTCACAATTTCAGGACGTTTGAAAGCGGCGTCCCCGTATTTGGTGTAAGCGTCGGCCACAATGACGCGTTGTTCATAGGGTAATTCGGTGAGTTTTTGTTGCACGGTGTTGAATAGTTTGGTGGACATATCGGCTCGTTTTTTCGCGTCGTTAATCTGCAAATTTTGAATGATTTTGTCGGTCGCCATTTTGAGGGCAAGGCCCGCTGCGGGTGTGGCAAAGAAGCTCACCACGGCGCCTACCACGGTACCCACGACGCGCACCACCACGGGGTTGTGCGCGACCTTTTGTACGGCGTCATCAATTTTGGCAATGCCTACCGCTTTGGCGACTTTGTTGTGAAATACCGCTTTATCGATCGCTAGGCGCGAATCATCAATTTTGCGCCCGAGGGCTTTAATACTGGCGATTAAACTCATGCTCACCCCATAAAGGAAAGCCCAAGCGCTAAGGCGCCTATTAAAATAGGTACCATATTCGACTTGGGTGGTGTGGTAACGTCAGGTGTTACTGTTGGTAGCGATTGGCCAGTACTGTCGGCATTGGTAAAACCGCCACCGCCCCCACCGCCCCCACCGCCGCCACTTGAGCCGGTATCAATAAAGCTCGGCGCGGGTACGTCGGTTTTCGGTACAGCGGCGACGATCGGCTTCACGCCGTGTATGCGGCGTTGACCTTTGGGCATCCATGGGCGCGTGTCATTGGTGATACCCGTGTCAACCACAGAGGGCGGCGTCACGGTCGCGGTGATTTTGGCCGCTTTGGGCGGGGTCGCAATAATCGCCTTCACTTGTTTTAACGGGTTAAGTGGATTTTTTGCGATCGCCTTAACGGTTTTTTGTGTGAGCACAATAGGGTTAGCGATTGTTTTTAGCGATTTTTTAACGGAATTGACCGCCTTTTTAAGGCTTTTGCCCAAGTTGAAGCCGTCTAAGGTATAGGGGTAGTTTTGAATCAAATGCTGATAAGTGCCCAATACGTCAAAGCCGTCGTCCGTTTGGTGCGAGTAGCTACTCAATCCCTCCCATTCACGCAAGCCTTTACGGCGGCGCACCGGGTGTGCCATACGGCGCCCTTCGGGGCGTGCGGTTGCGCGTGAGCCTGCGCGGGCGTTGGGTTGAATCCACATAGAAAAACCTCAGTTGGGGAGCACTAAACTGTCTTTGATGCGGGGAGGTGTCCAGCCAAGCGGCTTGTTTTCGGTGCAATCGAGCGACACCCACTGTTCACCGCGACGCCCAAGATTAACCTGTGTGATCACGTGTGACAAGCGACCCTTAACAAACCCCATAGCGACAAAGCGGGTCGGTAGTCCAATGGATTCTAATAAGCAGGCGGACAAGGTGCTTTTGTCGTCACAATCGCCCGCTCCCATTTGCAAGGTCACGAGCGGGCTTTGAATGGTTTCGACGCCGCGAATATCGCGGATATAGCCGATTTTTTGTTGCACAAAATTAAATATTTTTTGGGTGAACAACAAATAGTTTTTGTCGTTGCCGTTGACGGGGGCGCAAATTTGCAGCGCTAATTCTCGAATGGGTGGCGCCGCCTTGTACTTGTGTACTTGGTCGCGCATGATTTTCAACGTGGCCAACACCCCCTCACGCCCTTCGGGTATGTCGCTAAGACTATACGTAGGGCGCGGGAGCGGGTAACCAAAATCATCTAAATCAGTCATGCGGGGGAGTTTCTTTGATTTCCTCCACGGTGTCAAGGGGGGCTTCGAGCGCGTCAATGTGTTCAACGGGGACTTTGGGGTCACCTTCTTCTAAGTCGTATTCATCGGCAACGCTCGATTCAAATCCTAACTGGGCGCGCATGTGCTCAATGAATAAGTGTACCCATTCACTGTATTGATCAATGCGCGGGTTCAATTCTTGCATTTGTTTGTAGGCACTTTCTTCACTCGCCCACTTAGCCAAGAGCGCAATTTTTTCGTCACTGTCCGCGACACTTTCAATCACTTTTTCGGCCACGGTCGCGGGATCAATCACGTTAGGGCCGACGGTATCGAGCAAGGCGATTAATTGGTTGACCATGGCCAACTCATTGGTTTTGTCTTCTTTCATTTTGATTCCCTCGGGGAAGTGATCGGATAAAGGCACCGCGACGTCAATCGGGGCGTTTTGGGGTACTGCTTGCGGCGTGGCAATTTGGGGCGCGGGTTGTGGAAATTGACGCGGCGCGGCTTGGCGATTTTGCATCGCCATCACAGCCACCGGCCCGAGCGCCTCCACCGCTTTGATGAGCATACCGCCCATGCCTCCCTCGCTGTCGCCGCCGCCGCTCATGTCTTTCATGAGCGCCATAACTTCGACCATTTCTTTGATGCTGGCGAGGGCCGATTTTTGCGGGGCATCTTGGCCCAACACTTGCTTGAATAATAGCAACTGTTGAAGCGTTTCGGTCATTCCCGCCGCTTCTTTGGGCTTCATGGCTTCCATGAGCTTCTCGTTGTTTTCTTGCATCATGCGCAAAATCGTGGTGTTGATATTGTTACCTTCACCCGCGAGCGCGGGCAAGTTACCTCCACCGGGCGCGTCGCCTACCCGAATCAATTGATTTTGAATCAATCCTTTTCGGCCTTTCATGGTGCAATACATACGATACAAACCACGGCCCCATGTGTTTTGGATCATTTCCAATAAATCAAAATAATCGTACTGGTCAACGGGATACTGCCCACAAAAAATTTCATTGGCGTTGACGTTTTCTTTGTCGAGCTTGTGAATAATAATTTTAGCGGTCGAACCTATTTTGCGCGCCTTTTCAACAAAATCCTCCAGCGCAGCATCCGCCTCGGTTTTAATCGGTTGTTCGAATTCGTCACCCTCTTCAGGATTCGCAATGATAGTGACCGCGCCCTCACGTCGTGTGTTCATAAAATGCCCTCATTGATATACAGTGGAATAGTATTTTATAGCCAAATGCCCAAAAGTTATACCCGCTTAGCGAGGGTATTAATTAATCATTTTAATCGTGGGCGGTTTTTCCGCATACTCCCCACACAAGTCATTTTTACCCACCTGTGGGAAGCTCGCCTGTGCCATAAACCCCACGCCCATTTGCGATTGCACCACCCCGCCCACCACTTGCGGCGGAAAACGGCGACACTTATAGACCAAGGCTTTATCGTTTAAGTCCACAATCGCGTGCAAACAATTTTCGCAACTGTTATTTTGACCCATGAGTGAAAAATTCCTTAGTCGCTTTCCAATCCGCCGAAATCGCCGCCAAAAATCCCTTAGCGCGCACCTGTTCAGTTTTGGCGACAGACGCCGCCTCTTCAGACAACACCTTTAACAACGCGTGCGCGTAAGTGTCACCAATAAAAAGACAGGTTCGCCCAGGCGTGACCCGTTGACTAAAGTCATCCGTGACCATAAGCATGGTTTGATTAATCCCCTTCGAATTCACGCCCGCGCTTACGCACCGAATATCGGCGGGCGTTATCTCGATCGACTCGCCATTACTGATAAATTTCATAAAATACCCTCGTGATAATGAGACCTAAAAAAGCCCGCCGAAGCGGGCAAGATACAGGGCTGCTGTATTTACTTGGATTTTGCGGCTTTGGGCGCTTCCGGCGCGGCTAAGGACAACGGCTTAGGTGTTGGTATCAATGCACGCAACCCTTCTAAGGGGTCATTGGCTTGTGCTTCTGAGTGCGGGGTCACTAAATACTCGTAACCTTCTTTCAAGTCATCACGGCGCTTCACCGACACGGTAAAGGCGAATTTCACGTCGTCGCTTTCTTGAAGTGCGGATTTAATGAGCGTTTGAAGCGGCTCTGGAATGAAACATTGAATCGCCGCGAATTTTTCACTGCTCGCATAATTGATCGCTTCAAACTTGCCTTGAAAGGCTGTCCATTCACCGTAGGTGCCCGTACCGGTTTTCACCCCATTGGTCACACCGTAAATCGAATAGACGTCGGCGGTTGCGCCGTCAGAGGGACACGCAGAAGCCACCACTTTTTTGACATCGCCTAATACTTGTTTCGCGCCTAACTTTTTGAGCATGGTTACGGATTGCATAGAATTTCCCTCAAGGAATGTGTGATAGATTGGTTGTGTTTTTTTACTGCTTTTCTAGTGTAATGATCTTGCGGATTATTGCAAGCGTTTTTTGCTAGATTTTTAAAGTCAACTTCTCGCTTAGTATATCTTGCTCCAAATTTTAAGCTAAACGCGGGGGCGTCGCGTGTGAAGTCAATATTTTTACCGGTTAAAACTCCCTCTTTTATTTGGTCATAAATAAGTCGCACCCCTTTGGAGGCAACTTTGTGCTCACCCGTATCGGTCAATAACGCATACATTTTTCGTTGAGCTATATACGCCTCTGTGATATTGGCCTCGAGTTTCCACTCGCCAATTTCGGCCCCCACGACGCCGCCAAATTGGCGACATAACATAGAATCCGTATCGCCGTAGATAACGCCCTCGCTCTTGCATGCCGCCTCCCACCAATAGGCGCGCACAAAACCCGTCACGCTCGCCGCCGTCGCCACGTTGTAAAACCGGTCAACAGGATCGGGACGCACAAACAACGAAAAATTTCCCTCCACTTCAGAGAACAATTGCCACCGCTGAAATTCGCCGCGCTTGTCTTTATAAAGCGAGGGCACCTCACCAAATTCGCACAATAAAAATTTTTCAAAGTCACGCCCGTCTTGACCAAATTTTCCGTAACAACTATTGAGCATTAATTTTGCAAATTGTCGCAAGGTTTTATCGCCAGCAATTTCCGCGTCGTTTTTCATTTTAAAAAATTTGTCAACGTAAGCTTTAAAATCTTGTTTAAAGGTCGGCAAATAAACACGGTGAATTTTTTTTATTTTTAACGTATCAGTTTTTAATCCGCACAACACTTCCCACCCGCTTGCGTGATAAGTGCGCACCACATTATCGGTCGGATAAAAAGTCTTGCCATTTTCTTTATAAGGTAAACAGCCCACACTCACCGCATCTAATCGCACGTAAAAAGAGCCGTTGTCTTGATTATCGGGGATTTTCATCGTCTCTCTGAATGAAGAACCGCACCAATGTTTTTCTAACATGGCTCTCGGATACGCCGAATTAATATCAAAGTATTGCAGCGGTTCTTTAAACGCGCCCACTTCAAAACATTGCACGCGACCGCCTTGATAAAAGGGGCGAAATTGATCATCGAAATGCGCCGTGGTAGCTTCCATTTTATAATCGGTTTTTTTTAATTGCTTAAAGGCCGTACCCGCGAGGGTTAAACCACCACCAAATTGTGTGCGAAAATTTAAAACCCAATCCCACAAACTCCTGCAATCTTTTTGCAAGTAACGTCTAATTTCAGGTTTGTGATTTTCGCGCACGTCGGCTTCAAATTTAGCGTAATTAATTTCATCTTTATCATGCTGCGCAAGTGGAAGCGGTAAAATTAAATAAGAATCACGCAATTCAATGCGCCCATCAAATAGGGTGCATTTGGCAATGCGCCCGTTGATCATCATGACGTCAGGATCAATCCACGGCAACAAATAAAAAAAATCAAACTTGCCGCCGTTGTGCGCGTATAAAATTAAATTGTCCTCACCGCGCAAATAGTCAATGAGTTGTTCGGTGCAATTGGCCGCCCAAAAATCAACGTAAGTTTCCCCGTCGAAGTATCCCCATGCAAAGGGCTTCGGATCACGGCCATATAAAAAGGGGTCTGTCTCAGCGTCAATAACACCGATTCTTTTTTCTGCTCTCGCCATAAGCCCACACGCTAGACGTAATAAATAAACCACACACCATTATAGGTAAAATCAGTGCGACGCGCATTGCGGCGATAATTCAACGCCGCCCAAAAATCGTTTTGTTCCCAGTATTCCAACATCTGATAAGTGTCACTGTCGATCAAATTATATTTGGCTTTTTCAAATTTCTTTTTATCAATGCTTAATAAATTTTTAAATTTTTTCAAAATAAAATCAGTAAGCTCTCGCACTTGCCCATATTCGTTTTCCGTTTCGTTCCCAAAATATAAATCAAAACGTGCGGGGTCAAATTGGTGTTTATTCTTAGAATCTTTATACGACCACATAACCTCATCGGGTTTATATTTTCGAACTAACATCGCCACAAAACGCTCAATTTCATTCGAGTTATATAAAATCTTTTTCGGAAAGGGAAAAAATAAATCGGTGCGCTTGATTTTTTTCTTGCCTTCTTGCTCAATCACCGGCTTAACCACAATGAGCCATTTATTTTTGGTGTTCTTTAATTTTTTTAAATGCGCATCACGGTATTTATACACCAAACCTTTGTTGGTTCTAATCCCATCGACACCGGATAGTTTATTGCGCGGGGGATACACCAGAAAAGACACTTCACGGGTTTTGAGTTTTAAATGCTCATCCAAATAAGGGGCTATCTTTTCATAGGCACGCGTCAACGCCGATTTTTGCTGCGACTTGAAATCTTTGTTTTTGGAACGGGAGGAGGGGGCTTTAAACGAGAAATGAAAAAACGGCGCCAGCGCTTTTTTAAGTGCAAAATAATCAATCGTGTTACTTTTCTGCACACATTGCCCCGTTATCTATTTCGAATCGCGTTTTCTTTTTAATATACTCGCGCTTGATCTTTTTAACAAGTTAGTGTCTACTAACAAGGTCGCGCCAGTGCCCCACAGCCTCAGCGACCCCTCATAAACCCTCCCCGCCCACACGCGGGTGAGGGTTTTCTTTTAGAGCAAATAATTCACACTGTACGCCTTCACTAAAATGATCAAGACCAAGAAAACCTCGCCGTACATGAGTACACCACTCAACAGCAGACAAACGCACGCCTGCTTGAAACGACGGTACTCTAACGACCAAATGAAGCACAGAGAGCCTGCTACGGCGGTTAACGCCAAGCAAATAATGCCGGTCACTAAAATCAGTAAGCTAGTCATTATCCGCCCCCTTCAACGACATAACAAAAACTTGGATCAAGACCTTGCCCAAGCTCATGAATAAATACTTCACCAAAATCAGGTGTAATTAAATGCCCCTGCCGCTTCTGATATTCATGCAAAATAATTACCCGCGCCTCAGTCTCACTATTGGCCCACGCCATAGCAAACCCATCATTAACATATGGGTCAAACTTAGGATAAATAAATAATTTCTTTTTAAACATAATTAAACCTCCCACCGTTAATTTGTTCGTTAAGTTTTTTGATTAAACGACGCTTGTTTTCAAGGTCAAGATTTTGCGTGTAAATCTCTCGCTCAAGAAACTTTATTCTACTGTACGCCGTGTAGTTAGCGCTCACTAACATAAACACGATTGAGAATAAAAGAACCAGTAAAATGACTAGGACTATTATGGTGGCGCTCATGTGCTAATCCTTGAAAAGTAGTGCGGTTGCTTTAGACATAGCCGCACTTTCACCAATAAATATAATAAGCAAACATATTTCAATAAAAATAACACCTTTAGTGAAAAAGTATGCAACCAGTAACGCACAAGCAATTAAAAAAATACAATTGATCGCTTTGATGAACATATAAACACCCAAATTACTCATGTGCTTTGCTCCAGTTTGTAGGCTTCGTTTTGAACGACACCTATTTCAAGATCGGCTTTGACAATATCGGAATGTGACATATTCAAAACCATGTAAGTGTGTAGTGCGCTCGACACTATGCACAATTCG
>Ga0302321_100003130_pt1 | contig 14171 bp, 13 predicted proteins | sample Fen_T0_1_FD_202505 | JGI IMG/M metagenome (GOLD analysis project Ga0302321, IMG submission 202505) | Peat permafrost microbial communities from Stordalen Mire near Abisko, Sweden - Fen_T0_1 | ecosystem: Environmental > Terrestrial > Soil > Wetlands > Permafrost | place: Sweden: Abisko...
GCCTCGCCGCCCAGCCGCGGCGCTGCAGCGCGCGCTGAAATGCCCGACCGAAGTGGTAGTCCCCCCAGTGCGCGGCCGCTTCCCAGGATGGCGGGCCGACCGCGATGTCGACATGCGGCTGTGCGGCCCAGAGGCCCAGGAGGTCGCGCAACTGCCGCGCGCGATGTCCATACGTGTGGCGCGCGCGGACGATGTCCTGGAGCCGGCCGGCCACATCGATGCGGGCCTCAGGGTCGCCGAGGTATCTGTCCACGAGACCGTGCATGCCGTCGACCTCGTCGGCTGCCGGGAGGAGACCTTCGAACAGCTCATCGGCACCGATGACGTTGTCGGTGATCACGAGGCAACCGGTCGCCAGCGCGTCGAACACGCGCGAGTTCATCGATCCGTACGGCTTCGTCGGGCCGGCCGCGTCGTCGAGCACGATGGCTGCTCCCGCATAGGCAGCCGGGAGGTCGTCGTAGGAGAGCGGACCACCGAGATCGCCGAGCCCGACCGCATCCCAGCCCAAGCCGTGGAGTCGGATGCTCCGGCCATCGTCGCGGAGCCGCAGCAGCAGGTCCTCCACCACCCGCGGCTCGCCCCAATGGTTGCCGGCGAACAGGACGTCGCACCCTCGGCCGTTGTCGGGGCCGGCTGCCTGGCGGGCCGCCGGTCGGAAGCGGGCCGGGTTCGTGGCGATTGGCATGACTACGGCGACATGGACGCTCGCGGCGTCGATGAGCTCCTTGGACCGGTGGCTTGACGCGAGCACGAGGTCGAACTCGTCGAACCACGGCTGGGAGATCCAGCGGTCCGTCCAGTTGCGCACCCAGGCGATGGTGACGACGCCGTCCGGAAGCCGCCGGATGTCGAAGGCGTCGAGGAGGGCCACGACCACGTCGAGCGACGGGTCGGGCTCGTACCAGGCGCCACCGTGTCGCTCGAGGTAGCTGACCCGCCAGCCGAGCGCGGCGATGGCATCCCCCAGCTCGTGACCGGTATGCCAGTCGCCGTATCCGGCGGCAGGGTCGTCCTTGGTCAGCGTGATCCCGACGTGGAGCGGCGATACGCTCCAGGTCCCCGACCCGGTCAGGTGGTCGAGGAGCACCTCCCGGAAGACGCGCGGCCCCCAGAGGTCTTCGAACAGCTGCCGGTTCGCCTGCTGGCGTGCCAAGCGGACGTCGCCCGCCTCCGCTCGCTGGGTCGCAGACTCATGGTGCCAGAAGGTCGCCTGCGGCTCGTACACGATTCGCCCGCTCGTGGCGCGCAACTTCATGCACAGGTCGACGTCCTCCATGCCGTAGTCGTAGCCAAGGGTGAACCCGCCCACGGCCTCGAAGGTGGATCGTCGAACCAGGAGGCAGGCGGCGGTGACGCCGGGGACGTCGGCCGCCGTGGACGCAGCCTGGCCGAGCGGGTCCTCGCCGCCGCCGATGTTCCGGGCCACTGGCCTCCCGTCCTGGGTCTCGAAGGCGATCCCGCGGTGCTGCAGGGTCAGGTCTGCCGCTCTCGAGGCCTTGCCGTGCCTCGGTCCCTTCCGGAGCGGGTAGATCAACCGAGCGCCGACGGCTGCTATCGATGGGTCCGACATCAGGTGGTCGACCATGTGCCCCAGCACGTCCGGGCCGGCCGGAACGATGTCATTGTTGAGCAGAAGGAGGAGCTCACCGGTTGCCAAGGCAGCCCCTTGATTGTTCGCCTCGGAAAAGGTGCGGTTCGAGTCGTTCGCGATCACCCGGATCGGGTACGGCACTCCGAGCCCCTCGATGTACCCGAGACTGTCGTCGGTGGAACCGTTGTCGACCAGAACGACCTCGATCGCCCCATAGCGCAGCCCAACCAATGCCGGGAGCAGGCGTCGCAGATGGCCGGCGCCATTGCGGGTCACGACGACAATGCTGACCTGGGGACCGGCGGTGATGCTGGGCCGCAACTCCTCATCGAGGCGCTCCTGGAGGGCGCGCTGCTGAGCGCCGGTTGCGCGAAGGAGCTTCGTCGGCCTGTCCTCCCCCTCCTTCAGCAGTCGCAATCTGGCGCGGCCGGCGGCACTGCGTGTGACCTTGATGCGCCGTCGGATCGAGTTCGTAGCGGCCGTGACAGCACGGACGGAACGGCGGCTGGCCAACGCCGCCAGCTCGCGCTGGCTGAGCGCGAGGTCCCGATGCGCCCGGCGGAGGTCAGCGTTTGCGGCGCGCAACTCCTCGGACAGGTGTCGGATACGCTCGTCGCGGACGGCGAGCTCGCGGGCGACCCTGATCTGCTCTGCCTTCGCAGCGTCGGGGTTGTCGTCCCCGGATCTCCGCGATGCGGCCGTGCCCTCCGCTCGCTCGTCCTGACCTTCGCTCGTCATTTCGCCTCAAGCCACCCGCGAGGACGCCCCGGAGGGGACCGGCCGTGATCCCGGGATATGTCGTCGACCCGAGTTCCACGAGTTGGCCAGCGTGCAGGTGGTCACGGCTCGACTCGGCTGCCGACAGGACGGGCCCGAGGTTCAGGTGCTTGCACGACGGGCGGCCCCGCCTCGCGAAGGAGATGGTCCGCGGCGGGCCGGGATAGCCCAGGCCGATGACGGCTTCGCGGGGAGTCCTGTGTCATGGCACTCAGGATAGTCGAAACCCCGAACGGCCAGCCCGAGGTGCGCAACGCCGAGCGCGACAGGGGTTCGGAGTCGCATTGAGTCGTAAGGCTTGACAATTAGAGATAAGGGTCTTATATAAAGTGAAGTTCACTTTCTATATGTGAGGATCAGCCGAGTGCCGCACGACGTCATCGCCACCTGTCCCGTCTGCTCGGGCGAGCTCATGGTGACGCGCCTGCGCTGCGGGACCTGCGCCACCACCCTCGAAGGGGAGTTCGGGGTCGGGCGCTATGCGCGCCTCACCCGGGAGCAGGTCCAGGTCCTCGAGAGCTTCCTCCGGAGCCGCGGCAACCTCCGCGACATGGAGCGGGAGCTGGGGATCAGCTATCCCACGGTCCGGGCCCGCGTGGAGGCGCTGGTGCGCTCCCTGGGCTTCGGGCCCCGGGACGAGGCCGATCCCGCCGGCGCTGCGGCCACCGGCACCGGACCCGCCGCCCCGGCCGCCCCCGACGAGATCCAGTCCGCACGGCGCGAGATCCTCGAGCGCCTGGCCAACCACGAGCTGAGCGCCGAGGGGGCCGCCGAGGCCATCCGCGCGCTGGGGAGGAACGTCCGATGACGGACACCGCGCACACAGCTTCCGTCCGCGAGCTCTCCCTGGAGCCGGGCGGATCCGTCGAGATCTCCATCGCATCGGGCTCGCTCCGCATTCGAGGGATCGACGGCGACCGGGTCGTCGTCCGGTCCCACGACGGCGACCCGCTGGGCGACGATGTCCGCGTCGACGCGACGCCCGGCACGATCCGCATCCGGGACGTGGAGGCCGGGTTCCGGATCGGTCCGCTCCAGGTCCGGACGCACCGTTCGCCGGACCTGGACATCGACCTGCCGCGGACGGCGGCCGTCAGCCTGCGCACGATGAGCGGCGACGTCGAGGCGACGGGGATCGGCGGCGCCAGCCGCTGGGCGAGCGCGTCGGGCGACCTCCGGATCGCCACGTCTGCTGGGCCCGTCCAGGTGGAGACGATGTCCGGCGACGCCGTCATCGACGCCTCCGTGGCCATCGCGCTCGGCGCTCGAACCGTCTCGGGCGATGTCAGGGTCCGTGCGCCCCGCATGGACACCATCGACGCCAGCACCACGAGCGGCGACGTCCGCCTCGAGGCCGACCTCGCCCCCGGCGCGCGGCACAGCATCAGCTCCGTCTCGGGCGACGTGGACATCGCGACGGGCAGCCCGGTCCGGCTCGAGGCGCAGACGATCACGGGCGACGTCCGCGCAACCGGCCCGCACACGGCGGACGGCGGCCGCGGCCGCAGGACGATCGTCGTGGGCAACGGGTCCGTGGGGCTCAGCGTCCGGACCACGTCCGGCGACGTCCGGCTGCGCGTGCTCGGCCTGCCGGGTCACGCCTCGCTGGTTCCGCCCGTCGCGCCGCCACGGCCCGGCGCGCCGGTCCCGCCCGCCGCGCCGGTTCCGCCGCGGGTCCCGACCGCCCCCGAGGCGCCCGCCGCGGCAGCTCCGCTCGATCCCGTCGTGCCGATCCCGCCCGATCCCGTCGCGGCCGCCAGCGAGCTTCCCGCGCCCGCCGTGGCCCCCACGGCCCAGGCACCCTCGGCCACCCCCGCACCTCGTCCCATCACCGACGAGGACACGCAGGCCTGGAACGCACCCGAGTCCGCGGTCGACCGCCGCGAGGCTGCGCGCCTGGACGTCCTGCGCGCCCTCGAGCACGGCGACCTGGACGTCGAGACCGCCTCGCGCCGCCTGGAGGCGCTCGAGGCGCTCGAGGAGGCCGGCCCGCGCTTCTTCCGGGGGTGGTGCTGATGGCCGCCGACCCGCTCGAGCAGGTGCTCAACCTCGTCGCGGAGGGTCGCCTCACCGCCGAGGAGGCCGCCCCGATCATCGCGGCGCTCGACGGCGGCCCAGGCCTGGGCGCCGGTCAGGCCGCAGGCCCGAGCCCGGACGCCACCGCGCGCCCGGGTGCGGCGGGAGCCGGAGGCGCCCCGGGCGCCCCGCCCCGCGACGAGCCTCCCGGTGGCTTCGGCTTCACCCCGCCGCCCTCCTTCGACCAGCCGTCATCGGCCGCCTCCTCGCTGCGCCTCGAGGTCCGCGAGAACGGGCGCCAGGTCGTGAACCTGCGCCTCCCCATCGCCGTCGGCCGCCTGGCCCTCGAGCGCGTCCCCGGCCTCTCGGGCGACCAGGTCGAGCGCGTCCGGGAGGCCCTGTCGAGCGGCATGCGCGGTCCCATCCTCCAGGTCGAGGACGGGGGCAACGGCGTGCGGATCGTCCTGGAGTGAGCGCGCTGGCGGGCGCGCGCGCCATGCCGATGTGGCAGGCGCTGCGGACGCGCGACTTCCGGTTGCTGTGGGCGAGCGAGGCCGTCTCCGTCGTGGGCGACCAGTTCAACCTCGTCGCCCTGTCGTGGCTGGTGATCGACCTGACGCGGTCCGGCCTCGCGCTCGGCACCATCCTCATCGCGGCCGGCGTGCCGCGGGCCGTCATGCTGCTGCCCTTCGGGGTCCTGGCCGACCGGCGGCCGCCGCGGAACCTGATGCTGGTCGCCCACCTCGCGCGCGGCGTGATCGTGGGGGCGATCGCGGTCATGGTGGCGAGCGGTTCCGCGTCGCTGCCGCTGCTGGCCCTGCTCGGCGCGCTGTTCGGCGCCGCCGACGCCCTCTACATGCCCGCCCAGCAGGCCTTCCTGCCGCGGACCCTGGAGGCGGGGCGACTGCCATCGGCGAACGCGCTCCTGCAGGGCACCTACCAGCTGCTGTCGATCGCGGGTCCGCCGCTCGCAGGCGCGGCCATCGCGGTCGTCGGCACCGGCGCGGCGTTCGCCGTTGATTCCGCGTCGTTCTTCGCGGCGGCGCTGATCGTGCTCCTGATCTCAGCGAGGGGCGCGGTCCCGGGCCGTCACCCGGGGGAGGCAATCGAGGCAGCCGAGGCAGCCGAGGCAGACGGTCCGGCCGGTCGGGCCGGTGGGGCCGCCCAGCCCACCGTCACCGCCGGGACCGAGCCGCAGCCCTCGTTCGGCGTTGCCATCCGGGACGGGGTCCGTCACGTCATGGGCGACCCGGCCCTGCGCACGACCCTGCTGCTGAGCATGGTCCTCAACTTCGCCCTCAACGGACCGGCCGCCGTGGGCATGCCATGGCTCGCCGAGATCCGGTTCCATGCCGGGCCTACCGGTCTCGGCCTGCTGTCCGCGGCCTGGGCCGTGGGCGCGCTCGCCGGGACGCTCGTCGCGGGCAACCTCCGGGTCCGGCGGGCGGGGCTCGCGCTGCTGGGGTCGGTGCTCGTGGCCGGGGTGGCGATGATGGTCGTGGGGGTCGCCCCGTGGATGCCCGTCGTGGCCATCGCGCTCGCCGTGATGGGTATCGCCATCGGCTACGTGAACATCCTGGCCATCTCCTGGCTCCAGGCCCGCGTCCCCACCGACATGGTGGGCCGGGTCATGGCCCTCGCGATGCTGATGGGCTTCGGGATCACGCCGCTGAGCCTGGGCCTGGCGGGCGCGCTGATCGACCTCGACGCGACCGCGCTGTTCCTGGGCGCCGGGGCGCTGGTGGTGCTGGTCGGGATCGCGGCGCTCCTCGTGCGCTATCCGGCCGCGTTCGACGCGCCGCCGCCCGCGATGCCCGCCCGGTCCGGCTGACGCGGCCCTCAGGCCGTGGCGCCCGTCGCCGGATCGGTGGCGCCCGGCAGCGTGACGGTGAACCGGGCTCCGCCCGCCGGCGGCGACCCGGCAGCGATGGTCCCGCCGTGCGCCTCGGCGATTCGGCGCGCGATCGCCAGGCCGAGGCCCGTGCCACCGGACCCGTGACGGGTGGTGCCCTTGAGGCGGGTGAACGGCTCGAAGATCCGCTTGCGGTCCGCCTCCGGGATGCCGGGGCCCTGGTCGTCCACCTCGAGCACGATCCCCGTGCCGCCGCGGCGCACCCGTACAGAGACCTCGCCCTCGGCGGGCGAGTGGTCGATCGCGTTGTCGACCAGCACGAGCAGCAGCTGCACGAGGCGGGCACGGTCCGCGTTCGCCGGGGCGGGCACCGACGCGTCCACGGCGAGCCGGACGGTTCGCTCCGCGGCGAGGGCGGTGGCGCCGCGGACCGTGTCGCGGGCGATCTCGGCCACGTCGACGGGCCCCAGGGCCAGCGCCAGGCTCGTGTCGTCCCAGGCGGCAAGCTGGAGCAGGTCGCCCACCAGGCCACCGAGCCGGTCGGACTCGCCGATGATGTCCTCGAGGAGGTCGCGCCCGTCCTGCGTGACCAGGTCCTCTCGCTCGAGCACCTCCGCGTTGGCCCGGATCAGCGCGGCTGGAGTCCGCAGCTCGTGCGACGCGTCCGCCACGAACCGGCGCTGGGCCTCGAAGCCCTCGCGGATCGGGACGAGGGCGCGGCCGGTCACCACGTAGGCGATGACGGCCGCCGCGAGCAGGCCCAGCACCCCCACGACGAGGATCGCGAGGACCAGGCTCCGCGACTGCTGGTCGTGGAGGGCCATGTCGAAGCCGCCCTGGACGTAGCCCTTGGGACTTCCCGACTCCCCGAAGGCCACGGTCAGGACCCGCACGGACCCGGGCGACGTCTCGATGGTGCGGATGTCGCGGCCGCCCACCGTGGTCGGGAGCCCCTCCACCGACGGGAGCCCGTCGAGGTTGGTCCCGGTGCGATTCAGCAGGACATTCCCGTCGGGGCCGAGCACGAGCAGGACCGTGTTCGCGACCGCGGGGGCCGTCTCGGTGGCCTCGTGCTGCTCCTCGCCGTTCGGCAGCTCGCCGTCGAGCGCCGCCACCTGGGCCCGGACGGCGGCGTCGAGCGCCCGGTCCACGTCCGCGTCGAGCGCCGCCAGGCCCATGATGGCGGTCGCCGCGCCCACGCCAACCACGAGCAGCGTGAGCAGGGCGAGGGTCACGGCGAACAGCCGCAGGCGCGTCCGCCGGAGCAGCCGCTCGGTGGAGGCGTCCGCCACCTAGCCCTCGGCCTTGAGCGTGTAGCCCACCCCGCGGACCGTCCGAAGGCGGTCGGCGCGCTCGAGCTCGCCGAGCTTGCGCCGGAGGTACGAGACGTACAGGTCCACGACGTTGGAGTAGACGTCCGGCTCCGCCCCCCAGACCTGGTCCAGGATCTGCTGGCGGGTGACCACCTGGTTGGCGTGGCGGATGAAGAAGCCCAGCAGGGCGAACTCGCGTGCCGAGAGGTCCACGGTCCGCTCGCCCACCTGCGCGACGTGGCGCAGCTCGTCGAGGACGAGGTCGCCGGCGGCCAGGCGGGCCCCGGTGGTGGGCGCCGGGCGCCGGCCGAGGGCGCGGATCCGGGCGAGGAGCTCCGAGAAGGCGAACGGCTTGGCCAGGTAGTCGTCGGCCCCGGCGTCCAGGCCCGCGACCCGGTCGTCCACCGTGCCCAGCGCGGTCAGCATCAGGACCGGGGTCGTGAGGCCCTTGGCGCGGAGGAGGCGGAGCACCGTGAAGCCGTCGATGTCCGGGAGCATCCGGTCCAGGACGATCACGTCGTGCGGGCCGGTATCCGCGAGCGCGACCGCGCTCACCCCGTCCGGGGCGACGTCGACCACGTGGCGCTCGGCCACGAGGACCCGGCGGATGAGCGCCGCCATCTTCGGTTCGTCTTCGACGACAAGGACTCGCATCGCACCGCATTGTGCGGTGGACGGTGCCCCCGGCATAGGGCCGGACGGGTCTCTGTGAGGCTTCTCATCTGGGGCATAGCCCCCGGGAACGGTGCAGGCGCGAGGATGCAGTCACGTAGCCACTCGTCGGAGACCCCCAATCCAATGATCCACAAGATCGCCCTCCTCGCCGCTTCGCTGACCGCGGCGCTCGTCCTCGCCGGCGGCATGGCGCTCGCCGGCTTCGGGAACACCGGGTCCGGCGCTGCCGACATGCAGCTCGTGGACCAGGCGGCCGCGCCGGCCGCCGCCGTCGCGCCGGAGGCCATCGTGCAGGTCGACACCATCTACGTCACGCCCCAGGCAACCCCCCAGCAGGTCACCGTGACCCAGGTCCAGGTGGCCCAGGCCCAGCCGCACGGCGACGACGGTGGCGAGGGCGGAGACGACTGATGCCCGATAGCCGCATGCCCGAGCCCACGCCGGTGCGCTCCATCCGCGAGCCTGGGGCTGCCCCCCGGAGCCTCCGTCACGACCCCGCGCCGCGCATGACCCGTCCCACCCGCATGGCCCCCGGCCCGGCGCCGCGCGCGCCCCGGTCGCGCCCCGACCCGAACCCGCTCCGGCTCATGATCGGCCTGGCGGGCCTGGCGTCCGCGGCCGCCTTCACCACCGCGATGCTCCCGTCCGTGACACCGAGGGTGGACGCGGCCCAGGTCGCGGATCCTGCAGCCGCGACGGCGGCGATCGAGCAGCCGTCACCGTCCGTCGTCCATGTCACCAAGGTGGTCACCCTCAAGCCGGGGCAGACGGCTCCGCCCCAGTCCACCGTCGTCGTGCGCCCGACGCCCACCCCGCAGGTCAGGGTGAAGGTCGTCACGAGGACCCGGCAGTCCGGCAAGCCGTGACCGCCGGCGTCGCCCCCTCGCTCCCGATGGCCATGGCGGCCCGCCCCCTCATGGGCGGCCTCGTGTCCATCCATGTGCGGGCCGCCGTGGACCAGGCGCGCCTCGAGCGCGACGCTGACCGCGCGATGGCCCGCCTGGAGGCCTGGACGCGGCGCCTCACCCGGTTCGACACCGGCTCCGAGCTCTCGCGGCTGAACGCCTCGCGGCTCGCCGCCGTGCCGGTGGGTCCCACGCTGACGGCGGTCCTTGACTGGGCCCGCACGGCCGAGTCGATGACGGACGGGCGCGTGGACGTGGCCATGCTGGACGCGCGGCTCGCGGCCGAGGCCGGCACCGCGGCCCTGCCGCCCGTCGCAGCGGGCCGCCGCTGGTCCCTGGTGCGCGGGGAGCGCGGCTCGGTCGTGATCCGCGAGGCCGGCGTGCGGATCGACCTCGACGGCGTGGCCAAGGGCTGGCTGGCCGATCGGACGCTGGACCTCGTCCTCGGCTGGGCGCCCGGCTGCACGGCCCTCGTGGACGGCGACGGCGACATCGCGGCACAGGTCGCCCCGGGCGACGAGCTGTTCGTCGGCGTGGCCGACCCGGCGACCGACGAGGGCACCGCTGCGGTCATCCGGCTCGCCCCGGACGACGGCCGGCCGCGCCGGTTCGGCGTCGCGACCTCCGGCACCAGCGTCCACCGCTGGACCCACGGCGCCGAGTCGGCGCACCACCTCATCGATCCCGTGACCTGGCGACCCGCCGACACCGACGTGGCCCAGGCAACGGTCCTCGCGGACACCGCCCGGGCGGCCGAGGCCTTCGCGAAGGCCGCCGTCCTCGCCGGCAGCGATCTCGCAGGGGAGATCCTCGACCGTCCGGGCGTCCACGGGGGCCTCCTGATCACCACGCGCGGTGAGATCCGCGCCACACCGGGGATGCTCGCGTGGCTGGCGTGACCGTTCGCGGGATGCCAACCCGCACGGCGATCGTCCGCTGGGGCCTGCCGGCCATCGCCGTCGGGGTCATCGCCGGGGCGACCATCCCCACCGCCGTCGCCGGGCTGGCGGCCGTCTGGGAGACAAACCGGACGAGCCTGCCCTGGCTGTTCGAGCGGCTGTTCGCGTGGCTCGCCTACCTCGCGATGACCGGGTCCGTGGTCTACGGCCTGCTGCTCTCGACCAAGCTCCTGGACACGGTGGCGCACCGCCCGGTCAGCTTCGCGCTGCACATGGACCTCGCCGCCTTCGGCATCGCGCTCGCGTCCGTCCATGGCGCGCTGCTCCTGCTGGACACGTCGGTTGGCTTCACGGCGGCCCAGATCCTGGTTCCCGGGCTGTCCACCTACCTGCCGGTCCCGCTCGCGTTCGGGCAGGTCGCGCTCTACCTCGCGATGATCGTGCTCGCGTCCTTCTACGCGCGGCGCCACATGAGCCAGCGTGTCTGGCGGACGCTCCACTACGTGACCTTCCTTGCCTTCGTCGGTGCCACGCTCCATGGGATCACCGCGGGCACGGACAGCGGGTCGCCCTGGGCCCAGTGGATCTACCTCGCATCCGCGGCCGGCGTGGCGTTCCTGCTGACCTACCGGATCGGGCTGTCCGTCGCGACGCGGATGGGCTTCGTCCCCGAGTCGCGCGCGTCGGGCGCCCTGGCCGAGCTCAGGCGCTCGTAGCGGGCTCGGCCGACTCGCCGGCGGGATCGTCCGCGGTGCCCGCGGTGCCCGCGCTCACGAGGTGCTCGTCGAAGAACGCGAGCACCCGGGCCCAGGCGTCGGTGGAGGCGTCCGCGTCGAACGCGGCATGCATCGGCAGGTGCGGCCCAACCGTCCCCATGAGGCCACCATGCCTGCTCATGAACGAATGGCCGGCGTCCGGGTACGTCTTGACATCGTTGGCGATGCCGGCGTCGTCGAGCGCCCGCTTGAGCCTCGGGCCGACGGCTCCGAAGGCTCGGTCGCGACCGCCGTAGCTGGCCACGGTGGGGCAGATGTCGGGGATCAGCGACTCGTCCGCCGGCAGCGCACCGTAGAACGGCGCGATCGCCCGCAGGTCTCTCCCCCCGCGAGCGGCGTACAGCATGGTGAACCCGCCGCCCGCGCAGAAGCCGGCCATGCCGATCCGCTCCGCGTCCACGTAAGGCTGCTTCGCGAGCCAGTCGTGGAACGCCGCCATCTCGCGGTACGGGAGGCCGGTGCCCACCTTGCCGATGCCCTGGAAGAACCGGGCGATGCACAGGGGCCGAAAGCCCGAGCCCAGGAGGTCCGGGGCCAGCGCCACGTACCCCTTGTCGGCGAACACGGTCGCGATCCGCCGGATGTCGTCGTTGAGACCCATGATCTCGTGCACGACGATGACGGCGGGACGGGGCGCGTCCGGGTCCGAGCCGGGCTCGGCGTCCGGGCGGGCGAGGAATGCGGGCAGGCGACGACCGGTGGTGGCCGCGCGGAGGGTGATGTCGCGGGCGTCGGGCATGCGCGGAGGGTAGCGGGTCGGCCCGTGGAGTGATCGGTCCAGGCGGTCCTGCTGGGCACGCGTGGGATCGGGATCGTGTACGACCTCCTCGGCTGGAGGGTCCACGGAAGCGTTCGCCCGATGGTCGACGTCGCGGTCCCGGTGCTGCCGGGCTGCGTGGAGGTCCCGTCGGGCTAGGACGGCGACGCCGGCACGCGCCGCCAGCGGATCCCGAGCCGTTCCACCTCCAGCGGCTCCGTGCCCGGCTCCCCGTGGAGCTCCACGACCGGGGTCGCGGCGCCCTCCCGCAGCGCAACGTGCTGCTCGCGCACCGCGGTGCGCCACCCCTCGGAGAACGCGATGCCGAGGACCGTGCCGTATTCCCGGGCCGCCAGCTCCGCGTCGGCCACCGGCAGCTCCACGCCGGCCAGCCGGACGCGGCCACCGCCCGGGTGCCTGGACGCGGCCCGGGCCGCACGCGCGCCGGGGCCCCACTCCGCCCCGGCCATCTCGTGCTCGATGAGGAATGGCGCCCGCTCCGGGCCGAGCTCCCCGAAGGCGGTGATCCAGCGGACCAACTCGCCGTCCGGCCGGAGGCGCTCGCCCGCGACGGGCTCGCCGATGGGGGAGCCCGCCTCGCGCAGCCGCGCCACGTCCCCCGCCACATCATCCGAGCCGAGGGCGTACGTCGCGGGCCCCTCGCCGCGCGCCTCGAGGCAGGCGAGGGTGGCGTTCCCCACGGCGAAGGTCCGCGACGAGCGGACGAGACCCGCGTCGAACACGCCGATCAGCTCCAGGTACGTGTCCCCGAGGAACGCCAGGCGGTTGTGGGTGCCCTTGCTCTCGTGGCGCCCGCCGCCCGTCACGGCCAGGCCCAGGTCCCGCCCCAGGGCCTCGGCCGCCGCGTCCGGCGAGCGGACGGCGATGACGAGGTGGTCGATGCCCGTCAGCATCGGCGTCAGCCGGCCCGTCGGTGGGCGGCCACGCGCCCGCCCTTGAGCACCGCGACCGGCGCCTCGAGCACGCGGATGTCCTCGAGCGGATCGCCGTCGACCGCCACGAGGTCCGCGTACCGGCCGGGCGCCAGCGTCCCGACGCGGTCCGACCAGCCCAGGCACTCGGCCGCCACGATGGTCGCGGAGCGGATCGCCGCGAGCGGCGCCATGCCGCACCGCACGTAGCTCGCGAACTGCCGCGCGACGAGCTCGTGGGGGTACACGCCGCTGTCGGTGGAGTAGGTGATCCGCACGCCGGCCTCGAGCGCCCAGCGGAACGCGGAGATCCCGGTCTCCATCGACGCGGTCATCTTGCGCACGGTGTCGGCCGGCCAGCCGGCCATGTTGTCGGCCTCCATCGCCCACTCGCCGTCGTAGAGGTCCACGCCGAGGTAGGTGCCACGGTCGGCGAGCATCGCAACGGTGTCCCGGTCGAGCATGGAGCCGTGCTCCACGGACCGGGCGCCGGCCCGGACCGCGCGCCGCGCGCCCTCGGAGCCGTGCGCGTGGACGGCGACGAACGCGCCGTAGAGCGCCGCCTCCTCGACCGCGGCCCGCATCTCCTCCTCCGAGAGCTCCGCCGCGCCGGGGACACCGCCGCGCGTGAGGATCGCGCCCGTGCCGATGCACTTGATGACGTCCGCCCCGCCGATCAGCAGGCGGCGGACGCGGTCACGGACCTCGCCGGGCGTGGTCACGACACCGAACCGGAGGTCCGCCGGGAGGGTGATGTCGGGCGCCAGGCCCACGACGTCGCCGCCGCCCCAGGGCACGGTGATAAAGGCGCCGGAGCAGAGCATCCGCGGTCCTTCCAGCTCACCCGCGTCGATGGTGTCACGCAGCGCGCAGTCCACGAAGGCACGGAACGGACCGAGGTCCCGGACGGTCGTGAAGCCCGCTTCGAGCGTGACCCGCGCGTTGCGGACGGACAGGAACGCGTCCTGGGCGCCGGTCGTGGTGGTCGCCGGGACGCCCGCAGTCTGGACCTCGCCCACGAGGTGGCTGTGGGTGTCGATGAACCCGGGCAGGATGGTGAGGCCGGAGAGGTCGATGACGGGCGTGCCGTCGGGACGGCCGTCGTCCGGGCCGAGGACGGCCTCGATCCGGGCGTCGCGGACCAGGAGCGTGCGGTCGGGGAGGGTCTCGCCGGTGGTCACGTCCAACAGGCGGCCGGCGCGGATCGCGAGGGCGCCGCGCGCGTCGGCGAAGGGGGCGGTTTGCGTCATCCGGGGATCGTAGGCTGGGCAAGGCGCCGCCGACAGCACCGTTCCGGCGGCGTAAGATCGCGCCGATGGACGCCAGCACCCCGCCGGCACCGCCTGCGACGACGCCCGCCGGGCCGCCCGGAGCCTGGGCACCCCGCCCGGCCCGCTCCTCGGACGACCGGCTGTGGATGGTCGCAGCCGTCATCGCCGGGCTCCCCCTCCTGCTCCTCCTGTTCCTGGCGGTCGTGGCGCCGGCGTTCAACGCACCCCCCTCGGACGGTCCCCTCGTCGTCGCGGGCAAGCTTCCCCCCGTCCCCTTAGCGATCGTCCTGGTCGGGATGGTGGTCATCGCAGGGTCGCTCTCGCGCTTCGTGAACCCGGTCCTCGGGGTGGTGGTGGCGGCGATCTGGCTGCCGCTCGGGCTGTTCGTCGTGATCCTCGGGCCC
>Ga0302321_100003131_pt1 | contig 14170 bp, 13 predicted proteins | sample Fen_T0_1_FD_202505 | JGI IMG/M metagenome (GOLD analysis project Ga0302321, IMG submission 202505) | Peat permafrost microbial communities from Stordalen Mire near Abisko, Sweden - Fen_T0_1 | ecosystem: Environmental > Terrestrial > Soil > Wetlands > Permafrost | place: Sweden: Abisko...
CTGACGCGGATGGATCCTGTCGTGCTGCTGGCGCCGGGGACCACGGAGGCGCTGCTCGCCGACTCCTTTCCCAGCGACGACGTGCGGGTATTCCGGCCAAAAGACGTGACCTTTCGCTGTTCGTGTTCACGGGAGCGCGTCGAGAGAGCCCTGCGCATCGCGGGCAGGACGGAAATCGAATCGATACTGGCCGAGCGCATCGAGGTGGTGGTGACGTGCGAATTCTGCAACCACCGCTACGCATTTGCTGAGGCCGAGGCGCGCGCAGTATTCGCGCCGGAAGTATCATCGACTCGGCACTGACCAGCGTCCATGAGCCTGTACACGCCGTCTCATTTCGAAACGCATCACCGCGCCGCGATCGCTCGACTCATGCACGAGCATTCCTTCGCCACGCTGATTACGCCCGCTGCTCCCGAACCCATGGTGTCTCACCTTCCGCTCCTGCTGATCCCGGGCTGCGAGCCGCACGGAACGCTGATCGGGCATTTCGCGCGCGCGAATCCACATTGGCAGCATGCTCGGGAAGTCCAGTCGATTGCTGTTTTCCACGGTCCGCACGCATACATTTCGCCGTCGTGGTACGTTGATCCCGAACGCATGGTTCCAACGTGGAACTACGCGACCGTCCATGCGCATGGCGCGCTGGAGATGATCGAGGATGCCGGTGAAGCCCAGGGAATCATGGACGTGCTCGTGCACCGCTTTGAAGCCGCGCGCACGGCACCCTGGAAATTCGAGCGGGAACCGCGTGAGCGGGACGCGCTGATGGCCGCCATTGCGCCCTTTCGCATGCGCATCATCCGAATCGACGCCAAATTCAAGCTGTCGCAGAACCGAAGTCGCGACGACCGTGCCCGGGTGATCGCGGCATTGCGCGCCGAACGTCATCAGGAGGCGGGCGCAACGGCTGACTGGATGCAACTCTATGCCGGCCCGGACAGCGAGCACGATGAGCCGCGCTGATCCGCGGAACGAGGACGCGGACGATGGCCGCATCCGCTTTGACAAATGGCTGTGGGCCGCGCGCTTCTACAAGACGCGGAGTCTCTGCGCGCAGGCCATCGACGCGGGCCAGGTCCGCGTCAACGGCGAACGCGCCAAGCCCTCCCGAAACATGCGCGTCGGTGAAGCCGTGTCGATTCGCAAATCGGGGATCGTGTGCGAAGTCACGGTCACGGCCCTCGCCGACCGGCGCGGCAGCGCCACGGATGCCGCGAAGCTCTATTGCGAAACGGAGGCGAGCGCGGCGGCGCGCGAGGAGGCGTGGCTTGCGCGCCGCGCGGCGGAATCGGCGCAGCCCCGGTTCCCCGGACGTCCCACAAAACGCGAACGCAGGAAGCTCGAGGATTTCCTCAACGAACCGTGAGGATCAGCACAGCTGCATGTTGGCGAAATCGATCAGGAAGTCCGGCTGGCGATAGGCACGGAAGACCAGCCACGCGACGGCCAGTGCAAGGAGGAGGCCCAGGGAATGCCAGAATGCCCGCTGCGAAAAGAAGCGGCGCGGCCCGCTGGCCGCACCGGCATTCCCGATTGCAATGTCGTCGTCGAAAGATTCGTGCATATTTCCAAGACTACGCCCGCTGGGTCAGTTCCGGCAAGATGCCGACCAGCGATACCGGCGAGACCGGCATGATGGAAAGTGCGCGCATCTTTGCCATCACCGAGCTGAAATCGGCCGCGGTATGGGCATCGGCAATCGGCTTGGCGAGCAAATTGACGGCACGCCCGCTGACCACCAGCGGCAGCTCCGCGGGCAAACTGCCGCGCAGGCTCCGGATTTCCTGACCGGCGATCTTGCCTGAGATCCCGCGATCGAAGAGCAATACGACCAGCGCCACCTTGTACGCGCGCGCCGCGCTCGCGATCTCCTGGGCGGGCACGCCCGAGCCCAGCGTCAGGCAATTGACGCCTTCCGTGAAGAGCAGCAGTTCGAGGATGGCCAGGCCCAGTTGATTGGGGTCGTTGGGCGGAGTCGCCAGCAGCACTGGCCGCGCATCGCGCGTGGGACGGACGAGCCGCGTCACATCGCGCAGCAGTCGTTGCGCCAGATCCGCGAAGCGCAATTCCTGATAGGTTTGCATTTCGCCCCTGACAACGCGCTCGTGAACGGCCTCGTTCAAGGGAATCAGCGTCTGTTCGAGGAACTTCCGCAGCCCCTGCCCCAAAAGCAACTTCGACAGGTGATTCTGCATTTCGCCGATTCGATGTTCGGCTAGCAACCGGACTGACAACTCTATTTCGGAAGGCAGCGGGGATGGCTCGTCCACGGCCAGACCCAGCATTGACTGCAGCGCTGAATCGGCGAGTGGCACAACGGCTCCCGCGCGCCAGCCCTCCGACAGCAACTGCTTGATCAGTTTGAGGCGCGCGAGTTGCTCGGGCGGATAGACACGATCACCGAAAGCGTCCCGCAACGGTGACGGAAAGCCGTATCGCCGCTGCCACATGTAGAGCTGCTCGCGGCGCAGGCCGCTGATGCGGACGACCTCCCGAATATGAAGAGCGTCACTAGGTTTCGCGACGCTTTGCGTCGCGCCAACCGCGGCGAGCTGCGGCTCGCGGCGCCGATTCGGTGCCTTGATAAGGATGCCCATCGTCGTCTTCCCTGGTCGTCTTGCGTCAGTCAAAAGGTGTGGTCTGTACTGAACAAGTATAGTCCAAAGGCCTTGCCAGACCCGCCACCGCCAAGCGTCTACCAATTGAGCAGGCGACGCTGTGCTGCACCAGACGTCAATGCACGATGTGTGCCAAGCGCATGCGCCGCCTTGCCCGATCGCAGGCAATGCGGGATGATGGGTGCCTGACCGGCAGCAAGCTCTCGCTGCCGTTTTTCTTCACCGCGGCGATTCCCGGAACGCCGCGCCTCGTTGTCCGGAGCGGTTTTTGCTTTGCCCGTTCGGGTCAATGTCTCAGCGGATGCCGCCATGTTCGGATTCGGAAGCACCAATCGCGATCCCTTAGCCGACATCAAGTCGGCGGAGCGCTGGTTCGGGTCGTTTCCAGATAGCGATCCGCTGGCCCTGCACGCGGCACTCCTGGCGGAACTCGGGCTGTTCAATGAGCAGGAGGCGCGGCGCACGCCGGCGCGACTCGAATCGGTGTTCTACGCCGACGGCCGTGCGTCCGCACTGCGCAAGTCGCTGACCAGTCAATACATCGAGCACGCGCGCCGCAGCCCGAAAATCGAGAACCAGTTGTGGTCGGCATTGTTCGACCTTACGCAGGCATTCCTGCTTGCCTACCAATCGTTCGCGCGCGAAGTTTCCGATCACCAGCAAAGTGCCAAGTGGCAATTGCTGCTGCCGGGGCTCGTGGCGCGCCAGATCATCCATTTAGGGCAAGATGCCAAGATCCGGCAGTACCGGTACGAGCAGTGGATTCCGGCGAAGTGGACGGAGCTGCACGCGCTGTTCTCGCTCGCCTGCTCACGTCAGGTCGATCGCCAGCAGATCATCGTCGGCACTGGCGGCAGCACAACCACGATCGAGCATGAATACCTGATCACGCTTCTTTTGCAGCTCATGAATTCCGGCAACATGACGGCACGACACCTGGAGTGGGTGGCCGGCGAACTCGATGAATGGTGCACGCCGCTGCGGATTACGCTCGAAGCTTCCTCGGTCACATCGTTCTATGTCGATCTGAGCGCACGCGAGGGACTGCGCCGCCGCGTGCCCGGCCCGCTGGAGGGCCGCGTTCTGTTTCTCGACACCCGCCCGCTGCATGCGGTGCTGATGCAGAACGTCATCGTGCTCGAACAGAAGATCAAGGGCGAGCCTCTGTCGGACCGGACGTCGCGCCGCAGCGAGCAGCTGGATCTCATGACCAAGCTCGCGTCCCAGGTCGACCCCGAATTCAGACCGATTGCGCGGCGCGGTGAGCGCACCGCTGCGAATGGTGCCGTCGACGCCATCGTGGGATTCGCGAAGATCTGCGCGTTCCTGAAGGAGGAAGAGCGCGCCCCGACTCCGTTGCTGGAAACCGGCAAGAGCTTCGGCGGCACGATGGAGCTGGCGGTATTCGGCCGCATGCGCAACGAACCCGACCGCCGCATCGACGTGGTGCGTCAGCGGCTCGCTTTATTCGCGGCACCAGGCGGTCCCTGGGACGTGAAAGACGTCTCGCAGACCGGCTTTCGCCTGATCGCGCCGATGAGCGCCGCCAATGCCATTACGCTGGGCACACTTGCGGCCCTCCGTCCGCATGGCCAATCGCCGTGGACGCTGGGCATCGTGCGCCGGATGCGGCGTCTGACCAGCGATCGCGCGGAGCTGGGATTGCAGGTGATAGCCAATACGCTGGTCGGCGTCGACCTGGTCGAACAGCGCAAGAATGCCGACCGCGACTACTCCGTTGACGGCGAACAGACCACGATCAACGGGCGGACGTTCCAGGGCCTCTTTCTCACGCTACGCAAACGCGACTCCGACGTCGGCGTCCAGTCGCTCATTGTCCCAGCGGCCGAATACCAGCCAGCCAATCGCCTGAAACTGATGACCGCAAAATCGATCGATCCGATCCGCTACGGGAGATTGATCGAACAGCAACCGGATTGGGTCTGGGCCACAGTCGAGCCCACGAACCTGCATCACACGACGTCCGCCCCGACGATCGGCGGCCTGCCGCCGGCGGCCCGGGCCGGCAAGTAGCCGACGGGAAGCGCCCCGGCGCGCGGCCGTTTCGAGTCCGCATGGCCACCGACCACTACGCCAGGCTCCACGCCGCGCACCGATGGGAAGTGCCGGCGCAGTTCAACATCGCAAGCGTCTGCTGCGGCCGCTGGGCCGAGGATCGCACACGCTTTGCAATGTATTGGGAGGATGAATCCGGGGCGACCACCGCCCACACATTCTGGGACCTGCAACGCGAAGCGAACCGTTGTTCCAACGTCCTTGCGCAACTGGGCGTGCGGCGCGGCGACAAGGTCGCGCTCGTTTTGCCCCAGCGCCGCGAAACGGCTGTGGCGCACATCGCGATCTACCAGATGGGCGCAGTTGCGGTTCCGTTGTCATTTCTATTCGGGCCCGACGCGCTCGAATACCGGCTCGGTGATTCCGATGCGCAAGTCGCGCTGGTCGATCCCCAATCGCTCCCGAACCTCGAGCCGATCCGGACCAAACTCGCGCAGCTCAAGCACGTGATCGGCGTTGCCGGCGCGCAGGGCAAGGGAATCCTGTCGTATGAAATGCTGGTAGCCGCGGCCTCGCCGCGGTTCAGCCCGGCCGACACGCGCGCAAGCGATCCGGCGCTCATTGTGTACACCAGTGGAACCACCGGCCCGCCCAAAGGCGCCTTGATGCCGCACGCGTGCCTGCTCGGCAATCTGCCCGGCTTCGTTCATTCGCACAATGGCTTTCCGCAACCTGGCGACGTGTTCTGGTCGCCGGCCGACTGGGCTTGGACCGGCGGCCTGATGGATGCCCTGTTGCCTACGCTCCATTTCGGGCAGCCGATCGTCGGCTACCGCGGACGCTTCGACCCTGAACGCGCGTTCCGGCTGATGGACAAATACCAGGTACGCAACGCATTCCTGTTCCCGACCGCGCTGAAATTGATGATGAAGGCTTACCCCCGGCCGCGCGAGCACTTCGACGTCAACCTGCGCAGCATCATGAGCGCGGGGGAAGCCGTGGGGACGACGGTGTTCGCGTGGACGCAGGAAGCGCTCGGCGTCACGATCAACGAAATGTTCGGCCAGACTGAGATGAATTACATCGTCGGCAATTCGCACATGCAGTGGCCGGCGAAACCCGGATCGATGGGAAGACCGTATCCGGGGCACCGCATCGCAGTGATCGACGATGAAGGAAATTCCGTGGCGCAGGGCGAGCCTGGCGAGGTGGCCATTCACCGCGTCGCCCCCGACGGCACCGCGGACCCCGTGTTCTTCCTCGAGTACTTCAAGAATCCGGAAGGCACACGCAACAAGTACACGGGAGACTGGTGCCGCACCGGAGACGTCGCGACGATGGATGCGGACGGCTATCTCTGGTACCAGGGCCGTGCCGACGACATGTTCAAGGTTGCCGGCTATCGCATCGGGCCATCGGAGATCGAGAACTGCCTCGTCAAACATCCGGCCGTCGCGAACGCCGCGGTCATCCCCTTGCCGGATGCAGCGCGCGGCAATGTCGTCAAGGCGTTCATCGTTCTTACCACGGGCTATCTGCCGTCGGCGGCGCTGGAGGAGGATATCCAGCAGCATGTGCGGAAATTTCTCGCTCCTTACGAGTATCCGAAGGTGATCGAATTCATCGATGCACTGCCGATGACGACGACCGGCAAGGTGCAGCGTAAGGTGCTCCGGCAGCGGGAAGCCTCGGGAAACCTGCAACGCTGACAATACCGCGCGCCGATCGCCAAGGACGTGCCGCAATGACGGCGGGGATCCCGAATCCGCAAGACCCCGCAACTTCCGCAGAGGTTCAACCGGCAGGTCGGCGCAATCGCTCCAGGAACGCGCGGTGCAGCAGCACCCACAGGACCGCGGGCACGACCGCCGGCAGTATCAGCGTACCGAACTGATAAGCAAACGCGATCATCTCTCTTTGCCATCCCGAAAAGCCGGTCTGCGACGCAATCGCAGCCGGTGCGACAATGGCGATGCCCTTCAGGAAGTCGGCCAGCACACCCCAAGCTACGAACGGCACGATCACGGCATAGCCAATGGCCAGCGTACGCCACCACTTCGCCTCGTGCGCCGCGAGCGTCAGCGCCGCGAACAGGGGCATGCCGAACGCGTAGACGAGCATGTTGACGTCGACGCTGACTACACCGGCACCCACGCCTTCAGCGGGTTTAAGCGTAGTGATGAATGTCAGCGATCGGCCGCCTGATTCGATCGTGCGCACCACGTCGCGGAATCCCACGTTTGCGACGAACTCGACCAGCAGGCGCACCGGCCAGAGCAGCACCGGCGCCAGCAGATACCATGCGCCGAAGGTCACCGGTAGCCACGCCAATGCTGCCACGACGAACCGCGTCAGCGGGCTCTTGAAAACGTGCGGCGTGTCGGGACGCACGCCCTTAAACCGCCCCCGGAGGCTGCCGTACCCTCATCCCGCGGCTAGCGCGGGCGGGGCGGCGGGTGGACTGCGGGAGTCTTCGCTGCGCGGGATGCGCCGGACCCAGATCAGCCAGACCACCAGCACGTCGAGCATGATCAGCGCCTGCCACACGTAGAGATGCGCCCATTCGAACACGTCGTAATTCCACTGACCGATGTAGAAGAGGCTGATGACGCGCAGGATGTTGAGCAGCTGGACGGCAACAATACCGATGATGAGGCCAACGAACTTGTAGTTCCATGGCGCGGGAAAGGCGAGCATTGCCGCGAGCAGGACCAGCGTCGCCTCGACCCCATTGCACCCGGCTTCAATCGACACCGCGAACCCGGTGGCGCCGCTGCGCATGACCTTGCCGGTGGCCACGACGTCGAGGTCGAACAGCGTCACAATCCACGTCGAAATCGACGCCAGGGTGCTGGTCCACGGCTGCACCAGCCATTCCTGCGCCCACGGCGTCAGTTCCAGTCCGAACAGCACAGCGAGCAACAGGACAAACAGGAAGAAGAAGCGCAGCATGCGCAGATTCTACAGTTCTGTCCGCCAGCGCCCGCAGCGGGTCATGCCCGTGCGAGCGGAGGATTCTGCGCGAAGTAGCGCGCCACGCCGTCGCGAATAGAGCTGGCGAATTTCTGCTGATGGTGCTCGCTGCGCAGCTTCAACTCCTCGTCCGGATTGGAGATGAACGCCGTCTCGACCAGGATGGAGGGAATGTCGGGCGCCTTCAGCACGGCGAATCCCGCCTGTTCCACCGTGGACTTGTGCAACGCGTTGTGCGTGCCTATGCCCTGCAGAACCTGCCGCCCGACCTTCAGACTGTCGTTGATCTGTGCCGTCTGGGACAGGTCGAGCAGCATTCGCGCGAGTTCGGGATCGCGCCGGTTAAGGTCAACGCCGCCGATCAGGTCGGCGCTGTTTTCCTTCTGGGCCAGCCACTTCGCGGCGGCACTGGTGGCGCCGCGTTCCGACAATGCAAAAACCGATGAACCCCGCGCGTTCTGCTCGCGGTACGCGTCCGCATGAATCGAGATGAACAAATCCGCCTGCACGCGCCGGGCCTTCTGCACGCGGTCGGCGAGCGGCACGAAATAGTCGTCTTCCCGCGTGAGCATCGCGCGCATATTGGGCTCCGCATCGACCAGCGTCTTCAACTTCCTGCCGATCGCCAGCGCGACGTTCTTCTCGTACGTGCCCCGGCGTCCGATCGCGCCCGGGTCCTCGCCACCGTGGCCGGGGTCGATGGCGACGGTGATGCGCCGTGGCCGGGAGTTACCTTCCACTCGAGCGCCTTGCGGGCGATCACGCGAAGGCGCCGCGCCATCCGGCGGGCGTGGCGTCGCAGCTTTCTCGATCGCGCGCTCGCCTTCCAACAGCGCCATCAGCGGATCGACGGGGATAAGCGGATAGATGTCGAGCACGAGACGGTGACCATATTCGGCGAACGGTTGCAACGCGAACGCATCGGCCTTGACCTCCGCCTTCACGTCGAGCACGACCCGTACGACCGTCGGCGCGCTCTTGCCGACACGGATTCGCGCGATGTAAGGGTCGGTTGTCTGAACGCGCGACGGCAACTGCGCGATTTCCGAAGTGAGCTCCGTCCCGGGAAGATCTAGCACCAGACGCTCCGGGTTCCTGAGTACCAGCAGCTGATGCGCGATCGGCTCCGGCGACTCGAGGATGACGCGCGTGTATTCCTGGGCCGGCCACATCCGCGCCGACGCGATGCGACCCGCATCCGCCCATGCGCGGGGAAGCACCAGCTGCGCCGCGGGGAGGAGCAGCCATTGGCACAGCCGGCGACGCTCGATCGAAACGCCGATCAGCCCGCGGTCGGGGGCAGCGCCAATGCGTCGACCATTGCGGCTAGGCATCGTTCACCGGCTTCCGTGTTCGCCGAAAGTGCCAGGTCGCGCCCGGAGCCGCCCAACCCGGGATGCGCCAGTACGATGTCGATAGCCGCGAGCGGCAGAAAACCCGCCACCCGTTCCGGCCACTCGACGATACAGACCGCGTCGTCGCGAAAATATTCGGCAAGTCCAGCCGTTTCCCATTCGCTTGGATCGGCGAACCGATAAAAATCAAAGTGATAGAAGTATAATCTCGAAATCGGGTAATGTTCAACCAATGTATAGGTCGGACTCTTGACCGGCCCGGTCCAGCCCAACGCCCGCAGTGCGCCACGCACCACGGTTGTCTTGCCAGCACCAAGGTCACCGTGCAATGTGACCACCATTCCTCCTCCGAGTGCCCGCGCGAGCGCTGCGCCTACCTTTTCGGTTGCATTGGCGTCGGCAAGATGAAAGCGTCGAGACATGCGGGGGAGTGTGAATTCAGAGAACGCGGAAATGATTCAGGCCAGCTAAAGACCGCAGATGAATGATACCGGCCCCGATTCGGCAGCGCCCGCGACGCGCGATTGGGCAGCGTTGGCCGCCGCCATCGCGTCCTGGGGCCGGGAACTGGGATTCCAGGGCATCGGGATCAGCGACACCGAATTGTCAACGGAGGAAGGCCACCTGCTGCGCTGGCTTTCCGCTGGCCGGCACGGAGCGATGGATTACATGGCAAGGCACGGTACCGCGCGCGCGCGACCGGCCGAGCTCGTACCGGGCACGGTTCGCGTGATCAGCGCCCGCATGAATTACTGGCCCGAGGGGGCGGACGCCACCGACATTCTCGCGGACGGACATTCCGCCTACGTCGCACGTTATGCGCTGGGCCGCGACTATCACAAGGTGCTGCGCGCGCGCCTGCAGCAGCTCGCCGATCGCATTCAACGCGACGTGGGCGACTTCGGCTATCGCGTCTTCACGGACAGCGCACCGGTACTCGAAGTGGCGCTCGCGGCCAAGGCAGGTCTCGGCTGGCGCGGCAAGCACACGCTGCTGCTGACCCGCGACATGGGCTCATATTTTTTCCTGGGCGAAATCTATACGAACCTGCCGCTGCCGGTGACGGATCCGGTTTCCGGTCATTGCGGCACCTGCACAGCGTGCATCGACGCCTGTCCCACCGGTGCCATCGTCGCGCCGTACGAACTCGATGCGCGGCGCTGCATTTCCTACCTCACCATCGAATTGCCGGGCGCGATTCCAGAGGAACTGCGCGCGCTGATCGGCAACCGCGTGTACGGCTGCGACGACTGCCAGCTCGCCTGCCCATGGAACCGCTTCGCGCAGCGTACCCGGGAGCATGATTTCGACGCCATCCGCCACGGCCTCGATCGCGCGAGTCTCGTCGCGCTGTTCGCATGGACCGAGGCGGAATTCAATGCGCGGATGAAAGGCAGCGCGATCAGGCGGATCGGGCACGAGCGCTGGTTGCGCAACCTGGCGGTCGGCCTCGGCAATGCGCCGTGGAGCGCCGATGTCGTCGCGGCACTCGAGCAGCGCGCCAACGACCCGTCGCCGCTCGTCCGCGAGCATGTCGGGTGGGCGCTGGCACGGCAGCAGAGATCAGAATTCCGAGGAGATAAGACATAAAGCAGGTGAAAATGCCCTTCCGTGTGCCGACCCAACAGACGATCGCGAAGCGACGAATTCACTCCTCCCCGGCAAGCAGGCACGCGCGCGGAGGATACAATTCGCTCCTCTCCCCACACGCAGCCGGGCGCCGCACCGCGTCCCGGAAGTCCCCTTGTCCGATACCTCGTCGAATGAACTCGAGCGTAACAACGACCCCCTCGCCAAGGCCTACGACGACGTCGCCTACACAAGTTATCCCGACGCCGCGGGACATCCCGACCGGCTCGCGACCATAGCGACGCTGTTAGGACTCGACGTCGCGCCCGTCGCGACGTGCCGTGTGCTCGAGCTGGGGTGCGGAGACGGGACCAACCTGGTGCCCATGGCGGCGACTTTGCCGCAGGCAATCTTCGAGGGCTTCGATTTTGCCGCACGACCCATCGCCCGCGCGCAACGCATGGCCCGCGAACTCGGACTTGCCAACATCCGGCTTACCCAACTCGACCTGCGCGAAGTGCCCGCGAACCTGGGCAGTTTCGATTTCATCATCGCGCACGGACTGTATTCATGGATTCCCGCGGAAGTGCGGGTCCACGTGATGCCGCTGATCGCGCGCCATCTGGCGCCCAAGGGCGTGGCTTTGGTCAGTTACAACACGCTGCCCGGGTGCCACATGCGCCAGGTCGTGTGGGAAATGCTGAGGTACCATACGCGCGAAATTGCTGGCAAGGCGGCCAAGCTCACGGCGGCGCGTTCGCTGCTGGCGCTCGTGGCAGCACCCGTTGCGGGTGAAAACCTGGGCCAGGAAGCGCTGCGGGCCGAGGTTCGCAATGTGAGCGAGAGCCCCGACTCAGCGTTGGCCCACGACGATATGAGTGAACCGAACAACCCGGTGTACTTCCACGAATTCGTCGCCGATGCCGCGCGCGCCGGGCTCACGTTTCTCGCGGAGACACGGCTGAACACGATGATGGGTACCGGGCTCGCGCCCCAGGCACGCCAGGCCCTCGGGACGATGGATCGCCTGACGCGCGAACAGTATCTCGACTTCATTCATTTTCGCCGCTACCGCGAATCGTTGCTCTGCCATGACAACGCGCTATCGCGCTTCGTGGTGCAACCGCCGCGTGCGCTGGGATTGCACGCGCTCCCGTCAATGAGTCTGCGGCGTGCGGACGCGAGCGGGACACCCCGCCCCGATACAGATGCTGACGCCGCTGCAATCAAGAAATTCCTCCTCTCCCGATGGCCTGCATCCATCCCGGTCGCCGAACTGGTGGAGTGGCGCGCGCGCAATTTGCCCGCCCCAGCCGCGGGAGAACGGCCCCGGCCAACTGAACAGCTGCTCACGGAGCTTTATGTCGCGGGCCTGGTGGACCTGTGCACGCTGCCTGGCATAGCCGCGGCCAAGGCGGGCGATCGTCCCGAAGCCTTCGCTGCCGCGCGCTGGATCAATCGCGAGCATGACGTCATGCCGAACCTGTATCACGAAGCCTTGCGGCTGCAGGAGCCCAGCGGTCGCAGACTGCTTGGCCTCCTCGATGGAACCCGGACGCGTGAGGATCTGCTGGCTGCCATCGGCGCGCCGCTTGCGGGGCCGGACGGCCGCGCGCAACTGGAGAAGGCTCTGGACGTTCTCGCCAAGAAGGCGTTGCTCGTGGCGTGACGATACTGCGTTGCCGCCGATTCATTTCCCACTTCCGGGCCCAACGGGCCTTGCCCCGGCTATTGCAGCATGGTCCCGGGTCAGCACGATGCGCGGCGGCGTCTCACCGGTACCAGTTCAACCGCAGATGCGTAGGTACTCGAGCGTGCCGCGCTGGTAGCCGCGGATCGGCTGCTTCGGGGACGAGGCGCTGCGACTGGTTGTGGCCGGATGCGGTCTTGCCCGAACATGTGCGGTAGTAACATCGCAGTGTGCAACGCCGCGTCTAACCCCGGCCGGTTTCCAGTTCATCGCAAGCGAGCGAATCCGTGGGCCGTGGATAACATTTCCCCGGCCATAGCATCCGTCGACAGCCGACTGATTCACACATCAAGGAGACGAACCATGGCCCGTCCAGCTCCGGGCAGCGGATTGCGCCGCGTCGTCCTGCGCGCCGTGCTTGCCGGTTCGGGTTGCCTTGTTGTCTCGTTCGCCATAGCCGCCGATCTGCCGCAGCATCGAAGCGTGCCTGGCGGTGTCGCGGTAATCGACCTCGGTGCGTCGAGCGAGCCGCCGCGCGTGAGCTTCGGCACGGTGCCAGTATTGGTCGTCGGTGACACGGCGCGTTGGACCGCCGTGGTAGGTCTTGCGCTCGGTACCCAGCCTGGCACGAGTCACATCGTGGTTCACCGTGCGGGTGCGGCCGATGTGCGCCAACCGTTCGTGATCGATTCGGTGCGTTATGCCCAGCAGAGACTCACCGTAGCGCCGGGCAAGGTCGATCTGTCCAAACAGGACATTGACCGCTATGAGCGCGAGCGAGCGCATCTTGCCCAGGTGGCAGCGACGTTTAGCGACATTGTCCCGGCCTCGTTGCGACTGCGCCAGCCGGCTGCCGGACTGCGCTCCAGTTCATTCGGCATGAGGCGCATCTTCAACGGCCAGTCGCGCAATCCGCACAGCGGCATGGACATCGCCGCGAGTGCGGGCTCGCCCGTCATCGCCGCGGCGGCAGGCAGTGTGATCGACAGTGGCGACTACTTCTTCAATGGCAAGACGGTCTGGCTCGACCATGGCCGCGGCTTGCTGACAATGTATTGCCACCTTAGCGCCATCAGCGTAAGGCCAGGCGATACCGTCGAGGCCGGCGACGTGATCGGCAGTGTCGGGTCCACCGGCCGCGTGACCGGAGCACACCTACATTGGTCAGTCACCCTCAACCGGGTAATGGTCGACCCGGTGCTGTTTCTCGATGCCGCAGGCGCTGACCGAGAGCGGTAGCGCTGGCGCCCTTGACGACACATCGACGCTCGAACTCGGGACGTTTCATCAAGACCAAGCGCAGCGCATCGACCGTGTTTCCTATCCTGGCACGGCTGACGTAACGGCCTGGCGCGAGGGTCGCATCGCCCCGGTACGGAGTAAGTTCCTGTCCGAGGACCGGGGCGCTCATCCGACTTGGACTATTGCGCGAAGTCAAAGGGTCCAAGCGCGGAAAGGGGAGGATAGGCGATGGAGCGGACAGCAAGCGATCCATTACCCCCCGCTCCTCCTCTAACGGCCGCCTGCGGGCGGCCCTTTTTTCTACTCACGCGTAGACCGACATGGGCACGACGATGTCGTGCTCGGGCGTGCGGAGCGTTTGCCGAAATGTGCCAATCGCAGCGAATCGCCGATACGGCTGGCGTCATAGGTACCGCGCGACAAAGCTGCACCTTGACCACAGCGTCTGCTTTCAAGTGGCTTTGATCCAAGACTGCTATTGGCTGAACTTGGACCGTCACGGCCAAGCACGCTCTGACACGGGCTGTCAGGTCAAGTTCGGGACAGCACAGAGAAGGAACACGAGGGATCGGCAACCAATGGCGGTGCATGCTGTTCTCGCATTCCCGACTTGCGTCCCCCGTCCGGCAATTTCCGACTATCTGATGAGCTGATTCATCGAAACGATCGGCAGCATCACCGCCAGCACGAGGACGAGCACAATT
>Ga0302321_100003132_pt1 | contig 14170 bp, 13 predicted proteins | sample Fen_T0_1_FD_202505 | JGI IMG/M metagenome (GOLD analysis project Ga0302321, IMG submission 202505) | Peat permafrost microbial communities from Stordalen Mire near Abisko, Sweden - Fen_T0_1 | ecosystem: Environmental > Terrestrial > Soil > Wetlands > Permafrost | place: Sweden: Abisko...
GTTATCGTTTGACTACTGCTAAAACAACGCAAGGTGTTGGCCTTTTGTACAAGGAAAATTTTGATACTTTTGGTGATATGGTTAAATTCTATTGGCATTTATTGACCAATGTGGGTAAAAAGAAAACAACTGATGAAAATGTTGCAAATTAAATATACCTTGTCCAGCCTGCTGCTACTGCTGGTTGTGGGGTTATCTTCTCAGAATATTGGAAAATATTATGTTAATATGCCGGATAAACTTGATCCGACTATGACGAGTAAGATTCGCCTGGAAATTGTTGAATATCATAAAGCCGGTCTGACCGATACTATTCATAATCGATTTGGGAATCAGGCAAACTTGCAGATACTCGATTCGCTGAATAATTATATTGTTGTAAAAAGTACCCAAAACAGTTCGCTTGAGATGAAGCTCCTGAAACTTGATGATGGAACGGATGTAATTGGGGTTATCCACTCGGTTTGTGCCCCTATTTGTCAGTCTGTAGTTGAGTTTTATGATATTGCATGGGTTCGGATTCCAGTGCAATTTAGCATGCCAAAAGCAGTTCAGTGGATTGATAGTACAAAGCTTGCAGCTGCCACAGAGCTTGATAAAACCTGGGTGGCCAGCGTGCTGACAGATAGTTTTATTTCATTGCACTTTGATGCGGCAAATCCGTGGCTGGTGGCTTCTAATAATAGTGCGGAATTTTTGAGCGACGATGATCGCAAGGTGATTTTGCCGTTGCTAAATACAAGTTCTATCGTTTTTCAATTAGAAGGACGAAAATGGATACAAAAACGATAACGAAAAAAGCCCCGACAGTTTAACCGTCGGGGCTTTTTTTATACCTGCTAATTTAGCCTTATTTCTTTTCGCCGCGTTTTGCGTAACGAGTCATAAACTTATCAACACGACCTGCAGTATCTACCAGTTTAGATTTACCTGTGTAGAAAGGGTGTGAAGAACTTGAGATTTCCATTTTAACCACAGGATAAGTTACACCATCAATATCGATAGTTTCCTTAGTGTTTACGGTTGAACGTGAAATAAAGGTATCGCCGTTCGACATGTCTTTAAATGCTACCGGACGATAATTTTCTGGATGGATTCCGCTTTTCATATCTGTATGTTTTAATTATTTTTCTTACTTCTTGTTAGGGCTTGCAAAAGTACTAATTTTCATCTAATTATCAAACTATTTGCACGTTTTTTATTTTTCAGAATAAATAAATAGCTCGAAACCCAGAGTTGCTGGTTGTAAGTCCTTGTAAAATAGACTTGTGTTCAACTTGTTCGTTGTTTTATTTAGACCCTAAATATAGAAGGAACATTCCAATTAGTACACCAATAAGGTCAATAACTTTGAGTTTGATGTTTTTATCGCGCAAAACAAATGCACCATAAAAAAATGGAACAATAACTCCAGAGCGACGAATGGTGGAAACCACTGAAATCATGGAATCAGGCAATGTTAGTGCGTAAAAGTAAACAAAATCGGCTGTAACCAGGAAAAATGAAATCCAGAAAATAGCCCATTTAAATTTAAACGGTGTAGTTTTTTTTCTGGTTGGAGCCCACAAAAACAGGGTGATAAGCCCCATGATAATTGCTTGATAGAACGTGTAATAAACTTGCACTGACATGGCGTCGTACCGATTCATTAGGTATTTGTCATACAGTCCGCTTAAAGCTCCGGTGAGTGTTGCCATTACAATGAACCAAAACCATTTATTGGTTCGAAATGAAATACCTTCTTTTTTCCCAACCACTGAGAACATAAAAAACGAAACCAGTGTAATGCCAATACCGGCAGCTTGATAACCGTTCAGCTTCTCGCCAAAAATCAGTATAGCACCGACAACTGTCCATACCGGCTGAGTGGCTTTAATTGGCGATGCCAATGATAATGGAAGATGTTTTAATGCGAAATAGGCAAATAGCCACGATGTAAGTACAATTATAGCTTTAAGTACAAACTGCATGTGAGCGTGAAAATCGACCCGGGGTACAAAAAAGATAGAATTCTTAATGATGTCAGGAAAAAATTCGGATAGTATAAGAAATGGCAGAAGAGTCAGGCAGGAAAATAGAATTGAAACAAATATTACCGGAATAACAGCATTTTTCTCTAATGAAACCTTTTTAAAAACTTCGTACGAACCTAATAAAATAGCAGAAATAAAAGCGAGGATTAACCACATAAACAATTAATAATTCATAATTAAAAATTCACAATTAAAGACTTGTCAAATGAAAATATCATTTGGGTATTGAACATCGACTAAATACAACCCATGCGCCGGAACAGAGGTGCCGGCTTTACAACGGTTTTTGGCTTTAATAACGGCTCTGAATTCGTCAGTTGACATTTTATGACGGCCTACTTCGAACAATGTACCTACAATGGCACGAACCATATTGCGTAAAAAACGATCGGCCTGAATGGTGAAAACCCATTCATCGTCCTGCTGAATCCACCCCGCATGAGTAATTACGCAGTTGTTGGTTTTTGCGTCAGAGTGAACCTTGCTAAAGCTGGTAAAGTCACGGTATTCCAACAAGCTTATGGCAGCTTTGTTCATGGCTTCAAAATCAAGCTGAATGCTTTCGCGATCGGCTAACTCATTCTTGAAAACATTTTTTTTTGTCACAACGTGATATTCGTATCTACGTGATAAAGCATCGAAACGTGCATGTGCTTCCGGTTGAACTGCTACAATCTTAAATACTGCAATATCGTTTGGTAAAAGACTGTTGAGCTTGGCGGTTAAATCAAATTGTTGAGGCAGTTCGGTTTCAATGTCGAAATGTGCCACCATTAACTTTGCATGCACACCAGTATCAGTTCGTCCGGCTCCGGTAATCTCAATTTCGGTTCGCAAAATTGTACATAATGCCTTTGTCAGTACTTCTTGTACCGATATTCCGTTTGGCTGAAATTGCCAGCCATGATAAGCTGTTCCTTTGTATGAAAAGTATATGAAGTAACGATTTTTCACGCTGCAAAGATACGAGTTAATTGACAGTTGGCAATTGCATAATGATAATTAGTGTGCATTTATATAACAAATGGCAGAGCAACGATCTGTTGCTCTGCCATTTGTGTTGGATATTTGCCATTTTCTTACGAGAATAATTTCTCAATTCGTTCGGCATAATGTGCCTCAATTACATTTCGCTTTATTTTCAAGGTGGGCGAAAGGAAACCGACAGCAGTAGTCCATTCATCAGGTACTATCTGATAGCGTTTTACCTGTTCGTAATCGCCAAAAAGGTGGTTGTAATGTTTCACTTCTTCCTGAAAGCGTTTTAGCACAACTGGATTTTCAATCATTTCGGCATTGCTGGTGTATTTCAGTTTGTGTTTAATGCACCACGATTTTAAATAAACAAAGTCTGGCGAAATAAGTGCGGCAGCAAATTTCTTGTTTTCGCCCAGCACTATCATGTTCTCAATAAATGGAGATTCGGTAAACTTTGACTCCACAACTTGTGGATTTACGTATTTCCCAAACGATGTTTTAAATATACTTTTAAGTCGGCCGGTAATAATCAGTTGTCCTTCTGGGCTGAATTTACCGGTGTCGCCGGTATGAAACCAACCGTCGGCATCGATAACTTGTGCTGTGAGCTCTGCATCCTTATAATAGCCCAACATAACATTGTGTCCACGGCAAATTATCTCATCGCGCTCTCCCAGTTTTACTTCTACGCCTTCTAATGGCAGGCCAACTGTTCCGGCTTTTCGACCATTTTTTACACGCTGATGAACCGATATAACCGGCGAAGTCTCACTCAAACCGTAACCTTCGAAAACTGGCATGCCAATGGCTGAGAAAAATGACGAAATATGAGGTTGAATGGCAGATCCGCCCGATACCACAATGTCGAAATTACCACCAATTGCAGTTCTCCATTTTGAATAAATAAGCTTGTCGGCTACTTTGTGACGTGCTTTATACCATGGACTCATACCTTCCAATTGGAATTTTTGTGCCAGATTGAAAGCCCAATAATAAATCATTCGGTTTGTTACGGGTAGCTTTTTGCCTGAAAGATATAGCTTGTCATAAATTTTTTCCAGCAAACGTGGTACGCACGACATCATAGTGGGGTTAATTTCCTTGATGTTCTCGGCGATTGTGCCCAGACTCTCAGCGTAATAAACCGACATGCCCAGGTATTGGTATAAATAAACCAACATGCGTTCGTAAGCATGGCAAAGAGGTAAAAAGCTCAATGCCTTATTGTTCCATCCTGATGGAATTGTGGCTACATGCTTGACATTCTCAATTATATTGTTGTGCGAAAGCATTACGCCTTTTTGACTTCCGGTGGTGCCGGAAGTATAAATGATGGTAGCTAAATCGTGTGGTTTTATGCCTGCTTTGAGCTTGTCAAGCTTTTCGGGTTGGGGATGTTCTTTGCCCAGTTCTACCAGCTGATCGAGGTACTTGTATTCACAATTTTGGTCAATGAAAGTGTAGATGTATTTTAGCGACTTAGTCTCGCTTAAAATTGGTTGTAGCTTGGTTCTTAGCTCTTTGCCTTCGATGAAAATCATCTTCATTTCGGCATGGTTGAGTATGTGTCTGTAATCGTCTTGACTGATAGTTGGGTAAATAGGAATGGATGTAGCACCAATTTGCATAATCGCAAAATCGAGCATATTCCATTCCGGGCGGTTGCCACATACAATCCCAACCTTGTCGCCAGGCTCTATTCCAAGCTTAAGCATACCGTAACTTATATCTCTGGTCTTTTTTTCGTATTCCTGAATACTGAATTTTAACCATGCTCCCTCGCGTTTGCAAGCGAGTGCTGTATCTTGATCTGGATATTTTTCTAAATAATTATCCAGAATGTCAAATAAACGGGTTACTTCCATAATATAATACGCTGTTTAAGGCTCCAAATGCAGGGCATCTGCTTACAGTCGCTAATAATTAATTGCGAAATAAAGGTGAGCTAAAATGATTCAAGGTGATTTAATCTATTATTGAAAAACAATAGTTCTGTTCTTGTATGCCAGAATTTTTCGTTCAATGTGTTTTTCTACTGCATGCGAAAGTACTATTTTTTCCAGGTCACGCCCTTTTTTTATCAGTTCTTCCACTGTGTCTTTGTGCGAAATATGTGTTACATCCTGATCGATAATTGGTCCTGCATCCAAGTCGCTGGTAACATAATGACTGGTGGCTCCAATTACTTTTACGCCGCGTTCGTGAGCAGCATGGTAAGGTTTAGCGCCGGCAAATGCTGGTAAAAATGAGTGATGTATGTTGATTACACGGTTGGGGTAATGTTCAATGAAATCAGCCGAAAGCACTTGCATGTAACGTGCCAGTACGCAAAACGTAATTCCGTGTTCTTTGAGTAATTCCAGTTGTTTGGCTTCCTGTTCTGCTTTGTTTTCTTTTGTGATAGGGAAAATATGATACGGAATGTCAAAGCGCTTGGCAACACTTGCCATGTCGGGATGATTGCTGATAATTAATGGAATTTCCACATGCCATTCATTAGCTGCATAACGTGCGAGCAAGTCGTATAAACAGTGTGACATTTTTGATACAAAAATAGCCATTCGTGGTTTTGTATCTGAAAAATAGAGTCTGAAATCCATATTTAACCGTGAAGCTATCAATGTTTCAAAGTATTCTTCAATCTTGTTTTTTGGTATTTGAAATTCGTCCAACTCCCATTTTACGCGCATAAAGAAAACGCCTTCTTCGCGATTCACATATTGGTCTAGGTATAGGATGTTTCCTTTGTGTTGATTAATAAATTCTGTCACTTCAGCCAGAATACCCGGTTTGTCAGGGCAGTGGATTAAAAGTACTGCCGTATTATCATTTCCTTTCATTCAAATTTTATTTAAAAAACAGAATGCAAAGATAACATTTTAATCTGATAGCATTATTTTAATTACAAAATTGTATTTTAAATTCAATACTTTTAGTGAATCTATAACTATTGGGCAATAAGCTTGAATGGGATAAAGCGACTATAATTTGTTGTAAATTACATATTCAATCATTCAAAAAAAATAACTACTTTTGCGGGAACAGAATTTTAATTTATACGGATTATTCATTCAAATTAGACTCATTGGAAACTGACGTTTTATATTCGATATTTGGAGGTATATCAGTGCATCCAATCACGTTATCTGCAACAATTTCACTTTTGATAACTGTCTTGTTATTAGTTCTTTCAGCCGTAATATCGGCTTCAGAAGTAGCAATGTTCTCGTTGACTCCAAAGGATATGGATGAATTGGAGGATAGTGAACGAAAAGGTGATCAGAATATCCTTCGGCTACTTAAAACTCCTCAGCGTTTGCTGGCAACTATTCTTATTGGCCAAAACTTCCTGAATGTGGCAGTCATTTTATTGCTGACACATGCTACCACCGCCATGTTAAACTTTGAAAATGCTCCTGTCATTGGCTTTGTTTTCCAAACAATCGTTATCACTTTTACAATATTGCTATTTGGGGAGATTATTCCTAAGGTTTATGCCACTCAATTTGCTCAAAAGGTGGCTTATTTTACTGTTCCATTTATTTCGTTGCTTGAGAAACTATTTGGCATTTTTGTTAGCTTTTTGGTGAATTCAACTTCCGTTGTAAATAGTCGCCTGGCTGTGCATGGCCGTTCTAATATATCGTTGGATGAGCTGTCGCAGGCTTTAGAGCTGACGTCAAACAGTAAAGATGAGGATACTGAAATTCTGGAAGGTATCATTAAGTTTGGAAATATAGAGGTGGTGGATATTATGACCTCGCGTGTGGATATGGTCGTTGCAGATATTAAAGCTGATTTTAAACAACTTCTGAATATAATTATTGAATCGGGTTATTCACGTATCCCTGTTTATGGTGGCACGCGCGACAATATTAAGGGACTTGTTTATAGCAAAGATTTATTGCCGCACCTTGATAAACCTGCCACTTTCCGTTGGCAAAGTCTTGTACGTCAGGCTTATTATGTTCCTGAAACTAAAATGATAGATGACTTGCTGCTTGAATTTCAGGAGAATAGAGTGCACCTGGCATTGGTAGTTGACGAATATGGCGGAACTTCGGGGCTGGTTACACTTGAGGATATTTTGGAAGAAATTGTTGGCGATATAAGTGATGAATACGACAATGAAGAAATTTTATTTGAGAAATTAGATAATCATACCTTTATTTTTGAAGCGAAGATTTTATTGAATGATTTCTTTAAAATAGCTGAAATAGAGGAAGATGACTTTGTGAAAGTGACAGAGGAAGTAGAAACGCTGGCCGGACTTATTTTAGAACTTAAAGGGGAAATACCCGCAAAAAACGAACGTATTGACTTTAGTAAATATGTGTTTGAAATAATGGCTGTGGATAATCGAAGAATAAAAAAAGTGAAGTTGTATATAAAGGATGATTTTAAAAAATCGGAAGAGATTAATTTGTAGTATTTAGATAGGGATGAAAAAGACGTTGATATTTCTTTTGGTAATTTTGTTGTGGTCCTGTGGTGGTAATCCAATTCCGCGTCCTTACGGCTATTTTAGAGTAAACTTGCCGGCACAAACTTATCGTACTATTGATACATTGAATTTACCGTATAGTTTTGAATTACCAAACAATGTGAGGCTAATAAACCGACCGGCTAAAGGTGAAGAATTTTGGATTGATTTGTATTATCCACAACTAAATGCCAGTATTTATTGTAGTTATAAACCTGTTAAAAGTAATTTGATTAATTTGCTTGAAGATACACGTCGGATTGTTTACAAACACAGCATAAAGGCCGATGGTATTGGAGAACAAGTGTTTGATAGTGAAGAACGTAATGTGCATGGTATTTTGTATGATTTAAAAGGGAATACTGCTTCGTCGGTTCAGTTTGTGTTGACCGATAGTACTCACCATTTTTTTCGTGGAGCGCTCTATTTCAATAATGTGCCGAATAAAGATTCCATTGCTCCAATGTCTGATTACATTCGCAAAGACATTATCCGTATCATGGAAAGTTTTAAGTGGAAAAGATAACCGGTTTAGCATTCATTTTTTTAATTATTTCTCAATATGCCAGCAACTTATTTAGCTACATTTGATGATGCCCGGTTGTTAGTTTGGGAGCTTACCGAAAGCATTGAGGAGTTGATGAATAGCTTGGATGAATTAGATATTGATGAACTTGGCAGTAAAGTGTCTGATAAGCGAAAATTTGAATTTCTGGGGGCGCGCGTTGCGCTTAAAACGTTATTAAACAAAGAAATAACAATAGACTACGACGCTGATGGAAAGCCCCATGCTGCAGATAATAGCATGCATATAAGCATTTCACATAGTCGGAAATGGATAGCCGTCATGGTGCATTCTACCCGCTTGGTGGGAATTGATATTGAAATTCCTTCCGATAAGATTCAAAAGATTTACACTCGTTTTTTGAGTGAGGCAGAGCAAAATGATTTGTCTAATGGGAAAAATGCGCAACAGTTGCAGTTGGCCTGGTCGGGCAAGGAGGCATTGTACAAAATAATTGGAAATGAGGCGGTAGACTTTGCAAACCAGTTGCGAATTTTTCCTTTTGACGTGCAAAACTGTGGTGAAATGCTGGCTGAGCATATCCCAGCCTCCAAAAAGTACAAATTGCAGTATACTCAACATCCTGAATACAGTTTAGTATACTGTGTGGACTGATAAATAAATAACATTGAATGAGAACTATATATAAAAAAATACTACTTAACCGTGAAGCTAATCGTAAAATGTTGGCTGTATTAATTGACCCGGATCAATGCAGAGGAAGTGTTCTTGCAGGTACTGTAGCAATGCTCAAATCTTATACGCCTGATTTTATTTTTGTGGGAGGGAGTCACATGTTAACAGCATCTGTAGATTCGTTAATCGGATTATTGAAGGATGAGGTAAAAACAAACGTGGTTTTGTTTCCGGGCAATGCAGCTCAGTTTAGTGTACATGCCGATGCGTTACTTTACCTTTCATTGTTGTCAGGTAGAAACGCTGAATTTCTTGTTGGGCAGCATTTAACATCGGCTCTGGCAATAAAGAATTCGAATATTGAAGTAGTTCCAACCGGATATTTATTGATTGACGGTGGAAAGCCAAGTTCGGTAGAATACATTAGCAATACGCGCCCAATTCCACGGGATAAGAACGAGATAGCACTATCTACTGCAGTTGCCGGCGAGTTGCTGGGGATGAGGTTAATTTACCTGGAAGCCGGAAGTGGCGCCGAAATCCCTGTTCCGCTGGAGATGATTGAATGTGTTAGTGCCGGTCTTTCGTTACCATTAATTGTAGGTGGTGGAATAAAAACCACCGAACAACTATCTGCAGCTTTCGATGCAGGTGCCGATATTGTAGTTGTTGGAAATGTGTTTGAGAAAGATCCTTCCCGAATTGCTGAGTTTGTTCAATGTGTTCAGTCTTTGCAATATAACCAATCTAATTAGCAAATTAGTGATTTTGGGGTGGCGTTTTCGATATCCGATCGAAAAACGGGCTCTTCGATGAACAACTGATAGGAATTCCATAAATTGAGCTGCAACCAGGCATCCACCCTAATTCCTGAACGACTCTTCCCACTGAAAACATAACCCGACTGTCAACCCGTTGGTCAGCAGCCACTGAGCAAGCTGAGCCAATGGCGATACCCACATCCACCGAATTTATAGCACAGGGAACGTCTGGAAATTCACTTTTCTCAGTACATGTTGCGAAACCGCAATAGCCACAGTTCAGACTGTGTACTTTTAGGGTTGTTCCAATCAAAATAATCGCTTCAGCATTTAGTATGTTCTCAGCGTCGCGGGTGATGAACTTCAGTCCTGTTTCTTCGCTATAATTCAGCATAGCAGTGGACAGGTCTTTAATGGTTTCGGCGGTTACCAACACTACTTCTATAATATCAAACCCTTTCCCTTTTGGCGCAGTGCGAGCTGCTGTCATCATAGCATTTGCTACTTGCAGCAAGCGCTCATTGCGTGTATCTCTTTCGTTTATTAGCATATTATTTTGTTGTTTAGTCTAGGCATTTAAAATGCTAAATGTTGGAAAAGTAATCTTGAGAGTCTGATTTAATCTGGTTGTTGTTAACATCAAAATAGTTTGTCTCAATCACTTCACCCAAAACATTATATTTGACTCTTATGATTGCGTAGCCAGTATTGTCTGCAACCAAAGTTTTTCCGTTTTTCCAGGAAGATCTTTCGATGATTCTTTGCGATGAATCATATTTATACCTAAACTCAATATAATTTTTACCACTACGTTTGCTATAGCATTGATTTTCTACTACATTGCCATACTTGTTGTACTTTGTAGTGCAAAATTTGTGGATTGAATTAACTAATTGTTCAGAACTGTCAAATAGACTTTTGTTTGTAAGCTTACCTTTTTTGTCGTAATTTATTCTAATGACGGCAAAACTATCAGAGTTCAATGTTAGGTGATATTTTGAGTTTAAATATCTTCGTTCTAATAGATTTTCTGTCGCTTTATCAAATCTCATTCGTATGATAGAGTATCCTCTTTTTCCATCTTGTAATTCGCCATCTTTTCCATAATAAGATACTTCTGGAGTGTATGCTTGATCATCTTCTCCCCATTTGTATTTTATGAAATAGCAACCGTTTTTATCTACAATTCTGTTTCCGCTTTTGTCATTAAAAATACTTTCAACCTTCCAATTGTCCCTATTTAGAGTCCAGTTGTATACAGCAACTCCATTAATATCTTCGGTTAATTCATCTTTGTCATCATAATTATTTAGGGAAACAGGAAGTTTTTTGTTGTTTAAAATTAACCCGATTGAATATACTCCCAACGAATTTTTCATTGGTTGTTTGGCTGGATTCAAAAACACTCTTTTTTCCAACTCATTTGAGTAGACGATTTTTAGACCGGCAAATCCTGAGTTGTCAAATACTGGTTTATTGCGCTTTAGATATTCAGCCTCTAAAATCTGGTTTTTACTATCAAACCTAACCCGATAGCAATTAGTCATTTTAGCCACTGACTCAATCAGGGAATCTAATGTCCTAATCTGATATTGTCTGTCATCAATATAAAAACGTCGGAAATAACTAACTCTGCTTTGAGGCATTACTGCCAATGATATTACACTAAATAAAATGGTGAGTGATTTTTTCATATTTAAATGCTTTGCTATTTTTTCAATTTTTCCAAAATCACCTCATTTATCAGCCCATTTCCTGCCACTATTTCTTTCCCAAATAAATAGTTATCACCTCCCTTATAATCGGTTATAGTTCCGCCCGCTTCTTTTACTATAACGGCTCCGGCGGCCACATCCCATGGTTTTAGGTCGTATTCCCAGAAGGCATCAAATCTACCGCAAGCCACATAAGCCAAATCGGTTGCTGCTGAACCTAATCGGCGTACTCCTCGTGCATTTTTCATGGTCCATTCCAGAAATTGCATGTAGCTTTCCATTTTACTGAAATCGTTATATGGAAAGCCGGTAGCCAATAAGGTGTCGTGAATATTGCTTCGTTTTGAAACCTGAATCGGTTCTCCGTTCAGATATGCTCCACCATTTTTCCATGCGTAAAAACACTCATCACGGCCAACTTCGTAAACGACTCCGAGTACAAGCTCTTCACCATCTAATAATCCAATACTAACAGCATAAATTGGTACGCCCTGAATAAAGTTGGTGGTGCCATCCAAGGGGTCAATCACCCAATTAAATCGCTCCCCACGCTTATCGTTGGTGCCTTCCTCAGCAATAAAGCCTGATTCGGGCAACAGGACTTGCAAGGCAGCAATAATCCGTTGTTCTGATTCTTTGTCCACGTAACTTACCAAATCGTGCAAGCCTTTTGTTTCGATCTTCGAGGTATCGAAATTTTTGCGTTCTTCAGTCATGAAAGTCCCGGTTGACCGAGCTACATCGCAGGAAAAAAGGCAAAGTTCTTTATAAGTAGGTGTCATTGTTATCAATTTTATCTGTTTGTTTTTGTATCGTTATATTGATTAAAGTCTAATCAGGCTATATACTCATATCAAATATATTAAATGCAAAGTTATGTTTTTCTATTTTAACTGGCAAGGGAAATTGCACCTAAGTGAGGCTATTGTTGGTAATGATTCAGAATCTCTCATTTTTACTAAATAATAATAAAAAGTAGTATCTTTGTCATGCAATTGAAATATTATTGCAATAAGTAAAAACACACATTTCCCTCACTGTTACACGATTTTATTGAATGAAAAAGATTAAAATTTTGCTGAAATATGTGCTTCTGGTACATGTTCTGTCACTTGCGTTTATGACATTGCAACGCCTTGTCTTACTTACTACTAACCTTCAGCAATTGCAAAATGTAGAACATAAATTCAGTTGGATACTCTCAGCTTTAATTCGTGGAGTATGGTTTGATAATGTTATTGCCTGTTATATCACGTTTTTTCCACTGGTGGCCATTTCTGTTTTAGGACTCCTTAACATTGCAGGTAAGACTGTTTTCAAAGTATTCAATGTCCTGTTCTCATGTCTTTATGCAATAGTTTTTGGAGTTGGAATTGCGAATATACCGTATTTTAATTACTTTTCTAAGCATCTGAATTCCTCTATTTTTAATTGGGCTGAAGAAAAAGGAACGGCTGTAAATATGATTTTGCAAGAAAAATCCTATTATATCTACTTTTTGTTTTTTGTGCTCTCGGTTATTGCTTTTGCATTTTTATTGACTCGGGTTAGCAAAGCGTTATTGAGAAAAGAGCAGTACAAAATTACCGGGAAAGCTTATTTTGTTTATGTTCCAGTGTGTTTGCTGTTGCTTGGAAGCTGTATCTTTGGTGTTCGTGGGCGTGTTGGCTATAACCCCATCAAAACGAGTCAGGCCTATTTTTGCAATAATACTTTTTTGAATCAATTGGGTTTAAATCCCCTGTTTTTCTTTATGCGGGATGTTATTGAATCGCGCGAGTCGCATTATAATGTAGATCAAATTGTCTCCGAAAAAGTGGCTTTGGCATTTGCCCGAAAGGAGCTTGGATTTGCAGATAGTTTGTACGAGAAATCACCGGTAGCCAGGTCGGTTGTTGCTCATGGAGAACCTCGACGAATGAATGTAGTAGTAGTCTTAATGGAATCCATGTCGGCTAATTTGTTGGATGTAAAGGAAAACGGTAAAGAAATAACACCTTTTTTGCATGAATTAATTGGAAAGTCATATTACTTCAATAATTTTTATTCGGCAGGTAACCATACCAACCACGGTGTTATGGCCACGCTTTTTGGAGTGCCGGCCTTGTTCGATCGAAATATTATGAAAAATGTCGATATTCCGCTGTGTTCTGGCTTGCCAAACGCATTGCAGACCGACGGTTACCGAACTATGTTTTTTATGTCACACGAGTCGCAATACGATAATATGAACGCTTTTTTGCGTGAAAATGGTGTCTCTGAGATTTATGCGCAAGAAAATTACCCTGTCGGAAAACGGGTGAATAGTTTTGGTGTACCTGATGATTTCCTACTTGGTTATGCTTTCGATAAAATTAACCAGGATGCAACAAGCAACAAGCCGTTTCAAGCCACCATTCTTACTATCAGTAATCATCCTCCCTATATTGTTCCCGATAAATTTAAAAATGTAAGTTCAGATCCACAATATCAGATTGTGGCCTATGCCGATGATGCCATTCGTCAGTTTATGGCTAAAGCTGCAAAGCAAAAGTGGTTCAATAATACGGTATTTGTGTTTTTGGGCGATCATGGCAAAAACGTAGGTGCGAACTCTTACGAATTGCCGCTTTCGTACAATCATATCCCACTGATTATCTATTCTCCGGCATTTAAAGATGCTCCACAGAAGCTGGAACAATTAGGTGGGCAGATAGATGTGTTTCCTACGGTGATGGGTTTGCTCAATCGTTCGTATGTTAATAACACCTTGGGTGTGGATTTGTTTAAGACACCCCGCCAATCGATGTTTTTCTCTGCGGATGATGGCTTGGGTTGCATTAGCAAAGACTATTTTTATGCCTATAACTTTAAATCGAAAACTGAAGGACTTTATAAATATAAAAATAATAGTCCTGAGAATTTAGCAGCGCAAAATCATGCTAAATGCGATAGCATGAAGTTAGAATCAGCTTCGATGTTTCAAACAGCGCAATATATGATAAAGAAGCAGATACTGA
>Ga0302321_100003133_pt1 | contig 14166 bp, 19 predicted proteins | sample Fen_T0_1_FD_202505 | JGI IMG/M metagenome (GOLD analysis project Ga0302321, IMG submission 202505) | Peat permafrost microbial communities from Stordalen Mire near Abisko, Sweden - Fen_T0_1 | ecosystem: Environmental > Terrestrial > Soil > Wetlands > Permafrost | place: Sweden: Abisko...
GGTGTGTCGCTGGTCACCAACTACCGCGGCTCGTTCTCCACCGAAGTCAACCAGGGCGGCATCGACGGGCTGATCAAATCGCTCGCCGACCGCAACAACAAAAATGCAGGCATCAGCAAAAAATAGACCGCCGCCGGCGCATCTGTCGACGGTGGTTGGCGAAGTCCTCAAACTGGAGGGCGCGATCAACCTTGCCAACATGACGCGCCTGCTGAGCGAGACCGATGCCTACGAGTCGCAGAAGACGCTGCCCGATTGCCTGACCATCGATTTCGGCAATGTCACCGACGTCGATTCTTCCGCCGTGGCGTTGTTGCTGCATTGGCGTCGGCGGGCGCTGGCATCGGGCCGCTCCCTGCGCTATATCCACCTTCCGGAAAATCTTTCCGCGTTGGCCGAACTGTACGGCGTCACCGAATTGATCCAGTGCCCGGCCTCCGGCGCCACCCAGCCCTGCCCCAAATGAGGGCCCGCGCCGCCTCGTCATGACGCCGGCCATCGAGGTTCGTGCCGTCGAAAAGCGTTACGGAAGCTTCACTGCGCTGGACGGCGTATCGCTGAGTGTTGCGCAGGGCGAATTCTTTGCACTGCTGGGACCCAACGGGGCCGGCAAGACCACCCTCATTTCCGCACTGGCCGGGCTGGTGCGGATCAATGCCGGCTCGCTCGCCGTAATGGGCCACGACGTCGGCAGCGACTACCGGGCGGCACGCCGTGCGCTCGGCATCGTGCCGCAGGAAATCGTCTTCGACCCGTTTTTCTCGGTGCGCGAAACGCTGCGCTTCCAGGCCGGCTACTTCGGTATTCGCCGCGACCGGGCGCTCGACGACTGGATCGATCATTTGCTGCAAAAGCTCGCCCTCACCGACAAGGCCGACGCCAATATGCGCCAGCTGTCCGGCGGCATGAAACGGCGCGTGCTGGTGGCGCAGGCGCTGGTGCACAAGCCGCCGGTGATCGTGCTCGACGAGCCGACCGCCGGGGTCGATGTCGAATTGCGGCAGACGCTGTGGAGTTTCGTGCGCGAATTGAACGCCGAGGGCCACACCATCCTCCTCACCACCCATTACCTGGAAGAAGCGCAACAACTTTGCACGCGCATCGCCATGCTGAAGCAGGGCAGGATCGTCGCCATGGACACCACCGACCATTTGCTCAACGCCTTTTCCGAACGGGTACTGCGGGTGAAACTGGCGGCCGAGCTGCCGGCCGGGCTCGCCGAACTACGCATCAAGCAATCCGGCGCCTGGCATCACTTTGCCATTCACGCCTATCAGGATGTGGAAGACCTGCTGGCTCGACTGCGCCAGGGCGGCGCCGAAATCACCAACCTCGAAGTGACCGAGCCCGACCTCGAAGAAGTGTTCGTCAAGGTGATGAACAAATGAACATGGGTTTCCAGACCCTGCTGCGCAAGGAGGTCCTGCGCTTCTGGAAGGTGGCATTCCAGACGGTGGCAGCACCGGTGCTGACGGCCATCCTCTATTTGCTGATCTTTGCCCACGTCATGTCGGGCAGCACGGCGGCCTTTCCCGGCGTCACCTACCAGCAGTTCCTGATCCCGGGCCTGGCGATGATGACGATGCTGCAAAACGCCTTCGCCAACACCTCGTCCTCGCTGATCCAGTCGAAGATCACTGGCAACATCCTGTTCATCCTGCTGCCGCCGCTGACCCATTGGGACTACTACGGTGCCTACCTGATCGCGGCCATCATCCGCGCGCTGATGGTGGGGCTGGGCGTCTTCCTGGTGGGGCTCGCGATGGCGCACGTGCCGATCCACAGCGTGACAGCCATCCTGCTGTTTGCCCTCATCGGCAGCGCCATGCTGGCAGCGCTCGGCATCATCGCGGGCCTGTGGGCGGACAAGTTCGACCAGATGGCGGCATTCCAGAATTTCCTGATCATGCCGGCCACCTTTTTGTCGGGCGTGTTTTACTCGATCCAGTCGCTGCCGCCGTTCTGGCAGGCGGTATCGCACCTCAATCCTTTCTTTTACCTGATCGACGGTTTTCGCTACGGATTCTTCGGCAAGTCGGACGTCGCCATCGAGATTTCGCTCGCCGTCACCACTTTTTCATTTTTGTGCCTTTCTTGGGTCACCCTGTCCCTGCTAAAATCGGGCTACAAACTGCGGCAATAAACCCGGCGCCGGAACGAAAACCCGCAGTTACCAAGATCGCGAGCCCATGGTCACCCCCGCACAAATCGAAGGCTATCTGAAAGACAAACTCGATTGCGAGCACCTCGCCGTCGATGGCGATGGCGCGCATTTCCAGGCCGTCATCGTCTGCAGCGCGTTCGAAGGCAAGAGCCGGGTGCAACGCCACCAGATCGTCTATGGCGCACTCGGTGACCGCATGCGCGAAGAAATACACGCCCTTTCCATGAAGACGCTCTCGCCCGCCGAGTGGTCTTCGCATCACACCCAATAGGCCCTGCCCCATGGATAAACTGAGAATCCGGGGCGGCAATCCGCTTCACGGAGAGGTTCGCATCTCCGGCGCGAAGAATGCCGCCCTGCCCATCCTGTCCGCTGCCCTGCTGACGGCCGCACCGTTGCGGCTCGGCAATGTGCCCGACCTCAACGACATCGGCACCATGCTGCGCCTGCTCGAAGAGATGGGCGTGACATCCTCGCGCGAAGGCGAGTCGGTGACTTTGCTCGCCGAAAACGTGGACAACCGCGTCGCCTCCTACGAGCGCGTAAAGACCATGCGCGCCTCCATTCTGGTGCTGGGGCCGCTGCTGGCGCGCTTCGGCGAGGCCAAGGTTTCGCTGCCCGGCGGCTGCGCCATCGGCGCGCGCCCGGTCGATCTGCACATCAAGGGCCTGGAAGCGATGGGCGCCACCATCACCATCGACTCGGGCTACATCCACGCCGCGGCCAAGAAGTTGCGCGGCACGCGCATCTTCATGGATACCGTCACCGTCACCGGCACCGAAAACCTGATGATGGCGGCCTGCCTCGCCGAGGGCACCACGGTATTGGAAAACGCCGCGCGCGAACCCGAAGTGGTCGATCTCGCCCACTGCCTGATCGCGATGGGCGCGAAGATTAGCGGCGAAGGCAGCGACGTGATCACCGTCGAGGGTGTCAGCGAGTTGCACGGCGCCGACTACCGGGTGATGCCGGACCGCATCGAAACCGGCACCTTCCTCGCTGCCGTGGCCGCCGCCGGTGGCGAAGTGAAGCTCACCCACGCGCAGCCGAATTCGCTCGACGCGGTGATCCGCAAACTGCGCGAAGCGGGTGCCCGCATAGCATCGACTGACGACGAAATCACGGTCGCCATGCAAGGCCGTCCGACCGCAATCAGCATCCGCACCGCACCGTATCCCGCTTTTCCCACCGATATGCAGGCGCAGGTGATCGCGCTCAATTGCGTGGCCGAGGGCACCGGGGTGGTCACCGAAACCATTTTCGAAAACCGCTTCATGCACGTCCAGGAGCTGGTGCGCCTCGGCGCGCATATCGACGTCGAAGGCAACACCGCCATCGTCCACGGGGTCGCCCGCCTCACCGGTGCGGCCGTGATGGCGACCGACCTGCGCGCCTCGGCGTGCCTGGTCATTGCCGGTCTGGCCGCGTCGGGCGAGACCATCATCGACCGCATTTACCACCTCGATCGCGGCTATGATCACATCGAGGCAAAACTCTCGGCGCTGGGCGCCGACATCGCCCGCGTCAAATAGAGTAGCCATGTCCACCATCACCATCGCGCTCTCCAAGGGCCGCATCTTCGACGAGACGCTGCCGTTGTTGCGCGCGGCCGGCATCGAGCCGGCCGACGATCCGGAGCGCTCGCGCAAGCTGATCCTCGATACCAACCAGCCCGCGGTGAAACTGGTGATCGTGCGCGCCTCCGACGTACCGACCTATGTGCAGTACGGTGCTGCCGACCTGGGGGTGGCCGGCAAGGACGTGCTGATGGAGCATTCCGGCACCGGGCTATACCAGCCGCTGGACCTCGGCATCGGCCGCTGCCGCATGATGGTGGCGGTGCGCGAGGGCTTCGATTACGCGGCGGCCTTGCAGCGCGGCGCGCGCCTGAACGTTGCCACCAAATACGTGCAGACCGCCAGCGAACACTTCGCCAAGAAGGGCATGCACGTCAATCTGATCAAGCTGTATGGCTCCATGGAACTGGCCCCACTGACGGGGCTGGCCGATGCCATCGTCGACCTGGTATCGACCGGCAATACGCTGAAGGCGAATCGCCTGATCGCGGTCGAGGAAATCGTGCCGATCTCCAGCCGGCTGATCGTCAATCGCGCTGCGCTCAAGCTGAAACGCGAGTCCATCCAGCCGTTGATCGACGCGTTCGCCAAGGCTGCAGTACGCTGAATCCGCCATGAACCTGCGCAGACTCGATTCCAGCAAGGCCACGTTCGACACCGAACTGGGCAAGCTGCTGGACTTCGAAACCGCGCAGGACCCGAAAGTGGAAACGGTGGCGCGCGCCATCCTCGCCGACGTCAAGGCGCGCGGCGATGCGGCACTGCTCGCGTACACCAGCCAATTCGATCGCTGGACGCCCGCCGACGCATCCGCGCTGGAAATTCCCGCTGCCGCGATGCGACAGGCGTTGACGGCACTCCCCGCACCGGTGCGTGCGGCGCTGGAAACCGCCGCCGAACGCATCCGCAGCTACCACCAGCGGCAGGTGCAGCCGTCGTGGACCTTCACCGAGCCCGACGGCACCGTGCTGGGCCAGCAGATCACGGCACTCGACCGCGCCGGGCTGTACGTTCCCGGCGGCAAGGCTGCCTACCCGTCTTCGGTGCTGATGAATGCGATGGCGGCCAAGGTGGCCGGCGTGGGCGAGCTGATCATGGTTACGCCAACCCCGGATGGCCTGATGAACGAGACAGTGTTGGCCGCAGCCGCACTGGCCGGCGTGGACCGGGTGTTTCGCATCGGCGGCGCGCAGGCGATCGCGGCACTCGCCTACGGTACCGGCGCCGTGCCGGCAGTGGACAAGATCGTTGGCCCCGGCAACGCCTATGTGGCGGCCGCCAAGCGCTTCGTATTCGGCGTGGTCGGCATCGACATGGTGGCGGGGCCTTCGGAAATCTTGATCATCGCCGACGGCAGCGTCGACCCGGACTGGGTGGCGATGGATCTGTTTTCGCAGGCCGAGCACGATGAAATCGCGCAGGCCATCCTGCTGTGCCCCGACGCTGCCTATCTGGAGCGCGTTGCCGCCAGTATGGCGCGCCAAGTCGTGACGCTGCCGCGCGTCAACATCATCCGCGCTTCGCTGGAGAATCGCGGCGCGCTGATCCAGGTGCGCGACCTTGCGGAAGCCTGCGACATCGCCAATCGCATCGCTCCCGAACACCTCGAACTGGCCGTTGCCGATGCCGACGCGCTGTTGCCGAAAATTCGCCACGCGGGTGCCGTGTTCCTCGGTGCCTATTCCTCGGAATCGCTGGGCGACTACTGTGCCGGACCCAACCACGTGCTGCCGACGTCGCGCACCGCGCGTTTTTCCTCGCCGCTTGGCGTGTATGACTTCCAGAAGCGCTCCTCCATCATCAATGTCTCTGCTGCCGGCGCGCAGACGCAGGGCGCGGTGGCCGCGACCTTGGCGCGCGCCGAAGGGCTGGAAGCGCATGCGCGTTCGGCCGACTACCGGAAAAAATAATGTCCGCTGAGGATCGCATCCGCGCCGAAATTCGCGCACTGTCCTCGTACCACGTGCAGCCGTCCGAAGGCATGGTCAAGCTCGACGCGATGGAGAATCCGTTCGCTTTCCCGGAGCCGCTGCGAGCGGGACTCGCCGAAGCGCTAGCGGCTACTGCACTGAACCGTTATCCGGCGGCGAGTCCGGCCGATTTGAAGCAGTCGATCCGAGGTGCCATGCATATCCCGGCAGAACTCGAAATCCTGCTCGGCAACGGTTCCGACGAAATCATCCAGCTGATCGCCATGGCGGTGGCCACGCCGGGCGCCGCACTGCTGTCGGTGGAACCGGCATTCGTGATGTTCAAGATGATCGCGACCTTTTGCGGCCTGCGCTATGTCGGCGTACCGCTGCGCAAGGATTTCTCGCTCGACCTGCCCGCCGTGCTGGCCGCGATCGAACGCGAGCGCCCAGCGGTTGCCTTTATCGCCTATCCCAACAATCCTACTGGCAATCGCTTCGACCGCGAGGCGATTCGCGCCATCATCGGATCGCTTGCGAAACACGACGGCCTCGCGGTGATCGACGAGGCGTACTTCGCCTTTTCGCCCGACACCTTCCTCGACGAGATTTCGCAATACGACAACGCCGTGCTGCTGCGTACCGTTTCCAAGCTGGGCCTTGCCGGCATCCGCCTCGGTATGCTGATTGGCCGGCCGCAGTGGCTCGACCAATTCGACAAGCTGCGCCTGCCCTACAACATCAACGTGCTGACGCAGGCGGCCGCGAGGTTTGCCCTCGCCCATTACGATCAGTTGCTCGCGCAGACGAAAGTTATTGCCGCTGAACGCGAGCGTGTCGCCGCAGCGCTGGATCGCATCCCGGGTGTTGCGCGCTATCCCTCGGACGCCAATTTCATCCTGGTCCGCGTGGCCGATGCCAATGCGACCTACGCGGCGCTGCTCTCGCGTAGAATCCTGGTGAAGAACACGAGTAACACGCATCCCTTGATGCAAAACACCTTGCGCCTCAGCATCGGCACACCCGCCGAAAACGATGCGCTGTTGGTTGCTTTATCGACTGCCTTATCGGCAGCCCTGACGACATCCATCAAATCATGAGAACCGCCGACGTCACCCGCAACACCAAGGAAACGCAAATCCGCGCCGCCATCAATCTTGACGGCAAGGGCGAGGGCACCATCGACACCGGCGTGCCGTTCCTCGACCACATGCTCGACCAGGTGGCCCGCCACGGCATGATCGATATCGAGCTGAAAGCCACCGGCGACCTGCATATCGATGCGCACCACACGGTGGAAGACGTAGGCATCACCCTCGGCCAGGCGCTCTCCCAGGCGCTCGGCGACAAGACCGGCATCCGCCGCTACGGCCACGCCTATGTGCCGCTGGACGAGGCATTGTCGCGGGTGGTGATCGACCTCTCTGGCCGTCCCGGGCTCGAATACCACGTCGCCTTTACGCGCGCCCGCGTCGGCGATCTGGATGTCGATCTGCTGGTGGAATTCTTCCAGGGCTTCGTCAATCACGCGCAGGCCACTTTGCATATCGACAACCTGCGCGGCGTCAATTCGCACCATCAGGCCGAAACCGTTTTCAAGGCTTTCGGCCGGGCCCTGCGCATGGCCTGCGAAGTCGATGCGCGCGCCGCCGGCGTACTGCCTTCCACCAAAGGCACCCTCTAGGTCCTGTCATTCTGAGCGTAGCGAAGAATCCCATACCAGCGATCAAAGACGCCGCTCGTTCACCGGAGGAGATTCTTCGCTATGCTCAGAATGACAATTCAGAAACTGTCAATGTAACGCAATGCAAAAACTGGTAGTAGTCGATTACGGCATGGGCAACTTGCGCTCGGTGGCGAAGGCCTTCGAGTTCATCGCGCGCGAGCATGCGCTGCCGGTGCAAGTCGCCATCTCTTCCTCGCCGGAGGATGTGTTGAATGCCGATCGCGTCGTGTTCCCTGGCCAGGGCGCGATGCCGGATTGCATGCGCTACCTGCGCGAAAGCGGGCTGGAAGACGCCGTTCGCAGCGCTGCGGCAAATAAGCCTTTTTTCGGCGTCTGCGTCGGCATGCAAATGCTGTTCGACCGCTCGGAAGAGGGTGATACGCCGGGGCTTGGCATCTTTGCAGGCCTGGTGCGCCGTTTCCAGCCTGCCGACCACGCCATGAAGGTGCCCCACATGGGCTGGAACGAAGTGCACCAGACCCGAATCCATCCGCTTTGGAAAAATGTTCCTGCGGACAGCCGCTTCTATTTCGTGCATAGTTACTACTGTGTACCGGCCGATTCCGCCGTGACCGCAGGCACCACCGAATATCGAGACCCCTTTACCTCGGCCATTGGCCGGGATAATATTTTCGCCACGCAATTCCACCCGGAAAAAAGTCACCACGCAGGATTGGCGCTGTACCGAAACTTTCTCGATTGGTCCTTCTGACCCGCCCCCGCCTACTGCTACCTCCACTCCCGACACTTTTCGAACTTTCCGTCCAATCGTTTATTTTCCCCTCCCCTTCCTCACTGTCATCATGCTGATCATCCCGGCAATCGATATCAAGGACGGCCATTGCGTTCGCCTGAAGCAGGGCGAAATGGCATCGGCCACGGTGTTTTCGGAAAACCCCGGCGAGACGGCCACCAAGTGGCGCGAGCTCGGCGCACAACGCCTGCACGTGGTCGACCTCAACGGCGCCTTCGCCGGCAAGCCGAAAAACGAATCGGCCATCAAGGACATCGTCACCGCGATGGGTGATATTCCCATCCAGTTGGGCGGCGGCATCCGCGACCTCGACACCATCGAACGCTATCTCGACGACGGCATCAGCTGGATCGTGATCGGCACCGCCGCCGTGAAAAGCCCGGGCTTCCTGCACGAAGCCTGCGACGCTTTTCCCGGCCACATCATCGTGGCACTGGACGCCAAGGACGGCAAGGTCGCCACCGACGGCTGGTCCAAGCTGACCGGCCACGACGTGGTCGATCTCGCCAAGCGCTTCCAGGATTACGGCGTCGAAGCGGTGATCTACACCGACATCGGCCGCGACGGCATGATGACGGGCGTCAATATCGATGCCACCGTTACGCTGGCGCGCGAACTGACGGTGCCGGTGATTGCCAGCGGCGGGCTCAACGATCTCGACGATGTGAAACGGCTTTGCGCGGTCGAAGGCGAAGGCATCATGGGCGCCATTACCGGGCGGGCCATCTATGAAGGCAAGTTGGACTTTAAGAAGGCCATGGCGCTGACCGAGACGGCCAGCTGAAAACCTAGGGCTCTTCCCCCGCGCAGGCGGGGCCCAAGCTTCTCCGCTACAGTGAAACAAAAATTGGGCCCCCGCCTGCGCGGGGACAGGTATTTTCAATCCATTTTCGTTGGCTCCAAAGCACATGCTGGCAAAACGCATCATCCCGTGTTTAGACGTCAACGCCGGCCGTGTGGTCAAGGGCGTCAACTTCGTCAACCTGCGCGACGCAGGCGACCCGGTGGAGATCGCCAAAAAATACAATGACGAGGGTGCAGACGAGCTTACTTTTCTCGACATCACCGCAAGCTCCGAGCAGCGCGGCATGATCCTCGACGTGATCGAGCGCGTCGCCGAGCAGGTGTTCATTCCCTTAACCGTCGGCGGCGGAGTGCGCGAGGTGAACGACGTGCGGCGGCTGCTCAACGCGGGCGCCGACAAGATCAGCATCAACACCTCCGCCGTGACCAACCCGCAACTGGTCAAGGATGCGGCCGACAAGTTCGGCTCGCAAGCGATCGTGGTCGCCATCGACGCGCGCCGCAAGGCCGATGGCCGCGGCTGGGAAGTGTTCACCCACGGCGGCCGCACCGCCACCGGGCTCGATGCGGTCGAGTGGGCATGCAAAATGAACGAACTGGGCGCCGGTGAAATCCTGCTGACCAGCATGGATCGTGACGGCACCAAGTCGGGTTTTGATCTGCAACTGACCCGCGCCATCGCCGACGCGGTCAGCGTGCCGGTGATCGCCTCCGGCGGCGTGGGCAGCCTCGAACATTTGGCCGAGGGCATCCTCGAGGGCCATGCCGACGCGGTGCTGGCGGCGAGCATTTTCCACTTCGGCGAATTCACCGTGGGTGAGGCCAAGCAACGCCTGCGCGAATGCGGCATCGAGGTGCGGCAGTGAACGAGACGCAGCAATCGATATGGCTCAACGCCGTCAAATGGAACGAGCAGGGCCTGGTGCCCGCCATCGCGCAGGATGCTGCCAGCAAGGAAGTATTGATGCTGGCGTGGATGAACCGCGAGTCGTTGCAACTCACCTTGTCCTCCGGGGATGCACACTATTGGTCCCGTTCCCGCAAACAACTTTGGAAAAAGGGCGAAACCTCGGGGCACATCCAGCATGTCAAGGAAATCCGCCTCGATTGCGATGGCGATACCGTGTTGCTGCTGGTCGAGCAAGTCGGCGGCATCGCCTGCCACACCGGCCGCCGGCGCTGCTTTTTCAACCTGCTGAATGACGGCCGCTGGGTAGTCAATGGCGGCGAGGAGCCCGTGCTAACATCGCCGGGCAAATTCTCTACCGACTGACATTGGCAAAGTGCTGTGAAAGACACGCTTTTCAAACTGGAAGAAACCATCGCTTCGCGCAAGGGCGCGCCGCGCGAGTCTTCTTACGTGGCTGCGCTGAATGCGAAGGGCCTCGACGCGATCCTGAAGAAGGTCGGCGAGGAAGCGACGGAGACGGTGATCGCCGGCAAGGGCGGTGATCGCGAAGAAATCATCCGCGAAACGGCGGATCTCTTGTTTCACACCCTTGTCATGCTGGGCCACCAGGATATTTCACTGGCGGAGGTGCTGGCCGAACTGGAACGGCGCGAGGGCGTTTCCGGACTGGACGAGAAAAAATCGAGGGCTACAAAATGAGCGGCGCCGCCAACGACACCATTTTCGGCAAGATCCTCAGGAATGAAATTCCCTGCCAGAAGGTATATGAGGATGAAGACGTGCTGGCGTTTCAAGATATTCATCCGGCGGCCGAGGTTCATTTCCTGATCATCCCCAAAAAGTTCATCCCCAGCCTCGCGGAAGTCGGCATGGACGACGCGCCGCTATTGGGAAAAATGATGGCGCTGGTGCCGCAATTGGCGAAGGAACAAGGTCTCGCCGACGGCTTTCGCGTCGCCGTCAATACCGGGCGGATGGGTCGGCAAGACGTGTATCATTTGCATATTCACGTGTTCGGCAATCGGCCGGGCGGAGCGCCGCTGTCGGGGATGGCCGGCGCGCACTGAGCGGTGCGCAATTTGCCGCCCGCAGCAACATTCTGAGGAGATAGCAATGGGTGCATTCAGTATCTGGCATTTGCTGATCGTGCTGGTGGTCGTGGTGTTGGTGTTCGGCACCAAGAAACTGCGCAATATCGGCAGCGATCTGGGCGGCGCGGTCAAGGGCTTCAAGGACGGCATGGCCGGTAGCAGCGAAGCCGAGAAGAAGCCGGACGAAGTAGCGGGACGGGTAATCGATGCCGAGGTGAAGGACAAACAGAAATCGTGAGGAGAGAGGAGTGAGGCGTGAGGGGGAAACCCGCACCGCGCCGATGCAATCCTCCTCACCCCTCACCCCTTTCTCCTCACCTGCACCATGTTCGACTTCAGCATCTGGGAAGTGGCCACCGTAGGCGTGGTGGCACTGGTTGTCATCGGCCCGGAGCGCCTGCCCAAGGTTGCGCGCACCGCCGGACACCTGTTCGGTCGCCTGCAACGGTATGTCGCTACCGTCAAAGCCGACATCAATCGCGAAATCGAGCAATCCGAGCTCGCCAAGGTCAAGCAGGAAGTGCAGGACGCGGCGCGATCATTTGAACATTCGGTGCAGGAACACGCCGCCAGTATCGAGAAAGAGGCGGCCAAGCTGCAGGAATCCGCCCAGCCGGCTGCATTACCGCCGGCGGCGGACGCGATGCAGCCGGCAACGCCCACCACGGCATTCGAATCAGCTACTGCCCCTGCCGCCATGGTCGTCAAGGACTCAACCCCGGTCGAGCAGATGACCTTCGACTTCGGCATTGAACCGGTGCGGCCGAGAGCGAAACCGTCGTGAGCGAAAGCAACTTCCAGGAAACCTTCATTTCGCATCTGGTCGAGTTGCGCGACCGGCTGGTGAAGTGCATCCAGGTATTCGCCATCGTCGCCATCCCGGCGGCCTATTTCGCGCCGGAAATCTACAATGTGCTGGCCCAGCCGATGGTCAACGCGCTGCCGAACGGGTCACACATGATCGCCACCGGCGTGGTGTCGCCGTTTGTCATCCCGCTGAAGGTCGCACTGTGTGCAGCCTTCCTGGTGGTGCTGCCGTTCATCCTCTACCAGGCGTGGGCCTTCATCGCTCCCGGCCTGTATCAGCACGAAAAGCGCTTCGTGCTGCCGCTGGTGGTATCGAGCACCTTGTTGTTCCTGGCGGGAATTGCCTTTTGCTACTTCGTCGTGTTCCCGCTGGTATTTACCGGCATCGAAAAGTTCGCGCCGAACAGTGTCACCGTGGCGACCGACATCGAGAATTATTTCAACTTCGCGCTGAATATGTTCTTCGCGCTCGCCTTTGAGACGCCGGTGGTGGTCATCGTGCTGGTGGCGACCGGCATTGTGCGCGTGGAGACATTGGTGGATATCCGCCGCTACGCCATCGTCGGCGCCACCGTCATCTCGGCCGTGGTGACCCCGCCCGACGTAGGCTCGATGCTGGCGCTGGCGATACCGCTATGCCTGCTCTACGAGCTCGGCATCATTCTGGCGCGCCTGTTCGTGAAACCGCGCCAGCCGGAGACCGAGCCGGCAGCGTAGTCGTACCCAGGTTACTGTGGACGGCTGCGCGTGACCGGCGGCCGTTTGCCGGCCTTCACCACTACTTGCAGTTCCTGCTGCTTGCGCAGCACGCCAAAGCGCGCTTCCTCGCCCGGCCGCAGCGCCGCAATTGCGGCCATCGCCGCGACACTGTCGGGCACCGCCTTGTCGTTGATGGCGACGATGACGTCACCTACCTTGAGTCCGCCGCGGTCGGCCGGGAAACCCTTGTTGACGTCCGCCACCAGTGCGCCGCGCGTGGAGCCCAGCTTCAGCGAATCGGCCAGTTCGGCGGTCACGTCCTGCGGCGTAATGCCGATGAATCCGCGCGTAACCGAGCCGTCCTTGATAATCTGCTCCATCACATCCTTGGCCATCGACACCGGGATCGCGAAACCGATGCCAAGCGACCCGCCGTTTTGCGAGTAAATGACGCTGTTGATGCCGATCAGGTTGCCGCTGATGTCAACCAGCGCGCCGCCGGAGTTGCCGGGATTGATGGCGGCGTCGGTCTGGATGAAATTTTCGTAGCGGTTGATGCCCAGCCGGTTGCGCCCCAAGGCGCTGACGATACCCATGGTGACGGTCTGGCCGACCGCGAACGGATCGCCGATCGCCAGCACCACGTCGCCGATCTGCGCTTTGTCGGATTGGCCGAAAGTGATCGGCGTGAGACCCTTGCCGGCCACCCGCAGCACCGCCAGATCGGTTTCCGGATCGGTGCCGACCACCTTGGCCGGGATCACCCGGCCGTCCTGGAAGGAAAGCTGGATATCGGTCGATCCGGCCACCACGTGCTCGTTGGTCAGCACATAGCCGCCCTTTTCGTCGGCGTTGACGATCACGCCGGAACCCAGGCTACCGGTCGGCTCGGAGTCGTCGTCCTGCGCATCGGGCTGGCCGAAAAAGCGCCGGAACAGCGGATCGTTCACCAGCGGATGGGCGCGCGGCCGGCTCTCCCGCGACGAGGAAACATTGACCACCGACACCATCGCCTTCTTGGCCGCGTCGGCAAAGCTGGCGCGCACAGTGCCCGCGCCGCCGACTGCAAGCAAGCCGCCGGGGGCTGTCGATTCGCGAATTTCCACCACGTTGCGGCGCCACGGGTTCCAGTCGGGCCGAATCAGAGTGATCACGAACACGATGGCAAGCGTGACCGTGACGAATTCGGCGAATATCAACCACAAACGGCGCATCAGCATAGCGATTCAATCCGGTGCCGCCGGTCGCCGGCGGCAAAAAAGTCGGTGCAGGACCAAGGGCGCCGCAATGAGCGGCGGCCATTGGTCAATTAATGAGTGCTTACTATCTCCACTTCTTAAGCGCGTCGCGAATCTCGCGAAGCAACAGCACATCCTCCGGGGTGGCGGGAGGCGGTGCCGGCGGGGCTGCAGCCTTAAGCTTGTTCACTTGCTTGACCATCAGAAAGATAATGAATGCGAGTAGCGCAAAGTTGACAGCGATGGTCAAAAAACTGCCGTAGGCGAATACCGCGCCGGCTTTTTTGGCTTCCACCAGAGTGGCCGCAGTCTGTCCGGACAGGGGAATGAAGTAATTGCTGAAATCGAGGCCGCCGAAGATCTTGCCGACAACCGGCATGATCAGGTCGCCCACCAGCGAATCGACGATTTTGCCGAAGGCGCCGCCGATGATGACACCCACCGCCAGGTCGACCACGTTGCCCTTGACGGCAAATTCCTTGAATT
>Ga0302321_100003134_pt1 | contig 14165 bp, 14 predicted proteins | sample Fen_T0_1_FD_202505 | JGI IMG/M metagenome (GOLD analysis project Ga0302321, IMG submission 202505) | Peat permafrost microbial communities from Stordalen Mire near Abisko, Sweden - Fen_T0_1 | ecosystem: Environmental > Terrestrial > Soil > Wetlands > Permafrost | place: Sweden: Abisko...
TGCCTTGCAGTTTTTCTCCGCAAGCTACGAAAAACCGCCCGGCGCTGCGGCTATCGGGGACTAAAAATCTTCGCTTCGCATAGCTCCGCTTCCAAGATTTTCAGCGTTCGATATCCATTCAGCCACATTCTTCCTAACAGTCTCATCGCGATAAATTGAATGTCGTAAACCAGCACCTGAAACTTCGAACGACCTTGTGATAATGTTTTTTGCATTTGGTGGTATGGCGCTTGCAGTTATACGAACTAGCCAGTTTTCGACAATGTTTCGTTCACCAAAACCCAAAGCATGACCACGAAATATTAGTGACCAAACCGCCATAGTTACCTGGGCGATTAGAACAAACAATAGCAATAGACCCACGGCCCAACCTAACTCTAACAAACCCATGTCAAACGCCATGGATAATGTTTCTTCAAGAGACAAACCTAGTTCAGAGGCAGTAGGACCGAAAATTCTAAGATGAGTAGTGGCTATCACCTTTGGCAAAAAAAGAAATATAACTCCCCAAGCTAACCAGAATATGAATCGCGGACTCCACAACCAGTAGGGTAAATTAGCTACCCTGTCGACTAAATTAAGGTAACTTGCAGCCTCGTCACGATGAGCTTGAAGCACCAGAACCGGTGTGCTCTCGAGCTCTGGAAGACTAAATTGCGAGATCAACCGATCTTGAATTTTCCTAAATCTAACTATCAAGCGATTAGATAGGAATGTAGTGCATATGAAAATAATGATGTATACAACGCCAATTTTGATCAGGCTCGGTACAGCTGGGCTTGATTCAAAAGTTCCAAAGGCAAAGCTCAGAAAAGTTCCAGTTACGCATGTGAAGAATGGGTTCGGTAATTCTCTTAGTATACTTATGGATGGTTCGATCAGTCGGCGTTTCAAGGTAATAAATGGTGTGGCAAGACACACCACACTGGACACTTGATCGGTTATCGATTTATCGCGCATTGCGTACATAACGACGTTACCACCGTGGCTATGAGCGATTAGATGATGCTTTGCGGTCGGGTTGTTATCGATCAAATCGCGTAAATATGAGGCTAGCTCTTCCCCAGCATTAAGCCTAGCTCGATGAGAGTTGAAGCCTGTCCATTGAAATCGAGTCAACTGGACTTTACCGGGTACCGAGCATGTAAATGTTTTACTGAATGCTTAGTTAATGTCAGTCCACTCCGCATCGCGGGCGAAGGTTCCATGTACTAAGGTCACTGTAATTTCAGGTGCTTCGTACTTAGTTAGTTCAGTCATTGTTCCTCCTCACTCCACTGTACTCCCTCGCATAGAAATTTCAAATTAGGCTATTTTTGCCCATTCCATTCCCTCGAATATGCTCTTACATATCCCCCCTTTAGGCCTCCTAAATACATTAGGACTTTTTAAATTCATAATGACCACCGTTTTTAGATTGCCCAGTTGGATTTTAGCTTTTCTCGGTTACCCTTCCGCAAGAGTGCATTCACCGACTCTTCGCCAGCATGAAACGATGGCCCCATCTTGTAAAAAAAATAATTTGCTAGAAACTAACTAAAACCGCTTAACATAAAAGTCTTCTGGTGGTGGAGTCGGTCTCATTGACCCTAAAAAGTCGAGTTCGAATCCTCGCGCTCGCTGCTGTATCATGCTTGCCGAACTATTTTTATCACTTCGCATAATCAACCTGCAGATATTACCGCCTAAAACCAAGGACTCTTCTTTAGAAGACAAGCCCAACAACTTAATCTTTTGTAATTCTAACCCCGGATGAAGCCATGGACCGTCGGAACCGAAGATCAATTTACTAGCCCCGGCACGTCGGACTGCCTGCACCAGGTAGTCAAAGCGGCGCACCCCGGATGTGTCCCCATAAACATTGGGATACCTAACCATCTGCTCGATAACTCGTTCATGGGAACGCCAATCATCGGCAAAACTACCAAGGTGTGCGATGATAAAATTTACATTAGGGTATTGTGGTGCGAACATGTCGATGACATGAGCCTTACCTGCAACATCCACTATTACCGGAAGACGATAAGATTGAGCGGCCTCGCAGACTTCTCTAGTAGGCATCGCTTCATGACCGTGAATCTTTAGTCCGCGTAGTTTAAGTCGCATTACCGCTTCGTGAACCATCTCACGAACCCTGCCTTCATCACTCTTAGCGTTTACCATTGCGAACCCAATCAATCGAGGATGCCAACGTGCCACAATTTTAGCCAGATCGCGATTTGCCACTGAATAATCCCTGTTGAAGGCTGGAAACACAACCGTACGTTCAATCTCTGCTCGGAGGGCACGACGCATGTAAGATTCAATTGGCGCATCTGTATTCCAAGGTGCAGTCAGCAGATCACCCCGTCCCGCATGACAATGGCTATCAACGATCATATTGAGAATTGGAGGTCAATAAATATTGTTTTCGGGCAGGAGCTGGCTTGCGTCTAAACTCCTTCTTAAATGCCATGCTTGTTAAAATGCCCCTATAAAAATTTTTGATGCTAAACTTTTCGTTTTGGGAAAGCAAATTGTTTCCAGGCGAGGCAAATTCCATTGAAACTGTTGGTATGCCATGCACTCGCTGGAACTCACAGCCAACTAGAATTGTTCCTCCAGACCGCAACCAAACCCGTTTACGTTCAACTACACGACAATATGCCTTAGTGGCAGCTTGCATCGCCTGATTCTTTCTGTCCATCATCGCTGGGCGCGAGCTGGAATGCAATTTAACGACGATCTGTACCGTCGCTGGCGTCGAGCCAGATACTGTTGGACAAGTTGCTCAACAAGTTCAGACGGTAGTTGATATTGACTGGCAACCATTTACCATTCTTGCTCATGTTCGCGTAGGTTAGCTTGTCGACCATTTATTCTTTGCGAACGTATTGGCTGCTGCCGAGATCGGCGTAACCCGGTTTGCATGGCAGACCCATTTTGAGCGGCTATATTTCCATCGCTGCCCCACGGCATCACCCGATTGGCATCCATCCGGCGGGCAAGTCCCATTGATTGCGCGCTTGTGAGCCATTCTTCCGAATGTTCTGCAATTTCAAGAAGCAAGGCCTCAAACTGTCCGCGTTGGGTCTTCATGATATGTGGTTGGGCCAACCAACGCAGAACCTCGCGGCCAGCTATGGCCATGCGCTGCCTTGGGGATGTAACCAGCCGTTCGTTATAGTAACGCACCAGGATTTCTTCAACAGTATCCCAAGGTGTTGTGGTGCCAAATAGATTCATGACATCCTCTGACCCTAGAATCTTGAATGCTTCTTCTAAAAGCTGCATGACTTCAACACGCAAGACATTTAGATGGCCGTAGGATGTAAATTTAAGATTGTTCCTCAAATCCAATCCGGCTCGGCGCACAATCGCAATACTGCCAAAACTGGGGTCGTAAGCGCGCTCACGTAATACATCACTAATCCGTTTATCACGCCAGTACAGAGCCACTTGATTAATAAAATGGCTGAATTGATTGTGGAAGTTCACGTTCGGGGTCGTACCCTGAGGAACCTGCGCGTTGCCGTACCCAAATGCACGGCGATAGGCCATTTGGCGGTCATTAAGCGTGTAGCGCAAGACGTCACGGCGGTCGAATTGGTAAAGCAAGAAGGCACCCTGACCACTGGATAAACGCACCGCGCCTGCTTGGAACAGTTCCTTCAACTTGCGAATCACGCGGAACACGCCGATACGCTCGTGATGATAGATATAATACAAATCGCCCACCGCCACCAGCCGTTCGGACGCAACCTGCTCGTCATAAGGCTGAACACCATGTGGTATTCGGGTTTTGCCAAATTCTTCCGCGGCCTCAGGACCAATGCCGGCGAGTTGGGACAAGCCTTTGTCCGGAGGTGGCTTAATTTGAGAATCCTGTTTTACTACCGCAGCTAGGATGTCATCAACTTGCTGTTGCAGGGCATCGGCCAGTGCTGGGTTGCCGACTAAGTCACCTGCAAATCGATTTGCCAACGCCTCGCGTAAAGCGGCGACCCGTTCCAGCAAGCCCTGATAATCGCTTTCGTTTGCCATAAATTACTCCTCGCTTCAAAATGCCGGCATCAAGGTTTTACAGTTAACTTGGACGCTTTGCTAAATACAATCCCACTCGGGTTGGAGACTACCACCGAATACCCTGCCTTATGACTGGTATCATCCGTTAAAATCGTATAGGTTTGTTCATTTGCGCCTGGAATGGGCACACCGTCCCTGAGCCATTGATAGAGGATAGGGCCGCTACCGCTGGCCTTGATGGTAAATGTGACTGTAGCCCCTTTTTCTATGGCTATGTCGTGCAAATCCTCTTCTATTATTAAAGGAAAATAAGGATGATTAATGTCACTAACAATTTCTATAAAAAACCCTGGAAGATGCGGGGTACCGTATTGATCGATTAACTTTACTTTATAACATCCAGGGTAGTTTTTTGTTAGGTTTAATAACTCTGTAAAAGAATCTCCATTTTGGTTTTTACTAAAGCGTGCTGTGAAATTTGTAATCCAATCTTTTGTTATATTGTTGAAGACTGTAGGTATTATTGAGCTTGTAGAAACTGTTTGAGCCGTTTCTTCTGAAAATAATTCAAAAGTTTTGAAATAGGGGGTTTTAATGTTATTGATAAATAATCCTAAATTATTGCCTGAAACATTAAAATCAAAAGTATGATGTTTTCCTTGTTGGACAAGGTTTATATCTATTTTTGGGGGATCAATAGAAAAAATTATTGGCTCAGCCTGTTCCTCAGGTTGCAAGTTTAAGACGGGTGTCTTGATCGGGCTGAGACTGGCCGCGATATCATGCGCTGACCTGACATGCAGGGCAAGGGAGGCAAGTGCTTCGGTAACCCGTCTTGTGTAAAAGGCCTTTGGTATATTCATAGCATTCATCACATCCTCCTTTATCGGCACTGGTTGACAATCGTATTCAGCATATCCCTGAGCTGTTGCAGAGTATCGCTGACAATTAATACACCATCCTTACCGGAATCTTCAATGAGCTGGGGCGATTCCACACTGGCAAATTGTTCAATCCAGGTTAATAGTTCCGAAACGGTAATTGGTTCGACTTCATTACTGAGCTGATTGTCAAAGTTTAAGACGGCAACCTGGCGCTCCTCCGGCCCAAAAAATACCGAGTCCATGGCCGCATAAACTTCCTGTACCGACTCGACTATGACACCCAGCTCCTCTGAGAGTCTTATTAACTGGGTGCCCAAGTACTTGTGTCCTTCGTCATTGCGTTTTAGGAATTGCTTCTGGGCGTGCCAGGTTTGCAGCAACGACGTGGTGTAATCAACGATGATCAAAAAATTGGTGAAGTTTTGTTCCTCATGCACTTTGAGATAGCCGTCTTTATCGAAGCCAAATCGTTTGCCTAATTTTCCAAGACTACCCGAAACTTTTTCAGGATGGCTAAAAACTATTCCGTGATTATTTGGGCTCGAAAAACCCAATAATTGTTTAAAATAAGTATCGACCCGTTGAATTTTTGGCCCGCTGGCCTCGGCCAGTTCGTTCACAAGTTCAGTCCATGCATTTCGGACTATGGCCCGAACAGACTCGAACTGCTCTTCATTCGAATCTGAACGCAGGGGTGTCAAACCATCCAATAGGGGAAGCACTTGATCCGCAGCGGCTTTTGCCCGCATATAGATACTCTTTTGTGCGCCCGTGACAGCGCCTATATCGGCCTGAACCATGAAAGTACGGCTTCTCCACGTCCATTCCGTATGGTCCTCAACTACTTTCAAGTCGACAGCCTTGGTTAATGCACTCAGGAAACCCTTTGGGTCGTCGGCGCGGTACCGCCAACCCAGGAGGTCACGGATGGCCCCTTGAGCCACGCGCGTGAGCGAACCCCCTGCGGGTAAACTTGAAGATTCGCCGTTGCGGCTACCACCGTATCCGTTGATCTCTTTGGTTAGAATTGGATAGGTGACAGCATCCTCCACAGCTCCTGTAAACCTATTAATTTCAGTTTCAAGTTCCATACTTATCTCCGTTCAGTCATTTTCATATATTGATTGCCGAATGATTGTAAATTCAAACGACCATTTCGTGTTGGTTTAAGGGAGCTGGCTGCACCACTCTTAATCACAAATCCTTACTCAATCAATCAAAAGACTTTTGAAGCCAGCCCAATTCGGCATTCCTGTAATGTTATCTGTTGCGGACTTATTGGTGGATTGCATTGATACCGTACCATGCATCATGCGCTGGGCCAATTCATTCCAACAGTCCAATAGCGCTTCTATTATTTTATTAATCGGCATTGCAAAGCGTTCGACGGAAGTCTTGACCTCATGGCTCCATTCGCGCCATTCCCTACCACGTTCGCGACCCATTTCGAGGAGGCTCTCAATGTAGTCATGCGCACAGACCTCCCGAAAATATTTAACTGTGAAGCGATTTATCAAAGAGTGGATTTCGAATAATTCATGCCGCGCCAGCTCCAATTGTTTAGATGACTTGATATTCCACAAAAACTCCGGCAAATGAGCATCGGCTTCCTCTAACATACCTAGCATATCCACGACCAGATTATCAAATTGATCAACAAGCAATGTTGAACCTTGAGTTGGCTTGTCTTCCGAAATAGTGATTTGCAAAGCAGAAACTGCTTCCGACAACTCAGCTAAAGACTGATCCAGCGATTCATAAGCAGACTCCAAACTCATACTCATCTCCTCGACAGTTCGCTATAAAATTTTTCCTTAATCTTTTCCGCCGGTGCCAAGCGATTATCCAGTGCAAAACGAGCTGCACCAATCAGAAAGCGTTCCGGTACGATACCAGGGTCATCGCCACTAGCTAAGCGACGTGCTGCTTCTTCGATCATTCGTTGCTCTTTTTGTCCAAACCGATAAACATCAGCCAACGATTTATCACCAATTTCTTTAAAGGGTTGATAGCACAACGCGTCGACCACTAATGCAATTGCCTGCGGAGCAGTACGCAACATTTCTTTTGGAAACGCGCCTTGTTTTGGACCAGGATAAAGGGATGTCCATGCTTTGGCATATTTTTCTGCCTCGTCTTTAAATCCCATCCGTCGCAATAGTTCGACACTAATGAGCACTCGTAGGTACGGTGTTGGATGTACACCCTTAGGATCGAAATGGTAAGTGATCTGCGGCGATCTCCCGACAACGTCCATAAGTGAGGCCACTATGCAAGGCCCACCCATGAGAAGGCCACTTAAATCAGCAAAAGTTTCGCGATTCCACCGTACCCAAACACGTGCAAGATTAGGATCGAAACCAGCCTTCAATAATGTTCGTGCAATGGCAAGCGGCACGGCTCGCGATAGCCCAAGATCACTTTGTGTGTTATGGCTGACTTCGTGGAGCACTGCTCCCAGTGTCCATGGGTTCACCATACGGTGGTATGGGAGCTGGATAAGTGGAAATGGGTTGTACTGAAAACCTAATTGACGCAACTTAATGCCACGACGGTACGTCGCCGGGCCAAAGCCAGTACGCATGTATGTGAAAGGTGGTGGTGCAGGCACTGACTTTTCTTTGCCTATGCCAAGGTAAGTAACCCGATAACAGTCTAAGGCAATACGATCCGTGCTCAACAACCACTGACCGACATGTGATTGCCGTTGGCCAAATAACTCAAAATAAAAATCCCAAATTTTCTCTATGCCCCGTACCCAATCATGGGCATGATGTTTATGTGCAACAAAATCTTCGTAACGCTTACGGCTTGGTTCCCTACGTACTGCATTCGCAAGTGATACCATGTGGCGTGCACGCTGTTTTAGCCCAGGACGTAACTGGCCAAGGAGTTGATTGACAGCATGAACATGGCCTTCTGTAGGTGACTCAGGTCCTGTACCGAATTCCTCCCGAGAAAAATTCCGTAATGCCCTTGTGTGCCTTACGAGATTAATGGCTTGAGCCCGTACCCAAGGTTCTAGAACGGGTTGATCGCGGCTCGTTGCAGGTTTTTGTGCACTTTTACTAGCGTTGTAAACCTGGCTTGTCTCTACGAAGGCTGATGCGTTCATGCTTATTTGGCCACGTCATGAAGTTGGTTATTTTAATTATTTGTCCTAACGTCCACAGGTCGGACATTTCGATACTGCAGGTGTTGGAACTGTCGTGTTGAAAGTCCATGGAGTTGCATTTGCAGCCGGTTGACAAGTACAACGACAACCATTTGTCGTCGGCACCGCTACCCCACCGTAGCCTGGGATCACGCCGCCAGGGTAAGTTACCATTGCTGGTCCGCCAAAGTTAACCCCATATGGCGGCGCACCCCAAAAAACCCCGCCATTGTTGTAAACACTAGGCATTTGAGTTTGATTGTTCGCTGCGCGCACAGGGTTACCTTTTGGGCGTCCCAAGACTCGACGCGTTCGTTGATGATACTGGCGATCAAGTGCGCGTGAGCGACGATAGTTCTGCGCCAATGTTTTCGGATTGCTAAGAGTACGCATCGTTTGTTGGGCAAGAGTTCTTATGGCTTGCTGAGGTGTAACACGCCTACCTGCCGCAATTTGGCGTCCTAATCTATATATGGTTCCGCGTGCAATGCGAGGTACTGCGGGTAACAACGGACGGGTCGTGCGGTTTCGATACAATGTCCTCGCCACATTGGCCACGCCACGCGTAAGCTGAGGAGTTAACCTACGGATTAAACGGGGGGCGATGCGTCTGACCAGCTGCCCACCAATCTTCTTGGCAGCCAATCCTCCTACTTTTTTAGCGGCCAAACCCGCGAGTTTTGGAAGGACAAATTTCGCAGCCAATCCTATGAGCGGCAAGAAATGTTCTGCAGCTTCTTGTTCATTGGCTGCTTCGGCTGCAGCATGGCCTGCATGTTCCATCATGGCAGCAAATTGAGCCATTTGTGCAGGTGAATATTCGTGTTCGTATTCCAATTCGCCTGCGAACTCCAGTTCACTTTCCAGCTCACCCAACTCACTTTCACCTTCAATGACCGGCCAAGGCTTAACCTGACCACGAATAGCTGAACGGGCTGCAGCTAAAGCAATTCGACGTAATGCCTGTGATTGACCACCTCTATCGGCCATCGCAGCCAAATGATTAAAAAAAGCCTCATGTTCGGCATGTTGCTCGTGTTCTAATTCAAATTCATTGACCAATTCGTTGGCGAATCCAAGTTCGTGTTCCAGTTCATGGGCAAGTTCAAACTCGCTTTCGCTCTCAAATTCAAGTTCTGATTCGAGTTCTAGTTCGGTGGCTGCGGACATGGTCTCTCCTACCTAGAGTAAATATATTTTATTAACTTTGCTCGTTCACTTTCGCGCCATTAGATAGAGCGCCGCCGTTTGCGTGATGCAGTCATCATGGGTCTATTGCTACCGATAGATTTGGTGGCGCGAATATTTCTGCGAAGTACGGCGGCACAGTATTTAGGGCTGCTGAGGACACGTCTTGTTTGGTTCGCCATGACTGCACCGGCACGCTTACGTGAGACCCGGCGACCGTTTGCGGCATCGCGTCTTAGAGTACGTACTGTCCTGCGCATAATAGTGGGAACCACACGAACAAATGGTCGGGTAGCTCTCCGCATCCGTAAAATGCGAGTCAATATTGCTGCACCACGGACTAGATTGGGTATCAATGCCTGCAATGCCCGGCGATCTTGTGGAGAAAGCGTAACTGTGGTGGCTGCGCCGACAAGAGCTTCGGACTCATGTTCACTTTCGGTAAAAGCGGCATAATGAGCCATAGCTTCAGCTTGGGCTTCATGCTCAGCCAATTCATGAGCAACTTCGTGTTCACTTAACTCATGCTCACCGAATTCGTGTTGGCCTAGTTCAAACTCGTTAAACTCCATTTCATGGACGCCACCGATTTCCAATTCACGTAATTGCTGGGCAGCCAAACTGGCCAACTTAGCGCCAAGCGCTCCACCAGCAGGCCCCCCCATTAAAGTCCCGACGGCTGTACCGGCGATTGGAGCGGCTATTTTTGCTATACGCTTCAGAAATGGCGCAGCAATCTTAGTAAGTCTACCAATACGGGAAAATGCCTTCTTGAAAAACTGTTCCCCATGTTCATGTTCATGTTCGAATTCAAATTCTCCAAGCTCCCCCTCGCTTTCACCTTCTCCAAACACACTAGAAAGAATGTTGCCAAGAAAGTGCTCGCCTTGTTCGTGCTCGCCCATTTCCGATTCCGTTTCAAATTCACCAAATTCTGCTTCAGCCTCGAATTCACCGAAACCGACTTCAGATTCGAACTCACCAAATTCTGATTCGGATTCAAATTCTCCGAATTCGCCTTCGCATTCTAGTTCGTTCTCAAACTCACTTTCGAATTCGTTTTCGAATTCGTAATCTAGGTTAGCTCGCATGTGTACCCCCGCTTTGATCAATTGAGATGGCTATGCTTTATTTGCGATACCATGCTATCGACTATTTGCTCATTTCACCAGTCACGAATTGTTGGGAACTTATACGTAGGAACTGAAATACAGGTCACTCAAACGAGGTGGTATAAAAATGTGTCACTTGTTTGTGTGATATGCGAAACCAAATTTGCACTGTATCATTCACACTAGAAATTTAAGTCAATTTGCCACGCAAGAGTGATCTTAAATTTAGAAATTAATGGGAAGGATCTTTATCGTGGAACTGTGGCGAACAGTCTAATATGAGGACGTGTATTTAAAAATACAATTGCTTACAGGACTTGTTGATAGGGTTAACTGAGTATTTTGTGTTCTATAACCAGGAACGTTATCTTCAATCCCTGGGCTACAAAACGCCCCCAAGTTATATCAAACTGCTATCGGCGGGGGTGATCTTGCCCCGGTCTAGTGGACACTCGGCTAAGAGAGTATTCTCTAAAACCGAGGTAAACAATGAAATCCGTTCGCATGAATTGAGACAGCGCTATTCAAATGGAGTATGAACATAACTCAAGCTTAAACTAGACCAATATTTGTCTGGACAATGGGTTACAAGACAACTTCTAAATTACCTGTACTTATTAGAAAACTTCCAATAAAAGATTCGGATATTATCTGGGAAAATATTTACTTGCTAAGAACGTTTATTCGGCTAAACATAGATCACCAAGTTGAATCCGCCGAATATTATCAAAAGCAGTTTATTTAAACTAAAAGGAAAAACATATTTATGCTGGACGAAAGTAAATAGTCCTAAGAAACAATTTTTCTAGGTGCTTTTACGAAGCGCAAAAACGATGTGAAGTAGATTTGCAAGTTTTACGAAAGGATCCTGTCATTTTGCGCCAAGAAGTCATTAGGGGTATTAGGCAACCAGTAGACTGACAAGAATGAAGAATACATAGGTATCAACTGTTTTTCTACCCAATTTTTTTGGAATGCCGGGCTTGAAATTAGACTTTGCAAACAGTAAATAACTCTAGTGCACGTTGAGATAAGTGACCTTTTAATAACGAAAATAAAGGGGGCGCGTATGGGAATTGCAAAAAAAAAACAATATTACCAGTTTTCAATAAAATCAAAACCTACCAATTCGCGCCCAGATATATCGGATGAGCCCGAAATTGACATAGTAACAGCATTCGCTAATGAAATTAGAAGCTCTATGCTTCGCCATGACGATCCAGCCTCTAATTTTTCATCTGACGTTATATTAGATCGGGAATTAAATGGATATCGTATAATTCTCATTCGTGAGCATTTGGCTCAAAACCCAAGCGCTTCGCTCAGCCCACGAGAGCAGGAAATCGCCCGTATGGTTGCCAAAGGCTTACCCAATAAAACAATCGCCGCCGTACTCGAAATAAGCACTTGGACTGTCGGCACCCACATTAGGCGTATGTTTGCGAAATTTGGCGTTAACTCTCGTGCAGCGATGGTTGCACAACTTATTCACTTACATGATATTGAATGATACGGAGTTGAAAAATGTTACTCAACTACTCTCTGTTAATGACTGCTTTTTCCTGCAACAAGGACGCGATTTTTTCCAATACACCCCGGTCTCATGTAAACCATTCCCGCAACCTGAAGTTAGGAGTTCGAGGTACGGGTTAATCTGCTGTGGCCGCAATAAAAATAGCCATGTATGAAATTGGGACGGAAGATGCGATTCTGGAGAAACTTAAACAATGGTCAAATTTAAATGTATGTGAAAGTTACTGGTTACGAAGCCTGTGGCATCATGAAGCCTTTAACCGTTGGATAATCATAAATTCTCCAGTTGAGAAGACATTTTTTCACCATTGCTTATAATAAATTGAATCTAAACTGACTGTCTCTATGCCAGTCAATTAAGCTCTTTGACATCAACCGTAGAGGTCGGGTTTTGGGTCGTAACCGGAAATTCGCAGTTCACAATTTTACCCCAAAAACTTACTTTGGATGCCAACGTTACTTTTCATGTGCGTTGCGCTTAAAACCCAGTCCAATAAGTCTTAAAGCTGTTGTGTAATTGGAATTTGTTTTATGGAATAGTTTTATGGACTCTGGAAGCCTTATCAAATGGCGCTATGAAGTGGATAGCTAATTGTAGTTTCTTGATTTCATAAACACCATTTCTTGCACTTATGTGAACGGCGACTCATACAAGCGTTCCGGCTCCATCACGCCATTTTCGGTGCGGTATTGCACCAGCAGGTCGATAAAGTACTCACTGGTTTGGTTCAACGTTTGCCAAAGCTCGTAAATAATCGGGTCTGACATATCATCTGAATGCCTTGGCTTACAAAAATTAAGCCATGGACTTTTTGAATTCCAAAACTCGAATGCATTACGGATCGCCAATCCCACTGGGCCGCCTAGGCAGCTAGTTGGCAATGAAATGGCCGTCTTTTAATCTAAAATCCGTCGCCAGTTTCCAGTGAACGGCTGGTTCAATTTGATTACAGTCGTTCAGCGGCAACCCTTGATAGTCCGGGCCCGACCCAAACCAGCCTTCAAAGAAAATTGCAATATATACTCAAACCAGACTTTCAAGAAAGATCGAGTGAATGGTGTAGTTCATTTTGGAGTCGTCGTTCCACAGAGATAAAGTGCGTGCAGGGAGATCGAACAAAACCTCCCTGCATTTTCAAAACGTTTAAAAACGATTAAGACTGTTCCCTGTAGATCGTCGAGACATGGTAAAGCGCATCCCTAAATAAATCGCCCGCTTCGCGGAAAAAATAGTTAAAGAGATAAAGGGTTAAAATGCCCGAACAGCCCGCACTCTGAGCATGGAGTTCTTAAAGAGGTTGTATTGGAGGCCATTGCCGAAGAACTGGCTCCACGCGATGTTGGCATCGTTCTCCGTAGAACTCCAGTAGTAGGCAGAAGCAAAACCAACCACAACGTTTCGTTGCTGATATAACAAATTCAATTCATATTTTGACGGCAAGTACCAGTCACCATAACAAATCTCTGAAGCTAAACCGGTACAGGCGTCCTTACCGTTTTCTTGTACGCTAAAATCTGCGGCCAGCTTAGCGGCGAAATTTCCCGCTGGGTTATCGCCGATTTGAGTGGCTACGATGAGTGCAGTATTCATGGCGCCTGCACCCAATCCATCGCCTGTAGTGCCGGTTGCTTTATATACTCCATTATACCATTGTATACCCCCTATGCCTGGATCGCTTTGGTCGGCTAAGGCTGCTATTAATCCGTGTTGTCCGCTGGCATCCACATAAAATACGATGCCGCCCCCAAACTGCTCGCTGATTACACGGATAGGGGCACTGGTGCCGTTTTGGCCTGGGCTACCGGGTATACCTTGTGGACCTGCTGGACCCGTTGCCCCGGTATCGCCTTTAGCCCCTGGAATCCCTGGTATGCCCTGGGCACCTTGCGCTCCCGGCAAACCTTGAGGGCCTTGTGAGCCCTGGGCCGCCAGCAGATACCAGACCAGTGAAGCGGGCGCGGGTGTTTGCGCGTGGTTAGCTTGCTGGGCGATATAGCTCTGATTTTGATAGCCCACCACATCACCGGCATGGTAATTGGCTGCAGCGCTCCAGGTTCCCCGGAAATTGTTAACTGATACGTTAACGGCTTGAGCTAAAGGAATACCGAGGGTCATTCCCGAAACAGCCAAAGTAAGATAGAACAGGAGGGACTGGATCAGGTTTGATAAATGCTGATTTTTCATAAATAATTCCTACTATTTAAAATTGAATGGTGGACGGACGCGTTCGTGTGAAAGCATCAAAAAAGGAAAATCTGCGTTGTAAGGAAATAATATTCACCGCATTA
>Ga0302321_100003136_pt1 | contig 14160 bp, 12 predicted proteins | sample Fen_T0_1_FD_202505 | JGI IMG/M metagenome (GOLD analysis project Ga0302321, IMG submission 202505) | Peat permafrost microbial communities from Stordalen Mire near Abisko, Sweden - Fen_T0_1 | ecosystem: Environmental > Terrestrial > Soil > Wetlands > Permafrost | place: Sweden: Abisko...
CGTGCGCTACCTGCCGTGGTTCACGCACGACGCGCCGGCGGGCCACCTCGACACGATGACCGTTGCGACGCTCCTGGACCATACGAGCGGCCTGTCGACGGCCGACGGCCAGGATCCCCGCTGGTACGAGCCTGGGCTGACATCGGAGGGCATCGCCAAGGAGCTGTCGTCTGTCCGGCCCGACCGTCCCGTCGGCGGCTACGAGTACTCGAACCTCAACTATGTGCTCCTGGGCGTCCTCATCGAGGCGGTGAGCGGCCAGCCGTATGACGCGTACCTCGCCGACCACGTCTTCGGGCCGCTCGGGATGGGGGCGAGCACGGCGCGTCGTGACGCCGTTCCATCCGGGCCCACGGGCCACCGCTACCTCTTCGGAATGCCCGTCCCCGTCGCGGAGCCGTATCCGGACGGTGTCGTGCCCGCCGGCTACCACGTTTCGAACGCCGACGACATGGCCCGCTTCGTCGCGGCGCTCGCCGCGGGCGGCGCCGTGAACGGCACCGACATCGTCGGCGGCGGGCCTCCCGTCGTGCCCGCGCCCGCGCTGGGGACGGACTGGGCGACGATGGGCATAGCCCTGGCTGGCGCGGCCAGCGGTCAGAGCGGGTCGACCCTCGGGACGAATGCCGACATCCTCGTCGAGCCCGGCACCGGACGCGGCGTCGTCGTGCTCATGAACGCCAACCCTACCCAGCTCCTCGGGCTCCCGCGCGGCGCTGCCGACATCGCCCTCGACGTGCTCCGGCTGAGCGGCGGGTCCGATCCCGCGCCGGGCTCACCGACGGTGCGCACGGTGTATGCCGTCGTGGACGTCGTGCTGCTGGTGCTGGGCGGCCTCCTCGTCGCGCATGCATGGCGGGCGCGAACATGGACCCGCCGCTGGTCGACGGCCGACCAGCGTGGCCGCCGGGTGATGAGCGTGCGGACGGTCCTGGCCGACCTCGCACTCCCGCTCGCCTTCCTGCTGGGCTTGCCGCTCCTCATCGGGCTAGCCGGCTCAGCGCGGGAATTCGATGTCGTCGGTGGTTGGCGGTTCGTCATGTGGACGCTGCCGGACGTCGGCGTGAGCCTGATGCTGCTCGCCTCCGTGCCGCTCGTGCTCGGCACGGCGAAGCTCGTGGCGGTCTGGCGGATGGCGGCGCACAGGGCCTGACCAGGGCGAGGAACGGATCGGCCAGTCGATGCCCGGGCGGGCCGGCGGTGCGCCGACTCGCCCTCCGTCCCCTCCTGCGCGCCCGCGATTAGTCCCCCGAATACCTCTTGGGGGGTAAGACACTCACCTCGCCCTGGGGACATGCTGCCCATGCAGACCACCGGATGGGGGCTGGCACTGATCAGCCGCAACGGGCACGGAGCGATGTCCCAGGAACTCGACCCACAACCTGAACAAGGCCGACCGATGGCCTATCAGATCCGCATCACGGGCCAGCTCGGTCCTGGGTGGGCGGACTGGTTCGAGGGCCTGACGGTCACGCTCGACGGCGGCGACACGCTCATCAGCGGTCCGATCGCCGACCAAGCCGCGCTGCACGGACTCCTCAAGAGAGTGCGTGACCTGGGCATGGCCCTGGTCTCGGTCGGTCCTGTTGACCCTGAACCACAACAAGGAGATGGAGAATGAGTACGAGTGGAGTTGGCCCGGCGCTGGACAGGATGGCCAGGTTCACGGGCGGCCTGTACCTCGCGTACATCCTGGCTTCCATTCTTGCCACCATGCTGGGGCAGATCGGCCTGGGTCAGGCACCGCAGGTCTACCAGGCGATCGCAACGAACGAGGGGTCGTTCCGCCTGGGTCTCGTCGTCGCGCTGACAACAGGGTTCCTCTTCCTCATGGTCGCCTGGGGACTCTACGTCCTCCTGCGACAGGTCAACAGGAACGTGGCGCTGCTCTTCCTGCTGCTCAACGCCGTCGGGGTCGCCATCCAGGGCGCGAGCTTGCTGTCGCTGGTCTCCGCGCTGCTGCAGGGAGACGCGGCCAGCCACATGCAGGCCTACTCGGAGGCACAGCTGGAGGGACTGGCGTACCTGTCCATCAACGTCTACAAGGCGGGCTGGGTCACGGCCCAGCTGTTCTTCGGCACGTGGCTGTTCCCGCTCGGCTACCTCGTCTACAAGTCCGGGTTCCTGCCCCGGTTCCTGGGTGTCCTCCTGGTGCTCGACGGGATCGCCGTCCTGATCTGGTTCCTCCAGGCGCTGCTGCTGCCGGCCTACCCCGCGCTTCACTATCCCGGGCTCGCCTTGAGCTTCGTCGCTGAATTCGGGCTGGGACTGTGGCTCCTCGTCAAGGGCGTGAAGGTCGTCGACTCCGGGGCAAGCCTGCCGGCCGGGCAGCGGCTCGCGGATCCGCAGGCCGAGGGCGCTCGGGCGTGAAGGCCGCCGTCTGCACGCGCTACGGCCCGCCGGAGGTCCTCCGGGTCGAGGAGCTCGCGACGCCAGCACCCCGGAAGAACGAGGTGCGCATCCGCATCCTGGCGACCACCGTGACGTCGAGCGACGGCTACGTCCGCGGGCTCAACCTGGGTCCCGCCTACCGGCTCATGGCGCGGCTCGCACTCGGTTGGAGCGCGCCGAGGCAACCCGTGCTCGGCATGGTGCTCTCGGGGGAAGTGGACTCGGTCGGACCGGACGCCACGTCATTCGAGGTGGGCGATCGGGTCTTCGGCCTCAACCGGCACCGCTTCGGGACGTATGCGCAGTACGTGTGCTGGCCCGAAAGCGGGCTGCTTGCGAGGCGACCGGCCAACCTCACGGATGAAGAAGCCGCGGCCGTCCCCTACGGCGGCCTGCTCGCCCTGCACTTCCTGCGCAAGGCCGGCGTCCGGGCGGGACAACGGGTCCTCGTCTACGGGGCATCGGGGGCGGTGGGCACGTCTGCCGTGCAGCTTGCGCGGCACCTCGGCGCGGAGGTCACGGGCGTATGCAGCACGGCAAATCTGGACCTTGTCGCATCTCTCGGCGCGACAACGGTGATCGACTACACCAGCGAGGACTTCACGTCCAGGGCGGAGCGGTACGACCTGATCTTCGACACCGTGGGCAAGAGGAAGAGCGCTGCGGCGCTCCGGCGGTGCCGGCAGGCGCTGGCTCCCGGCGGCGCCTGCGTCTCGGTCGACGACGGGACACCGAACCTTCGTCGCGAGGACCTGGTGCTGCTCGGCCAGTTGGCCACGAAGGGTCAGATCAGGCCCGTAATCGACCGCACGTTTGCCCTTGACGACATTGTCGTGGCGCACAGGTATGTCGACAACGGACACAAGCGGGGCAACGTGGTGATCACGGTGCCGTGACGATTGCAGGAACGGCCTTCCCGCCGAACAGCGCCTCCACCTGGCACGTTCGACCCCAGGCCAGGAGCACCACGCATGACTCTGCTGCGCGATCTCGCCCGACGGCGGCTTCGAACCGTCCAGACCATCACCGGCATCATGATCGGCAAGACGCTGCTGGCGCTGAGCCTGGACTGCTCGGCTTGCGTCACGTCGAGGCCGCCGGGCCGGCGGGCGTGTTCGGAGCAGACTCGGCGCCGGGCTTGGGCGGCCCCAGCCGCCAGATCGACCGGGTCAGCTGGGGCGTCGCCGCGAATAGGATGGCCGGGGCGACGATCACGGTGAGGAGGGCGAGCGGGATGCCGGTCTCGACGACCATGCTCTCCGATCCGGTGGTGAGCGCACCGTAGAGCAGCGCTGCTGCCACGACGCCGCTGGGCCGTCGGCCGCCGAGGAGGGCGAGGGCAATCGCGACATACCCCATGTCGTTCTCCGGCATGCCCGGGGAGCCCCATGCGGGCCCCAGGCCGAAGAACGCGCTGCCCATGCCAACGAGCCCCCCGGAGAGCGACATCGCCAGCACCGTGGTCCGGCCGGGCCGCATGCCGGCCATGCCGGCGGCCGTGCGGCTCAAGCCGGTTGCGCGGAGTTCGAAGCCGCGGGTTGTTCGGAACAGCAGCCACGACACCACCGCGGCCATCGCGATGGCCGCGATGAAGCCATCGTCGACGCGGATCGCCGGCAGGTTGGTCAGCCGCGGCACGGCGGGGATCTGCGGCGGCCCCGAGAGACCGATCCATGCTGCGACGAGGAACGTGAGACTCGGCGCCAGGCCGTTGAGCATCAGGGTGGTGATCACCTCGTGCGCGCCCGTCACCGCCTTGAGGATGCCGGGGACGAACCCGTATGCGCCGCCAGCGAATGCCCCACCGAATACCGCAAGCCCCAGGGCGACAAGCGGCGGCAGGTGCCCTGCGACGAGCGTCGCCGTGATCGAGGCCCCCAGGCCGCCGATCAGAAACTGCCCGTCCACGCCGAGGTTGAACAGGCCGGCGCGGAACGACACCGCGAGGCCCAGGCCCGCGAAGATGAACGGCGTGGCACTGACCAGGGTTTCGGACATGGGCCGAAGGGCTGCCGCGATGTCGTCGGTGGTCCCGGTCTGGATCGCGGCGGCGATGCGACCCGGGTCGCCGATCGCCCCGGACAACATCGCGGCGTAGCCGTTGAGGACTTCAGCGAGCGCGCCGCCGATCGCCGAGAGGGGATCCGCGCGGATCTGTCGCAGGTGCTCGAAATCGGTGAGCGCGATGATGATCGCGCCCAGGAGGAAGGCGGTGAGCAGGGCGAGAGCCGGGTGAGGTGCGCGACGGAGCTCGTCGCGGATGCGCCGCATGTCGCTCAGTGTCGCCCCTGCCCATCTTCTGCGCCCGGCTCCGGGCGCCCCTGCGGGCAGCAGGGACTCGCAGGACGGCGCGGGCGCCGAGGGACATCAACGGGCAAGGAGGCGGTCGGCACCTCTGCTCCGCGCCGGGCGGGCAACGAGAACGACCTCGACCGGATGCTCGCCTGGGGGAACCGCGCCGACGGCGCGCTAATGCTCGCCCGCTGGGCCCTCGGCGCGTCGCTCGTCAGCCTGATCGCCGTCGCGCTGCAGGTCCTCGCCACGGTCGGCCACGCCGTCAACGGAGGCATCGCGTGACCGACGACATTGCCCGGTACGGCCTCGGCGCGCTGCCGGACGCGCCCGACGAGCGCGACTACCCCGTCTCCGCGCTGTACGCGGCCGAGGGCCTCACGGCCTCGGTAGTGCTCCCCGCCTCTTACGCCGCGCCGGGGATGCCGCTGGTCCTCGACCAGCACGCCACCCCGATGTGCGTCGCCTGCTCGTCCTCCGCCCTGAAGGCGTGGCAGGACCGGCGCGACCAGGAGCGCTTCTTCGACTTCGCCGAGCCCCGACCGCCTTGGTCGGGGCTCGGGCTGCGGCAGCAGCGACGATCAGGTCCGCCGGTTCAGGTGCCGGGTGCCCGGTACGCGGGCATCCGCTTCGCGCCCGCGTCCATCTCCTTGGCAGTCAGGAGAGGTGTCGTCGTGACCCGGAACGAGCCGGTCAGGGCGAGCGCCAGCGCGAGACCCGTCGCGGCCTCCGCCTCCGGGAAGTCGGTGATGAGGAAGATGTCCTCGTCGCCGTAGGCCCAGCCCGCCGATTCGGTCGTCCCACCGAGGTCCCCCACGGTCTTGCGGAAGAACGCCTCCCGCTTCTCGAACCCCTCCTTGATGGTGCCTTCCAGTCCTGCCTTCGTGTACTGGAGGCGGTAGAGGTACTTCGCCATCCGGCATCCTCCTCGCGTGAGCGCATCACAACGCCCGGCCCGGGGGGTCGGACTCGCCATTGGCCCAGCGCGACGGTCAGGCGACCGTGTTGGGACGCCGCGCTGGTGGGAGCCCGACGGCTCCCGTGCCTCCCCCTGAGTCGGGGGAGTATGCACGTGTCGACGACCGGACGGATTCAGCGGGCCTTCTGAGTCGGCAGGCGAAGCGGAGAACCGGGGACAGACCGGAGCCGTACTTTGGGTAGTCCTGGTCACGATGGTGATCGCCTGGGAGCGGGCACGGAGTGGCGCGGCCTGACTGGCGGGTCATGCCTCCGCAGGGGCACAGAGGACCGAGTAGATGCCGACAGCAACGCCGAGCTTCGCCTTCGATGTCAAGCCGCTGTTCCGCGAGCGGGACCGGCGGGCGATGACGTTCCTGTTCGACCTCTGGGACTACGAGGCCGTCAAGTCCAACGCCGACGCGATCTTGGCGGCCACTGAGGGCGGCGACATGCCCTGCGACGGGGGTTGGCCGGTCGAGCGGGTCGACCTGTTCCGGCGTTGGATCGAGGGAGGCTGTCAGCCATAGGTACGCCCGGCTGAGCCGTCCGCAGGCACGCCACCGGGCAGCCGCAATGACCGGCGAGTTCAGGGTGGAAGTGCGTAAGACTGGTCGGGGCGAGAGGGTTAGCAACGACGATATCGATCATCAGCGGCGAACCGCCCGGGACCGGCTGACGGTCAGGGCCCGAGCGTGCCGATGGGAACGACGTGGACGCCGTCGGGCCGCCGGTATGCGTAGCCCCAGCCGGTGACCACCGCCAGGAACGCGGGTGTGCCGTGGCGGGACGGGTCCACGTTGCCGGCCACGCGGAGCAGGCTGCGCGCCCCTGCGTCGACGTCGGCCTGGCCGAGCTTGACCTCGATCCCCGCCCAGCGCCCGTCGCGGAGCTGGAGGATCGCGTCCGCCTCGGCGCCGGTGTTCTCCCGGTAGTGGGACACGGTGGCGCCCAGCACCTGCCCGTAGACACGCAGGTCCCGGATCACGAGGGACTCGAACAACAGGCCTAGGGTCTCGGGATCCGCCAGGAGCCGGTCCGGTCCGGCTCCCAGGGCGGCCGCGGCGAGCGAGGGGTCGACGAAGTGATGCGTCGCGGACGAGCGGAGCACCCCTCGCGAGCGCAAGGCCGGCGACCAGGCCGGCAGGTCCTCGACCACGAACAGCCGGGCCAGCGCGCGGACATAGGCGATCACCGTGTGATAGTCGATGGCGCCGGCACCATCAGCCCCGCCGACGTCCGTGGCGATCGTCCGCGCCGAGGCCTCGGTCGCGGTGTTGCGGGCGAGCGAGCGCAGGACGCGCCCGACGTTGCCGGGGTCGTGGCGCGGGCCGTCGAGCCTGCCGAGGTCGACCTGGCACGTCTCGTCGAGGTAGCCCGCCGTGGCGACCATCGCGTCCGCTGGGTTCCGCGACAGGAGCGCCGGCCACCCGCCGACCACGATCCGCTCGGCAAGGTCCTGGATCCGCAGGCCAGGATCGGCCGCTGATGCCCCGCCCCCCGCGAACAGGTCTCCGAGCGATACTGCGCGGCTCGAGTGCCCGCTCTCCGCGAGCGACATCGGGCGCATCCGGAGGCGCGTGAAGCGCAGCGAGCCCGTGTGGCGGGTGGCGTCGTCCGCCGGCACCGCCGAACCAGCAAGGATGAAGCGCCCGGGCTCGTCGGGATGGTCGTCTACGTCGGCCCGCACGGGCGTTCCAGACATCGGGCACGAGTCCGCCGGTTCAGGTGCCAGGTGCCCGGTACGCGGGCATCCGCTTCGCGCCCGCGTCCATCTCCTTGCGACACTACCGGTTGTGGCCGGTTGTGGCCTGTTTTGACAAGCGGATAAGCACTAGAGGAGTTGACCCCGCGGAACCTACCTCATCGTGAGCGGCGACGCCCTCCTCGTTGACCGCCGCAGGTGCAGTTCCTGGCGCCGCAGGGGCAGTTCCTGGCGCCGCGGGTGCCGTGGCCGGATGGCGCGGGCCAGATCGAAGAACGTTGACTGTCAGGCGCGGCGCGCGCAGGATTGCGCCTCGGTCTCTTGGAATACCAGGGCGGCCTTGCTGCTCGGCGATCACCGCCTCCGGTGGAGCGTGACGCTCCGGGTATGTGAACTCTAGTCCCATCGCATCCGTCCACCACGTGCCGCGACTGGAGACAGCATGTCCACACAAGGCCCCTCACGAGCGGAATGGGCCCAGGTCGACCGCACCAGCGACCCAGCCTGGTTCATCCGTCTGCTCGACGCGACCCGCAGCCGCATGCTTCGCGCGGCGACCGCCGACCCGGCCCACTACTTCGCCCACCTCGAGCTGGCTCCGGGAATCGCGGTCCTCCAGGTCGGGGCGGGCACCGGCGATTTCGACCGTTTGATGGCCGACCTCGTCCGGCCCGGGGGCCATTTGGTCGGCATCGACTACTCCCAGGCGATGGTGGACGAGGCCACGGCGCGCTCCGCGGGACTCGGACTGCCGATCGAGTTCCAGCAGGCTGACGCCCACGACCTACCGTTCGACGACGCGAACTTCGATCGTTGCCTGGCCACGCAGGTCTTCCAGCACCTTGCCAGGCCCGAGCGAGCGCTCGCGGAGATGGTCCGGGTCGCGCGGCGCGGCGGGCTCGTGGTCATCACGGAGCCTGATTGGGACAGCCGCATCCTCGCGGTCGGAGATCTGGCGCTCGGGCGAGCTCTGACTCGGGCGTGGGCCGACAAGATCCCGAACCCCGGGATCGCGCGTGAGTTGCCCGCCATGTTCGCCGCCGCGGGCCTCACGAACGTCCGGCTCGACGCCACGCCCTACCTCCTGAGCGGGAACTCGCCGGAGATGGCGCTCGATCTCGTGGCGCAGCCCTTGCTGGACCTGCGCGAGGCCGGCGTGATCGACGCCGGCCGCTGCGAGGAGGTCCTCGCGCGAGTCCGTGACCGGATCGCGGCGGGAACCTGGCTCGACGCGGCGCTCATGCTTCGAGTCACGGGAGAGAAGTCCTGAGGGCGGGGCATCTCCACACGACCAACGCGGCGGCGTTGGTCGTCCTCCAGGCGATCCCCGAGACGAAGCGTCCGGCAACGTCCTGTTCAGCGAGCTGAGCTGACGCAAGCGCACGTCCGATGTCGGGGCCCCGGCGTGGCTGACCGCGGAGCGGCGGGTGGGCGGTGTTGGCCGCCGTCCGCCCGGACGGGCGGCCACCAGCGATCCCGGCCTGGTTCACGCAAGACGGCGACGACTTCGTGCTCGCGACCTGACGCACGATCGCCAAAGCCCGGGTTCTGGACGACGAGCACCAAGCGGTCATCCGTGCTGTGCCCCGATTCGGATCGCGGCGACGGTCTGCACGCCACAAGAAAGCCCCACTTCGACGTCCGAAGCGGGGCTGAAGTCTCACCGGTTGGTCGGGGCGAGAGGTCTCAACCCTCCGGCACCGACCTCTTTGTCCCGACCTGGCGGCTCCGGTGCATCGCAGGGATCCCAGTGGCCGGCTCGGCCCCGTAGCCTCTTTCACCAGCCCACCGCGTCGAGCATCTTCATGAAGTTGCGCTTCCGCGCGTGACCGGCCCGAACGGTGGCGAGATAGCCCATGAACTCGGCCTCGGGCCAGATCCGGGTCATCAGCCCGCGGATGTGCCGGAGTCGCTCGACGGCCGTTACGTAGCCGTCATTCCGGGCGGTCCGCAGGACTGCCTCCACCTCGCGCTGGTAGATGGGGATCGCGTCGGCCGGGTAGTCGATCTCCCGAAGCCGTGCCAGCTCCCGCCAGACGGGTTCTGAGCACCCCAGGGCGCCGGCCTCCTGCCACGCGGTGTCCACGTCGTTCTCGGCCAGGTGCATCCGCACCAGCGAGGACCCATCCACGGGGAAGTCCCAGCGGTTCATGGGTGGTCGGGCAGCTCGCTGTGCGTCGACAACCGACGCTCGCGCCGTATCGATCGCTCGGTCCCGCCAGGCTGGCCAGGCATCGACGCGGCTGGCGTGGGCCTTGAGCACCGCGAAGCCCTCGACCGTTGGCCGGGCTTCGAACGGCGCCCAGACCAGCGCCATCGCCTCGTCGTGGCGCGATCGCTGGTGGTAGAGCTCGGCCAGGAAGGCCCGGAGGCGTCCGTCGGGTGTGTCCGGGAAGGCACGCACGCCTCGCTCGGCCCATTCGAGCGCCTGGTCGGCGTGGCCAGCCTTCAGACACACCCGGGCGACCTCGAGGAACGCGTACGGGCTCGAGAGGTCGCGGCCCATGATCGTCACGAGCTCATCGACATCGCCGGCCGCACGGGCGAGCGACTCCATGATCGAGGTCACCCGGAAGCGCCGGCCGGCGAACGATCGGCCGACGTCCGACCCCGGCTTGAGGGGCGGCACCTTCGCCCACTCCACCTCGGCCCGTCGGCGGTACTCCGCGATGCCGGCCTCGCCCAGCACATCGGCATAGGTCAGCGCAGCCCCGGTGAACACGTCCCACTCCCCGTCGAGCTCCCACGCGAAGAGACGCCCGGCGAGCACCACGGGATCCGGGCGTTCCAGCTCGCACGCGGCGAGATGCAGGTCCTGGAGTCTCCGTAGCACGTCGCCCATCTCCCCGTCGGAGTCGTCGATGCGGTCCATCGCGCGTTCGACGCGCCGGAGGGCGTGCTCGCACAGCTCGATCACCGCCACTGCCTGCCCGGTGCGCAGCATGTCCTCCACGAGGTCGACCGCGCCATGGATCCCCAGCACGTAGCCGTACACGTCCGCGTAGCGAAGGAAGTCCGGAACGCGTACGGCCGTGTCGATCGCCCGGCGGACCAGGTCGGCGCCCGCCCCGTCCGCCTCGGCCGTCGCGACGAGCAGCGTTAGGCGCTCGCGGAGCAGATCGTCGCGCTCCGCCTGCGCGACGACGAGGTCCACGAGGGCGCCATGGTCCATGGCCGCGAGGTGGCTCCGGACGTCCTCGGTCGTGATCCTCCTCGGCCGAGGTCCGCCACGTACCGGTGCGCGGGGACCCGGATCCGCGGTCTCCCCCGCCCGCTCGAGCCAGGCGAGCCCGAGGGCGACCACGTGCTTGCAGAAGCTGCCAGCCTCGCCCATCGGGCAGTCGCAGGTCGCAACGATCTCGTCGACATCGACCTCCAGGATCACCTCATAGTCGAGCGTCCCCTCAACGGTCCCTATGAGGATGGGGCCATCCTCGGCGATCCCGGAGACACGGCCCTCGCTCGCGTAGTCCCGGCCGCGGCGGAACGTACGGTCGCCCGCTCGACGACGCAAGGCCTCGGGCGTGAGGATGTTGCGAAGGCTGTTCACCGTCACGGCGCGGCGCCAGGTCCGGTTCGCGGCTGCCTCGCGATCAATGGGTGCGGCGCCGGGTCGCCGGCTTCGTTTCCGTGTTGAGAGCCCCGCCATCGCCCTCGAGCTCGGCGTCATCGAACTGGAGACGGAAGTGCCAGCCCTCGAACGGCTCGAGCGCCCTCCCGAACGCGTCCCAGGACATGCGACGCCCGTCGACGACGACGTCATACGGTGCGTCATCCTGGTTCCACACCAGGCGGCCGACGACCTCATCGCGGGCCATGACGGGGTAGCCTCCGGGGCCGTCAACGAGGTCGAGCTGGCCGATGCGCTGGCGGAGCCGGGTGCGCACGCGATCCAGGAGCACCTCTGCGTCGGCGTCGTGCGAACCCATGACCTCGACGTGGTATCCCTCGCCGGCAGGGCAGTCGAGCTCCGCGGCCTCCGCGACGACCCCGGTCGGGGCCCGCCACAGGCGGTACTCGATCCGGTGCCTGCGGCCATCCGGGCCGGTGACGGTCTCATGGGCGGGCAGGTCGGGCAAGCGCGGGAGACCCGTGCGTCCGGACAGCCGGCGGTCGAAACAGCGGTCGCACAGCTCGAGGTCGCCGTACGTCACGTGCGCCTGCTGGTCGCAATCGGCGCAGGAAGGATGGCGCGACCCGGTGCTGGACACGTCGCAAGGGTACCGCGACCCGCGGAACGGCACTCGCGTCCAAGCGGATGCCACTCCCCCCATTTCCCCAAAATGCGGCGTTGCACGATCCGGTCTGGATACGTTGCAGGATGCTGGATATGATCGTTGCAGCATGCTGCCCGATGGGGCTCGGGACAAGGAGGGACCATGGAGTACAGGCCACGTGTCGTCGATGCTCAGTTGACCGCCTCACTCGAGGCCGTGGGTGCCGTGGTGATCGAGGGGCCGAAGGCGAGCGGAAAGACCGAGACCGCCCGGCGCGCGGCGGCGAGCGAGGTGCGCGTGGACAATGTCGATGCGCGCCAGGCATTCGCGATCGCACCGGCGCTGCTCCTGGGCGGGGCCGTGCCCCGCCTGCTCGATGAGTGGCAGGCGGAACCCGAGCTCTGGAACTACGTCCGGCATGCCGTCGATGACCGCCAGGCGAAGGGTCAGTTCATCCTCACCGGGTCGGCGGTCCCGCGCGACGACGTGCGCCGCCATCCGGGTGCGGGCCGCTTCATCCACCTGCGCATGCGCCCCATGACCCTTGCCGAGGCCGGGTACTCCAACGAGACGGTCTCCCTTGCCGCGGTCCTCGACGGCGACCGGGTCGCTGCGCAGGATCCGGGGTTGAGCGTGACCGAGATCGCCGAGCGGATCGTCGTCGGCGGATGGCCGGCGCACCTCGGGCTCACACCCGCCCAGGCCCTGCGCTCCATGGCCGGTTACATCGACGACGTCTGCCGGGTCGACGTCCAGCGGCTCGACGGCATTCGCCGGGACCCCACCGGCGTGCGACGCCTGCTGTCCTCGCTCGCGCGCAACGTGGCCACGCCCGCATCGATCGAGACCCTGACCTCGGATGCCAACGGTGCCGATGGGATCCTGCATCCGGACACCGTGCGCGGCTACCTCGACGCACTCGGACGGCTGATGGTGACCGAGGACGCGCCGGCATGGCGCCCGGCACTGCGTAGCCGGAGCCGGCTGCGGGGCACCTCCGTGCGGCACCTTGCGGACCCGTCGCTGGCAGCAGCGGCACTCAACGCGGGCCCGGCCCGCCTGCTGCGGGAGCTCAACTGGATGGGCCTGCTCTTCGAGTCAATGGTGGTGCGGGACCTGCGTGTCTACGCGGGCGCTCTCGGCGGCGAGGTCCTCCACTACCGCGACAACACCGGGCTGGAGGCTGACGCGATCATCGAGCTGCCGGACGGACGGTGGGCCGGGTTCGAGATCAAGCTCGGATCCTCGCCGGGCGTCGTCGACACCGCGGCGGCATCGCTTCTCAAGCTCCGGGACCGCGTCGCCGGCGAGGAGCCCCTGGCGTTGGGCGTCATCACGGGAAGCGGCTATGCGCTCTCGCGACGGGACGGGGTCCTCCAGATCCCGGTCGGGAGCCTGACGGCCTGATCTGCGGCGCGCGGCCATCGGCCGCCGGACCAGGCCGCATCGGCAATCGAGCGTGCGCATGCCGCTTGTGCGAGGGGTCCCGCCGCGACGCAGGCCACCGTCCACAGCGTTGTTGCCCAGGTCGGGTCCATCCGGCTACGGTGTCGGTGCCCTGCGAGCCGTCCGACCGGCGACGGATGGCCGGACCGCTGGGTCCGGCTTCGGCATGTCTCGAAATCTGGTCGGGGCGAGAGGTGTCACGCCGTCGTGTCTGAGGCTGGCGCTGTCGAGCGAGTCGCGCATGAGGCGCACGCCCGAGAGCACACTCGCGAGGCTTGACGGGTCGGCACTGGGGTGAAGGCGACGGGCCGTCCGGCACGTCGCGGGGCGGCGTCTGGCCGGTACCGTCGATGCATGGCCACACTGAGGCAGGATCCCGGCCCCGTCCTGGCCGTCGACTCGAAGGCGGAGCCGGAGGTCATCGACTGGCAGCCGGGCACCTCGTCGGCGATCGCCTGGAACGTCGCTGCCGTCGGCGTCACCGTCGCCGGCCTCTTCCTGTTCGCGCTGCCGGTGATGCTCCGGTCGGGGTCGGTCTCGGGCTCGTTCCAGTTCGGGCTGGTCGACATCCTGCTCGTGGTCACCCTCACGGCGCTGCTGATGGTCTCGCACGAGGCGATCCACGGCCTGGTCATGCTCGGGTTCGGTGCGCGGCCCAGGTTCGGCGCGATGCTCGTCGGCCACGTCGTACCCGCGCTGTATGCGACAGCCGACGGGCACCAGTTCGCCCGTGGCCAGTACCTGGTGGTCGCGGCCACCCCCGCGGTGGCGATCTCCGTGCTCGGGTTCCTTGCCTGCTTCGGCCCTTGGGCCGCATACCTGATCGTGCCACTCGCCATCCACCTCGGTGGCTGCGTCGGCGACGGGTTCGCCGTCCTGCGCACGCTTCGGGAGCCCTCGACTTCGACATGCGAGGACCTCCGCGACGGCATCCGGTTCCATCGAACGGGCGCGGCCGCACCCGCCCACCGCGAGCCCTAGTTCAGCCAGCTCCGGGACGCGGACCACCCGGCCGCGGGCCGAGGCGAGAGCGTCAGCCGCCGGCCATCGCCGGGCGGCCCGTGGCGGGTGCCATACGACGGCGGATCCACTTGACCACCTCCTCGGCCCACAGCACGACCGAGGCCATCCCTATCGTCGCCAGCCACTGGC
>Ga0302321_100003139_pt1 | contig 14154 bp, 12 predicted proteins | sample Fen_T0_1_FD_202505 | JGI IMG/M metagenome (GOLD analysis project Ga0302321, IMG submission 202505) | Peat permafrost microbial communities from Stordalen Mire near Abisko, Sweden - Fen_T0_1 | ecosystem: Environmental > Terrestrial > Soil > Wetlands > Permafrost | place: Sweden: Abisko...
CTAAGGTCGCCGCAAGCGGGGCCTTCATCCCCTGCTTCCGCGCCGAATCGCTTTTACTGGCAGCGTCTGGCTGCACTAAGCTCGATACGCTCTCGGCCGAAAGAGTCCCGTCGCTCGGAATACCCGATAGTGTCGAACGTTTCGAGTCGTCGGATGTCACGCTTGCTCCCTCGGTGCCATGGGGCGGAAACCTAGCGCTTTGATGGCGTTTCGGCGAGCAAAGACGTACGGGCCAACGGATGGGCCCCGTCGTAGACGCGCGTCAGCTCCTCAAGCGAAAGGTGCGTGTAGCGCTGCGTCGTTGACAACGAACTGTGGCCCAACATCTCTTGAATTATCCGCAAATCTGCGCCCCCTTCTAGCATGTGCGTGGCGCAGCTGTGCCGCAGCGCATGAGGGTGAAGGTCCGGCCGACCCGCTCCAAGACTACCGTAACGCTGAATTAGGCGCTGAACCCAGCGGGTTGAGATCCGGCGCCCGCCGCGAGTCAGAAACAATGCAGGCTGCAAATTGGGTTTTGACGTCGCAGCGAAGAAGCTCTCGCGCACGTCGAGATACTGAATAATCGCGTCCTGCGCCAACCGACCGATGGGAACGATGCGTTCCTTTCGGCCTTTGCCAAGCACACGGACTTCTGACTGCACTAGATCAATCGCTCCGACATCGAGTCCCACCAGTTCGCTGACGCGAAGCCCGGCTCCGTACAGCGTCTCGACAATTGCGCGATCGCGCTTGCCTTCTTTCTCGCTCGATGCGGACGCCGCGTTCACAACGCTTTCCGCCGCCTCGGGCCCTAGAAACCGCGGAAGTTTCTTGCTAACTTTGGGCGATACAATTAGTGCGCAGGGATTGCACGTTACTTTGCCGCTGCGCTCTAGGTAGCGAAAGAAGCCGCGAACAGCTGAGAGCTTCCGCGAAATTGTGGTCGTCGTGGAGCGCGCCGAACAAGCCGCGAGAAACGCTCGCACGAGCGTCCTAGTGGCATCATCCACCGTAATTGGACGCTCCAACCGCTTCCTGAGAAACTCACCCAATTGTTCAAGATCACGGCAGTATGCCGCCACCGTATGCGACGACGCGCGCCGCTCGCCCGTCAGGTGACGCAAATAGGCAATCGTGGCCAACTGAAAGCCGTCGTCAATCTCGTTTGATATCGCCGGCGATTTTGGCACAGCGCCCAGCATTCTACGCGAAGAGAAGACAAACTGCCCAACTTGCCGCACCAAGAACGAGTAGACCGCCTGAGTACTTGGCCATGGATCCGTACCGGACGTCTCCGCGAGGAAACGCGCCAATGGTCACCCCCACAAGCCCCACCCCAACCGCGAAGAGGCTGCCCAATTGACCCAAGACGCCCAAGCGAGACGGGGCCATATCGCGTTCGAACTCGCTCACCAACGCGGAATCCCGACGGTCTTCAGCCGTCGCCGCCCCCGCGCTACCGAGGGACGCCAAGAGTCCCGCGACGCGTCGATTGGCAAGGTGCAGGCGGGCTTCGTCCCTACCGGCGAAGCGCGGCCTGACCAGCTGCGACGCTCGGATGGCTTGCCACGCAAGAAGGGCAGTTCGGTGCATTTTCTGGGATTCTGCGCCAACGGCAATCGCTTCCATCCGACTGTCTGCCAACGCAACGTGGGTAGCTGAAGGCACGTAGAAACTTGCCGCGCGACGTGCCGCCAACAGAGAGTCATTTAGCTTTCCCTGGTTGAACAGCGCGTCGCTTTCGGACATTTGACGCATTCCCTCGCTCGCCAACCGGGCCACTATTGCGCCGACGCCGGCCGCAACGAATGCCAACAGCAGTGCCGTTCTCCCAAGTGTCCCAGTCCACCGACCGAATGATTTCACGTAAAATCTCGACGTTGAAACATGAGGCTCGAGAGCAGTAGTAGCACCACCGACCACCCGAACCCCATCAGCGTAGCCGAGAGCATGTAGTGCGTCACGTTGCTCCCCGCTAATTCTCCCGTAAGCAGCGGCCTTGCCGGTACATAGACCATCAGATTAGGCACGACCATAGCGATGCCTCGCCCAAGTCGAGGAATAACCCCACCGAACACGCGCTCCGGCAGATGCGCGAGTGTGTCCGCGGAGCGGCCAACAACCACGACCCCGAGCGTCAACATCGCGGATAAGAAGGGTGAAGAGAACGAGGCGAAGATATTGGCAACGGATATCACCACGGCAATCTCCGAGAGCGCAAGAATAGTCATACCTACGAGCACACCTCGGTCATCCGGAGCACTGCCTGCTAGCACCCAACCCGACAAAAACCAGGCCACCGAAAGACCTATCGGAAGGTAGCTACGTGATCGACGAAATCGACTAGCGACCAACGCAACCACTGCGCATAGACCCATTGCAGACAGGACAAGGCGTTGGATGCTGACGCCATTTAGTGCGGCAATTGCGTAGAGCAACAACCCACAATTGGCCAGAACGAAGACTAAGAGCGTCAACCAAGTGCCGAAAAATTTCGCGACCAGATACTCCGTTCGCGATACCGGTCGTGCTAGAATTGGAAACGCCGTCTTCAGCTCGAGTTCGCGATGAAGCGACGTGGCTCCTAATACGACGGCAACCAGAATGCCGTACATCGAGATGGAAGCGCCGCCAAGATCACTTACCACCCGCAGCGTGTCCTTGAAGGCATACGCGCCGACGACCAAAGCGTAGCCGGCCGTTGCTACGGCCAGCGCGAAAAGGCCGTGCAGCAGTCGAGCTCGCACATTTTCGCGATAAGTGTTGAGGGCGATCGCGGAAAGTCTCAAAAGCATTCGTCAATCCTGAAGTCCGGGCATGATACCCGCAGTGGGCCACCGCATCAAATCCTTCCATTCGGCGATTTGCGGACTACCGTCCCGAGCCCCTTCGGTAAGGGCCCCTGACTCCGAGGCATTCTGCCGAGCCGACTGGCGATTCACCTATTGGCGACCTATGATTGCCTAGGTGAATCGAGCCGGAAATGGCCCCTAAGGTCGCATGAGCGAAGTGATTGGAAACACGAGCGGACTGCCGCCCTCGGCGCTGCGTGCACTGGAAAGAATCTATCGCCGCCGCGTACCATTCGATTGCATTGCCACCCCTGAGCTCGTTCGGAGCTTGGCTGATGCGTCACGCGAGTCAAAGCGCCAAGTCGGTGCGCTCGTGCATCGCTCAGGCAGCGTTGATGCGGTTATCGTTGGGGACTCGGCGAGCATTCTTCTGCCCGACATTGGACGACTCCGTGCGGCAGAAGGTCGATTTCGAGCGCTGCGGCTCATCCACACGCACCTCTACCACGAGCCGCTAACCCGCGATGACTTGACAGATCTGACGCGATTGCGACTGGACTTAGTGGCCGCAATACAACTTTCCCCGGACGGTGAGCCACGCGCGATGACCTGGGCGTATAACGTCCCCGCACGTGAGCATTCCGACCCAACTTACCAAATCGAGGGACCGGTTCCTTGGGGAACACCGCAACCGGATTTCGGAAAGCTCATATCCGCGCTCGAGGATGAGTTCGCCCGCCACTCGCAGTCGCGCGAAGTCGCCGCAAAGGACGGGCGCGCTATCCTCATTCACGTTGGCGAGAAGCGTGCTGGCGGACTTCGCCGGGCGGGCTGCCAGCTCGACGAACTGTCGAATCTCGCTTCGACCGCAGGACTTGCGGTCGTCGACCGAATAATCCAACTGCGTGACCACTTGGATCCTCGGTTCGTCGTCGGGCGCGGCAAATTGGAAGAGATCGTCCTTCGAGCAATCGAGCTGAATGCCGAGACGCTCGTTTTTGATGGCAACCTGACACCCAGTCAGGCTACCGGCATCGTAAGCCAGACGGATCTGCGCGTGCTCGACCGCACGCAGATCATCCTGGACATCTTTGCACAGCGCGCTGAGTCGCGTGACGGCAAACTCCAGGTGGAGCTGGCTCAACTCAAATATGCGTTACCCCGATTGGACCAACGCGATGACGCACTGAGTCGCCTTACGGGTGGCATCGGAGGGCGCGGTCCTGGTGAAACCAAGCTCGAGATAGGTCGACGGCGCGCCCGCGAACGCGTCCAGAAGCTGGAGAAGGACCTTCGGTTGCTAGGAAAGCAGCGCGCCCAACGCCGACAGAATCGTCGCCGCAACAACGTACCGGTCATCGCGCTCATTGGCTATACGAACGCCGGAAAGAGCACGTTGATGAATACCTTGACGGCCGCCGGTGTGCTCGCTGAAAATAGACTATTCGCGACCCTCGATACCCGCGCCCGACAATTGACGCTTCCTGACTCTCGAGTCGTCGTGCTCACCGACACGGTGGGCTTCATCCGTGAAATGCCAAAAGATCTTTTTGCTGCGTTTCGCGCAACCTTTGAGGAAGCCGCCGACGCGGACTTGCTCATCGAAGTAGTTGATGCGTCTGACTCGGATCACGAGGAGCATCGCAAAGCAACAGCCGCTCTGCTCGAGGAGCTTTGCCAATCCGATTGTCCTCGAATCGTCGTGTACAACAAGATTGACCGAGTGGTGAGCGAAGAGGACACGGTGGCAGTGGCGTCGCCGGCGATTGCCATCTCCGCAACGACTCGGGACTCGCTCGGCCCTCTGCTAGAAAGAATCTGTGCGCTACTCGACGAAAGCGAACGCGATGCTTCGAACGCAGCCGCAGCCAATCTCGAGTGCCATCAAGAGCCCGAAGTAGAACCAACCCAAATCGATTTGACTTAGCTTGGCGCCAAGCCGTTCGGACACTTACAGCGTCAACACGGTGGTTCTACGCGCTAGTAGCGTAGAATCATCGAGCCCCAATGCAAGCCCGCGCCAAGCGCGAAGATGCACAGGAGCTGTCCCTTCTTTAGTCTGCCGTCCAGTACCATTTCGTCCATGAGGATTGGAATGGTTGCCGTCGACGTATTTCCACAACGCTCGATGTTGCTTGGTACTTTCGCCGGATCAATCTTCAGGCGATCGCGCACAGCCTCATTGATACGCGCATTCGCCTGATGCGCGACGAACCAATCGATATCCGCCACCGAGACATTTGCGCGCTCACAAGCAGAAAGAATCGATGCGGGCAGTTTCGTCACGGCGTGCTTGAAGACATCGCGACCTGCCATGGTTGGCAAATGCATCTCTTGAGCGAGCACCTTCTCACTCACAAACGGTCGCGTACGAAAGCCGATTGGGAAGACCAACTGCTCGACATAACGACCGTCAGTCTTCAGATCTAGCGCTCGAATCCCGGCCACCTCATCTTCGCAGCGCTCGACCACGAATGCGCCTGCGCCATCGCCAAATATGACGGCAAACCCGCGGTGCCGGGTTGCGCGATCCCAGTCTTCCGGACTTGGCTTACGATCCGTCGTCCCCTCAAGAATGTCCCAGTCATTGCCTGACCACGGCATAAAGCCCGCATGCGCCTCGGCAGCCGCAATTAGCACGCACTTGGCTGCTCCACTTTCGAGCAACCCCCGCGCCACCTGCAGGCTAAATAGCTGGGCTGCACATTGCTGGCGCACATCCAAGGCCGGCACACCAGGACAGCCCAACTTCGCCCCCAACAAGGCTCCCGATCCGGGGAAGAAATGGTCGGGCGTCATCGTGTTAAAAATAATGTAGTCGACGTCCTCGGGCTTCTTCCCCGCAGCGGCAAGTGCACGCTGCGCTGCAACTACGGCAAGATCAGAGACGCCACTCCCTTCCGGGCAATAGTGCCGTTGCACAATACCTGTACGCTGCACGACCCATTCGTCGGTCGTGTCCATGACTCGCGCCAAGTCCAGATTCGTGTAGGGACGTCCAGGCAGGTAGTGGCCAGTGCCAATGATCGAGATACCCATAGGGAGCCCGCTTTATGGCACAAATGTGCGGCAGTGGGAGCCCCGAAGGCAACGAAGTTGGATCGACTTCACGGCCGATATAGCTGCGTCAATGCTCGCCACGCCGCGTCAAGCAAACCCCATCCATGCGCCCCAAAGGGCAATAAATGCCCTTGGCGTTTGCTGGTGCTGAATCATTCTTTCGTGTCGTCGCGTCTCGGACGCTTGGCGCATGACAGCACGCGTTTACGTATGCGCACGGCTTCAGGCGTTACTTCGACCAACTCGTCCCGATCGATGAACTCCAGCGCAGTCTCGATGGCGGGTACGCGCGCAGGCGCCAGGATGACGTTTTCGTCTCGGCCGGAGGCTCGAACGTTGGTGAGCTTCTTCTCCCTAGTTACGTTTACGTCAAGATCGTTTCCGCGGTTGTGTTCGCCGATCAGCATGCCCTCGTAGACGGGCGTGCCCGGCTCGACGAAAAGGACACCGCGCGGCTGGAGATGAAACAGCGCGTACGGCGTCGCCACACCGGCGCGATCCGAAACCATGCCGCCGTTTGATCGACGCAGCAGCGGACCTCGATAGGTTTCCCAGCCGTCAAAGAGGGTATTAAGCAGGCCGGTTCCGCGCGTCTCCGTCATAAATTGTGAGCGAAACCCGATGAGCGCACGCGATGGCACACGGAACTCAATCCGGGCGCGGCCAAAGCCCAAGTTACTCATCTTGAGCATCTGGCCCTTACGCTCACCTAAACGCATGGTCACCGCTCCAACGTATTCGTCTGGAACGTCCACCACAACAATTTCAACTGGCTCCTGGCGCTCGCCGTTATGGGTTCGGACAACTACCTCGGGCATTCCGAGACAAAACTCATAGCCCTCACGACGCATCGTTTCAGCCAAAATGGCCATCATTAGCTCGCCGCGACCGTGAACGATGAACGTATCGGGTTCATCGGTGAACTCGAGTTTTAGCGCAAGATTTCGATGCGCTTCACGCTCCAGGCGCTCTCGAATGTGTCGCGAAGTCACCCATTTGCCGACTTTGCCAGCAAACGGAGAGGTGCTGACACAAAACGTCATCTTGATGGTAGGCTCTTCAACCTGGATTCGAGGCAGCGCTTCGGGTGCTTCTGGAGCAGTAATCGTGTCTCCAATCTGCACCTTCTCAAGTCCCGCAATGGCGACAATATCGCCGATGGTTGCGGTTTCAAGACGCACTCGCTTGATGCCAGAGTAGCCATAAAGTGCGCTGATCCGTTGCTCGACTTTCGACTCTTCTTGGATGAGCGCCACGGTCTGACCGGCGGACACTCGACCCCGCTCAACTCGACCGATTGCGAGCCTGCCTACGTAGTCATCGTGCTCGACATTGTGGACGAGCATTTGCAAGGGTAGGTCGCACTCGCCCTTTGGTGCCGGTACCTTTTCGAGGATGGTTTCGAACAAAGGCAGTAAATCCGTGTTCTCGTCCTCAAGCTTTCGCTTTGCGATTCCGGCCTTCCCAATCGCGTAAAGCACCGAGAAATCCGCTTGTGTGTCATCCGCTTCAAGATCACAAAAGAGGTCGAAGACCTCGTTGAGAACATCTTCCGAACGCGCGTCTTGGCGGTCAATCTTGTTGATGACAACGATAATCGGCAGGCCAAGTTCAAGGCCTTTTTTCAGCACGAATCGCGTTTGGGGCAGTGGTCCTTCAGCGGCGTCGACAAGCAAGATGGCACCATCTGCCATTCGGAGAATCCGTTCGACCTCGCCACCAAAATCGGCATGTCCGGGCGTGTCGATGATATTCATCGTGGTGCCGCGGAAGTTGATGCTGCAATTCTTCGCAAGAATGGTGATGCCCTTCTCGCGCTCAAGATCACCGGAATCCATGACGCGGTCGGCGACATCCTCGTTTTCTCGAAAGACGCCGGTCTGTCGAAACATGGCGTCAACCAACGTCGTCTTGCCGTGGTCAACGTGAGCAATAATCGCAACGTTTCGCAGATCGTGTCGAACCGTAACTGTCATGGGTGGCGAGCCCTAGCACGTCGCCCGAAACTCGCGAGTTATTCCAGGCCCAGTTCAACCGGGTAGCCGCCCCCATCTGAGCGATTACCGGCCATTTGCCGTGGGTTCGCGGCACAACCGAGGACAAGCGACGGCAGGTCCAACTGATAGTCCGCTCGGCAATCCCTTCGGATGCGCTACTGCGTCGCGAATGGCGAAGGCAAGGTGACCAAGAGCACTAACGCGACCTTTGCCCCAAGATTTTCGAGCTCGACCACGCCTTCGCCCCGAAATCGCACCGTGTCGCCTGAGCGCAATTTCGCTGACTCGCCCGTTGCACGCACCTCGATACGGCCAAGTTCGCAACTAATAACTTGGCGCAGGCCATTGCGACCCAACCGAATCTCACATTCTGTCTTGGGAGGCAGCTGGCATCGCTCTATTTCGCATCCGGTCGCGTCCGAATGGATCTGTGTTGCTAGGACGGGTCCCAGTGATCGGCATGGCAAACGGTCAGCCTCAATTACCTCGAGCCGAGATTGGGTAGTGGCAATCAGCTGCTCAAGCGTTGCGCCCAACGCCGAAGCAACGCGCAGCATCACGTTCAGGGTCGGATTGCCCTCCCCTGATTCAAGATTCGCAATTGTGGGGCGTGGCACCCCAGAACAATCCGCCAATTGCTGCTGGCTCCAGGCGCGAGCTTCCCGCATTCGCTTCAGATTCGAAGCCAACGATAGCGCGACAGGATCCTGCATTATTTCGGGCCTTCGATCCGCTCAAGCGAGACGACCTCGTCCCAAGCGTTTTCATGCCCTTCGTAGTGCACAAGAAACTTGTCTGGAGCCACAACCGAAACCACGCTCGCAGTGTAGACCGAACCTCGCCAGCGAACACGGACGCGGTCTGCTGCCTTATAGGGCGTGGCAACAACGCCCGCTTGCCCCTTCACGACGGGACCAGAGGGACCGCAAGCGACATTGGCCGCTGGCCGATTGGCCTCAGCCTCGTCCAATCGCCCAACTATTTTGTCGAGCGAAACCTCGCGCGTCCAATGACTGTCACAGCCTTCGAACTGGACGCGCAAGCGAGTTCCCAGCGGGCGCTCGATGACAAAGGCGCGATAGCGTTTTCCGTCCCAATCGACCCACACGTGCTCGCCGATTCGAAAAGGCTTCGCACAACCTACCAACGCGAAGAAGGCACCGGCTACGAGCAATGACTTTCCGACGGGACATCTCATTGCACCTCGCTCCCATTGCCAGTGGGCAAAACGCCTAAATTGACGTTTGGTGGTGGCCAGTTGGACCCGTCAACGCGCGGACGAAATCCAGCTCGGTGTGCCGCGCCGGAGTCCGCCTCAAACCAACGCGAGACCCGCGACCTGGTCGATCGATACGCGTACTCGAGAATCGCCCTGCGCGCGGAGAAGCTGGCGGGGTTGTGTGTAAAAAGAATGCCGTCGGTAGGCTCGGGTTCAATCAAGACCACGTCGGCCCCGCGTTCCCGAGCAATCCTTGCGCAAGCCTCCTTCATGAGTTTGTGCACGCTAATTCGCAACGCTTGGCTTAGCACCCAAAGCATTCCTTTGTCTCGTAAACTGTTGCGTTGCCCATGCCCGGTAGGAACGTCTTGAGCGACGATCGGTACCATCGGATTGATGACAATAATGACGTTTGCGCCTTGTTCAACCGCGACGTCAATGTGTGCAACTTGGGCCGATCCAGCATCAATGTAGTGTCGACTTCCGATCCGAACCGGGGAGAACAACGGGGGCAGTGCCATGGATGCGATGCAAGCACGTGTTACCGGCACGTGATCGTAACCACGGGAGCCAAACCAAATCTCGGCACCGCTATCCAGATCGTGCGCCACGATTCTCAGCGCCTTGGGCATTGATGAAAACGTGTTCGGTACTTCTCGCCGCACGAAGAAATCCTCGAGAAATCGTTCGAACCCGTCGAGTGAAAAGAACCCCGCAGGAAGTGAATCGTTGAACCGATCCAATTCCTCCCACAGGGCGGCTGGGCTCGTGGGCGCTCGCGCGATAAGACTACTTGCACCTTGGCGCAATGCCGACGCACCCGACACGATAGTGCGTCGCCACTCCGCCAGATCAGTCTTGAGGAGGTGCTTGCGCTCAAGTGGTAAGTAGTCGTCTGCCGGATCTAAAATCGCACGGTAGATGCGTTGAATAGACCGCCCGCCGGCTAGTGCCGCCGCGACGCTTGCCCCGCTCGACGCTGCAACGTAGACATCGAATCCGTCTGCGGTAAGCCCCTCCACGGCGTCCTCGAGCGCCGCCAAAACGCCAATTTGATACATGGCACCGGTTGCACCCCCACCACCCAAACACAGCGCTATTTTGGTGTCCGCCATTGATTTACCTACTCAAAAACTCGGAAATTTCAGGATTCTAGTACTCTTACGTTCCGCGAAGATGCGGGATGACACCCCGCTTTATCACCGTGTCTCGAGCGAAACGACTGAGCAAATCAGGGTAGTCACTTGTGAAATGTAGCCCGCGACTTTCGCGCCGGCTCGCTGCGGAGGCAATAATGAGTTCGGCGACCGTCTGAATGTTGCGCAATTCCAGCAGATCACGCGTGACGACGTGGCGCCAATAGTATTCTCGAATTTCCTCCTCAAGCACGGCAATTCGCCTGGCTGCACGGCGCAATCGCGAGTCGCTACGAACGATGCCCACGTAGTTCCACATCAAGCGGCGAACCTCATCCCAGCTGTGGGCCACCACCACTTCTTCGCCACTCGGTTGGGCGTCACCAACCTGCCATTCCGGCATCGAAGGAAGTGTCTCCCGATGTTCGGCCAAGAGCATCTGCACGACTTTGGTCGCTGCACGACGCCCAAATACCAACCCCTCCAGAAGCGAATTGGACGCAAGCCGGTTGGCACCATGCAACCCCGTGCAAGCGGACTCGCCGACCGCCCAGAGTCCAAGCAGCGAGGAGCGGCCGTGCAAATCCGATGTAATGCCGCCGCACATGAAATGCGCTGCCGGCACAACCGGGATAGGTGTCGTCGTGATGTCAATTCCAAATCGCAGGCACTCGGCGTAGATAGACGGGAATCGCTCCCTGATGAAGCTGCCTTGTCGGCTCGTGATATCGAGCAGAACGTAGTCGGACCCCGTCCGCTTCATCTCGTGGTCAATCGCCCTGGCAACAACGTCGCGCGGTGCAAGATCGGCCATCGGGTGGTGTCGTTTCATGAACGGTTCACCACTCGATAGACAGAGTTTCGCACCTTCCCCACGCAGTGCCTCGCTAATCAAGAAACTCTTCGCTCGCGGCTCGTACAATACCGTCGGGTGAAATTGGTAGAACTCCATGTTGGCGATTTCAGCCCCCGCGCGAAACGCCATGGCAACTCCGTCTCCCGTTGCCACGTCCGGATTTGACGTATAGAGGTAGACTTTCCCCGCTCCCCCCGTCGCAATCACCGTTGCAGAGGCCAAGAACTGCTCAACTTTGCCGGCCTTTTCATTGAGCACGTAGGCCCCCACGCAACGATCGGGCCCCCCGAACTTGCTCATCGTGATGAGATCGACCCCCATGTGCCATTCAAACAATCGAATGCGCGGATGGGCTCGAACTCGCTCTAGCAAAACGCGTTGGAGCTCCGCACCGGTGATGTCGCCGGCGTGCGCAACGCGACGCTCGGAATGACCACCTTCACGACCCAGATCGAGTTGCCCGTCTGTGCGCCGAGAAAATTCGACACCCAAATCCATGAGCCAACGAATTGCCTCCGGAGCCTCGCGAACGCAGAGTTCAACGACAATGCTATGGCAAAGGCCTGCCCCGGCACCATGCGTGTCTTCGATGTGCTTCTCGAAGTTGTCCTCTGACGAAAGCACAGCGGCAATGCCGCCTTGGGCCCAAGCGGTGGAAGATTCGTCCGCACCGCGTTTGGAAATGACGATGACCTCGAGGGTTTTGGCCGCCTCAAGAGCAAAAGCAAGGCCCGCAATTCCACTTCCGAGGACCAGAATGTCGCTGCTCGTAGCCATAGTCGGGGTAAGCCTAGTACAGACAACTGGATCTATCGACGGCAGCGTGAGCCACGTTGTCCACTCCGCACAGCGATCGGTCAAAGCACGCGCGCGCGCCCCCTCGTTCGGCGGGCAAAAACGCGCCATGTACCGCATAAACGGGCCAGTTTGTGGCGTTGCCGCGCAACTGGTGCGTTGGTCGGCCGCATGACGTTGGATACCGCAACGCCTGGGATTGTTGTTTGTCGCAATTGACCCGTACGCCATGCGAGCGTACGCCACGGGCGACAATGGCAAAATTCGGCCGATTGTTCGCAGCGTCCATTTTGCAGCCGAGTCCCGTTGTAGCGGAGAAGCCGTGAAGATACTGGTCCCACTCAAGCAAGTTGCCGATCCGGATCACTACGCGAGAATCCGCCTCAGCGCAGACGCGACAGAAATCGACGACCGGGGGCTTGAACGAAAACCGAACCCGTTTGACGAATACGCTCTCGAAACCGCGCTGCGGCTGTGTGAAGACGGCAGAAATCCGCGCCAACGTCTCGGCGAAGTCGTTGCCATAACACTCGGACCGCAGTCAGCCGATAGCGTGCTCCGTTCTGCCATGGCAACCGGTGCCGATCGAGCGCTGCGCGTCAATTGCACGGACGAACAAATTGACGGCCGAATCGTGGCAAAGGTCATAGCGGACATCGCGCGAAAGGAGAGCGTCGACCTGATCGTCCTTGGAAAACAGACAGTGGACGGTGACAGTAACGAGGTCGCCCAACGAGTGGGCGCGCTTCTTGACTATCCACAGGCATGCTTCTGCGCCGCAATCCTTGAACAACCGGATGGCGCTCTGCACGTCGAACAGGAATTCGACGGTGGCGTGCGGCGCCTTGCCCTTACCCTTCCGGCCGTAGTGAGTGTCGACTTGCGCATCGTGTCGCCCAACTCGGTGCGGTCCCACCACACCCCCACAAGTCACGCCTATCCACCGGGAGTGCGCTTTGCATCATTGCCATCCATCATGCAATCGAAACGAAAGCCGCTTACGGTCATCGAACTTGCTCACTGCATAACCGACTGTTCACTTGCGCTTGAGTACAGGCAGTTCCGCTTGCCAAAGCCGCGCGGCGAGAGTCGCAGAGTGACCACGGCGACCGAGCTGGTAGAATTGTTATCAACTGAAGCCAAGGTGCTATAGCTCCTGAAAGGGCAGCCATCGTGAGCCCGTCTAAACGCGTGCAAAACGTGCTCGTACTACTCGAATGCGATTCTGGTGGCGAACTGCTGAAGTCCTCCCTTTGCGCGGTCACTTTTGCCAAGGATCTTTGCGGCGCACAGAATAGCGAATTTTTCCTCTGCCTTATGTCAAGTTCTAGTGCGGAGGCGCGCGCCACGGCGTGCCACCTTGGCGCGCGTCAGGTTCTGCTGCTCGAGCAAGAACCAGATGAAGCCCTGCTCGCCGAAAATCTCGCCCCCAATCTACGGCAGCTCTCGCAGGAAAGAGGCATTCGGCTGCTCCTTAGCGCGGCGACGTCCTTCGGCAAGGACATTCTTCCGCGCGTGTCGGCCCTCCTAGACTGTGCGTACATCGGCGATTGTTGCGGTATCGCGGTCGAGGGCGAAAACCTAGAGTTCCTTCGCCCAATCTATGCGGGCAACGCTACCGCATCGTGCATCGTTCACACGGACAATGCCGTGCTGACGGTCCGTCACAGTGAATTCGCGCCGGCGGTGAGCAATTGCCCCACACCGAGTGAAGTCGAAATTATCCACGGCACCGAGCGGACGATTGCATCGAACCGCGTCAAATGGCTCGGATTCGATTCGATCGATTCGAAACGACCAACGCTCACTGACGCAAGAGTTATCGTGTCCGGCGGGCGAGCACTGTCAAGCCAATTCCTGACCGTTCTCGGTCCACTCGCTGACTGCCTCGACGCAGCAATCGGTGCCACGCGCGCTGCCTGCGACAGCGGGTATGCCCCGAGTGATTTTCAGGTTGGACAAACCGGTAAGGTGGTTGCACCAGACCTCTACATTGCCATTGGGATATCGGGAGCCGTGCAACACGTTGCTGGTATGCGCAGCTCACGCGTTGTCGTCGCTATCAATTCGGATCCAGACGCGCCTATATTCTCGTTTGCCGACTATTACCTCGTGGGGGACCTATTTAAGCTCGTGCCAGAGTTGGTCGGCGCGCTTCGAGCCCACGGGCCTGCCGGCACGCACTAGGCGCGTCAGCCGACTCGCATCCCTCATGTCTCAATCTGGTCCTCAATGCCGCACATAGCCTTGACAGACCGCACGGCGCACGCCATCCTCCGCCGCCACCGATTGAGAGTTTCCGGGGCGTAGCGCAGTT
>Ga0302321_100003140_pt1 | contig 14153 bp, 11 predicted proteins | sample Fen_T0_1_FD_202505 | JGI IMG/M metagenome (GOLD analysis project Ga0302321, IMG submission 202505) | Peat permafrost microbial communities from Stordalen Mire near Abisko, Sweden - Fen_T0_1 | ecosystem: Environmental > Terrestrial > Soil > Wetlands > Permafrost | place: Sweden: Abisko...
TACCATTTACATAAATCGTTAGAATACACTTTCGAGCATCATTTTGATATAGTCCATAATCACCTCTCATCAAGTGCAGACATGTATATTTTCCCATTAGCGGCGGCATTAACAAAACCACATGTTACCACGCTGCACGGCCGCTTCCCTTTTGACAAAGCATTTGACAGCTGGATTGGAGACGCCGATAACTACTTTATGGATTGGGCTCAACGCGTGCCTCTTGTTGCCAGTAGCGAGAGCGCACGTATGCAAGTGGCCTATCCCACCCATTTCGTGGGCACGGTTCATAATGGCATTCGGATGCGCGATTATGCATCGACATGCACAGATCCAGAGGATTATTTTGTATGGTTGGGCCGTTTTTCACCAGAAAAAGGGGCGCATCTCGCAATCGAAGCAGCCAGACAGGCGCAGGTTCCACTTATACTCGTAGGAGTAAGAAATCAGCACGATCAAGATAGCTTGCAATACTATCAACATATGATCGAGCCATATATCGATGGTAAGCAGATTCGTTATATTGGCCCCATAAGCACAAACCAAAAAATTGATCTTCTCAGCCACGCACGTGCCCTACTCAACCCGGTGGAGTGGGAAGAGCCTTTTGGTATGATCCAGATCGAAGCAATGGCAACCGGCTGTCCCGTTATAGCCTTTGCCCGTGGCGCTGCACCCGAAATTATTGCACACGGGCTGACGGGTTTCCTGGCGTATGATATGCAGGATATGGTTCGCTTTATTGCACAGGTCGACGAGATCGACCGTAATAAAGTTCGTGAATACGCGGCACGCCACTTTTCTGCACGCACAATGGCTGAAAATTATCTTCGTATCTATGCCAATGTTATAACTGCTCATGCATTCACTGATGTAGTTGCAGCACACATCCATACAGCACCATTAAGTGATATACAAGCAGAAGATCCCAGGGATATACTTTCCGCACAACACTAGTTGTATGCCATGCATACCTGGTATTCTGCCTCGCAGACAGAAGTGGCTGCGAGGCAATTTTGCGCTGGGAATAGCTAGGAATAGCGTAGAGCCTCAGCAGGCGCAATACGTCCGGCTTGCCAGGCGGGCAAGATCGCACCCAGAAACGAGGCAAGGAATGAGACGATGATCACCAGCCCCAACTCTTGCCAGGGGATGCTGAAGAAAAGACCCGTCTGATACTGCGCAAAGAAATTCGCATCAAAAATGTTACGTGCCAGAATAAGCCCTAGCACACAACCAACGATGCTGCCTACTGCACCAACAAGAAAAGATTCTAAGAGAAAAGCACCTTGAATCACGGTGCGGGGAGTGCCCATAGCACGCAACATGCCTATCTGCTGCCTCCGCTCGATCACCGCACGTGTGCCTGTAAGCGCCAGCGCAGCTACGCCAAGCAGCAACGTCATGCCAACAACCCCCAGCAGGACGTTACTGAGCAAAATACGTGGCCCACGCACCTGCCAGATCGCATCTTCCAGCACGGTTGTTTCTAAGCCATTATCTAAAAAGGCTGAACCCAATGCCAGAGATAACGCTCGCTTATCCTGCCCAGGAGCGACCTTAAAATAGTAGCTCTGCGTCTGGGGCACAGCTGCACCTGCAACCGTGGCCGCCGCAATAGGCGCAGTGATGTTACTATAGGCAGCCTTAGGGATATAAAGGCCAAAATGCGCGTTATCGCTATTATCAACAACACCAATAATCGTAAGTTTGGTTGTTGTTGTCTGCTTCCCATTCAGTCCAATCGTCCAGATAGGAATTGCCGGAAAAGAGCTATCGCCCTGATACACGCCACTCACAGAAAAAGTGTTATGCGGATCAAAAGAAGGCGGGCTCGCAGGAGGTGTATAGTATGGATAGGGTAGCGCACTGCTATCAATCAAAGCATAATTTGGATGCGATTGCAGGGCACGCCAGACCGCAGCATCACTGGCAAAACCATCCGCACGTGCCGTCAAATGGACGCCATAGCCCAGCAAGAATCCACCACTTATCACCTGAGCTGGATAGAGCGACCAGCGCGGAGCCTGCGCACCCAACTGAATAACCCCCATGACGGTCGAATTGCGTTCTCCGATCGCCGTAAAAGCGTGCGGATCAATATGATGCTGCACCAGGGATGACTGCAGATCTGGCAATGGCTTGAAGTAAGCAGTCGCCTGAATGTCATAGCCACCTGTCTGCTGATCGATATTCACATATGTATTTTGCATCGCGTTCGTAATGACAGCCATCACCGTCATTGCAAAGACAACCAGACTGAACATTACAACACTTAATCCAGTACGAAAGCGTCTATGTAATGGATAAGCGACGGCCAGCTTCGTCAGCAAATACACGCTCGGCACATGCGAACAGAACGCGAGGAAGGGGGAGACAACCAGACGGGCATTGGTTGAGAGAGCCCACACAGCCCCCAGGACCATCATTACACCCGCCACAAAGAATAGCTCGATACCGCCCTGAAAACGCGGCAGGCCTAGATTTTGCAATACATCAAAAGGAAGACCCCAATAGGCCACAAGGGCTAATCCGGCCAGCGCCGCAAAAAGGCCTTCGAGCACACGCGACCAGTTGCGCAAGTATCTGCTGTCGTTGATACGCCCCTGACCGCGTCCCCGATTGCGCAGCCAGAAAATAATCGCAACGACACGGAGCAAGAGAGCCTTTATCAGCAAACCTGCCCCTATTACGAATAAAGAAAGGCCCAGCGAAAAGGGAATAATCTGCAGGGTCGTCAATCCCAGCTGCAACAGGAAAAAACCTGCGATCAGAGGAACAATGCCAAGCATAGTTACCAGTTGAATACAGCCAATCAGCACATCAGGCAACAGCTCCAGCATGATACGGCGTAGGCGGCGCCAATTTGGCTTCGCACAAAATAGATTTTCAAACAATTGCCGACCGAAGTGTTGCATCCTCTCACCCAGTTCGCCCAGGGATGGAGTTGAGCGCGTTGGCTCTGGCAGGTCGCGCAATGCCTCAATCACTGTCATACGACTCACTAACCAGGAAGACAGCGACAGAGATAAAAATGTAAAGATCACGCCCAGACAATACGCCACAATCAAGCTGTGCGGCTGCAGTGTAAACTTGAGGGGAAAATTAAAGCGTACCAGAATCGGCCCCAGGAAATAGATAATCAAAGCGCCAGTTCCCACGCCGAAGAGCAGCCCCACGAAGGACGAAAGCAGATCATAGACTGAGCCTTCAAACAAAAACATCAGGACCAGGTGTCCACGTTGGACACCTATCGCACGAGCGATCCCCATCTCTGAGCGGCGTTCTGCAGCCAGCAACACAAAGATCAAAAAGATCAGCAGCAGGCCAATAGCCAGAGCAAAGAGAGCAAAGAGCGAAAAGATGCGCGAAAAGATATCCTGCGCTTTTATCGAATCATTTACACCTTGCTGCTTCACATCTATCACATGGACATTTCGCGCAATTAGATGTTTCAGCTCCTGAGAGACCTGACTACTCAGACCAACGCCATTGACCCCACCACCACCACTATTTGAGATGAATATCTGATTAATGCGCCCAGGACTCTTCTCAATATCCTGAAATTTTTGTAACGTACTGACGATGTATGGATTATCTCCAACGATCCCCGAATCATTCACGATTGCAGTCACATGGACAGTATAACGCTGCCCAGGCCAGCGCTCAGAGTAGAGATAGATAGTGTCGCCCACCTTGGCATTCAGCAGAGTCGCAAGCGTCTGATTAAAATAGACGCCATCAGCAGAGAGACTCTTCACGGGCCGGTTCTTCTTCGTGGCGGCATCCTGCAAGCCACCAAAGCCAAGCTCACTATCGGGTAGAACACCGAGAGCCGTCACACTTGAGCGCACCTGACGGGACGTTTGATCGGCAACCAGAAGATTGGTTTCACGTAGAGCCGCCGCTACAGCATGAATATCGGGAGTCTGTTGCAGATGTGAACGGATGTTGTTATACGTCCTGATCGAGTAGAGACCGATAGGGCCTCTCCCCCCCTCAATCAGCTCATCAATATTGCCCCAATTATAGACAGCCACACTCTGCACAGCAGAAGTCATTACATCGCCAGTTGCCAGCACGCTAGAAAGCAACGTCGTAGAGAGCATCAAAGCAAAAACAATCAACACCATTTGCGAGCGGCGGCGGGAAATATTACGCACCCCAATCCTAAAAAAGATGAGATTTGTAAGCGCCAGTAGCAGCACGCCAAGCACAATCACACAGGTCACCACTAACAGTATTACTGTTAATGTATCAATAGGAATCCCAAAGAATTGTATCATAGTGTTTTATGTTTGCAGCCTTTGATAGAAGATCTTCGCCACTTGTGCATACCCAACAGTGCTGGGATGAAAACCATCTGAACTAATATATTCAGGATGTGTAGCCAGGGTCTGCCACTGGTTATAAAGATCAACGAGCACTACACGATGATTTTGTACCACGTCACTAATCGCAGAATTATACATACTGATCTGTTTACGCAGTGTAGCCGCATCGGTCGTATGAAAACGTGGTACAAAGGTCAGGTCTGGCAGATTAGCCACAAGGATACGAGCATGCGGAGCGGCAGTTTGTAAACGACGAAGCAGCGTATCCAGATCATCCCTATAATTTGCAAGCGGCACTTTATCCACCAGATCATTGACAGCCAACCAGACCGTGATCAGATCAGGGTGAGCATCCAGAGCAACGGGTACTTCCAGATCAAGCGCCTCATGCGCATCAACACCCGGGATACCCAGGTTGACCAGATGCACATCAGGGCCTAATCTATGTGCCAGCTCGACGGGCCAACTCTGAGTCGCAGGGTCTGTAGCTCCTTGCCCAAAGGTATCGGAGGCACCAATCGCCACGTAGGTCAGGCGAGCTTTCGGGGCTTGCTGCAGCGTAAAGTTTCTTGTCGAGCCACCTGGAAAAGGGGAACAGGCCGCAAGGAAGAGCATCAAGGTAAAGAGGCAAAATACACTGTTGAATACGCCCCCAGAAGCATGACGCACCCTCTGTAATGGAGACTTATTCAACACCTGCATACACACAGAATGAGCGAACCATCCGTATACCATAATCACACATTCTTTGATAATTGGAGATGACTATGCTACGAGGTTCTTCTCACAGAACGACTACACACAAAGCAGCACGGCAATCTAGAAACGTGAAAGAAACGTCAAACTCACCGGGCCGCAAATGCAGCGCTAACGATAGATAGGGCCGCGAAGAGTACCAGAAAGACGATCGTCGCATTAAAGACCAGACGCTCTACGCCACGACGAGTCTTAAAGACCGAACCGGCACTACTACCACCAAAGGCACTCCCCAGGCCGGCGCCACGCACCTGTAGCAGAATAAAAACGATCACGGCCGCACTCAGAATGATCTGCACCACACGAATAGCCGGAAGCCATTGCTGAAAGTTCAAGAGTATTCCTCTCTTTCCTAATTGACCCATAGACCGAGAAAATGAATAAATTTCCGGGAAATTATATCATAGCAGAAAGACATTGTCGAGATAGCAGAAGCAGCTATTTTCCGATGCATTACTTTTGCACTTGAGCATGTTCAGGAGCCGTCATATTCTCTCGGTCCGATGCAGGTAGACGAAAAGGTCTGCGAAAGCGACGGTTAAACAGCATGGCAAGGGCAGGCCAGCCATCTTTCCAGGGCGAAAGCTTCTTCTCAGTGCGCGGATTATAGCTAATTGGCACCTCTAAGATAGTATAACCAGCTTGCAGAATACATGAAGTAATCTCTGGCTCAATCTCAAAACGGCGTCCCTCCATAGGTAGGGCACGTGCCATAACACCTGGCATAAGTTTATAGCAAGTTTCCATATCGTGGATACGGCTACCAAACAAGATATTGGTCATCATAGTCAAGAAAAGATTGCCCCAACGGGTCGTAAATTTTTGTGGCGAGAGGTCGCGCCGACCATAGACAGCGACATGTGCCATTCCAGCATTTGTCGCCTCTTCCCACTTACTAACCAGTGCAAGCAGATCATGTGGATCATATTCCATATCAGCGTCTTGAGCCACAACCAGATCGCCGCTTACCAGGCCAAAGCCTGTGCGCAGACCCACACCTTTGCCTTGATTATACTCATGACGCACATAATGATACGTATCGAAGGGTGCAACTAGACGAATTTGCTGCAAGATTTCCCAGGTACGATCTGTAGAAGCATCATCCACTACAATCACTTCAAGATCGAGAGGCACCTGAGAGATCTGTTTCAGAATCTGCTCGACCGTCTTTTCTTCATTGTAGACAGGAACAACAATGGAGAGATGCATAAAATAAAGCCTCACTTTTCTCAACAGAATAAATCAGACAAATAATGAAATTTACCTTACACCGAGATAACGAATAAGGCAAGAACATAGCAACACAAATAACTATTTTGGTATAGATCACAACCGATAAGCTCGTCAAACGTATTAATACATTTTATCACAAGAGCTACTCCCTTGTAGAGCCCATATCCTTATGGTACAATACGATCCGGGCGAGGACGTTTGGTCCCCGCCCGAAATTATGTGAGAGAGCAATTATGTTATGGAAATAACCTGGTTCGGCCACTCCTGTTTTCAGTTACGTGGCAAAAATGTTGTTTTAATTACTGACCCATTCACTCCTCAGGAAGGCCCCGCTGAGGGCGAGCCCTCCAAACTGAGTAAGGTTAACGCCTCTATTATTACTGTAAGCAATAACCATCCAGGCCATAACAATGTGCAGGGAGTGGGAGGCAATGCCCGTGTCGTCAGTGGACCCGGCGAATATGAAATTAGTGACGTATTAATTACAGGTGTCGCATCATCGCATGATAACAAACGTGGCTCGGGGCATGGGCGTAACACCATTTATATCATCCATATGGACGAACTTGTTATCTGCCATCTGGGCGATTTAGGGCACGCACTGCATGAAGAGCAACTGGAAGAGGTCGCCGACGCCGATGTCTTATTGATTCCAATTGGTGGAGGCGATTCGACAACCGCATCACAGGCAGCAGAAATTATCAGTCGGACGGAGCCGCGTATCGTCATCCCTATGCAATATCAACTAGCGACGACCGACACCATGCCCAATCCACTTGATAAATTTTGTAGAGAAATGGGCGTAGAAAAAATCGACCCCCAACCAAAACTAAACGTTACAAAAAACTCGCTGCCAGCCTTAATGCAAATAATAGTACTCTCAACACGGTAATTACATATTCAGTATAACGATACGCATACTGACTAGAACGTAGATTGTTTCTATTCAGCACTTGACTCCGTATATAGGGAGGAAACAATGTCAAAATTTATCTTTGTAACAGGCGGTGTGGCGTCATCGGTAGGAAAAGGTATTAGTGTAGCCTCACTGGGACGCCTCCTCAAAAATCGCGGAGTCTCCGTCTCTCTTATGAAATTGGACCCATACATTAATGTCGACCCAGGGACGATGTCTCCATACCAACACGGTGAAGTTTTTGTCACTGATGACGGCGCGGAGACCGATCTGGATCTGGGCCACTACGAGCGCTTCACTGACGAGCCATCCTATCAAGCTAATAATGTCACAACTGGCCAGGTCTACAACGCCGTCATAGCAAAAGAGAGGCGTGGCGAGTACCTTGGTGGTACTATCCAGGTTATCCCACACATCACCAATGAGATCAAGGATCGCATCCACGCCGTTGCCCGCCGCTCAGATGCCGATGTAGTAATTGTGGAAGTCGGGGGGACAGTTGGTGACATCGAAGGCGAACCTTATCTAGAGGCCATTCGCCAGATGAGAAAAGATGTTGGGCGACACAATGTCCTCTACATCCACGTCACCCTGCTTCCCTACCTGGGAGCCGCCAAAGAGCTCAAGACCAAGCCGACCCAACACAGCGTCAAAGAGTTGCTACGCGTTGGTATTCAAGCCGACGTAATTCTATGCCGCTCAGATTATCCTGTCAGCGATGAACTGCGCGAAAAAATTGCTTTATTCTGCAATATTGACTCCAGCGCAGTTATTGGTATGACAAATGCCGAAACCATTTATGAAGTCCCTTTATTGTTAGAAGAGGCAGGACTCGGCGAACACATCGTGCAGGAACTGGGGCTCATAAAACAAGAGCCGCAGATGAAGGAGTGGCGCGATCTCGTCGCCAAAATCAAACATCCACGGCCAGAGCTGACCATTGGGCTGGTTGGTAAGTATGTAGAGCTGCATGATGCTTATCTTTCAGTTGCCGAAGCACTCAACCACGCAGGCTGGTACCATGATGTCGATATTCGCATCAAGTGGATCAATTCTGAGGCTTTAGAGCAGATGGGAGAGGGATACACGGAAGCATTAGAAGATGTCATGGGCATCGTCGTCCCTGGCGGCTTCGGGCATCGTGGCATCGAAGGCAAGATCAAAGCTGCCGGTTTTGCGCGGCGTAACAATATCCCTTACCTGGGTTTATGCCTGGGCTTGCAGGTCGCAGTCATTGAATTTGCACGGAACATATTGAACCTGGAGACCGCCAATAGCTCAGAATTTGACGCGCAGACGCCACATCCAGTCATCGACCTCATGCACGCACAACGCACCATTGCTGACAAAGGCGGCACAATGCGGCTCGGCAATTGGGTATGCTGCCTGACCGCCGGTACACACGCGTACACCGCCTACGGAGAACCCATCGTCTTCGAGCGACATCGTCACCGCTACGAGTTCAACAATGAGTATCGCAAACGCATGGAGGCTCGGGGGCTTGTCGTTAGCGGACGCTCAGCCGACAACAGTCTGGTTGAAGTGATTGAGTTAAAGGATCATCCCTGGTTCGTCGCCTCGCAATTCCATCCAGAGTTCAAAAGTCGCCCCACACATCCACATCCGCTCTTCCGTGATTTTATCGGCGCGAGCACCCAACTGAAAAAGAACATACTTGAGCAACAAAATGTCAGTGCGTTTAGTATCGAAACGAGCATCTGAAAACAATGTATTGAACGCGCCCACAAAATACGCACATGCAACCATAACAGTTCATAAAGAGAGAAGCAAGCGCCCGCGCTATCGTCATGGGTGCTTGCTTTTCTCGTCCTCAAAGATCTGACGAGTTGTAGGATACGGCTGCATCAAGGGCGGTAAGTACCTGAACAATATCCTGGCACACTTCCACAAGCACTTGCGGTAACCAATCTTCTGGGCGTGGATCGTCGCCGTCCTGTACCCCACTTTCCATATGCTCGTCTTTACGAGAGAGCTGCGCAGAATAGCTGGGATAGGTGGAACGCACAGAATAGGACTCGTCATGCAAGCCATGGATACCCAGGGGATGCCAGATAGGAATTTCCACGCGCTGCTGTAAATTAAGTGTCTCTGGCACAAGGCGATTCTCGTGCAAGACGGTGCTTATGCTTGGGCGCGTCTCGATTGTGCGTCGACTCTGCTCACTGGCATGTAGTTTTAGCATTTGTGTGAGCGAGAGCAATACATCCTCGGAGATAGGGGTTCCATTGAGCGGTAGAGAATACGCAAGATCCAGTACTAATGGTGGAATTGCCGAAGTATGCAAATGCGGGCAATCATAGTCTGCATCATGAAAAAACTCGCATACCCCTTTGGTACCCTCAAGAGAGAGAGCTGTATCTAATGCTCCCCAGGTAAAAGCGATGGTGCAGGAGCTCTGTAATTCTACATCGTCACAACTGCCAATGTGGCAGGTGCATGTAAACTCACGTTCGAGGGAACGCGTATTCACCCAGAACTCCGGGTGAGTGACGAGATCGAGGTCGCCGGCTGCCCGCAGGAACAATCCAGTCATATCCTCATATGTTAACACGTATTAGCTCCTTCATGCCCATAAAGTGCTGCAAAGGCACGCAGTTTAGCGCTGACAATGCATCTTTATGCGATTTTTGATTCACAGATTTATATCATACTGAGGGAAAGAGCGCATGTCAATACAATGTTTTATGTAGCGACAATAACACCCAATAACCAGAGTCAATATCGGTAAATTTCAGTTTTAGTCTTTATTTCTAAAGGCTAACGAGCAGAAAGAGCGCTGCAAAAGGGGCATCCACGCTGTTGGATGCCCCGAAAAAGTTAGTATAAATTACAGCATAGGACGAATAGAGATGATCGTATAGGTTGTCACGCCACCAGGGGTCGAGACACTTACCTCATCGCCTTCTTTGTGGCTCATAAGCGCTTTACCTACAGGGGACTGATCAGAGATCAAACCAGCTTTGGGATCAGCTTCATATGTTTCCACAATATTAAACATACGAGTAGTGCCACGATCGGTCTTCACTTCTACCTGCATGCCTATGCGCACAACAGAAGGCCCTGCATGATCAGCATGCATATCTGGGGTCATAATTTCGGAGAGAGCAAGGAGATGCTCAAGCTCCAGGATCTCGCCCTCCAGCTTCGACTGCTCGTTTTTGGCCTCTTCGTACGCACTACTCTCGCTTATATCGCCAGCTTCTTTGGCTTCGTGAATGTAGTCAGCAACCTCGCGGCGCTTTACATCACGCAGATACTCTAATTTCTTTTTCTTCTTCGCGAAACCTTCTGGCGTCAAGCGATAGACCTTGCGATCCGACTTCGCATCACTCTGTCCACCAATACTCATTGTAAATCTCCTCCTGTAGTGAGGCTTGCGACCCTCGATGGGCCCTTTCTAGATATGCGCCTCTGAATACGTATTCGTCTCTTCTACTACAAATTTCATCCTTCTTTTTATTCCCCTTATATACCGCTTCCCACATGACACAATTGTATAGAAGTCCCTACCTTACATGGTAGAATTTGAATATCCCATCCTCAACGTATAATTTTTTACACGCTTGTAAAGAGGATGAATAACTCGACAGCACATATAATAACGTTTGTGTATCTACTTATTTGTGCCTGTCCTGTTCCTGTTGATTGAGGCGACAATTTTTCTACGCCTCGGACGAACGCGAAACGCAGGTGTTCAACACATGAGGGAGATTATACGTTGAGAATTCCTGATCGTCAAGTGATTTGCCCCACTTTTTTCACTATTTTTCTCCAACACATGCACAATCCATATTTCTCTATGCGTTTTGGCCCAATCTCACCCATGGTAACACCCTATTTGAGCATCTTTAGGTACAATCTATACGATCATATAAACCCTAATTATAGGGCGTATTCTTTTTAACGAGCAATGAAGCGGAAAAGTCTTGTGCCACAGACAGGGCATGTGCCTTCCAGGGCATTACGCCCGTTTTTCGTGACGATCTTGCGTGCGTCTTGCATTTCACGCTTCTCGCGACATTTGACACAGTAGGCTGCGGCCTTTTCTGCCACAGGTTCAGGTTCCTGTGGCGTCTCGCTCTCAATGAGGCTAACCGATCTCTTGTTCACTGCTTCTGGAGCGTTTGTGATCGTTTCTTCTATAGATTGTATTGCCTGTACTTCATTTACACGCAGATCTGGCGTTCTATTTACAAAACTTGCTGCCGACCTATTGCTTGATTCGGCAACAAGTTTTTTTGTCTTCGAAATATAGCGTAGCAACAGTAGCGCTAATAAGACCCCCACCATCACAGCAAAGAGACAATCCAGGATTGCCAGAACATACTTTTCCGCACGACTCATTTGCAACCTCCTTACACTTTATCTACTTTACACAAACACACAACATCTATCGTTCATCAGGACGCTATACCTGGTGCAAAACAGCTTGATACATTCGACATCACCTTACTACTGCACCTTACGTTAGAAGAGGTGGGAAGCATTGTCAGTTTTCCTCATTCCCTCCATCCATCGCAGGACACTACACTAGCTGAGTATATCACGCTTCGTCATCGTGACTCGATACATAGCCTTTTTAGTAGTAAACCTGATTCTCAAGGGGGTTTGTTTATTGCCTTCGCTTTTTTATTTTTCTGTGCACTCGTGCCTTCGACGTGAACCTATTGCTTACAACACAGCAAGAGAAAAAATCCAGCTATAGGAGGCGCTACACACTAGCCAATTTAGCTGAAGCGGACTATAATGTGGCAGGCATAGAGTGTACATCAAACAAAGGAGGGATTACAATGCCAGGTGATATTATAGCAATCTTCATTCTCGCCCTGCTCGCTTATTTATGGGGGTCATTACCAGCCGGCTACTGGATGGGCAAACTACTGCGCGGCAAGGATTACGATATACGCGATCATGGTAGCCGCAAAATAGGTGCCACCAATGTACAACGTACACTGGGAACCGCGCCAGCTTTGATTGTATTTGTGCTCGATATCTCTAAGGGCGTCGGCCCGGCTCTGATCGCTACATTTGTCCCATTTTTTTCTATTGGAGGTTGGGGTATATTGATCGCAGGCCTCGCAGCACTGCTCGGACATTGCTACCCCGTCTTTATTGGCTTTAAAGGTGGACGTGGCGTGCTTACTGGTGCAGGCGCTCTACTCATAGCCTCACCGCTCACATTCTTGCTAGGTGGCATCACAACGTTTAGCACCATCGGTCTGTGGCGCTACGTCTCGCTTGGTTCAATCGTTGGCTGTCTGACCTCTGCCATCTGTGGCATCCTCTTCTATATTGTTGGACTCATGAATCCAACCTTTATTGGGAAGGTTAGCCTACCACAGATGCTGTATATGGTTATTGCACCTACATTGATCATCATTTTTCACCGCGACAATATCAGTCGTTTACTGGCAGGAACCGAGCGCAAACTTGGCACAAAACAAGATCCAAACGCAGTAAGCCCGGCGAAATAACGAGAGATTTTCTCGTTATTTCGCGGCTGCTTCTTCTCTTTTTTGGAACAGAGGCCAGGCACCGACCATATATTCGATGCCAGAGAAGGCAGTCCAGATCGTGGCGAGAATAATCAACCCATCTGAGACCAGCAGCAGGATCTCAGGTCCGTTGAGCGTCTGACTATTAAAAGTAAGCATTAGCGGGAAAAGCGAGAGGAGATGAGCCCCCAGGCCCTTTGCCAGCAAGAGTGCTCCTATAGCAACCATAGTAATAAACGTCTTTTGCTTGCCCCAGATGCCAGCAGGAATAACATGGCCTTTTGATGCCGCAATTGAGCGCAGACCTGAGACAAGAAACTCGCGCGTCACAATGATAAAGGTAACCCATGCAGGAACAAGGCCAATCTGCACAAGCGCGATCAAGATCGCCGCGACAAAGACTTTATCAGCAGTCAGATCGAGAAAGATACCAAGCGGCGATACCACTTTGAAACGACGGGCAAAGTAACCATCAAAATAGTCGGTAATTGATGCAAGCACAAACAAAACAGCCGCCACAAGAAAGGCCCAGGGCTGATTGACCAGGACCAGTACAAAGACAACAACAGTTGCGATAAGCCGGCTACTACTCAGTATGTTGGGGAGGTTACGCATAACAAATACTTCCTCGCGATATGTCACCCACTCTAGTGTGAGTGCATCGTCAATACATATACAATATCTTCGAAGCCACAGTTCTCTCCATCTGCTTACCCTATTTGCATCAATTGAGACAAAGACTATGGTTACAATTAGCACCATTATATGCGAAGCGAACAGGGATGTATAGTTTATACAATGCTAACAATACGACATATAGCTCAAGGATAAATGCAGAAAGAGGGAACAAACGGTAGGCTAGATTTTTACTCCAACGATAATATCGCGCTTCTTAATCACGCGGTCGACGGCATGGGCAAACTGGGTATAGGGCGGCTCATTGAGCACTTGCAGATGAGTATGTTCAGCCAGCAGATCAAGCATAGCAGAGCGCTCGATGCGTGTAGCATTCCAGGCCAGAGCTAGCGTGCCACCAGAGAAGAGCATCTCCTCCCAGACAGGCAAGACGCGACCAAGCAGATTAGCAACTTCACCAAAGTGTTGAATGCCATAGGGTAGATCCCCAACAATAGCATGCATATGTGGGCCACCAGCTACCTCTCGCATATGCATCTGAGCTTCGCGGCTATCACCGTTCGCGAGCACAAGATGGCGTGTATTCCCCTTGCGCCCAATCTCAAACTGGTAGCGGCGTCCAGCGCGACGCCCACGCTCATCGACTTCCTTAAAAGGGATACGCTCTCCCTCCAAATATTGCCGTATAAATACAGCCGTCGTCTCAACATCCTGGCGTTCTAGTTCAATACCAAAGGCATCATAACCGGCTGCAAGCGCCAG
>Ga0302321_100003141_pt1 | contig 14147 bp, 12 predicted proteins | sample Fen_T0_1_FD_202505 | JGI IMG/M metagenome (GOLD analysis project Ga0302321, IMG submission 202505) | Peat permafrost microbial communities from Stordalen Mire near Abisko, Sweden - Fen_T0_1 | ecosystem: Environmental > Terrestrial > Soil > Wetlands > Permafrost | place: Sweden: Abisko...
CGCCCGGGCGAGTTCGTCACTCTGGTCGGGGCTTCAGGGTGCGGCAAGTCCACCCTGCTCAACCTCGTCAGCGGTCTTGACCAGCCCACCTCCGGGTCGGTCGAGGTGGACGGGCACGCCGCCTTCATGTTCCAGGACCACGCTCTGTTCCCGTGGCTTTCCGCGCTGGACAACGTGGCAACTCCGTTGCGGCTCAAGGGAGTGGGCAAGAAGGAGCGCGAGGCGCAGGCACGTGACTACCTGAAGACGGTTCACCTGTCCGACTTCGCTGACCGGCGCCCGCACGAGCTGTCCGGTGGGATGAGGCAACGGGTGGCCATCGCCCGGACTCTCGCGACCCAGGCTCCGGTGCTTCTGATGGACGAGCCCTTCGGGTCGCTCGACGCGATGACGCGGGACCTGCTGCACGACGAGCTCGAGTCGATCTGGCGAGATCGCAACCTGACCGTCCTGTTCGTCACACACAACGTGCGTGAGGCCGTACGCCTGGGGGACAGGGTCGTGCTGCTCTCCAGCCGCCCCGGGCGCATCGTTGCCGAGTACGACGTGGCCATCGATCGTCCGCGTCGCATCGAGGACCCGACGGTCTCCACCCTGGCCGGGGAGATCACCGCAGCCCTGCGCAGGGAGGTGGCCCGCCATGGCGTTTGACATCGTCCGCCGTGACGGCTCCATCCGTCACCGCTCCAAGAGTGGCAGCTCCAACCGTGACCTCTCCAACCGTGACCTCTCCAACCGTGACATCTCCAACGGTGACATCTCCATCAGTGACCGTGACCGAGAAACCCTGCGGGAGAATGAGATACGGGGACTTGATGCCCTCGATCTCGCTTCGTCATCCCCACCTCTGGCCCATGCCCTCTGGCGGTCGGCGTGGCCCAAGATGGCTGCCCTCGCTCTCGCATTGACCCTCTGGCAGCTCGTGGCCATCAGCGGGTGGAGGGAGAGCTACGTGCTGCCCGGCCCGCTGCCGGTGTTCGCCGAGCTCGCCAGCGCGGTCATGACCCACGACTTCTGGGCGGCTGTCGGTGTCACGCTGACCCGTGGCATCGTCGGATTCGCCATAGCGTCGGTACTGGGACTGGCACTCGGCATTCTCGTCGCCAGGTCCCGAATCCTGCGCGCCGCCATCGGCTCCCTGATCACCGGGCTACAGACGATGCCCTCCATCGCGTGGTTTCCCCTGGCAATCCTGTTGTTCCAGCTCTCCGAACAGGCCATCCTCTTCGTCATCTTGATCGGCGCGGTGCCCTCCATCGCCAACGGTGTCATCGGCGGAGTCGACTACGTCCCGGCGCTGCTCGTTCGGGCCGGCCGCAACATCGGCGCGACCGGGCTGTCCCTGTACCGGCACGTCGTCCTTCCTGCGGCGCTGCCCAGCATCGTGTCGGGCCTCAAACAAGGATGGGCCTTTGCCTGGCGCTCCCTGCTCGCCGGCGAGCTCATCGTCGCCATCGCCAACCGGCCCAGCCTGGGCCAGTTCCTGAGCAACAGCCGGGAGCTGGGAGACACGACATACATGATCGCCCTGATGATCGCGATCCTGATGATCGGGATCGGGGTCGACGCGGTCTTCTCCGGCATCGAGCGAGGCATCCGGCGACGTCGGGGCGTGGTCGTCGGCGTTTGACCAGCGTGGCGGTGGGTGAACAATCGACCCATGGACATCTCGGCCAGAACCGACTACGCCATCCGGGCGCTGCTCATGCTGGCCCAGGAGGCTCATTCTGAGGGCGCCCCGATCTCGGCGGACGCGTTGGCGCAGCGCCAGACTCTGCCGCGCAAGTTCCTCGAGTCGATCCTGGCGGATCTGCGCCGCGCGGGGATCGTCCTGAGCCAGCGGGGTTCCACCGGTGGTTACACGTTGTCCAGGCCCGCTGCCTCGATCAGCCTCGGTGACATCTTCAGGGCGGTCGACGGACCGTTGGCAGAGGTGCGCGGGCTGCGCCCCCACGAGACGTCGTATGCCGGGGTGGCAGAGCACCTGCCGGTGGTCTGGGTTGCGGTTCGCGCCAGCCTGAGACGCGTTCTCGACGGGACCAGTCTCGAACAGCTCCTCAACGGAGACCTCCCGCAGGAGGTACGCAGTCTCGCCAAGGACCCGCAAGCCTGGCAAAACCGCTGACCGTTCGCTACTCGCTCAACGCGAAGGATTGTGGGGGTGTGGACACACAAAGTCCTTCGCCTTGACCGGGCTGCCGGCCCGCGTCAATCGGGGTCTGGGGCCGGTTCAACGCAGTGATCCGGCCCTTCCGGTGAGGTGAGTTCGAAGGATCGCGCGCTATCTGGCAGACTAGTGGGGTACTCGTCTGTCTGCGGCCCCTCTCTCCGCTTCGGACGTGTCCATCCGAGCGTCACGAGCCGTATCCCCACGCGGATGCCGCGGCGACTCAACCCAGACCAGAAAGAGGAGTCACCACCAACGTGGCCGTCAAGATTCGTTTGAAGCGCATGGGCAAGATCCATGCACCGTTCTACCGTGTCGTCATCATGAACTCGCGCACCAAGCGCGATGGCCGGGCGATCGAGGAGATCGGCAAGTACCACCCGACCCATGAGCCCTCGGTCATCGAGATCGACTCCGAGCGTGTTCAGTACTGGCTCGGGGTCGGCGCGCAGCCGACCGAGCAGGTCGCCGCGCTGCTGAAGATCACCGGTGACTGGCAGAAGTTCAAGGGCCTTCCGGGCGCCGAGGGTCGGCTGCGTCTTGCCGAGCCCAAGCCCGACAAGACGGCGCTGTACGAGGCAGCCACCAAGTCCGCCATGGCGGAGCCCAAGGACGGCGCCACCACCTCGCGGAAGAAGAAGGCCGAGCCCAAGGCTGAGAAGGCTGAGAAGGTCGAGCCCAAGGCTGAGAAGGCTGAGAAGGCCGAGCCCAAGGCTGAGAAGGTCGAGCCCAAGGCTGAGAAGGTCGAGCCCAAGGCTGAGAAGGCTGAGCCCAAGGCATCCGACGTAGCGAAGCCTGAGGTCTGATCGTGCTCGACGAGGCATTGGAGCACCTGGTCAAGGGCATCGTCGACCACGATGAGGACGTTGCCGTCCGGCGCAAGGATCTGCGCCGCGGTGAGGTCCTCGAGGTCCGGGTCCATCCCGATGACCTCGGTCGGGTCATCGGTCGCTCCGGACGCACTGCCAGGGCCCTGCGCACCGTGATGGCTGCCCTCGCGGGCGGCCAGCCGGTGCGGGTCGACATCGTCGACACGGACCGTGTGCGATAGCGCACGACGTATAGGTACGCCTGACAAGGGGTATGCGGAAGGTCACCTTCCGGCATGCCCCTTGGTCCTTTCTGATCGCATCCGCATCACCCTCGTGTCACCTCGTTGGAAGGACTGGCCCAGTGCAGGTGGTCGTTGCTCGTATCGGCAAGGCGCACGGACTGCGCGGCGAGGTGACCGTGCAGGTTCTCACCGGGGCTCCAGACGAGCGCTTCGTGCCGGGTGCAACCTTCGCGACCGAGCCGGCGGCGGCCGGTCCGCTGGTACTGCGCAGCGCCCGTGACAACAACGGCATCCTCCTGCTCGGCTTTGAGAACACCGACGACCGCAGCGGGGCCGAGGCACTGCGCGGCATCAAGCTGCTGGCCAACCCTCTTGAGGACCCTGGCGACGAGGACACCTGGTTCGAAAGGGAGCTTGTCGGGCTCAAGGCGGTATCGATCGACGGCACGCACCTCGGCGAGGTGACCGCCTTGGAGCCCCGTCCAGCCCAGGATCTCCTCGTACTTCGGCTGACCGACGGCCGTGAGGTGCGGGTCCCATTCGTGACGGCAATCGTGCCCGAGGTTGATATAGAGGGTGGCCGCGTCGTGCTCGACCCGCCCCCCGGCCTGATGGACCTGGACGAGCTGTGACGGCCAGGGTTGCGAGGGCACTGGTCATGAGGGCACTGACATGAGGCTGGACGTCGTCACCATCTTCCCGGAGTACCTCGGCCCGCTGGATCTCTCGCTGATCGGCAAGGCGCGAGCGCAGGGCCTGATCGATCTGCGGGTCCACGACCTGCGCGACTTCACCCACGACCGCCATCGCACCGTCGATGACACGCCCTATGGCGGGGGAGCCGGCATGGTGATGCGTCCGGAGCCATGGGGGGAGGCACTGGAAGACCTGATGGCCTCGGGGGAGCGTGGCCACGTTCCGCACCTGCTGGTGCCAGGACCTGGTGGTATCCCGTTCACCCAGGCCATGGCCCGCGAGCTGGCCGTCGAGCCCTGGCTGGCTTTCGCCTGCGGTCGCTACGAGGGCATCGATGAGCGCGTGATCCAGAATGCCGAGGCGATCATGCCCGTCACCGCCGTCTCGCTGGGGGACTACGTCCTGAATGGAGGCGAGGTCGCCGTGCTGGCTATGGTCGAGGCCATCGCACGACTGGTGCCCGGGGTCATCGGCAACGCCGACTCGCTGGTCGAGGAGTCCTACGAGGATGGACTGCTGGAGTACCCGGTGTTCACCAAGCCGCCGCAGTGGCGCGGACACGGCATACCCGAGGTCCTGCTTTCCGGACATCATGGGAACATCGCGCGCTGGCGACGCGATGAGCGGCTGCGGCGCACTGCTTTGCGCAGACCGGACATGATCGCCCGGCTGGATCCCGCCGACCTGGATGACCGCGACCGCGAGGTGCTCGCCGAGGTATCTGACCTGCACAGTCCCTAGGTTTGGCCTCTCCTTGGGGCAGCACCGTCCCTAGGTTTGGCCTTCAATACTCGTACAGCCGCCAATTTCAGGCTGGCCCTACAGCTGTGGCAGACTGACTTCTCGCGTCTTGCACCGATTTCGTGCCCCTGCCACAGGGGGAGAGTTGCGAGTGACGGATCGCAGGAGCACCCCATACGAATCGCACGCCCGGCACTTCGCGGTGACGTGCATCAGAACCGGCAGTGACCTGTGGCACTGGCGAGAAAGCGAAGCGATCATGCACAAGCTCGACGACGTCGACAAGGCCAGCCTGCGCGAGGACATCCCGGCATTCCGGGCCGGTGACACTGTCAAGGTTCACGTCAAGGTCATTGAAGGCACCCGCGCGCGTGTCCAGGTCTTCCAGGGCGTGGTCATTCGTCGTCACGGCGGCGGCCTCGGTGAGACCTACACGGTTCGCAAGGTCAGCTTTGGCGTCGGTGTCGAGCGCACCTTCCCGCTGCACAGCCCGGTCATCGAGAAGATCGAGGTTGTGACCCGCGGAGACGTGCGTCGCGCCAAGCTGTACTACCTGCGCGACCTGCGCGGCAAGGCTGCCAAGATCAAGGAGAAGCGCAACGTGACGCCCGCCCGCTGAGGCGACGCGTTCGTTCGACTCCCGAGATCGGCGTACCACTGGTCACAGAGATCGACCAGCCGCGCGCGCGTCATCGATGGCTCGTGGTGGTGGGTGCAGGGCTGGTGCTTATGATGCTCGTCCGGGGCTTTGTCGTGCAGTCCTTCTATATCCCTTCGGGGTCGATGGAGCCCACGCTCGAGCCCGCGGACCGTATTCTGGTCAGCAAGATCGGAGGCGTCTCATGGCTTCAACGAGGGGACCTTGTCGTCTTCGATGGCACTCACACCTTCGCCGATCGTGCTGCCGGACCTGGCTACCTCGACGCCGGCCAGAGCTCCGGGGTGCGCAGGGTTCTGGGTTCGATGGCCTCGAAGCTGAGCATCCATCTCAACGAGAGCGACTACGTCAAGCGTGTCGTCGGACTCCCCGGAGATCACGTGGTCTGCTGTGACGTCAGTGGTCTTCTGACCATCAACGGCGTCCCCGTCCAGGAGCCCTACCTCTATCCGGGTGACAGACCCAGCGATGTGACGTTCGATGTCACGGTCCCAGCTGAGCGGGTTTGGGTGATGGGCGACCATCGCAGCGAGTCCGCAGACTCACGTGCCCATCTGGGTGACCCTGGAGGAGGAATGGTGCGACTCGACGACGTGATCGGGCGGGCTGCCATGATCTACTGGCCGCCGAGCCGCGTCGGCACTCTGGACGCACCAGGCTCGTTGGAGGGCGTACCGGCCAGTGCTGTACGTGCCGGAACAATGGGGGAGAGTCATACGTGAGCGTGCCCGAAGCAGGTGAGGGTCAGCACCAGCGGGACGTCGAGCACCGGCGGGACGTGCAGCATCGGCCGGACAGCCGGCAGCGACGACCGGTGGTGACCCCGATGCTGCGCGAGTCGGCGATCGTCATCGGCCTGGCGTTGCTGCTGTCGCTGATCGTCAAGACCTGGCTGATGCAGGCGTTCTACATCCCTTCGGAGTCGATGGAGAACACTCTTCTCAAGGGTGACCGCGTGATCGTCAACAAGCTGGTCCCGTCGCCCATAGCAGTCCAGCGCGGGGACGTCATCGTGTTCCAGGACCCCGACCACTGGCTGCCGACTCCTGTCCCGGTCCAGCGCTCTCCGATCGGAAGCGCCCTGAACTCGACGTTGACCTTCGTCGGGCTGCTCCCCAGCGACGAGGGCAACCATCTGATCAAGCGGGTCATCGGGTTGCCGGGGGATCACGTCGTCTGCTGCACCAAGAACAGGCAGCTCACCGTCAATGGCGTGGCACTGACCGAGCCGTACCTCTTTCCCGGCGATGCGCCAAGCCAGGAGACCTTCAGTATCACCGTCCCGGCCGGACGGGTTTGGGTGATGGGGGATCACCGATCCGACTCCGCCGACTCCCGCCCCCACGACCAGGGGTCTGGCGGCGCGAAGGGCACGGTCCCGCAGAGCCTGATTGTGGGTCGTGCCATCGCCGTCGTCTGGCCTATCCAGCACTGGGCCTGGCTGTCCAGCCCCGGTGAGACGTTCGCCAAGGTCCCCACGGTAACGACGAGATGACTTCGGGCACCCCCTCTCCCAAACCCTCGCTGAGGGTCGAGCGGGGGCTGCAGCGCGCTGGTCACCGGCTGATCGCCGGCATGGACGAGGTTGGCCGGGGGGCCCTTGCGGGTCCGGTGTCGGTCGGTGTCGTGGTGATCGACGAGGTATGCCGGTCCGCTCCGGTCGGAGTGAAGGACTCCAAGCTGCTCTCGCCCCAGGTGCGTGAGCGCCTGGTGCCCAGGATCCGGGCCTGGGCGAGGGCCTCTGCGGTCGGACATGCCTCACCGGCCGAGATCGACCGGTACGGGATCATGGTGGCCCTGCGTTTCGCCGGCATGCGTGCGCTCACGGCGCTGTCCAGTCGCTGTGTCATACCCGACCTGATCCTTCTCGACGGCAACTATGACTGGCTCACGGACCCGCGGCGGGTCGGGCTGCTGGGCCTTGTCGAGGAAGACCATGACTGGTCCGCCAGCCCCACCAGCCTTGTCAAACCAACCAGCCCCACTCTCTGTCCCCCGGTAAGGACGATGGTCAAGGCGGATATGTTCTGCTCTTCGGTGGCAGCCGCCAGCGTGCTGGCCAAGGTCGAGCGGGACGCGATGATGGTGGCGCTGGCAGCCACGGTGCCCGGCTATGCCTGGGAGCTGAACAAGGGCTACTCCGCGCCCGAGCACTGCGCGGCACTGGAGTCCAGCGGCCCGAGCGTGCACCACCGTCGATCCTGGCGGTTACCCGGGGTGAACCGGGTTGCCCAAGCGGATCGCCCATCGATGACTGCCCCGTGAGGCGCACTAATGCATGATGATAGTGAGCGTGCGGACTGAACGCGGAGGCGAGCAATGAGCGAGGCAGTCAATGAGCGGGGCAGCTAATGAGCGGGGCAGTTGATGAGCGGGGCAGTCAATGAGCTCTGAGGACCTGGAGAAGTACGAGACCGAGATGGAGCTCCAGCTCTATCGTGAGTATCGCGACGTCGTCGGGCTCTTCTCTCACGTCGTGGAGACCGAGCGTCGCTTCTACCTGGCCAACTCTGTGGACGTGAAGGTCCGTGGTGAGGGCGGTGAGGTCTACTTCGACGTCACGATGTCCGACGCCTGGGTCTGGGATGTCTACCGGCCGGCCCGGTTCGTCAAGAATGTGCGGGTCGTGACCTTCAAGGACGTCAACGTCGAAGAGCTGTCCAAGAGCGAGCTGGAGCTTCCCAAAGACGGCGGTTTCTAGGGCGTTTCGGCCCTCGCTCATCGCGGGAGGGGGCGGACAAAACTGACAAACACGAATCGTTAGACTCCGGGCAGAGACTGAGAGTGTGTGACCTACGCCATGGTCGGGCACGACTTCGTCAGTCAGCAAACGGAGGCAAGACATGTTCACTCGTATCGCCGTGGTCAACCGGGGTGAGCCCGCGGTGCGGCTTATCCGCGCCGTGCGAGAGCTGAACGAGGAACATGGGCGGGGCATCAAGGTCATCGCGCTGCACACCGAGGCTGAACAGCGAGCACTCTTCGTGCGTTCGGCCGACGAGTCGGTGTGTCTGCGGGACGTCGCGGCGCCGGGCAGCCCCTACCTGGACCACGAGGAGCTCGAGCGGGCGCTGCGGGTCAGCCGAGCCGACGCGGTGTGGGTGGGTTGGGGCTTCGTGGCCGAGGACCCGGATTTCGCGGACCTGTGCGAGCGGCTGGGTCTGGTGCTGATCGGTCCATCGGCAGGTGCCATGCGGCAGCTCTGCGACAGGATCGAGGCAAGGCTCCTGGCTGAGCGGACCGGTGTTCCGGTTGCACCCTGGAGCGGTGGGCCGGTGTCCACCCCGCAGGAAGCGGCGCGCCATGGCGACACGATCGGGTACCCGCTTGTGATCAAGGCCAGGGCCGGTCGGGGCGGCCGGGGCGTTCGCGTCGTCCGATCCGCCGACGAGCTGCAGGGCGCATTCGAGAGCGCTCAGGCCCAGGCCGCGGACCTGTTCGGCGACCCGGGTGTCTTCATGGAGAGCCTGGTCAGCGAGGGTCGCAACGTCGAGGTGCAGATCATCGCGGACGCTCATGGCACGGTCTGGGCGCCTGGGGTTCGCGACTGCTCCATCCAACGCCGAAACAACTGGAAGCTGATCGAGGAGTCCCGTTCCCCTGCAGTGAGCGCCGAGCAGGAGGCCGGGCTCCGCAGCGCGGCCGTCGCTCTAGTGAAGGCCGCCGGATACCGCGGTGTCGGGACCGTCGAGTTCGTCTACGAGCCGAAGGAGGAGCGCTTTGTCTTCGTGGGGGTGAGCGCCCGGCTGCAGAGTGACCACCCGGTCACCGAGGCCACCACCGGGCTCGACCTGGTCAAGCTGCAGCTGCTCGTGGCTGACGGCGAGCCCCTGGTCGGTGACGCGCCCCAGCCGTTCGGGCACGCCATCGAGGCCCGGCTCAACGTCGAGGATGCGGATCAGGGCTTTGCGCCCGCTCCAGGCACCGTGGTGCTGCTCAACCTGCCATCGGGGCCAGGCATCCGCGTGGACACCGGGATCGCTCCTCTTGACGTGATTCCCCCGGGCTATGACTCGATGGTCGCCAAGATCATCGCGTGGGGAAAAGACCGCCCTGAGGCCTTGTCCAGGTTGCGTTGTGCTGTGCGCGAGACCACCGTCGTCCTGCGGGGAGGCACGACCAACAAGTCGTTCCTGATGGACCTGCTGGCTCGTCCGGAGGTCGTCTCCGGTGAGGCCGACTCGGGCTGGGTGGACACTTTTCGCTCCACGACCCCGGCACCGGCTCGCTTCGCCGCGGTTGCCCTGCTCAGTGTTGCCATCGATGAGTACGACGCCGAGGAGGCGCTCGAGCGGCGTGCCTTCCTCGGCTCCGCTCGCGGTGGTCGACCGCGTGCTACCCATGCGGCCAGCCGCAATGTGGAGCTGGGCTACCGGGGTCAGACCCATCGGGTGGTCGTGGGTCAGGGTGGCCCCCGCCGGTACCGACTTGAGATGAACGGGCGACTTCTGGACGTCGACGTTGAACGCCTCAGCCTCTATGAGAGCCGGCTCGGGCTCGGTGGAGCACCGTTTCACATCGTGTCGATGGCCGGCCCGGACGGCTACCTCGTCGAGGTCGACGGCGTCAGCCATCGGATAACCGGTGACGAGTCCGGACTTGTTCGCGCTCCCGCGCCGGCAGTGGTGGTCGCTGTGGAGGTCACCGCCGGCCAGGACGTGGAAGCCGGGGCGACGATCGCCGTGCTCGAGACCATGAAGCTCCAGACTGCGGTTCGGGCGCCACGCTCGGGCCGGGTGCGGGAGGTCTTTGCCCGGGTCAACTCCCAGGTGGACGCCGGCGCACCGCTGCTGCGGCTGGATCGCCCTGCCGGAGACGCCCTGATCTCGGACACTCCGGATGTCAGCTTCACCGCGCCCATACCAGGGGACTCCCCGGTTGCCTCGGACGACCTGACCCGGGCGCGTGAGGGCATCGACGCCCTGCGGGCCATGATCACCGGCTACGACGTGAGCCCGAAGCGGGCCCTGGCCCTGGTTGCCGAGTACGGCGCGCTGCGCAGCAAGCTTCAGGAGGAAGGCGCCAACCTCAGGAACGAGGAGCTCACGCTGCTCACCACCTTTGCTGACCTGTGTGAGCTGTCCCGGAACCGGCCGGCCAGCGACGAGGAGGAGGACTCGGACGAGCGCGTTCACAGTCCGCAGGAGCACTTCCACACCTACCTGCACTCTCTGGATGTCGAGCAGGAGAGCTTGCCAAATGCGTTCAGGACGAGGTTGTCGCGAGTGCTGCGCCACTACGGTGTCGGGGATCTGGAGCGCAGTCCCGAGCTGGAGGAGGCTGTCTACCGGGCGTTCCTGGCACAGCAGGGGGTCGCCGGCCAGATACCGGTGGTCGTCGCCCTGCTCGAGCGGTGGCTGGTCGAGAGCGAGGCGTCAACGAGTCCCGCCCGCGACGAGTTCAGGGAGGTGCTGGACCGGCTGATCGTTGCCACCCAGCTGCGGTATCCGACCGTTGGTCATCTCGCCCGGAGCATCCGATTCCGGTTGTTCGACAATCCTGTCATCCGGGCGGCCAGAGAGCTGGTGTACTCGGGAGTGCGTGAGCAGCTGCGCTATCTGGACGAGCATCCGGGAGCAACCGACTACGCGCAGCGGATCCAGACCCTGACGGCGAGCCACGAGCCCCTGATCCGGATGATGGCCAAGCGCATCGGCCTCAGCAACTCCGGGGTGGAGCCAATGCTTGAGGTGCTTACCCGGCGGTACTACAAGATCCGCACGCTGGAGGATGTCCGTGCGTTCCTGCACGAGGATCGGCAGTTCGTTACCGGTGCCTATGAGATGGGCGACAGACGCATGCACCTGGTCGCCACCATGGGTGCCTTCTCCGACCTGCCTGCCTGCCTGGTCAGCATCGCGGATCAGGCCGCCGGGGTCGCGGATCCGACGAACCTCGTCGTTGACCTCTACCTTTCCTCGGGTGACCTGTCAGTCGATCCGGACTCGTTGGCCTCGACACTTGCTGAGACCCTGGCCGGCGTGCCGGCTCTGGTCATAGGCCGGCGCGTGACGGTTACGGTGTGCGACCCCACCGGCGCACATCTGCAGTTCACCTTCCGCCCGTCGCAGGGGCGCATGGAGGAGGAACGTGTCATCCGGGGCCTGCATCCGTTGATTGGTCAGCGGTTTGACCTCTGGCGGTTGAAGAACTTCAAGGGCACCCAGCTTCCTTCGACCGAGGACACGTACCTCTTCCACTGCGTCGCTCACGACAACCCCGCCGATGAGCGTTTCGTGGCCTATGGGGAGGTCCACGACGCCACGCCGCTGAGGGACGCCTCAGGCCAGGTCGTCAGCTTCCCCGCCTTCGAGCGCAAGCTGGCCGCCTGCCTGGAGGGCATCCGCGCCCGACAGGCGGAGCGCGGGACCGCCAAGCGGCTCGATGCCAACCGCGTCGTGCTGTATGTGTGGCCTCCGATCGAGGTCCCCCTGACGGAGCTGAGTGGGCTTGCCCGGGCTACGGCACCCATGACGGTCGGCGCGGGACTCGAGGAGATCATGCTGCTGGTTCGACACAGGGACCAGCCGGGAGAAGAGCCCAAAGAAGTGGCGATGATCTTCTCCTACCGGCCAGGGGTGGGAGTGGGTGTCACGGTGACCAAGCCGTCGACGGAGCCACTGGCACCACTGGACGAGTACACCCAGAAGGTCCGGCGCGCGCGGGCCCGAGGCAACGTCTACCCCCACGAGATCGTACCGATGCTCACCGGGGCCGATGGCACCTTCACCGAGCACGACCTGGACGATGCCGGTCGGCTCGTGCCGGTCGATCGGCCTCGGGGACACAACAAGGCGGGGATCATCGCCGGTCTGGTGTCGACCCCCACCGCCCGCCACCCCGAAGGCATGGTGCGTGTGGTTCTGTTCGGTGATCCGACCAAGGCGCTGGGGTCGGTTGCCGAGCCGGAGTGCGCGCGAATCATGGCGGGTCTGGACCTGGCCGAGGAGATGGGGGTGCCGCTGGAGTGGTTTGCCCTGTCCGCCGGCGCCTTGATCTCGATGGACAGCGGCACCGAGAACATGGACTGGGTGGCCCGCGCTCTGCGTCGGTTGATCACCTTCACCCAGGCAGGCGGCGAGGTGAACGTCATCGTGGCCGGGATCAACGTCGGGGCGCAGCCGTACTGGAACTCCGAGGCCACCATGCTCCTGCATACCAAGGGCATCCTGATCATGACACCGGACAGTGCGATGGTCCTGACCGGCAAGCAGTCGCTGGACTACTCCGGCGGCGTGTCAGCCGAGGACAACTTCGGTATCGGCGGCTATGACCGGGTGATGGGACCGAACGGGCAGGCGCAGTACTGGGCGCCCAACCTGCGGGCGGCGTGCAGAACGCTCTTCGCCCACTACGAGCACACCTACATCCAGCCGGGAGAGCTCGTCGGGCGTCGGGCGGTCAGCAACGACCCGCACGACCGTGATGTACGTACCTACCCCCATGTCCATCCATGCAGTGACTTCACGACCGTGGGGGACATCTTCTCGGACGAGGTCAACAAGGAGCGCAAGAAGCCTTTCGACATCCGCACCGTCATTCGTGGCGTTGTCGACCAGGACCATGCCGTGCTGGAGCGCTGGGCAGACATGTCCGACGCTGACACGGTGGTCGTGATGGACGCCCACCTCGGCGGGTATCCGGTCGAGGTGCTTGGCATCGAGTCCCATCCGATCCCCCGGCGAGGCTGGTACCCGACCGACGGTCCCGACCAGTGGACTGCCGGAACGCTGTTCCCGAGATCGTCCAAGAAGACCGCGCGAGCCATCAACGCGGCCAGCGGCAACCGGCCCCTGGTGGTGATGGCGAACCTGTCAGGGTTTGACGGCTCACCCGAGTCCCTGCGGATGATGCAGCTTGAGTACGGTGCTGAGATCGGCCGTGCCATCGTCAACTTCGAGGGCCCGATCGTCTTCTGCGTGGTATCCCGCTTCCACGGTGGTTCCTTCGTGGTCTTCTCCAGCGTTCTGAACAGCAACATGGAGATCATTGCCATCGAGGGTTCCTTCGCGTCGGTGATCGGAGGGGCGCCGGCTGCTGCTGTCGTGTTCTCCCGCGAGGTCGGGACTCGCACCTCCGCCGACGTCCGGATCAAAGCGCTGGAAACCGCATTGGCCAATGCCGACGAGGTCGAACGCTCCCGGATGCGGGTCGAGCTGGCAGGACTGCGCGCCGAGGTGCGATCCGAGAAGCTCGGTGAGGTGGCTGAGGAGTTCGAGCAGGTGCACAATATCGAACGGGCTCGGGCAGTCGGCTCGGTCCATACGATCATTCCGGCGCGAGAGCTCCGGCCATACCTGATCGGCGCCGTCGAACGGGGCCTGGAGCGAAGCGCATCCGACACACCCACCGTGGAGGTCCCCTGACCCGACGTCTTTCGTGATCGGCCGCGAGAGGCTCGACACCCTCACCCGAGGCGGCCGCACCGAGCTCGCCGGCTGTGCCCCTAGCCGAGGGCCGCGGAGGTTCGCGGCTGGGGGAGGTCGGTAGGCTCAGGCACGGTGTGCCTGGTGCTGAGCCAATGGTCGAGCTCAGCGGCGGGTACGGGTCTGGACATCAAGAAGCCCTGCGCCTGGTCGCAGCCCAGGCGGGCCAGCTCGGTGTAGGCGACGCTGGTCTCGACGCCCTCGGCGACCATGCGCAGGCCGAGGCGGTGGGCCAGGGCGATGGTGGAGGCGACCAGGGTCGCAGTACGCTCGTCGTCGGCCAAGGGGAAGATGAACGAGCGGTCGAGCTTGAGCTCGTCGATCGGCAGGTCGCGCAGGTATGCCAGGGAGCTGAAACCGGTGCCGAAGTCGTCGATGGAGATCTGGACGCCACTGTGCCGCAGT